>Ga0123335_1000050_pt1 | contig 152537 bp, 131 predicted proteins | sample BiotimSIPDNA_2_FD_89707 | JGI IMG/M metagenome (GOLD analysis project Ga0123335, IMG submission 89707) | Anaerobic biogas reactor microbial communites from Washington, USA - Biogas_R2 time_0 SIP DNA | ecosystem: Engineered > Bioreactor > Anaerobic > Unclassified | place: Washington, USA... | reverse complement strand
GTCACGGTGTACGTGCCAACCAAAACATTCTCGAAGGTATGGCTGCTGCCTCCGCTGAAGTCCCCGTATGTCACGGTCTGTGTATAATTGTTCGGACCGGTCACGGTGAAGCTGATGGCATTCTTGTAATCGTCATTTAGCCCGCTCAAATCGCCGGCAAACACCTTTGTGATGATCAGAGTAGATAACTTCTTGCTGTAGGTGTTGGTGACCGTTACAATGCCCGGGACGTCTTCCGCAAGAGTGATCTTGCCGTCCGTGTGGCTATAGCCGGTTTGCACATGATAGCTGGCAGGGGGATCAGGCAGAGTTTCTACAACTGTGTATTCACCAACCGGAACATTCGAAATGGTATGGCTGCTGCCTCCGCTAAAGTTTCCGTATGTCACGGTATGTGTATAACCGTTTGAACCGGTTACGGTAAAGCTGATGGCGTTCTTATATTCGTCAGTCAGCCCGCTCGTCTCACCGGCAAACACCTTTGTGATCGTCAGAGCGGATACCTGCTTGGCGTAGGTGTTGGTAACCATCACGGTGCCCGGGACGCCTTTCGCAAGGGTAATCTTTCCGTCCGTGTGGCTATAGCCGGTTTGCACATGATAGCCGGCAGGGGGATCGGGCAGAGTTTCCGTCACGGCATATTCGCCGGCCGGAACATCCGTGAAGGTGTGGCTGTTGGTGATTTTATTGTTGAAATGCTCATATGTCACGGTCTGATTAAAGTTGTTCGGACCGGTTACGGTGAAGCTGATGGCGTTCTTATACGCGTCAGTCAGCTTTCCTACATCATCGCCGGTAAACACCTTTGTGATCGTCAGGCTGGTAAGCCTGGTGTAGGTGTTGGTGATTACTACTTCGACTTCGTCGTCATCCGCAAGGGTGATTTCCTGGACGCCATCGACGCCATCCCCAGGGATGTAGTCAACGCCTCCGGAGTTGTATTTGTTCTGCACCACATAGCCCGGAAGTCTGAAGTTGCTCTCCGTTACGGTGTAATCGCCCAGCGGAACATCATCAAAGGTATAGGTGTCGTTGTTGCCATCGTTGTCTTCATCGAATTTATCATATGTTATGGTTGTATCCTCAAAGCCCGTCGGTCCTGTCACGGTAAAGCTGATGGCGTTCTTGTACGCGTCCGTCAGTTCTCCCTCATCGCCGGCAAAGACCTTTTTAATTGTCAGACTGGCGGACTGCTTGTCGTAGTCGTTTATAAACTCGACATAGTGAGCGTAATCGTCTGTAATCTCAATTTCAATCTCGTTGTCAGCGGGCACAGGGACACTTGCGCCCATAACCGGGGGCTGCGTCTGCGACAAGAGCCGACTGCCTGTCTTATATTCGCTGGAGCGAACATAGCCTTCGAAATCAGCGACGCTTTCCACTATGGAGTAAACACCCGGCTTCAATTTGTTCAGCGCATACTGGCCGTTCTGGAAATCATTATACGAGAATTGACTCTGCAATTCGCCAAGGGAATTGAATACAGTGAAGGTGATTCCGGACTTCTGAGCGTCGGTCAGCGAATGACCTGTGAAGGATTTTTGCAGCACCAGGCCGCCTTCCTGTTTGTTGTAGTTGTTGTTAATCTTTACTTCGCCGGGGATGTCATCAGCAAGGTCAATAATGCCGGACTGTGCGGAGAACTCAGTAGTCACAATATAGTTATCAGTGATATACTGGTTGACGGGCAAAGTTTCTGTCACTGTGTATTGGCCGGCCGGTACATCGTTCAGCACATGCTTACCATCTATGAACTGACTGTACGTAATATTCTGCGGCTCAAAGCCGGCGGGACCTGTCACGGTGAAGGAAACGCTGTTCTTGTAATTGCTGGTCAGTTCGTCTATATCGCCGGTGAACTCCTTAATGATGGTCAGGTTGGTGGACTGTTTGTCGTAGGTGTTGATGATCTTCACTTCGCGATTGTCGTCATCTTCAAGGGTAATGGTTGGGATTTCAGGAATATATTCCGAGGTTACGATATATTCATATTTGTCAGAGATGTTCTGTTCGTCAGGCAGAGTTTCTGTTACGGTGTATGTGCCCAGCGGTACATCGTTTATCACATACCGAACAGTATTCAGATCGACTATTGTGAAATCACTGTATGGGATATTGTACTTCGTATTATTCTCGGAGTCTTTTACGATAAAGGAGATGTCATTCTTATACGCTGCCGGCAGATCTATCGTATCGCCTTCAAAGACCTTTGTGATGGTCAGCTTGGCGGCCTGCTTGTCGTAGTCGTTTATAAACTCGACATAGTAAGCGTTGCCGTCGGTGATCACGATTTCCGCAATGTCTCCGGGTATAGTATCATTACCTGCCGATCCTGGATCTCCCAAAGGATGAGCATCCGTGCTGTATTTGGTATCGCGTATATAACCATCAAAGTCAGCCTTGGTTTCCTTAATGGTGTAAGTGCCGAGTGAAATATTGTTAATTATACATTGATCATTTTGGAAATCACTGTATGGGATGACATGCTGAGCATTGCCCTCGGAATCGTATACGGTAAAAGTAATTCCTGCCTTCTGTCCGTCTGTAAGCACATCGCCGGTGAAGGTTTTTTGCAGTACCAAACCACCTTCTTGTATATTGTAGGTATTGGTGATTTTTACTTCTACACTTTGGTTGTCATGCTCAAGGGTAATTATACCGTCAACAGGGTCATATGACGCGGTGACAACATAGCCGGTAACGTTGGCATTGGACTCCGATACTGTATACTCGTCAAGCGGTATATCTGAGAGAGTGTAGCTGTTGCTTCCTTCAAAGTCCGCATATGTCACGGTCTTTTCATAGCCGCTATTCAAACCTTTTATGAAGAATTTGATTTTGTTTTTGTCGTCTTCCGTCAGTCCATCTTCATCGCCGGCAAATGTCTTTGTGATCGTAAGGTCACCGCTCTGCTTGTCGTAGTGGTTGTTGACCGACACGGTCTCATCATCGCCATCCTCAAGGGTGATTGTGTAGCCCTCGGCGATAGATGAGGTGACTAAATAACCGGGAATGTTGTTGTAAAGACTTTCCATCACGGTGTATTCGCCAACCGGTACATTCGTGAAGATGTAGTTGCTGTCTTCGTTGAATTCTCCGTATGTCACGGTCTCATTGAAGCCCGGACCGGTTACAATGAAAGTGATGCCGTTGATTTTGTCCAAGTGATCGGCGAAGGGTTCGGTTTTATCGCCGTCGAAGCTCTTTGTGATGGTCAGTTTGGCGGAGTGCTTTCTGTAGGTGTTGGTAACCGTCACAGTGCCCGGGACGCCTTTCTCAAGGTTGATCCTGCCGTCCGTGTGGCTATACGCGGTTTGCACATGATAGCCATCAAGATCGGCGTTGGTCTCCACCACTGTGTATTCGCCCAACGGAACATCATAAAAGGTATAGGTGTCGTCTTCTGCGAAGAACGCATACCATATGTCGATCGTGAAGTTCTCCGGTCCCGACACGGTAAATTTGATGGCGTCCTTATACGCCTCAGTCAGTCCACTCACCTCACCGGCGAAAACCTTTTTAATAATCAGGTTGGAAGTCTGCTTGTCGTAGTCGTTGGTAACCGTCACGGTTTTTACATCGTCATCAATCAAGGTGATTGTCCCGCCTGTGGGGTCGTATGTGGTCTCCACCAGAAAGTGATCAAGAGCGGTATTGCTCTCCGTCACGGTGTACGTATCCGGCGGTACCTCAAAGGTAAAGCTGCCGTTTGTGAATTCCGCAAACGATATGGTTCTCACAAAACCATTTAATCCTGTTACGGTAAAGCTGATATTGTTCTTGTACGTGTCCGGCAGCTCGCACGTGCACGCATCGCCAGTGAAAGCCTTTGTGATCGTCAGGCTTGCGGACTGCTTGTCGTAGGTGTTGGTAACCGTCACAGTTTTGGCATCGTTATCCGCAAGGGTGATTGTCCCGCCTGGGGGGTCGTATGTGGTCTCCACCTCATAGCCTTCAAGAGCGGTGTTGGTCTCTGACACGGTATAATCGCCCAGCGGAACACCATAAAAGGTATAGGTGTTGTCGTCACCATCGGAGTCATTGGCGAAGTCACCAAACGTTATTATCTTCGTTAAGCCACCCGATCTGGTCACGGTAAAGCTGATGGCGTTCTTGTACGCGTCCGTCAGCTCATTCACATCGCCGGTGAAACTCTTTCTGATCGTCAGGTCGGCGGACTGCTGGTCGTAGGTGTTGGTGATTTCCACGATACCTACGTCGTCATCTGCAAGGGTAATCGTTCCGTTTGCGGGGTTGTATCCGGTCCACACCGCATAGCCGGGAAGATCGGCGTTGGTCTCTAACACAGTGTATTCGCCCAGCGGAACACTCGGGAAGGTATAGGTGTTGGTGTTTTTATCAAAGTCCGCATACGTAATGGTCGTATCATCAAAGCCAATCGGTCCAGTCACGGCAAAGCTGATGCCGTTCTTGTACTCGTCCGTCAGCACGCTCATGTCGCCATCGAAGATTTTTTTGATTGTAAGGCTGGCGGATTGCTTGTCGTAATCATTTGTGACCGTCACGGTTTGGACATCGTCATTTACAAGGGTGATTGTCCCGTTTGGATGGCTGTATTCGGTATCCACCAAATAGCCGGAAAGACCGGCGTTGGTTTCCTCCACGGTGTACGTACCCGGCGGAACACTCGGGAAGGTATAGGTGTTGTTGGTTTTATCGAATGCCGCATACGTTACGGTCTCATCAAAGCCACCCGATCCTGTCACTCTAAAGCTGATGTTGTTCTTGTACGCGTCTTCCAGTTCTTCCGTATCGCCAATGAAACTCTTGCTGATCGTCAGGCTGGCGTAATGCTTGGTGTAGTGGTTGGTGACCGCCACGGAATCTGCGCCGCCATTGGCAAGGGTGACTTGCCCGCTTACGGGGTAATATGAGGTCTGCACCTCATAGCCGGGAAGAGCGGGAACAGTCTCCTCCACGGTGTATGTGCCCGGCGGAACACCAAAGGTAAAGCTACCGCCAATGAATTGCTCATATGATAAAATCCTCTCAAAGCTGTCCGGTCCTGTCACTCTAAAGCTGATGCTGTTCTTGTGCGCGTCCGATAGATCGCTTGCTTCGCCGGTGAAAGTCTTGCTGATCGTCAGGCTGGCAGACTGCTTTTCATTGGCGAGAAACCACGTGTCATCTTCGGGATCTTTATTGCCGATAAACACGTCATTCGCATATTCATTGTGGATGTGATCGGTAACATTTCCATCTTTCAGATCATCTGTATATCCAATAGTCAGTGTCCAGGAAGCAGGATCGGGAAGAGTATAGCCTGCGGGGGGAACCAGCTCTGTCAGCACATATGTGCCGCATGGCAATCCTTCAAATGACCACTCCCCGTTTTCTGTGCCGCCTTGGGTTGCAGGCCAATAATTGTTTCCTGCATCCCTCAGAGAAAATACGGCGCCGGTGAGTTCTACCTTTGTAACAGAGTCTACTTTCCTGAAGGGAAGGTTATACAGCGTACCCTTTACCTGCGGGACAGGGAATGTTAAGCTTTTGGCGATTAGATTGCCGTTCTCATCGATATCATTGTAGTTGAGAACAGCCAGGCTGTTGACATCATAGACAGTGCCGCTTGTAAAGCCGGCTTTCGTAACATCCAGATGCACGTTGTAGACAACTTCCGCCGGGTTCAGGCACCACTGTGTGGTGGTCGTAATTCTGGTCAAATGCACGCTGCCGTCCGCACCTGTAACGGTAGTCTCTTCAACAGTTACAACCGGATCGGACAGAGTTCTTTCAGCTTCCGGCTTCGGCTGCAGAGACCAGTATACAGTTGTACCGGCCTCGGCGGCAGCCGGCGGAGCTGTCCCGGAGATGATGTTACCCATTACAAACCCGTCGTAAACGATGTATGGCCCCATGGTATCCGTGATGGATACGCCGCTTTCGAATTCAACGGAGCATATCTCTTCTGTATTCTGATCCACGATGGTTTGAAACAGGGCATTGTACGCCATATCCGTAAGATGAACCGGCACCAGGAAGGAGCCGTCCGGGAGAGTCGGCGGAGTAACACCGCCAACATATACGGTTCCCCCCTGTAGCTGAATATTCTCTAACGCTATAAACTGAGTGCCTACCATCAGGTAGAGCGCTGAGTTGGGCACACAAAGCTGCAGCTTTGGTTCAGCAATCAGCTGAGTGCCGTACCAAATCTGGATCGTAAAGAATGGGGCGTTGGGATCGAGCACTATCGGCTTGATCCCCCCCTGAACACCGTTGTTCAAGCTGCCGTTGCCGGTACGAACATCATCGTTTGTTTTCGGGAAACCGTTGCCCGTACCGCCGCAGTACAGTTCTGTAAGATTCAGCTGCAGCATACCGGTGATGTTCTCATATGTGGCAACCTTTTTTCTTATGGTGTCAAGAGACAGATACACCTGAAATTCATTTTCGGTGGCTGTCGGTACCACATTCTTCTGAACGCGAACCATCCCATCATTAGAAAACGTTGTTTTCTGAGATGGGCCGTTTCCGGTATATCCGCCGTTAACAATCTGCCAGCTGTTTGCCGCTGTCTGCGCCAATTGATCACCATATGTTGCTGCAAACGTCACGGCGGGCAGCATCCCCGCAACCATGACAAAGCACAGCAGCAAACTCAGCAGCTTTTGCAGTTTTGTTCTCATAATGAGCACTCCTTTAATCGGTTTTGTCCGCTTGAAACCTTTGCCCTCCCAGGCCGCGAACAGACCGGGAGAATGTTTTTTCTCTTCGTAAAAATAGAAGGGTATGGCGTCAAGACTCAATTGCTACCATTGCCCTTGGCTTATTGAATGGGGACAGGACATATTTTCACCGGTTTCCATTGCGGACAACATTTCTTGGAGGCCGGCATGGGAGTCATAAAAGGCTTCCAGCTTGGAAGACAATCTTTCCCAATACTTTTCGGATTCATATTTTGCCTTACGAATGATTTCAGCAGATCGGATCCGCGCCTCATGATCAAGATCATCCCGTCTTTGTTCGGCGTCTGCAATCATTTTTGCAGCCTTAGCGCGGCTTTCAGCTTCCATCTGCTCACATATTTTTTCCTGACGCTCACTGAGCAGGCGGATATTCTCTGTATATTCCCGGCATGCCGACTGTGCCGCGTCAAAAACACCGCTGAGCGCCAAGGAAGCCTCAGCAATCGATCCGGCTTGATCAATGATGATCTCACGGTTCTTTAAAGCATCCTCTGCGGCCGAGAGCTTTTCCTTATATGTTTCCAACTCCGTGCTCTGGGCTATCAGCATCTCCAGCAGCTTTGCACGGCTCAGCTTTCTGAGTTCTTTTTCTGTCATTGTTTCGTCTCCGTATCGCTTGTCTTAATGTCACAATAAGCATAACAAAACAAGCGTAACAAAAGCGTAACACCTAACTGCCGAAATCGCCTTTTTCACTTATATTTGAAGATTGTTTACAAAATATTTACATCGGCAGCATACGATACAACTGTCTGTTTCTCTTCTCTGCCCGGAAGTACTCTTGCGGGTATTGCCCGTCATATTTGGCGGCAGCCTCATTACCCTTGGGTCTGTCCGCTCAAAATGCCGTGGCTTTCCCGCTTTCTCGTATTTTATTTCAAGCCTGCCTCCGAAGTTTTCGCAAGCCGTTCGTCCCTGCTTTCCTTCTTGCGGACAATATAAATCAACCTGAAATATGATACCATCTTTCTTCTTATAAAGCAATAGTTTTTTAAAAGTTTGTGCAATATTTTATGCAGCTTTTTGTTAAATATATAACATATTTGTATGTTCACCTTTTTTAATATTAGGTACTATTGCAGACAGTGTTGACAGCCGCATTGTTATTTGCATGCCTGTATTCATAAACATCGGAGGAGCTGACAATGGTTAAAAAACATCGAAAGAAATCATCGTGCCGGTGAAGGATTTTTTGGAGGTTGCACATGAATCATGAAAGCGTCCGCGGCCGGCGCGGACGTCCGTCATGCAGCAAAACAGCGACCATCCGACGGATGGTCGCTGCTTTGCTGCCGGTAACGGGAATCCTGCCATTGTGCATATCCCCGGGGTACAAACTGAACAGAGTGTTTATTCAGCTGTTCTTCATCATGATGCTTTCGATGATATTTGCAGCGTGTTCGGCGGCGTCGCAGCAGGCCTCGAGTCCTTCGAAGATGCTGGTCCACGCCATCACCTTGACAGGGTCGCGCGAGCCGGTGTAGAGTTTGCGAATCGCCTCGGTCTGGAGCTTATCGCCGACCTCCTCGAGGCGGTTGATTTCAACGATGACGGTGAGGAGGATGTCGGACTTGCGGAAGTTCTCGAACTCCTTCATTCCGCGGAGAAGCTCGTCGCAGGACTTGACGATGACGGCGGACATAGCGATGGCATCGGAGCGGATTTCCTGGATGTTATACATATAAAGGCGGATGATGACTTCCTCGATGGCGTCGGTGACATTGTCAATCTCCTGGGAGAGGGAGACGATATCCTCGCGTTCGATGGGAGGAATGAATTCACGGGCGAGTTTTTTCATGAGGGCGTGTTTATCGACGTCGGCGGAGTGTTCGATGGCGTGCATATGCTGGAGCATTTCAGGGACGCGTTTGGGGTCAAAGTTTTTGAGGGTATTGTGGAGGGACTGCGCGGCGTCGCAGCAATGCTGGGCGAGGCCGATGAACATCCTGAAGTATTCGTTGGTATTTTTCATAAGCAAACTCCATTCTGATTAAAGGGTGAGCGTGCGCTTCGCGTCCCCGCATCCAGACTCCCGTTTCAGAGGAGCATACGAGAGCCGGGAACGGGAAGCACGCTATTAGGTTACAGGAATAACCGCTTGAACAGCAGCGTCATTAAGTACCCGATCAATCCGCAGCCCGGAAATGTCGCAAGCCATGTCACGACCATATCCTTCGCCACGTTCCAGTTTACATAAGACATCCTTCTCGCCGCTCCGACGCCCATAATCGCCGTCGTCTTCGTATGCGTCGTACTCACCGGTATCCCCGTCAGCGACGAGATCAGCAGACACCCCGCCGCGGCCGTGTCCGCCGCGAACCCTTGATACTTCTCCAGCCTCACCATATCCAAACCTACCGCTTTGACGATCTTCATCCCGCCGATCGACGTCCCGAGGCCCATCACGACCGAGCACAGCACAATCAGCCAGAACGGAATCGTGAACTCCTCCGCACCCGTCCCCTTCGCAAGGTAAACGCCCAGCAGAAAGACCCCTATAAACTTCTGCCCGTCCTGCGCACCATGCATGAACGCCATCGCGCCTGCTCCGAAAATCTGCGCACCCCTGAAGAACGGCATCGTCTCCCTGCGGTCCATGTTCCGGCATATGAGCTCCACCAGTTTCACGCTGACATAGCCCATCCCGAACCCCAGCCCCGTCGAGAACACCAGACCCAAGCCGACCTTTGCCAGCTCCATCCCGTTGATACCCGAGAAGCTTCCGTGGAACGCCACACTCGCGCCGACAATCCCCGCCACCAGCGCGTGGCTCTCGCTCGTGGGGATGCCGAAGCGCCACGCAGCCACCGCCCATACCACAATCGCGAACAGTGCCGCGCATAACGCCAGGCTCGACTTCCGCGGGTCATTGCCGAAGTCCGCGATGTTGTAAATCGTGCTCGCGACCTTGCTGTTCACCATCGTCATGAAGAAGACCCCCGCGAAGTTGAGCACCGCCGCCATCAGGATCGCCGGTCTCGGACGCATCGCGCGCGTGGAGATCACCGTCGCGATCGCGTTCGGCGCGTCGGTGAATCCGTTGACCAGAATCACTCCCAGCGTCAGCACCACCGTGATCGCAAGCACCGGATTCGAGTACAGTGAAGTGATAAAATCAGAAAAACTCATATACACTCCAATATTAAGAATATTTATTGCCGTCTGATTTTTTATTATACCATACGAAATATCAGAAATCAACAGACAAAAACGACTACTTTTTATACTTTGTAAAATATTCTTGATACATCCCGACATAATTTTACGAAGGTCTTGCATTCTGCGATGAATGTGATATAATAAGCGCTGCTGCGGCATGTTCGCACGTCAAGCCTGCGTACGCGGCGACTTGGAAAGGGATCTCATCCCCGCCTAATCGTTCATGAGGTTTATCATATGCGCATTGTTATTATCGGAGACGGGAAAGTCGGCTCTACTCTCGCCAAGCGTCTCACCGGCGAGGGGCACGACATCGTTATGATCGACCACTCGTCCGAAGTTCTCACCCAGTCGGTCAACGAGCTGGACATCATCGGCATCCAGGGCAACGGTGCCAGCTATGACGTACAGGAGGAGGCCGGCGTCGACAAGTCCGACCTGCTCATCGCCGCAACGTCCACCGACGAGGTCAACATCCTGTGCTGCCTGGTTGCACGCAAGCTCGGTGCGACGCATACCATCGCCCGTGTCCGCAACCCGGCGTATACAAGGCAGCTCTCTTTGATGAAGGACGAGCTGGGGCTGTCGTTGTCGGTCAACCCGGATATTGCCGCGGCTGCCGAAATTTCCCGCATCCTGCGTTTCCCGCCGGCTCTGCACATCGAGACCTTTGTGCGCGGACGCGTTGAGCTGGTCGAAACGCCGGTCACCTCAGACTCCCCGCTCGCGGGCGTCTATCTCCACGAGCTGTTCGCGCGTTTCCACGTCCGCGTACTGATCTGCGCGGTACAGCGCGGCGATGAGGTCATCATCCCATCTGGCGACTTCCGCATCCATGCCGGTGACCGCATCAGCATCACCGCGTCCCCTCCGGACATAGAAGCTTTCTTCAAGGCCATCGGCGCCGCGCACGTGCGTATCCGCAATGTGATGCTTGTCGGAGGCGGCCTGATCGCGCTGCACCTGTCGCGGATGCTCCTCGAGATGGGAATGTCCGTCAAGATCATCGAGCAGGACGCCGAGCGCTGCCAGAGCCTGAGTGAGGCGCTCCCGAAAGCCACCGTCATCCGCGGCGACGGCACCTCGCAGGAGCTGCTCGACGAGGAGGGTATCTCCTCGATGGACGCGTTCGCCGCGCTCACCGGCATCGACGAGGAGAACATCGTCATGGCGATGTACGCCGGAGCGAACGGCGTGCGCAAGGTCATCACGAAAGTCGAGCGCATACGCTTCTCCGAAATCCTTGACCGCGCGGGCATCGGCAGCGTCATCTCCGCGAAGAACCTCACCGTCAACCGCATCCTCCACTACATCCGTGCGATGGAGAACGCCACCGCCTCCGGTGTTGAGACGCTCACACGCATTGTCAACAACCGCGTCGAGGCGCTGGAGTTCCATGTGCGCGACAACGCCGATTTTCTGGGTGTGCCGATTGTCAAGATGAACTTCAAGAAAAACCTGCTCATCGCGGCGATTGTCCGCGCAGGGAAGATCATCATCCCCGGCGCCAACGATACCTTCGAGTTCGGCGACAGCATCGTCGTTGTCACGACCAACGAGCAGCTCGCCGATCTGAGGGATGTGTTCGCGTAAATACCGGATTCTCCCGATATTGTGATACAAAGGTCTTTTTGCGTCATGAATAACCGTATGATACTGTATATCCTGGGAAAGGTGCTGCGCGTGACGGGCATCCTGATGCTGCTCCCGACATACGTCGCCGCACACTTCCGGGAGAGCTGCCTGTGGGCACTGCTCGGGACAGCGTTGGGGATGATGCTGCTCGGAACACTGCTCGCGTGGAAGAAGCCCGCCGTATCGACGATCTACGCCCGCGAGGGCTTCCTGATCGTTGCGCTGGCGTGGATCGGCATCTCGCTGGGCGGCGCGCTGCCGTTCTGGATCTCCGGTGAGATTCCCTCCTATATCGACGCGTTCTTCGAAACTGTCTCGGGCTTCACCACCACCGGCTCGTCGATTCTCACCGATGTCGAAGCTATGAGCCGCGGATTGCTGTTCTGGCGCAGCTTCACCCACTGGATCGGCGGCATGGGCGTGCTGGTCTTCGTGATGGCGATCATGCCGCTGGCAGGAAACCGATCGATGCACATACTGCGTGCGGAAAGTCCGGGGCCTGACGTCGGTAAGCTTGTTCCCAAGATGCGCTCCAGCGCGATGATCCTCTACGGCATCTACATCGTCTTCACCGTCGTCGAGGTAATCCTGCTGCTTTTGGGCGGGATGCCGCTGTTCGACAGCCTTGTCACCACCTTCGGCACCGTCGGCACCGGCGGCTTCTCCAACCGCGCACTCTCCATCGCCGCCTATGACTCCGCCTATATCGACGGCGTCGTCACCGTCTTCATGATCCTCTGCGGCGTCAACTTCAACCTCTACTATCTGCTGCTGATGGGACGTTTCAAGCAGGTGCTCAAGAGTGAGGAGCTGCGCTGGTACCTGGGCATCATCCTGCTCTCCGCGCTCATCATCACCGTCGACATCCTTCCGCTTTACGGAAATTTCGGCACGTCGTTCCGTTACGCAATCTTTCAGGTCGCGTCCATTGACTCGACGACCGGTTACGCGACGGCGGACTACAACCTCTGGCCGGAGCTGTCGAAGGCGCTGCTGGTGCTGCTGATGCTGCTCGGCTCGTGCGCCGGCTCGACTGCGGGCGGTATGAAAACCTCCCGCTTTATTCTCGCCGTCAAAGGTGTGCGCCGTGAGATCAAGCATATGCTCCACTCCCGCTCGGTCAGCACCATCACCCTTGAGGGCAAGACCGTCCGTGAGGAAACCATCACCAGCGTCTATCTGTTCCTCCTCTTTTATTTCGCCATCCTCTGCGGCACCACGCTGCTGATATCCGTCGACGGTATGGACTTCACCACCAACCTCACCGCCTCGCTCACGACGATCTCAAACATCGGCCCGGGCATGAACGTCGTTGGCCCGGCGGGGAACTTCGCGGGATACTCGTGGTTTTCAAAGCTGCTTCTGTCGTTCAACATGCTCCTCGGACGTCTGGAGATCTTCCCGCTGGTGATGCTGTTCACCCCGACCATATGGAAAAAATGACCGCCGGCATCTATATTCACGTCCCGTTCTGCGTACGCAAATGCGCCTACTGCGACTTCTACTCACTGCCCGGCTCGGACGGTACGCTCTATGACCGCTACACCGACGCGGTCTGCCGGGAGATCGCAGCATCTTCAAGCGTATATGCGGACACAATCTACTTCGGCGGCGGCACCCCGTCGCTGCTCGGTGCGGCTCGTCTCACGCGGATCCTCGACACCGTCCGTACACGCTTCGACCTTGCGGACGATGCGGAGATCACGCTTGAAGCAAACCCGCTTGACGTGGACGACCCTGTACGGCTGCGGGCCGCGGGCTTCAACCGCGTGTCGCTGGGAATTCAGTCGGCGCGTGACGGCGAACTGATGCTGCTCGGACGCCGCCACACCTTTGCGCAGGCCGTCGAGACCGTCCGGATGCTCCGACACGCGGGTTTTGACAACCTCTCGCTCGACCTGATGTACGCGCTGCCCAACCAGACACTCGGGGACTGGCGGGAGAGCATCGCGGCGATCGTCGCGCTGGAGCCTGAGCACATCTCCTGCTACGCGCTGACCTTATCGGAGGGCGTGCGGCTCTATGGTACCCCGCAGCCCGACGACAACACGCAGCTTACCATGTTTCTTTACGCGGACGAGGCACTCGCGCGCGCGGGATATGCACACTACGAAATTTCGAACTTCGCGCAGCCGGGATACGAGAGCCGTCACAACAGCAAATACTGGCTCGGCGCGGACTACTACGGCTTCGGCCCCGCAGCTCACTCGTTCATCGCCGGGACGCGGTACGCCCGCCCGCCGGAGCTGATGCGCTACCTCACGGAGATGTCGCGCACGCCGATCACGTCCCGGGAGGTCACCGAGGAGCATCCCGACGCAGCGGAGGAGTACCTGATGCTGCGGCTCCGGATGCGTGCGGGAATCGACGCAGCTGACTTCGAAGTGCGCTTCGGGAGACCGTTTGAGCCGTTTGCCCGGGTGCTCGAACGGTACATCCGGGAGGGGCTGGTCATCCGCGACGGCAGACGCTACGCGCTCACACCGCGCGGGATGTTCGTGTCCAACGCGGTAATCGCGGAGCTGTTTGCGGACATATAACAATAATATGGACGAATTCATCAATGAAAACCTTGAGGTTCTGACGGAGCCGGCCAATGGATTACACCGGCGATGGACAAAATTCTGACGTTCTATGGTAAGCTCATCCTCAGGACAGACAGAACGCACGGTTTACATAACCGTGCGCTTTTTGAGTCCGGCATCGCGGACGGCTGCCTGTGCAGCCGCGGCATCCTCGCTCGGATCGAATATTATAAAAGGAGACCCCACCATGAAAGCCATCATAACGGTCGTCGGCCATGACACGGTCGGCATCATCTCGCGCGTATCGGCGGTACTCGCAGCGCGCGGCGTCAACATCCTCGACATCACCCAGAGCGTCCTGGGTGACATCTTCGCCATGGTCATGTACGTCGACATCGGCAGCTGCACCATCCCATTCACCGATCTCGTCGACGAAAACGAAGCCCTCGGCCGCGAAATCGGCGTCGTCATCCACACCATGCACGAGGACATCTTCAACTCCATGCACCGGATATAAGAGGTGATTTATGCTCAACACAGGTGATATTCTTGAAACCATTCAGATGATCGAGCGCGAACATCTCGACATCCGCACCATTACGATGGGCATCTCCCTTCTCGACTGCACTGCCGATTCGCTCGACACCCTCTGCACCCGCGTCTATGACAAGATCACCCGTACCGCCGAACAGCTCGTCCGTACCGGCGAGGATATCGAGAAGGAGTACGGCATCCCGATCGTCCATAAGCGCATCTCCGTCACGCCGATCTCGCTGGTCGCGGCGTCGTGTCGGTCCGACAACTACATACCCGTCGCGCAGGCACTCGACCGCGCGGCAAAGGAGGTCGGCGTCAACTTCATCGGCGGTTTTTCGGCGCTGGTCCACAAGGGCTTCACCAACGCCGACCGCGTGCTGCTCGACTCCATCCCCGAAGCGCTCTCGACCACCGATATGGTCTGCTCATCCGTCAACGTCGCGACGACCAAGGCCGGCATCAACATGGACGCCATCGCGCGTATGGGCGACATCATCCGCCGCTGCGCCTACCTCACCCGCGACAACAACTCCATCGCCTGCGCGAAGCTCGTCGTCTTCGCCAACGCCGCCGAGGATAACCCCTTCATGGCCGGTGCCTTCCACGGTGTCGGAGAGCCGGAAAGCGTCATCAACGTCAGCGTCTCGGGACCCGGTGTCGTACGCTCCGCCATCGCCAACGCCGGCGACTGCGACCTCACCGCCCTCGCCGAGACCGTCAAGCGCACCGCCTTCAAGATCACCCGCGTCGGTCAGCTTGTCGCAGCCGAGGCGTCACGCAGACTGAACGTCCCGTTCGGCATCGTCGACCTGTCTCTCGCGCCGACGCCCGCGATCGGCGACTCCGTCGCGCACATCCTCGAGGAGATGGGCTTTGCGCATACCGGCTGCCACGGCACGACCGCCGCGCTCGCCTTACTCAACGACGCGGTCAAGAAAGGCGGCGTCATGGCGTCGTCCCACGTCGGCGGTCTGTCCGGCGCGTTCATCCCCGTCTCCGAGGATGCCGGCATGATTGACGCCGCGCGCGGCGGGTACCTCACGCTCGAGAAGCTTGAGGCGATGACCGCCGTCTGCTCGGTCGGTCTGGACATGATCGCGATCCCCGGCGACACACCCGCCGACGTCATTTGCGCCATCATCGCCGACGAGATCTCCATCGGCGTCGTGAACAACAAGACCACCGCCGCGCGTCTGATCCCGGCATTCGGGAAAAAGGTGGGCGACGAGATCGAGTTCGGCGGCCTGCTCGGTTCCGCACCGGTCATGCCGGTGAACACGGCGTCACCCGCACGCTTTATCGCCCGCGGCGGACGTATCCCGGCTCCGGTTCACAGCCTGCGCAACTGATGTATACAGATCGTTAACATAATACTGAGCGGTTTGTGTGTTTATAGCCCCAGTTCTGCATAAGTAAACTTCTGCAGCCGATGCTCGCAGGCGTTCTCGTACGCGACGTACAGCAGCTCCCGCTTCTCGTCGGTAAACGCGTGCGGGTAGAACCACCGCTCAGCCTCCGGCTCGAGCTTCGCCGCCAGCCGGAACGTGTCAAACCCGCCGCAGCGTTCGCTGATACGGATGTCGAGGCATTTGCGGTTCTCCCATCCCCAGACGGGCGTGGAATTGTTGATGAGTACGACTTTCCCGCGCGCCTTGAGCAGCGTCACCTTCGTGTTTGGGTTGGGGATATCGGTCACGGCGCCTTTGCTCCATGTACGCCCGAAGTCGCAGGAGTCCGCGCGGCGCAGATACGGCACGGAGTCGTCACGCATGAACATCACAACATGTCCCGGCTCCAGTTCGACGCAGTTTGGCTCCCACAGCGACTTCTCCGCGCGGATATAACCGTACCGCGCATAGGTCTGCCCGCCGTCAGAGCTGACCGTCACGCCGCAGCAGAAGTTCCACCATGTATCGGGCTGTTTCGTCCAGTCGAACCCGCCGCGTGTCTCCTGCCAGTACAGCGGGAACAGCCACTCCCCGTTGGAGAGCACAATCCCCTGCCGCAGCGTCACGCCGTTCATCCCGCTCGGGAACGATACCGGCTCGCTCCACGTTTTCCCCGCGTCATGGGTGTACGAGCGGAACGTCTGCAGCTCGCGGTAGAAGCACTCGGCGTTGTAGGTCTGCACGACCGCGAACGGATCGCCTGCAGGCGTATTTCCCGCAAGCGGAACGAACAGCTCCGTCGACCAGACACCGCGCGCGCCGTGCGAGAACAGCGTTGCAGGCTCCGTCCACGTTGCGCCGTCGTTGAAGCTGCGGGAGACCATCACGACGTTCTCATTATGCGGCTCGGTCGGACCGCCGGTCAGAAACAGGCAGATCAGGCTGCCGTCCGCCATCGGGCGCAGGATCGGCTCGCGTGCGAACTGCCTGCCAAAATTCCATATTGTATGCTTTTCCATGCTCCTGCCTCCTTTGTTTTATGTACGGACGTCGAGCGTCAGACCTTCCCGTGCGAGCCACAGCGGAACTCCGGCTTTTGCAAAGAGGTCGCGGAACACCACATTTTTAAGCGTATCCGTTTCCCGCATACAGCGGAAGTCGACGGCACAGCCGTTGTATACAACGCCCGGGAACGCGAACGTCGGCGAGTCGAGATGACCGGGGATTGCGTTGTAGTGGATGTTCTCGATAACAACGTTCTCCATCGTCACCCCGCCGCTGACTTTGCAGCCGGTCTCCTTTGAGACAAACTCAGGAGAAAACGTCGATACGCCGTACATCGACGTACCGTCCGCGTAGACGTCGCGGATATCGGAGTCGCTGAGGTTTCCGGCGAGGAAAACCGTCCCGCGGCAGCGCGAATAGACGCCGCGGACGCTGATCTGATAGGTCTCACCGGGAAGGGACGGACGCTGCCGATAGTAGTTGTTCTCACCGATGCGTACGACACCCCACGGCCCGTATGGTCCTCCGACGTCGGCGATGTTCTCGATGCGGATACGGTAGAGCTTCGCACCGTCGCAGTTGCGCAGCGCGACGACGGTCTGACGGGTATGCGCGCGGACGTCGCGGATGGTGACGTCGTAGATATCCGGGTCGCGGTCCTCGACGGAAAGCGCGCGGTCGCTGCCCAGCGGCAGTGCGGTCAGCGCGACGACATCGTCCCCGGTGCGGCCTGTGATGTCCTCGATGAGGATCTCCGAGCAGCCGATGCGTAAGTTAATGCCGTCCTGGTTGGGGATGATGTCACCGTTATAAAAATTCAGATGCGACAGGCGTCCGTTGCGGCAGAAGATCTGGTTGATCGCCCACCAGCGCATGTTCTCGCAGCGAAAGCCCTCGAGGACATAGTCGCGGACATTGTGCAGCAGGATGAGGTTGTTAAAGCGGATATGCGGACGTCCGTCGCGTCCGGAGTTGGCCTCACGCAGATCGTTGCCCTCGCCGCCGTCGAGCGTCGCCATGCCGCGGCCGATGATGCGGATGCCGTGCTGTTCTCCGGCCTGCGTGAGAGAGACGTCGGTGTAGAGGTTTTCATTGCGGAAGATGTTCTCATAGACCCCCGGGGCGAGGGTCAGGCGGCAGTCGTCGAGCAGGACGGTAATCTCCGACGGCAGCAGGATCGTGCGGTCTATGAGCCAGCCGGATTTGCCGGTGCGTGCGTTATACCGCGGGATGCGGACGGTGCGGATATCGCCTTTTGCGGCAGCGCAGACGGCGTTCTGGATACTGCACGCGTCTGAGCCGGCAAGAAAGCGCGGGTCATTGGGCGTGACACAGGTACACATAAGCAGCCTCCCGTAACATGATGGGGGAATGTCTCCCCACATCAGTATAAACAAAAGGACGGGGAAAGTCAACGGGGAAACCTGTTTTTGCCACACGCCCGGCTGTTCAGGCAGGTACACTCGTATAAGCTTAAGCTGCTTAAATTTGACAGGCAAAAGAAACCCCGCATTCCATGAAAATGGTGCGGGACTTTTTTACGAAAAGTTTCCGCATCCCCCTTGCCGAATGCGTCAAAAAGTGGTATACTATAGTGAACTATGAACACATGGGGGTTTTTATATGAAGCTCGGAATCATACGCAACCAAAAGGACGCGCAGGCCTTTACCTACGCAAAAGAGCACGGCCTCTCTTTCGTTGAGCTGTGCCTCAACTTTGAGCCGGATACGCAGCAGTTTATTGCCCAGGTTCCCACTCTGAAGAAGCGCTCCGAGGAAGCCGGCATCCCCCTTGCGTCAATCGGACGCTGGAACGCCTCTCCGCTCGATGAGCAGGGCAAGGTCAAGCCGCACCTCCTCGAGGAAGCCAAACGCACGATGGACGGTGCAGCGGCGCTCAAATGCCCGGTCTATGTCTGCGGCGTCAACTACGTCGAAGGTCTGTCGCTGTACCGCAACTACTCCGCCGCCATCGACTTTTTCGGGCAGATGCTCGACTATGCACGTCCGCTGGGTCTGAAGGTCGCGGTGTACAACTGCGACTGGAACAACTGGATACACGGTGCGCGCGAGTGGGAAGTCGTTCTGGGTGAGCTGCCGGAGCTGGGCATCAAGTTCGACGCGTCGCACGCCATTGCCGGCGGCCGCGACTACCTCGGCGAGATGCGCGACTGGGCCGGCCGCTTCTACCACGTCCACGTCAAGGGCTACGTTCAGATCAACGGCAAGTACGTCGACGCCTCGCCCGCCGGTCTCGACGGCATCGACTGGCACACTGTGATGGCAATCCTCTACGCAAACGGCTACGATGCGGGGCTGTCCATCGAGCCGCATTCCTCCGTCTGGCAGGGAGACCTCGGTGAGCGCGGCATCGCGTATACCATCCGGTATATGAAGAAGCTGATTGTTTAAAAACTGCTTCAATAAATAGAAGAAGGTACCTTTTCTATGGAATACAATTTTGCCACCCGCATCGGAGGCCTGAAGCCCTCCGCCATCCGTGAGATTCTCAAGGTCACACAGGACCCGTCCGTCATCAGCTTCGCCGCCGGCAACCCGTCGCCCGAAGCCTTCCCCGCGCGTGAGATGCGCGCAATCTCCGACGACCTGTTTGAAAACCACTTCGCCTCGGCGCTGCAGTACGGCGTCTCCGAGGGTTACACGCCGCTGCGCGAGCTGACAACGAAGCGTCTGCGCGAGAAGTTCTCCATCGGCACCGATGACGACGATCTGATCATCCTCTCCGGCGGTCAGCAGGGCATGGATCTCACCGCAAAGTGCTTCCTCAACGAGGGCGACACCATCATCACCGAAAGTCCCTCGTTCATCGGCTCGCTCAACTGCTTCCGTTCCTACGGTGCGAAGCTCGTCGGCATCCCGATGCAGCGCGATGGTCTGGACGTCGACGCGCTCGAACAGGCGCTCAAGACCGAGAAGAACGTCAAACTCCTCTACCTCATCCCGACCTTCCAGAATCCGACCGGCTACTGCATGAGCATTGAGAAGAGAAAGCGCGTGCTCGAGCTTGCCGGGCTCTACGATGTCCCGGTCATCGAGGACAACCCCTACTACGAGCTGCGCTACTCCGGCTCGTCCATCCCGACACTCAAGTCGATGGATACCGATGGGCATGTCATCTACGTCGGCAGCTACTCGAAGGTACTGGCTCCCGGCATCCGTCTGGGCTTCGCGTGCGCGAATAAGAAAGTCATCGGCAAGCTGACGGTCGTCAAGCAGGTCAGCGATGTCCACTCGAACCTGTTCTTCCAGATGATCGCGGCGGAGTACATCAAGCGCTACGACTTCGACGCGCACGTCGCCGAGGTTTGCTCGATCTACCGCAGGAAGCGTGATGCGATGGCGGACGCGCTGCAAAAATACTGCGCGGACACGCTCGACTTCGTAAAACCCGACGGCGGTCTGTTTCTGTGGTGCGACATCAGGAGCGGGAAAGACGGTGCGGAGCTGTGCAGACTTTCCGGTAAGCGCGGTGTCGCGGCGGTACCGGGCGTGGCGTTCTCGGTCGACCCGAGCGTCCCGGTCGCGGCGATCCGGCTGAACTTCTCCCTCCCGACATTCGAGCAGCTCGAACGCGGCTCGATGCTCCTCGGTGAGGCCGCGCGGGAACTGTAATTTTCATACGATAACACATCGAAAGGCTGACATTTATGGATACCGCACCGAAAAAACGCATCTTCTCGGGCATCAAACCCTCGGGAGACCTTACGCTCGGCTCATACATCGGCGCGCTGCGCAATTGGGTCGCGCTGCAGGACGACTTCAACTGTCTTTACTGCATCGTCGACATGCACGCGATCACCGTGCGTCAGGAACCGGCGGCGCTGCGCCGTCGTACGCTCGAGCAGATCGCACAGTACGTCGCCTGCGGATTGAACCCGCAGAAGAACATCCTCTACATCCAATCCCACGTCCCCGCGCACGCGGAGCTTTCGTGGGTGCTCGGCTGCTACACAATGTTTGGTGAACTGTCGCGCATGACGCAGTTCAAGGACAAGTCCAGGAAAAACGCCGACAACATCAACGCCGGCCTGTTCACCTACCCCGTGTTGATGGCCGCCGATATCCTTCTGTACCAGGCCGATCTCGTCCCCGTAGGCGATGATCAAAAGCAGCATGTCGAGATTGCCCGTGACATCGCCGGACGCTTCAACCAGGTCTACTCCCCGACGTTCACACTGCCCGAGCCGTTTATCCCGAAGACCGGCGCGCGCATAATGAGCCTGCAGGAGCCGCTCAACAAGATGTCGAAGTCAGAGCAGGACGGCGACGGCTGTATCTGCCTGCTCGACAACCCCGACGATATTATGCGCCGCTTCAAGCGTGCCGTCACCGACAGCGAGACGCGTGTGGTGTTCGATCCGGAAAATAAGCCCGGCATCTCGAACCTGATGACGATCTACTCCTGCGCGACCGGCAAGACCTTTGACGAAATCACCGCCGAGTTCGACGGTCACGGCTACGGTGACTTCAAACTCGCCGTCGGTGAGAGTGTCGTCGAGCTGCTGCGTCCCATTCGCGAGAAGACCGCCGACCTGCTCAACAACAAGGACTACCTCGCGGAAATCTACCGCGACGGCGCCGCCCGCGCTTCGAATCTCGCGCGCAAGACGCTCGACAAGGTCTACCGCAAGGTAGGGTTTGTCGGCAAATAAGCGGATCATCCATTACAGGGCAGGCTGACCTGCCCCTCACGGTATAGGACATCCCACCCGGTCCTGCATTTCCCATCGAATCAAGGGAGTGGTATATCATGGATACAACGTCGTACCTGACCATCGGGATCGCATTCCTGGTGGCGGGGATTGTGGCGTTCGCGACGACGCCGCTTGTAAAGAAGTTCGCCTATGTCGTCGGGGCGGTTGACGTACCGAAGGACAACCGCAGAATGCACAAGACGCCGATGCCGCGTCTGGGAGGTCTCGCAATCTTTTTCGGATTCCTCATCGCCATCCTCCTCTTCGGCTCGATGGACCGCGTCATGGCCAGTATCCTCATCGGCGCGCTGATCATCGTCACGCTCGGCATCTTCGACGACATCCTGCGCCTGCAGTCATGGATCAAGTTCATCGTCCAGTGCGCGGCGGCATGCGTCCCTGTACTCTACGGCGGCCTGCGCATCGAGTTCTTTACAAGCTTCAATCTGTTTTCCGGTGATCGTTTCCTCTACCTCGGCTACCTCTCCATTCCCATCACCATCATCTGGATCGTCGGCATGACCAACGCCGTCAACTTCATCGACGGGCTCGACGGGCTCGCTGCCGGCGTCAGTACCATCGCGTCGCTGTCGCTTCTCGCCGTGTCGTGCATCACTCAGAACTCCTACGTCGCCATCGTTATGGCCTGTCTCACCGGCGCGTGTGTCGGGTTCCTGCCGTATAACCTCAACCCCGCCAAAATTTTCATGGGCGATACCGGCGCGCTTTTCCTGGGCTTCATCCTTGCCACTATGTCCATCCAGGGGCTGTTCAAGTTCTATGCCGTCATCTCCTTCGCCGTGCCGTTCCTGATCCTCGGACTGCCGCTGTTCGACATGATCGTCTCCGTGCTGCGGCGCGTGCTGTCCGGCAAAAGCCCGATGGCTGCCGACCGTGAACATATCCACCATAAGCTCATTGACATGGGCTTCAACCAGAAGCAGGCCGTCGCGATCCTTTACGGCATCACGATCATTCTCGGCCTGATTGCCGTCGTCCTCGCACTGTACGGTGCATCCGCCGCGCTGCTGGTACTTCTGGGACTGCTGGTCATCGGCGTCATCGTCTTCAAGGTACTGCTGCGTCCGAAGGCCCCCGATGCGTCCGCAGATCCCGCGCAGCCTGCGGAGACTTCTCCGACCGCGGAGAAGGTACAGTCTGAGGCGACGGATACGCCGGACGGTCCGGCTGTGTGATCGGTATGGACAAACGTCATGTTCTGAAACTGACGGCTGTGGCGATCGTCTCGGTGATGACGGTGCTGTTCGCGATGCTGCTCCTGTCCGAAATGATCGACGCCTACCGCGGCACGTCGATCACACTGCCGGAGGCATACGCGTCGACAACGGCGAGCGATGTACGCAACCGTACGGAGGAGGCCGGCGAGGTCTACGAACGCGTGTCGGTCAATCCGGAGAACGTCGCAGAGGTCATCGCAACGCTGACCCGGCCGGCTGCATACACGCACAGCGCGCTTGTGGAACTGCGCGACGGCGGCATCATCTCCACCGCGCAGGTCTTCCACGCCGTCCGGGGTGACGTCAGTGCCGCCGTGCGCTACACCGACGGATCCGAGACGCACGCCGTCCGCACGGGTGAGACCGTCTACTTGTGGGGTACCGGCGCGGATCTGACACAGTATCCGGTCGGAGACTTCTCCGCTGACGCGCTCGCAGGTTTCCCGACCTACGAGGTTGTCTGCACGCTGGATGCATCCTCTGTGACGGCAGCCGCGTATACGCTCTACGAGGGGTTCTCATGCATCTTCTTCACGACGTACGACGCGGAACTGGGGTTGACGTGCGACTACTACGTCGACATTGCGTCGGGGCTTCTGGTCTACTCCGAGACCCGGCGCGCGGGCGAGGTCATCTACTCGCTGCAGACGTTGAGCATCGTACGCGACACGCCGTCCGACGAGTACTTCCGCCTGCCGGACGGACGCGTCGCGGGTACGTTTTAGTTGAAGCTGCCGATCTGGAACAGCGTGCAATTGTTGCGCGCGACTTTATTACGAAAGGGTTATCCCATGACTGTAACCGAACGTGTTCCGAAAATAATCGCCGCGCTGAAGGAGCTGTACCCCGACCCGATGTGCGCACTGAGTTACGAGAAGCCCCACGAGCTGCTCTTCGCGGTACGGCTTTCCGCGCAGTGCACGGACGCGCGGGTGAACCTGATAACCCCGGCGCTCTTTGCCCGTTACCCGACGCTTGAGGACTTCGCGACGGCGGATGTGACCGAAGTCGAGGAATACATACGCTCGTGCGGGTTCTACCGTACAAAAGCGCGGGACATCGTGGCGTGCGCGGCGATGCTCATCAACAATTATGGCGGCGTTCTGCCGGACACGATAGAGGAGTTGATCAAGCTGCCGGGTGTCGGAAGGAAGACCGCCAACCTGATCGTCGGGGACGTCTACCATAAGCCCGCCGTCGTGGCGGACACGCACTGCATCCGCATCGCCGGACGACTCGGTCTGACGGCATCGAAAAATCCGGAGCGCGTGGAGCGGGACCTGCGCGCGCTGCTGCCGGAGGAGGAAAGTACCAACTTTTGCCACCGCATGGTGCTCCACGGCCGCGCGCTCTGTGCCGCCCGCAAACCCGATTGTGCCAACTGCCCGCTCATGGGAGAGCTGTGCCAATACATGTGAAGAGTGCGGGGTGCACGCCCAAATTCTGATTCAGATTAACACCCCTTCCCTCCTTGATTCGCAGCTTTCGTAACTTTTCACCCGTGTCAAACTCACATCCTTCGCATGGATATGCCCGCCGCAGCGGCTTCCTTTACTTTTTACTCCTCACTTTTCACTTTCTTTGGAGGTTACATATGGCAATCAATACAATCGGCATCCTGACATCCGGCGGAGACGCGCCGGGAATGAACGCGGCGATTCGTGCGGTGGTACGAACGGCGGTCGGGAACGGGCTGCAGGTTCTGGGCATCCGGCGCGGGTATAACGGCCTCATCAACGGCGACACGATCGTGCTGGACGCGCGCTCGGTCGACGGCATCCAGACACGCGGCGGTACGATGCTCTATACCGCGCGGTGCCAGGAGTTCGCGACGCCGGAGGGTCAGAAGAAAGCCGCCGACATTTGCCGCTACATGGGCATCGGCGGCATCGTCGCAATCGGCGGCGACGGCACCTTCCGCGGTGCGTTCGACCTGTCGCGCAGCGGCGTCTGTACCGTCGGTATCCCGGCGACGATCGACAACGACATCGCCTGCACGCGCTACTCCATCGGTTTCGACACGGCCTGCAACACGGCTCTGGAGAGCATCGACCGGCTGCGCGACACGATGCAGTCGCACGAGCGCTGCTCGGTCGTCGAAGTGATGGGGAACAAGTCGGGCGCGCTGGCGATGTACGTAGGCGTGGCGTCGGGCGCAACGTCAATTCTGATCCCGGAGAAACCGGTGGATATGGAGAAAGACGTGTTCGAGCGGATGCGCCGCGGCAGAATCCAGCACCGTAACCACCACATCATCATCGTGGCGGAAGGTGTCGGCGGTGTGGATACCATTGCGAAGGAAATCCACGAGGCCACCGGCATCGAGACACGTGTGACGGTGCTCGGACATGTGCAGCGCGGCGGTTCGCCGTCGGCGCGTGACCGTGTCGCGGCGACGCGGATGGGTGTCCGCGCGGTCGAGACGCTGATGGCAGGCAAGACCAACCGTGTCATCTGTGCCCACAACAACGCGATCATCGACCGCGATATTGAGGAAGCGCTCGCGATGCCCAGTCAGTTCCACGAGGAGCTGTACCACGTCTCGCAGATGACGATCCTTTGACTTCAAGCCCCGCGTAAAGGACATGGAAAGCGTGCTTCCCATGCCCTTTCATACATATATGGAGAAATGTCCGTGGAAAAGACGCCCGGCTACCGCTTGACGGTATGGTCGTGCCGGTTCGGCTCGATGATCATGTCAATCGCGTCGTGTTATACCCCGCTGCTGTTCCTGTTTCTGCGCGACCGCTATGGCTTCACCTACACACAGCTCGGCGCGCTGGTCCTCGTAAACTTCACCACACAGATTGCCACCGACCTTCTGTTCTCTCGTGCCGCCGACCGTTACGGTTTCCGTCCGTTTGTTGTGCTGGGGCAGTTTTTATGCGCGGCGGGCTTTCTGGCGTTCGCGATGACGCCATTCCTGCTCAGAGGGTTTGAGTACGCGGGATTTGTCATCTCGACGGCAATTTTCTCGGTCGGAGCGGGTTTACAGGAGCTGCTGCTGTCGCCGATTCTGGACGCGCTGCCGTCGGATGACCCGGAGCGCGACATGAGCATGATGCACTCGTTCTACGCATGGGGAAGTGTGCTGACGATCGTGCTGTCGACCGTGCTGCTGCGGGTGCTGGGCATGGAAAGCTGGCCCTGGATTCTGTGCGGCTGGGCGGTTCTGCCGGTGATCTGCGGGTGCATGTTCCTCAAGGCGCCGCTGCGTCAGAAGGTCGCGGAGGATGATCGGATGCCAACACGAAAGCTTTTGCGGGAGCCGGCGTTTCTGCTGGGTTTTTTCGCGATCCTGTGTGGAGGCGCGTCGGAGCTGTCGATGTCGCAGTGGACATCGTCGTTTGTCGAGCGCGCGCTGAAGCTGCCGAAGCTGTGGGGCGACATCATAGGTATGGCGGGCTTCTCGGCGCTGATGGCAGTTGGCCGGACGCTGCACGGGATGCTGGGGAAACGTCTGAACCTGCGGGCAGTGCTCATCTTCGGCTCACTGGGGGCATTCCTCTGCTATCTGGCGGCGTCGCTGTCGGGGTCGGGAACGGTCGGCGTGCTGGCGTGCTGTATGACAGGGCTGTTTGTATCGCTGCTGTGGCCGGCGACGCTGTCGATGACATCGGCGGCGCTGCCTCTCGCCGGGGCGACGATGTTCGCGTTCATGGCAGCGGGCGGCGATATCGGCTGCTCGGCGGCTCCATGGCTGACGGGTGTGATCACCGACTCAGTCGCGGCAAACGTGACGGTGGCGGGACTGACGCCGGAAGAGCTGGGTCTGCGTGCAGGACTGCTGATTGCGGCGGTGTTCCCGCTCGGTTCGCTCGTATGCCAGCTTCTGCTGCGGCGGCTCGACCGAACGCGCGGGGAGCAAACATATCTTCTTTGAGACGACAAATATATTACAGGAGGGTAACCCCATGGACGACTACAAGACCTGGCTGCCGCCGGTAAACCCCGCACTGACGATCTCGCTGCCGCATTTTCCGAATCCCGCCGCCGCCGTGATCTTCCGGCTGTGGGAGATGGTTCCGGCGGAGAAGCTCGCGGAAACGCTCATGTGCGACGCCGCCGATGTGCGCGCCTATGCCGACGCGATGGGACTTCCGCCGCAGCGCGACACTGCCGTCTGGCGGGAGCGCGGCTATATCACCATCCTCCGCACCGTCTGGCATCTGCTGCCGTACGACCAGATCATGACGCTGCTTGATGTTTCCCGTGCGGAGCTTGCCTTCATCCTCAAGGAAGACGACTTCCTCTCCCACAAGTTCGGCAACGCCAAGTTCCCCGGCTCTCCCGTCCGCCTGACGGATACCGACACCGCTGCCCTCGCCGATATCCGCCGCGCAATGGACACCTTCATCCGTCCCTACGACGCTGAGGAAACCGCCGTACCGTTCGACTTCTTCCGTACCGTCGATGCTGCCCGCACCTCATCCGCGCAGCCCGCCGGTACCGCCGCACTCACCGACGCCTGGCGCATCGACGACCGTACCGGCGACCCCGACTGCGCCGTCTATGCCGGTGACTTTGCCGACGAGCTGCGGACGGTTTGGGGTGTCACCCTTTCGCCGTCCGGCACTTCAGCGCTCACGCTGACACTCGACCCGGCGCTTTCCGAAAAACCCGAGGAATACCACATACTCGACATCCGTACAGACGGCATCACGCTTGCGGCGGGACACCCGATGGGCATCCTGCGCGGGCTGTACTTCCTGCTCACGCTGATGGATACCGCAGGCGGCCCATACCTCCCGCTCGGAGTCCGGCACCGCACCCCGGCATTCGATGCGCGCTTTATCTACTCCTACTGCGGGCTGTACGGTGCGCCGCTGGACGTAGATACGCGCGTCTCCTTCCCTGACGCGCTACTGCGAGCCTACGCGCGTGCGGGAGTCAACGGCGTCTGGCTGCAGGGCGTGCTGTATAAGCTCACCCCCTTCCCATTTGACCCGGCGCTGTCGGAGGGTTACGAGCAGCGGCTTGAGCGTTTGCGCGAGCTGATTGCCCGTGCCAAACGCTACGGTCTGCGCGTCTACCTCTACATCAACGAACCGCGCGCAATGCCGAAGGCGTTCTTCGAGAAATACCCCGACCTCAAAGGTTTCGAACGCAACGAGCTTGCAAGCCTGTGTACCTCCCACCCCGCCGTACAGAATTATCTGCGCGACAGCATCCGCTGCCTGTGTGAGCAAGCGTCAGGGCTGGGCGGATTCTTCACAATCTCCGTCTCCGAAAACCAAACCAACTGCTTTTCCCACTCGACGCAGGAGAAGCAGACCTGCCCGCGCTGCAAAAGCCGCACCCGCGCGGAGGTCGTCGCGGAGGTCAACTCGCTGATCGCCGATACCGCCCACGCCGTCGACCCGCGCATCCGTACGATCATCTGGACCTGGGGATGGAAGGGCTTCGGGCATGACGAGATGCACCGCGCCATCTCACTGCTGTCGAAGAACTGCATCCTGCAGAACACCTCTGAGGAGAATATGGACATCGTCAAGGCCGGCATCCCGCTGAAGGTCGTCGACTACACGCTGTCGAATATCCCGCCGTCCCAGCAGAGCCTCGAGTGCTGGAAGACCGCGCTTGCCACCGGACATAAGACCTCCGCGAAGGTGCAGATCAACACGACGTGGGAGGCCTCCACCGCGCCGTACATTCCCGTCTACGAAAACGTCTGCCGGTACATGGAAAACCTGCGTGCGGCGGGTGTCGGAAACATCCAGCTCTCCTGGACGCTCGGCGGCTGGCCGTCAGAGAACCTCAAGATTGCGGCGGCGTATTTCTTCGACGAGGAGACTCCCTTCACCTACACCGACGCCCTCAAAGCGGCATACGGCAGCTGCGCGGAGACCGTACGCGCCGCCGTCCATCGTTTCTGCGACGCGTTCGCGGAGTTCCCGTTCCATGTCAGCACCCTCTACACCGGTCCGCAGAACGCCGGCCCCGCGAACCTGCTGTTCGAACGTCCGACCGGTCTGACCGCGACGATGACCTGCTACGCCTATGACGACCTCGAGAGCTGGCGCAGCATCTACCCCGTGGATGTGTTCATTGAGCAGCTCCGCAAGCTGTCGGACGGCTGGCGGGAAGGCCTGGCACTGCTCGACGGGATGCCCGCGTGTGAGTTCACCGACGTCGCGCAGGTCTGCGGCGCACTGTTCGAGGCGTCGTACAACCAGGCGCGCTTCGTTACGCTGCGTGACGCTTATCTGAAAACACCGACCGATGCGCTGAAAGCGAAGCTGCACAATCTCGTCACCCGTGAACGGGAGCTTGCCGTCGAAACCTACCGCGTGATGCTCAGAAACGCCGCCATCGGCTATGAGGCTGCCAACCACTACTACTTCAGCCGCGCATCCATGTGGGAGAAGGTCGTCAACTGCGAATACCTGCTGCGGACATGGCTCGCGTAGACCCTGCGGCATATCACGGATAAATAAAGGACGCGTACCTTTTCTCAGGTACGCGTCCTTTTTATGGTACAGGTTACATCTCGCTGAGCGGAATGCCCTGCGCGTCGTAGTTGATCTGCTTAGTGAGGATGAGGATTCCCTCGACCAGCCCCCAGATCGCGGATGCGACACCGCCGATGCCACAGGTCAGCACGGTGAGCAGGAGCTGTGCAATTGCTTTGCCGGTAAAGCCCAGGTAGAAGTTGTGTACGCCGAACACGCCCACGAGAATCCCCAACAATCCCGCCGCCAGCCGCGACTTGCTCTCGCGCACCGGAGCCGCGTACGTCCTGTTATACCGCGGCTGCTTCGCCGCACCGCAGTGGATGCACACCATCTGCTCGGGCGTCATCTCCTGCCCGCAGTTGCTGCAGAAGCGATCTCCCGTGCCCGCCTGAACGCCGCACTTCACGCAGACCACCGCCTGCGAATCCATCATGTTCCCGCAATTTTTGCAATACATTGTTATCCCTCCGTTTTAATATTCACTTTTCCGTTAACGCCGTTGATTTTGATCATGCGCGTCTGATCCTTCCTGCTCAGGATGACCACACCGTCCTTCGTCAGCCCGAACGCTTGAGCTTCCACCTCCTCGCCGTTGACCTCCAGATCGGTGTTCACATACGTGAAGTCAAACCCATATGCCGTCGGGTCGCCCCCGAGCGTCAGCCGGTAGTCCGTGTTCACGAATTTCAGCGACGCGTCGCGTGTATCAAGCGTCAGATCGACCTCTCCGTTGGTCGTGTTTAAGCTGCACTCGTCCGCCGTCAGGAACCCGGTCAGCTCTCCGTTGACCGTCTCAAAGCGAAAACTCTGTGCGGTCAGAGAGTTGAGCTGCGTATTGCCGTTGGTTGAATCGATTTCCGCCGACCTCACCGTCATTGCATCGAGACGGTAATCGCCGTTGACTGTCGACAGCTTCAGCGTCTGCGGCACGTTCTTTGCCGGATACTCGACAATAAACGTCGGAATCGCATCGTTAAACACTGGGATCGCATTGAAGTCAAACCCAAAGCGTGCGATAACGCCTCTGTCCGACGCGCGCTCGAAGATCAGCTTGCCATTACTCTCGGTGAACTGATACTGCCCCTCGAACTCCTCGTAATAGATGACGCGCACACGGTCGATATCTGCCGCGCGTAACTCAATGTTCTCATTGACCATGCTCAGTTCCAGCGCATCGACCGCGCCAGACGCGGTATAGGTACGCTGCTGTAAATTCTCAAAGCGTCTGCCCGGCTCCACACGGTAACCGCCGTTATCGGTGCGCACAATATCTAGTGGCACCTCGAGCCAGCTGCGTATCTCCGTCCAGCCCGCACCGGTTGCGGCGATGGTTCCGCCGCAGACAAGAATGCCCGCGCCAAGCAAACACGCCGCAATAATCGCCAGTACCTTCATCGTTCTTTTCATTTTGCAGCCCGTCCTTTCGATACTTTTCCGCCGACCCACCGGAAGAAGTGTCCGACACCCCGACAGACCCCAACGGCCACATAGCACAGCAGGATCACCGCGAAGATTGCCAGCGCCGTGCCGATGAGTCCCAGCCCCAGCGTGAACACAGCCGCGCTGCCTGTCATCGCGCCGATGATCAGCAGGTACACCGACCGCGCACCGACGACGATCGCTGCAGCAACGATTGCCGCGATGCTGACGGCTACCGCGACAATCACGGCAAACGCGACAGCCGCTACGCAGATTGCCAACGCGATGATGCAGATGGCAAGCGGCAGTGTGATCGGCAGCGACAGGATGCCGAACACCGCCGCGAGTGCCCGCGACGTATTGCGCGGTGTCGGACGGTCGGCAGCTCTGGCCAAGGTCGCTTCCGTGCGGATACGCGACGCTACGACGCCCGGCGCTTCCAGCGATGCCACGACCTCCTCCTCACTTCTCCCCGCGTCCACCGCGTCCTCGATGTACTCGCGGTAGTAGTGCAGCGCCTCCGCGCGCTCCGACTCCGGGACCATCAGCAGAGCATTTCCCAGCTCTGTCAAAAACGCGTCCTTTGTCATTTTCCCTCACCCTCCGTCAGTTCTTTCGCCGATTTCTCACCGTCGGCGTCCGGTTTTTGCTCCGTTTTCATGATAAACTCAATGATCGCGTATAAATCCTTCATCTCCTCGCGCGTCTTCGCAAGACGTTCTTCACCCACCGGCGTCATGCGATAATACTTCCTCAGTCTGCCGCCGTACTCCGCGTTGTACGTCTCAAAGCAGCCCTGCTGCTCGAGCCTGCGCAATACCGGGTACAGTGCCGACTCCGACACATGCAGCAGGTCGACCGTCTTCTGCGTGACCAGATACCCGTACGTGTCGCCCTGCTCGACTACCGTCAGCACGCACGCGTCCAGCAGACCCTTCTTCAACTGCGGATCCATTGTGGTTTCACTCCCCTTCCGTTTTTACACCGTACAAACACATGTCTCCATACGCAGTCTGACGGTGTTTCCCTATGGCGCCTATACTATACCACGAACAATATTATTTGTCAAGTAGTATTATCCTATAAATAATAATATTTTTTGGACGGTATCTTTTATTCTTTTCGTGCAATCTTTTTACATTTTATCCTTGCTTAATTTCTCTGTGTGTGATAGAATATCATGAGATTACGTTTTCAAGTGAAACTAATAACGCGTTTGTAACGTCTTATCGAAAGATATAGCTCACTCAGGACGCGAAAGGAACACGCACATATGAAAATCATCGGAGGCTCCGGCAACCGCACTGCGGCTGCGCGTCAGCCCAATGCTCAGCCGCTTTATTCCCGCATCGACGACGAGGAGGATGTCGTCATCCCATTCAGAAATCCGTCCTCTGCCGAGCAGGCTGCACCGCAGCCGACGGCTCGTCAGACGGCATATAATGCTCCGACGGCTCCCAAAGCAACGCCCGAGGTTCCCGAAACTTCCAAGACGGACGCTCCGGTCTACTACCGCATCGACGATGAGCTGCCCATTACACCACCGCCCGCGCGCTTCCGTACACCGACCTCCTATCCGCAGGCTCCCGCCCGGCGTATATCCGTCGATGATGACGACGACACGGTCCCCGGAGCCGACCTCCCGCAGCGCCGAGAGCCGACTTCCCGGGCCGGACGTGTAAAGCTGTTTTCGTCGCTTCCGTCGACACGGCATGTGAAAGCAAAGCCCGTGAAGAAGCGGATGCGGTGGTATTATAAGCTGGGCATCGCTGTCTTGGTCTGTGCGGCGCTCTACCTCACCGCTGTCTACTCCTCCATCCCTTTCATCGCGAAGTGGCGCTGCATTTATATCGAGACCGCCATGAGCACGATGACCAAGCAGTGGCTCGCGACGGCATTCATCCCAAAGCCCGTCATCGACGAGGTCGTCAACGCGCGCTATCAGCTCGATGAGGAACAGCGCGATATGGTCTCCGACTCGAATCTCGTAAAGCCAAAGGATACCTCCGGCATCGGCATCATGAGGCCGGGCTTCACAACCTCCGCCGATCCTGCGGCGACAACCACGGCAGCTTCCACGTCTGCGACATCTGCGACATCCGCGACGTCCGGTACCACTGCCATCATCAGTACCACCACTGCGGCTACCACCGCGGAGATACACGCTCTCCCCCAGTGGATCGACCCGGAGCATCCGCTCTACCTGCTGTTTCCGGAGCTGGACGTCAAGTCCTTCAGCCAGTACGCCAAGGCCCATGAGGATACGATGTACGACGCCGACGGCTACCTGTTCATCGATAAGGCCGACCGTGACGGCAAGGGCACATCGATCAAGACCACCAACGGCGACACGGTTCTCGCGGTCGATACGCGCAACGGCATCCTGCTTGTCGCGGTCACGGGCGAGGGGTTTCACGGCGTCCTGGCAATCGTACGCAATCCGGCGCAGGTGGGCCTGGTCGTGTCGAGCAAATTGGGGAAGGTCGGCGAGCGTATCCCGCAGCTCTGCGAGGACAACGGTGCGATCCTCGGTATCAACGCTTCCGGGTTCTATGACCCTGACGGCGACGGCAACGGCGGTTCCCCTTACGGCTATGTCGTCTCCAACGGTAAGGAGTTCAACGGCTCCGAGTACGGCGACTGGAAGGTAGTCGGCTTCACCGAGGACAATATTCTCTATACCGGTGCTTACAAAACGCTCGACGTCAAGCTGCGCGACGCCGCGGAGTTCAAGCCGCTGCTCATCAACAACGGTGAGCTCGTCGTCACGCTCAAAGACGGCTGGGGCATCAACCCGCGTACGCAGCTCGGCCAGACCTCCGACGGCTCCGTGCTGATGCTCGTCATCAACGGACGGTCGCTGACGTCTCTGGGGTGCAAGTCGCTCTACGCGGCGGAGATTCTGCTGAAGTACGGCGCGGTGCAGGCGTCTGCGCTCGACGGCGGCTCGTCCTCCGTCATGTACTACAACGGCCGCGTCATCACCTATCCGTCCGGCGCGAATAAGACCGACGGCCGCAAAATTCCCAACGCGTTCGTCGTTTTCAAAAACTGACCTCCGTATTCCCGCACATTGAAAGGACGCGAGAACTCTCTCACGTCCTTTCCAATAGGAGAAAGCGTTATGGACACACTGGTATCCGTCGCACCATGTGAGAATTACGAGAACGATGTCGTCACACACGCCCTTAAGGAAGTGTTAAAGCCGCTCGGCGGGCTATCCTGGGTGACGCCGGGGATGCACGTGGCGGTGAAGGTGAACCTGGTGAGGCGGCTGGCGCCGGAGAAAGCCGCGACGACGCATCCGGCTCTCGTCTGCGCGCTATGCCGGATGCTCATCGCGCGCGGGGCTGAGGTCACCGTCGGCGACAGTCCCGGCGGCATCTTCATGCCCGCCTACCTCAAAAGCGTCTACACCGGCACCGGGATGCTTGCCGTCGAGAAGACCGGCGCGCGGCTCAACTACGACGTCTCGCAGACAACTGCGCACTTCCCCGACGCGAAGTACGCAAAGACCTTCGACTACACCGGGTGGCTCGCGGGTGCCGACGCGGTCATCTCCTTCGCCAAGCTCAAGACCCACGGCTTGATGGCGATGACCGGCGCGGTGAAGAATCTGTTCGGCATCATCCCCGGTACGAAGAAGCCCGAGTTCCACTTCCTCTACCCGGACACGATGAAGTTTGCGCATATGCTCGTCGATCTATGCGAGTACATCAGACCCACCCTGAGTATTGTCGACGCGGTGTGGGGGATGGAGGGCAACGGACCGTCATCGGGAGATCCGCGCTTCATCGGCTGCATCCTGGCGTCGAAAAACCCGTACGCGTGCGATCTCGCGGGCGGGCGCATCATGGGCGTAACCGAAGCGCCGGTGCTGCGGGCGGCGTATGAGCGCGGCCTCGCACCGGAGCGCGCCGAGGATCTGACGTTCGCGGGCGATCTCGCGCGTTTTTGTCAGACTGACTTCCGGCTCATCCCGATGCGCAATGTCGACTTATTTCTCTCCAGGAGCGGTCATCTCGATAGAGCCTTTGGCTATCTGATCCGTCGGAAACCGAAGCTCAGGCCGGAGCTGTGCATCTCGTGCGGCGTCTGTATGCGTACCTGCCCCGCGCACGCAATCACACTCTCCCCCAAGCCGCACTTCAACCGCCGTACCTGCATCTGCTGCTTCTGCTGCCAGGAATTCTGCCCCGAGTCCGCGATCGTCGTCGCGCGTTCTCCGTTCGCGAAATTTTTGAGCCGCTGACCAAGCGATTGCGACGTATCAATCAGGACAACCGGTGCATACTGCGGGTGAACCTTTCCAAAGGAGGAGCACCCGAACAATGAAACGCGTATTTGTTCTCGCGCTCCGCATACAGCCGCGATGAATGCAGTCTTCCGTCCTTTTGTATTGATCCGCGGAAACGCGTGAACTCCGGGCACTTATTTAATAGTTGCGGGGAGTTGACAAAGTGAGAAAAAACGGTTACAATAGTGTTGTTGAAATATCCATTGAACGGAAAACAGCTTTATATTATCGCGTAAAGGGGATCAAAAATGTTCGCGATCGAACTGGACTCTGCGTCCAAGTATTATAAGCGCGACACGGGACTGGAAGCAACGCGTCTGACCATTGAAGCGGGCGCGTTTTACGGCATCCTCGGCCCGGTGCAGTCGGGCAAAACCACGCTGCTGCGGCTTGCGATGGGGTACATCCGTCCCACCGGCGGGCATGTGCGGGTGTTTGATATGGACAGCGTGCGCGACTCGGTGCGCATCCGCCGCAACGTCGGGTACATACCGCAGACCCTCGGCGGACACTCGAACCTGACACTGCGGGATCTGTTCACGGGGATACGGCGGTACGTGGGGCCGTTCGACTACAGCCGTACCGCCGAGCTGTGCGTGCGTTTCGGGCTGGACATGGGCATGCGCTACGCCAACCTCGACGCCGCAGAACGCCGCCGCTTCGCAATCGTCGCCGCACAGCTCAATGACCCTCCGCTGATGCTCGTCGACGAGCCGTCCCTGGAGCTGCAGTCGTTTGAGCGCGACAACCTGTTTGCACTGCTGCATGAGCTGCACCAGAACGGTACGACCGTCGTCATCACGACCGACCGCGTGGAAGAAATTTCGACGCACTGCACGGACGTTGCGGTGCTGCACGCCGGAACGCTCTTGAGTGCGGGACCTGTGGAACAGCTTGAAGCACTGCACGCGCGGAGAATCAGCGTTGAGGCCGATGATGCACGCGGATTTGCCGAAGCGCTGGGCATCACAAACTTTTCCAGCGACGCGCAGAAGGTCACCTTCACCTACGCCGGTTCCGCCGACGTCTTTGTCAAAACACTTGCAAACTACAACGTCCGTTCGCTGACCGTCAGCGAGCCGTCAACGGAGAGCGTACTGGTTGCCAGCCGCATCACGAAGGGAGGGGTTGTCCGTGAGACTGAGGTATGAGCTGCGCAGACTGTTGACCGCATTTTTAGTCGTAGGCCTGAGCTGCGGCGTTTTAACTGCCGGGGTCTACGGTGTCTACGTCCTGTTCGCCGCCTACGGGCTGACAAATCCCGCAAGCTACTGGTTCTATGATCTGCATCCGTCCTTCCGCGCGCTGTTCGGCGTGCTGTCGGCGCTCGACATGAGCGACCCGCTGGCGTTCTTCAGCCGCTTCTATATCCCCGTCCTGATGCTGGCCTCCTTCGGTGTCATCGTTACCGCCGCACGCTCGATGAACTCCGACGCCGATATGGAGGAGCTTCTCTACATGCAGCCCGTCTCACGTGCGTCGGTCTACTGGCGGCGCTTCGGCGGCGGGATGCTGTTCGTTGTCCTGCTGAATCTGCTGCAGCTTGTCATCGCGGTCGTCGGGATAATGCCGATCGTAAACGTCACCCTGCCGTACCTCATCGCCTACGCGGTCATCTTCCTGCGCATCACGGTCTACGAATGCGTACTGTGGAGCGTCGGGATGCTGCTGAGCGTGTGCATCCGGAAAAGCCGTGCGAGCGCGTGGTGCGGTGTCGCCGTGACGGCGCTGAGCTGGGCGGCGCCGATCCTTCCGGCGTTCACCGGTCTGCTTGCGTTCCTGTGGTACCTCACACCGTCGACCTATGCGTTTCCGGAGTACGCATTGCTTGTCGGACCAAACTACACGCTGCCGCAGGGGATCGTCCTCGGCGTTATATTCATATTGTGTACACTCACCGGATGGCTCATCTACAGCCGCCGTGAGACAACCGCAGAATAAGGGAGGCTATCGCAATGCTTGAAAGCCTACTTGCATCCCGCGCGCTGCCGGATATCCTGAAGATGGACGACGGCCGCGAGGTCACACCCGCGTTATGGCCGGAGCGCCGCCGCGAGCTGCTGCGTAAACTGGAGACATACTCCTACGGCATCACACCGCCCGCCGCTAAAGTAACCGCCGAGATCGTATCGGAAGATCCGCACGCCTACGCGTGGAAGGTCATGCAGCGGCGTGTGAACCTGACCTTTGACACGCCCGGCGGACCGTTCACCTTCCCCCTCATCGTCTTCATTCCGTATACGCAGACGCCTCCGCCGGTGCTGCTGCAGATCGCCTTCCGCCGGGAGATACCCGACCGCTATGCACCCGTCGAGGAGATCACAGACCGTGGCTACGCGTACGTTCAGTTCTGTTATCAGGACGTCGTCAACGACCGCCTCTTCGGAGACTTCTCGGACGGTCTGGCGCTGAAGTACGGCACCGACTGCGCCAGGAAGCCCGACGCATGGGGTAAGATCGGCATGTGGGCATACGCGGCGTCGCGGGCGCTGGACTACCTGCTGACCTGCCCGGAGCTGGACGCGAAGCATACGGCGGTGCTCGGACACTCCCGCCTGGGGAAGACCGCGCTGTGGGCCGGCGCGCAGGATGAACGTTTCTGGTGCACGGTCTCCAACTGCTCGGGCTACGGCGGCGCCGCGACGTCCAAGCACGGCGAGGGCGAGCGTGTCGTCGACTTCCTGCGCGCGGGGAGCTGGGACTGGTACTGCGAGAACTTCAAGGCATACACCGGTTCCCTCGAGGACGAGAAGCCGTACGACCAGAGCTGGCTGTTGGCACTCGTCGCGCCGAGGCTTCTGTGCGTGGGATCGGCGGTGATGGATCGCGGCGCGGATCCGACGTCGGAGTTTCTGACGACGTTGGCGGCATCCGGGGCGTGGGAGCTTCTGGGTGTGCCGGGACTCGTGACGCCCGACCGTCTGCCCGTCCCCGGCGACGCGCTCGACGAAGGGCGTGTGCACTACCACCTGCGGCCGCATCACCACTTCTTCTCGCGTGAGGACTGGGGATACTATATGACATTTCTCGACAGCAAACTGCGCAGCTAAGAAGTTTCGGGAACATACAGGTTTCATCAGACAAGCGGCGGTACATCAACCTTTGCGCCGCCCGCGATATCGTCGATTATGCTGCCTTATATAAACAAGACGAGAGACTCACGGATATATCTGTGAGTCTCTCGTCTTGTTTCAGGTTATTTCCGGAGCGGTTTGACGGGGCGTCCCTCAATATAGCCGCGCCATCCCATCGGCGCAAGCTGAAATCGTGGGGCGATGTCGTCGTCCCACGCGTACCCGTAGACTTCGGGATTGAAGCGTGCAATGCTCTGCCAGAGGCTGCCGATTGCGTCCTGATACCGCTCATCGTCGTACGGCTCGCCCTGGAAGATCAAATATTTGCACGGCGCGAGGTCAATCACGTCGAAGCCCTCCGGGATATTCCCCGTGTAGTCCGCCGGAACCTCCACCGCATGCGCGTAGATGCCGGTACCGGGCGGACACATCCCTGAAGGCAGCCACACACCCATCGGCTCATCGAGCGCCTCACGGATGCCGCTGAGGATTCTCCACGGGTGGGGACGCTCGGGCGTGCCGCCGCAGCCCACTCCCTCGCAGTAGGTAAAGTAACATATGGCCTGTTTGCTGCGGAAAAGGATCAGCTTTCGCGCAGGACGTTCTATAATCTGCGTGAAAATCACCGTGGTTTCCTGTGCCATGTCAGATTCCTCCGTCTTGGTTTTGTGGCGGTCGGGAGAACGGTAGGGAACCAGCCAGCCTTCGGGATCAGGCCAGCGCGCGTACTTCTTCGGCGTGATTCCAAATGTACGCGTAAACGCGCGGGTGAACCCCTCATGACTGTCAAACACGAAGTCGAGTGCAACGTCGAGTACCCGCGCGCTGGTATTCCTGAGCGCGTGCGCCGACGCCTCCAGCCGCCGCGTGCGGATGTACTCAAACGGCGGCATCCCCACCGTCTCACGGAAGACACGCGCCGCATGGTATATGGAGTAGCCCGCCGCGCGCGCAAGTTCCGCCGCCGTGATCGGTTCCTGCAGATGCGCGTCGATGTAGTCAAGCATCCTGTTGACCGCCTGTTCCCCGTCTGTCATTCTCTCACCACCCGCGCCTATTCTACCACAGACCTCCCGGGATTTCTTGACCCGGCTTGCTCATTTTCCGACCGGCAGCGTGAAGCGCTTGAGGCTCCCGACGCATGCGATGCGCGTAAGCTTTTCCTCGTCAATCTCACCGCACGGGTTATCCTCGATGTACCGAAGCGTTGCGTTCAGGTTTTCCAGCAGATCCATCGCTTATTCCACCCGCGTATCAGCATAGGCATACCGCGTCTTACTCGACATTTCCCGGACAGATAACGCCCGCGCGAATCAAATGCGATTCGCACGGGCGTCCGTATTATTTGCATGCCGCCTGGATCATCAGCGCGTCGCGGGAACTGCGGAGGACCTTCGCGGTATCCAGGTCGCCCGGATGTCCGGCAAGGTCGTTGAGGAAGAAGTCGATGACCAAACCCCTCGGACCGTCGGGGACGTCGAGCGTGATGGGGCCGTCTCCGCCGTTCAGCGCGACGGTGACCATCGGCTTCATGTTGCCGCCGCACTCGAGCACACCCTTCGTGCCCCAGATCGTGAAGCGCCAGTACTGCGGCAGCGAGAATCCGCAGCTCGACGGCGCGGCATAGGATACATCCGCCATCACACCGCCGCTGTTAGAAAGCTCCGCCATAAACATCGCCGAGTCCATAAACTTCGGCGCGAGCGGCGCGTAGGCGTTCCACTCCCGCGCGGCGACCGTTCGCTTGAAGGACAGGCCGGTCAGGTAGGGAATCAGGTCGATGCCGTGGATGCCGATGTCGTTGATGGTGCCGCCATGCTTATCCTCCTCGAAGTACCACCCCGGACGGATGCCCCAGTTGAGCGGATGCTGCGCGGTAAAGCAGATGTTGTGCACCTCGCCGAGCTTGCCGCTGAGGATAAACTCGCGTACCGGCTCTACCCAAGGTGACAGGCGCAGGTCAAGCATACAGCCGACCTTCAAATCCTTCTCCCGCGCGAGCTTCTCGATCTCGTCCAGCTCCGGGAGGCGCGTGCACAGGGGCTTGTCCGCAATGACATGCTTTCCGGCCTTGAGGGCACGGATTGCACGTTCGCCGCGGATGCCGTAATAGTCGCCGATCGCAACTGCGTCGATGGAAGGGGCTTTGAGCAGGCAGTCATAGCAGTCGTGCGTGAACTTCACGCCGATCGCGTCCTCGGCGGCTTTGCGCGCGGCTGGATTCTCCTCGAACGCCGCGACGACGTTGACGTCCGGGTGCGCCATCGCCTGCGTGTACAGGCCGTTGATGTGACCGTGGCGGAAACCGGCAAATGCGAGATTCAACATAAGAAAACCTCCGTTATTCGGTATGTTCGTTTATTTCAAATCGTCCAGCGCGCGCGGAACAACGTCTTTCGGAATCGGGCATGTGTAGGTGCGCCCATCGAGACGTTTTTTGAAGTCGGCACGGATATCGTCGAGCAGCGCGGGGTTTTCGTACAGATCAACCGCCGTACCCACAATCGTCTTTGCCGCGCGCATCATTGCCCGGTACGCGGTCTGCGTTTTGCTCATCGACGTCATCTGCCAGGAGTGCCCGGGCGTGTCGAGCGGCTTGCATGCCATGTAACAATACGCCGTCGGGCATACCCAGCTCACGTCGCCGACGTCGGTGGAGCCGGTGCCGGGCGTCTCGGTTTCCTCCAGCGGGTCGATGTCCATCGCATAAGGAAACACGTCGTCTGCGGTGAAGGTTTTGCGTATCTCCTGCCCGAGCGCTTCCTCATCGGCAGTGTAGGTGAGCGCGTCCGTCGCGGTGAGATTATCGTACATCAGCTTCATCAGCGGCGTGTTGAGCAGCATATTTGAGCAGCCCTTAACGAACTCGATCTCAACGGTTGTGCCGGTCATCAGCGCGGCACCCTTCGCGATATCGTTCACCCGTTCATACAGCTCCGGCAGGTCGGTTACCTCCGGCAGCCGCATCAGGTATAATACCGCCGCGCGTGCCTGCACGACGTTCGGCGAGAACCCGCCCGTGTCGACCACCGCGTAGTGCAGCCGTGCGGTCGTGGGGATGTGCTCACGTAAAAACTGCGCGCCGACGTTCATCAGCGTCACGGCGTCGAGTGCGGAGCGTCCGAGATGCGGCGAGCCGCCGGCGTGGGATGCGACGCCGTGGAAGCGGTAGAGCACCTGGTAGTTTGCAAGGGTCGATCCTGCCGCGATGTTGTTTCGCGCCCCGGGGTGCCAGGAGAGCGCGGCATCCAGACCGTCGAACACGCCGTCGCGCGCCATAAACGCCTTACCTGAGCCGCCCTCCTCCGCCGGACAGCCGAAGTAGGTCACGCGTCCGGGATGATCGGCGAGATATTCTTTGATCGCAACCGCTGCCGCAAGCGCACCGCTCCCCAACAGATTGTGCCCGCAGCCATGCCCGGGCTGATCTGTCGGCGGGTCCTGAACGGCGCTGCCGGCCGTCTGCGCAAGACCGGACAGCGCGTCATACTCGCCGAGGATGCCGATGTGCGGGGAACCTGCGCCGTATGTCGCGGTGAACGCCGTGGGAATGCCCGCGACGCCGCGTTCGACGGTAAACCCCTCACGTTCAAGCACATCGCACAGCAGCGCCGCGGACTTCGTCTCACGGAACGCCATCTCCGCATAGTCCCACAGTGCCCCGGCGATCTCCCCGAAGTCATCCGCGCGCCGATCGAGCAGCGCATACAGGTCGCTCTTATTCAAATTCTTCGTCTCCTTACGGATGTTTTGATTCTATTAAACCACATCCGGTATTTATTGCAAGCACTATTCGCAAAAGAAGGTTGCGTTTCCACGCTTTTTTTGATATAATACTCTCAAAGGGAGGGAAATCCTGATGCGCTTATTCATCGCACTGCCGCTGACCGACCCGGTGCTGCCGGCGCTTGCAGAGCTGACACAAAAGCTGAAAGCCGATGGGATACGCGGCAACTTCACGCGGCCGGAGAACCTGCACCTGACGCTGCATTTCCTCGGCGAATGTGAACCGGGCGATGTCGGGACACTCGGAGACATCCTGTCCGCAGCACGCGGCGGAGAGTTTCCGCTGACCTGCGGACATATCGGAACGTTCGAGCGTTCGGGCATCCTGTGGGCGGGCGTGAATAGATCGCCGGAGCTGCTGGAACTGTACGACCGGCTGGGCAAAGCGCTGCGTCAGGCAGGTTTCCCGGTCGAAACACGTCCCTACCGTCCGCATCTGACACTCGTGCGGGAATATATGCTGCCCGATGGGTACACGCTGCCGCAGCTGCCGCCGGTCATACAGATCGCCCGGGAAGTGCGGCTGATGGAGTCCGTACGGGAGAACGGCAGACTTGTCTACCGCACCGTCCGTGGTGTTCCGCTACAGCAGTAGGAGGATTTATGCGTCGTTTATCACTCATTCTCACACTGATCATGCTTTTAACGTGCATCCCCGTTCATGCCGCCGACGCGCCGATACTCACCGCGTTCGGTGACAGCATCGCCTACGGATACGGTCTCGACGACCCCGCGTCCCAGGCATATCCGGCACTCATCGCGAAATCTGCCGGCGCGGTGCTGCGCAATCACGCCGTCAACGGTCAGACCTCAGCCGAACTGCTGACGATGCTGAGGACCGGCGCGTTCGACGAAGACATCCGCGCGGCGGCAATCATCACGTTGAGCATCGGTTCCAACGATATCCTGCGGCCGCTGCTGTCGGGCATGACGTCGGCGGACAACATGGATACCGCATTCTACACGGAGTTCATCAAAGCGCTCACCGGCAGGAATGACACGATGACGCGGCTTGCGGAGATCGCGAAGGGCTTCGGTGAGAACTTCCGCGCGATCATTGCCTATCTGCGGGAAAAGAACCCCGGCGCGGTGATCGCGGCGAACAACCTCTACAACCCCTACGCCGGACAGAGCATCACCGCCGGAAATAAGACCTTCCGCATGAGCGATGTGGGCGAGACATGGATCGCGCCGCTCAACGCGATGTTCCCGGTCTCGGACAACTATGTGCTGGTGGACATCCACAGCACGATGAACAGCGGCGGCCTGACCAACGCGCGAATCGTACTGATGCGGTTCGACCCGCATCCGACACAGACCGGCGCCGCGCGGATCGCGAGCACGGTGTGCGACACGGCGGCGCTGCGCAATTTCACGCGTGCAGTATTTCGGGACGTCGAGACGTGGCAATGGCATTATCCGTCAGCTTCCTGGGCAACGCGGACGGGCGTGGTCACGATGCGATCGAGCGGACGGTACTACCCGAACACGCCTCTGACGCGCGGAGCCTTTGTGACGATGCTCGGGCGTGCGATGGGCACGGCAGGTATCCGCGGTGATACGGGCTTCTCCGACGTCCCCGCAACCCGCGAGGATGCCCCATACATCCGCTGGGCGGTGGAGAACGGCATCACCGACGGCGTCGGGGGCGGCCGTTTCGCGCCTGACACGCTGCTGACCCGTGAACAGCTCTGTACGCTCATCGAGCGCTGCCTTAAAAACCTCACCGACGTGACGCTCCCGGCACCCGTAACGGACTTCACCGACGCCGATCGGATCAGCGGCTGGGCGAAGGATGCGGTCGGGACGGCAGCGGCACTGGGGCTGGTGGTCGGAGACGAGACCCACACGTTCCATCCGTCCGGTACGGCGACCCGCGCGCAGCTCGCGGCGATTCTGCTTCGGCTGACAAACCTGACGCGGCGGGGTTAGCGGCTCAACGCCAGTTCAACGATTTTCCGGCAGACTTCGCGGTACTCGATGCCGACGGCGCGCGCCTCCTGAGGAAGCAGGCTCGTCGGCGTCATGCCGGGAAGCGTGTTGGCCTCGAGGCATACGAAGTCGCCGGACACGTCGTCGAGGATAAAGTCAATGCGGGCGTAGTCGCGCAGTGAGAGCGTATTGAAGATCCGCTGGGCAAGCTCCATCGCGCGGGAAGTCTGCGCGGCGGTCAGGTCCGCGGGGCAGATTTCGCGGATCAGCCCGGCTTGATACTTTCCCGCGTAGTCGTAGAAGCCCTGACGCGGGATGATCTCAATCGGCGGCAGTACACGGCGGTCAAGGATACCGACAGAGAACTCACGTCCGTGTATCATATTCTCCACAAGGACGGCCTGTTCATAGACACGCGCATCGGAGATGGCTTTTTTAAGCGCAGCTTCGTCGTCTGCGCGGGAGGTGCCGATGCTCGATCCGCCGCACAGAGGTTTGACGAAACACGGATAAGTGATGTTCGCGGGGATGCCGCCGTTTGTGATGACGACGCCGCGCGGAGTAGGGATGCTTTCCGCGTTGAGCAGCCGCTTGGTCAGACCCTTGTTCATCGCCAGCACGCAGCCCTCGTACGACGAGCCGGTGTAGCGGATGCCGTGGACGTCGAGGGTTGCCTGAAGCTGACCGTTCTCGCCCATCCCGCCGTGCAAACCCAGGAACACGACATCCGCAAGCCTGCACAGTTCCAGCACTCCGGAGCCAATCAGCGCGTTTCCGGGGTGTTTTTGTCTCAGCGCACGCAGATCAGGCTCCCGTTCGGGGATGGTATACGCGTAAGGCGTCGCCATGCCGGTATGAAAGAGCGCGTCGGACGGCTCCACATCGTCAAGCACATCCGTGAGCGCCACCTCATACCCGCACTCCATCAGCGCGTTCGCGATCAGACAGCCCGACGACAGCGAAACGTCGCGCTCCGGACTGAGGCCGCCGGCCAGGACCAATACTTTCATAAATTCATGCCTTCCGATTTCAAAAGATACTGTATTTTACGCACAATCCGACGTATTTATTACTCCCGCAGTGTCCGGTAGCCGGTCCGCTCATCGACCAGATTCACAAGCGTCCGGCCTTCGCGGTACCTTGTGAGGTTATTCGCCGCGATCCGTACGATGCGTTCGAAGGTCTCGGGCAGGTGATAGAAACCGGAGACATGCGGCGTGATGATGCAGTTCGGCGCGTCCCACAACGGATGGTTCACGGGCAGCGGCTCGGGTTCTGTCACATCCAGACCCGCACCGCCCAAATGTCCCGACATCAGCGCATCGCACAGCGCATCGGAGTCGATTGCCGTCCCGCGCCCGACATTGAGAAGAATCGCGCCTCGCTTCATCTTCGCGAGCCTTTCGGCGTCGAACAGTCCCTTCGTCTCAGGCGTCCCCGGCAGGCATAACGCCACGATGTCCATCTCCGGCAGAAGCTCGTCAAGCTTGTCCATGTGGTACAGTTCCGTAAGCCACGGATCGCGCACCTTCGCCGTACGCCGGATGCCGTAGACCTCCGCACCGAGTGCATGCAGCTTGCGTGCAAAGTCGCCGCCGATGTTGCCTGCGCCGACCACCAATGCCCGCGCTCCTTCGATCGACGTCACGTTGCCTTCGTCATGCCAGTTGTGGTGTATTTGGTTTACGCGGTACAGGTGCAGCTTCTTCTGAATCCCCAGCAGCATCGCCAGCAGATGCTCGGAGATTGCAAGGCCGTACGCACCCGTCGCGTTGGTTAATAATGTCCCGCTCGGGAGATTCCCCAGATACGCGTCTGCTCCGGCGCTGTTGAGCTGCAGCCACTTGAGATTCACAGCGTCCGGCAGATATTTCGGCGGCAGGTTTCCGATGCAGACCTCAGCCCACACCGCGTCCTCTCGTGTCAGCTCCGATGCCGTGTGATAACGAAACGCCGCTCCCGGGTATGCGTTCTCCAGCAGTTCTTTATGTGTCGACTGGACCGGCAGCGTGACAAGAATATTCATTGATTCCGCTCCTTGATTGTTATGAGGCATACGTTCAGTATATCACATCCGCGTGCGTCCGTCAATATTTATTCTGAAACCATTGCGGCGAGCTGCTCAACCGCCTGACGAACCGCCTCGTTCGGGTTCATTCCCTGCGTTCCGATGACCGTCACGTCGCAGCGGTTGTACGGCAGCAGAATCTTCCGCGCACGCGATCTTCCCACCGCCAGCGCGATGCGCGGCGTTACCTCACCCAACAAGGCGTCGGCGATGACGATGCCGACCGGTCCGAGGATGACATCCGCACGTGCCGCCATCACCGACACCGGATTTTCACCTGTCGCGCCGGAAACTGCGCCTGCCTTCAGCATTGCCGCCGTCGCGACACTGTTTGTTCCCACCGCGGTTACCTTCACATCCGGCAGCCGCGCGAGAATTTCCTCGATCAGCAGCCTCCCCATTTTACCGCCCTGTCCGTCGATCACAAGTATGTTCATTCGCTCACCCTCCGTGTTTTCTTTAGTATACCACAATCCTGCCTTCTTCGCAAGTCATGTCATATTCGTTCTGTTCTTCTTGCCAATCTGATTCGTACATGGTATACTGCAGGTATCAGATGCTGCTCTTTCTGTCTGAATGGAGGCCATACGCTTATGAAAGAGACCGCTCCGTTTGAGGAAGTACTGGACGAAATTCTCGACCACGCGTCGCACATCACCGGTGCGAGTGTGTGCCTGTACCGCTATGACCCGCTGCCCAGGATGGAGGAGCATGAAATCCGCCGTTTTCACTACAGCCCGTGGTGCCGCCGGGTGATGAACGAGAACCGCGACGCCTGCACACGTCTGGATGTGGTGGACGCCAGGGAACGCGCACGACGGACGGGTGAGTGCTTCCTGAAGACCTGTCACGGCGGTGTAACCGAAGCGGTGATCCCGCTGTTCCGCGAAGATGAGCTGATTGCGCTGATCTTCCTCGGACAGTGCCGCACACCGCAGGATCAAATGCCCGACACGCTGCCGGATGACGCTCAGCCGCTCTATGATGCGCTGCCGGTGACGGACGCCGACCGTCTGCTGCGTACGGCACAGCTGGTGATGATCGCGCTGCGGGCGTACACCGATGCACATCCGGAGATGGCGGCCGCGTACCTGCGCTCCTACGTCTCCGAGGCAAAGCGCTGCATCGCGGCATTCTGTACCGACCCATCCTTCACCGCGGGACGTGTTGCGGAAACGCTCGGGCTGTCGCACGAATACCTCGCGCGGCTCTATCGCGATCGCACCGGTACCACGCTCACGGATGCCATACGGGAACGCCGGATGACGCGCGCGGCGCTGCTGCTTAAAAACACCGATCTGCCTGTTTCACAGGTCGCGTCGCTGTGCGGATTCGAAGACCCGAGTTACTTCACACGCGTCTTTCGCAAAACCTACGGCATGACGCCCGGCGCATACCGAAAGACATGAAAAACCCCTCCATCACCGAGATGATGGAGGGGTTTGCTATGCTTTCTTACAGCTTAGACGGGTAGATTAGTTGCTTGCCTTCCACTCATCGAGCTGCGCCTGGTAGGTCGAAAGGATGGTCTCAACACCGTTGGCCTTCAGTTTCGCAACAAACTCGGCGACACGCGTGTCGGTCTCTTCCTCAGTGAGCATACCGGAGTAGAGGTTGGTGCTGGTGAGGTACTCGGAGCAGACGGCGGAGACTGCGGAGATCTCGTTGGCGATTTCCGTGTTGTCCGGGCTGAAGCCGAGGTTCGGGCTCTTCAGAGAGTTGGTGTTCAGGTCGGTCAAAGCCTGACGGAAGGCGGGATCAACGTCCGGCGGCAGGATGCAGTTGCAGATGTCGCCGATCTGGACGCCGTACCAGTACTTGATACCGGTCTCGGTGTTGGTGCCCAGCTTGTTGTTCGCGCAGCCATTTTCGTCGACCATCCAATGCTCGCCTTCACGGCCGAAGCGGAGGGTGGTGCCCAGGTACTCGTCGTTGTTGAAGACTTCCAGCAGCTTGGCACAGGATTCCGGATAATCGGTTTCAGCGTAGATGGCATTGGTCGCAGCCTGGACGTAGCCGGTGAACATCATGGAGACGCCCTGCATCTGCAGCGCACACTCGTAATCCACGATGGAGTCCGGAGCGAACAGGTAGCCCTGAGAGTACCAGATATACTGGTCGCCGGCTCTGCGATGGACGCCGTCCTTATCGTAGTTCGCGGCATCGTACGGATAAATCTTGTCGGTTACGAACTGGTTGATACGCTTGATGTGGGCGAGGAATTCGGGGGTGTCGTACATGCAGAACATCTGATTGCCAGCTTCATAGCCCTGGATGAACTCAAGGGTCGGATAGTTGGTGACGATGGTGGAAGCCGGGCCGGAGTAGGTCTCGAGGGTGAAGCAGCGATAGAACAGGTTATAGGTCTGGGAGATCGCGACATCCTTCTCCTCCGGATACGTAGCGTCACGCCACTCACGGAGCTGATACATCATCTCATCGGTGTCATACATACGGGTCCACTTGACCATCTCGATGCCCGCTTCGTCCAGTTTATCTTTGTAGTACAGGAGGGAGTTGTTCTCGGCGAGATCCTTGAACGGGACGACCGCGTAGATGTTGCCGTCGAAGGTAACACCCTTGAGGATATCGGGCGGAACCTTCGCGAGGGTCATGGGCATATACTCCTCAAACAGCTCATTGAGGCGGAGGCAGATGCCGTCGCCAACGAAATCGATAAAGCCGGTGGCCGGGGTGGTGAAGAAGACGTCGGGGCACATACCGGAGGCAACGAGGGTCTTCATCTTGGATGCGTACTCGGACGGCTCAACCCAGTGGTGGGTGACCATCATGTTGTAGGTGTCGTTGACGTAGTCCATCACATCAGCCCAGACGAGAGTACGGGCGTCATTGATAGACATGTAGGAATACCAGTCGAGCTCGGCGCCTTCGCCGTCGATGGACGCAAGGGCAGGATCGACTACGCAGGAACCGGTGTCCCAGCCTCCTTCGGAAACGGCGGGAGCGGTTGTGGCAGCTGCGGTTGTAGCAGCCGCGGTGGTGGCAGCCGCAGTGGTGGCAGCTGCGGTTGTTGCTGCAGCAGTGGTGGCAGCGGCAGTGGTGGCGGCAGCAGTGGTGGCGGCGGCAGTGGTGGCGGCAGTTGTGGTCTTACCCGTGTCGGTGTTACAGCCAGTCAGCACCAGTGCCATCACCATGATCAGCGAGATCGCGATGCAGATGACTTTGCGTGACATGTAGGAGCCTCCTCTAAATTTTTTATTTCATGCGCCGCAATGCGGCGCTTGAAACCTCAGGGAACTTAACCCTTGACAGAGCCGATGGTCATACCCTTGATGAAGTACTTCTGGAAGAACGGGTACACGCACAGAATCGGGACGGTGGCGATAACGGTGATGGCCATCTGCGTGGATTCCGTCGGCAGGTTCTTCAGGATGAGCATTTCCTCTTGGGTCTGGGACATCTGGGAGTTGTTCTTCAGGAAATTGATATTCTGCTGAATGCGCTGCAGCATGGTCTGTACGGGAACGAGCTTGGGGTTCTCGATATAGAGCAGAGCGGTTGACCACTCGTTCCAGTGACCGACGACGCAGAACAGACCGATGGTGGCAAGACCGGCTTTGAACAGCGGCAATACAATCCTGAAGAAGATGGTGAAGTCGCCGGCGCCGTCGATCTTTGCCGCTTCAAACAGGCTGTCGGGGATGGTGGTCTGAATGAACGTGCGCAGGATGATGATATTGAACCAAGACACGAGGCCGGGAAGGATGTAAATCCAGAAGTTGTCGTAGAGACCGAGGTAACGGACGTTGATGATGTAGGACGCTACGAGACCGCCGGAGAAAATAGACGAGACGAAAAGATAATAAGTATAAAACTTACGTGCGGGGAAAGCTCTATAGGCGACGACGTAGGAATACAGGGACATCACGGAAAGGGATAACACGGTGCCGAGGATGGTACGGGTGATGGTGACCTTATACGAGTCGGCGATCTGCTTGCCGCTCTTTAAGAGGAACTTATAGGTGCTGAGGGTCAACTCGGTCGGGAAGAGGGAGTATCCCTTATAGGTCAGGCTTTCGGGTGTCGAGAAGGAGACCATGATGACGAGAATGACGGGAACGAGGTAGATAAGCGTCATCGCGGTGAGGATGAATGAGATGATAAAGTTGGCTTTGGGAGAGATTTCATTTGGTTTAAATCCCTTATGCTTGCCGACATAGTTCGAAGTTTTGACTTTATTTGCTTCCATGTTCGATCGCTCCTTTTCTAACGTTATCGGCCTTATTAGAACATCGCGTACTCGGGGGAGATTTTCGTCACGACGGCGTTGGCGCCGATCATCAGCACGAAGCCGACGACGGACTGGTAGAGCGCTGCGGCGGAGGACATACCGTAGTTGGCCTCATTTTTCAGCGCGCGGAAGATATATGTATCAATGACGTTCGTGACGGAGAAAAGCGATCCGGAGTCACGCGGGACGGAGTAGAACAGGCCGAAGTCGCCGTAGAAGATACTGCCGATGGAGCGGATGAGCATGATGGTAAGAATGGCGCGCAGATGCGGCAGCGTGATATACCGAGCCTGCTGGATACGGTTCGCGCCGTCGATCATCGCAGCCTCATAGTATTCCGGACTGATGCCTGTTATGGTAGCCAGGTATATAATGGACGAATAGCCCACGTGCATCCAGGAACTGACAAGAACGAGCGTGACCGGCCAGATACTTTTTGTCATATACCAGTTGCGGGTCTCCCAGCCGAGCGACCTATACAGAGAGTTGACGAGACCGTTTGTATCGGCAAGGAAGCAGAAGAGAATCATGGAAACGGCGGTGGCAGAGAGGAAGTGGGGCATCATGTAGACAGTCTGGATATACTTGGCGAGCTTTTTGCTCTTGACCTCATTGAGGATCATCGCAAGGATAACGGCGAGGGTGGTATTGAGCAGGATCATGACGGCGTTATAGCAGACGGTATTGCGGGTGATGATCCATGCGTCGGTGGTCTGAAAGAGGAACTTGAAGTTGTCGAGCCCAACGAACTTACTGCCAAAGAAGCCCTTTTTGTAGTTAAACCTCTGGAACGCGACGATGACGCCGAACTTCGGCAAATAGCTGAAGATGAAGACGGCGATGACCCCGGGGAGTGCCATTACGTGCAGAGCCCAGTAGTCTCTGATGTGTTTGGCAACTTTTTTGAAAAACATGGTTTTCCACCTTTCACTGATGATTCCCCGCGACAGCGGGAGGTTTTTTATCTCATCCGGGTACTTTTCCCGGCGTCGCGCAACCTCTTTTACTTGCTTCATAATATAAAAACAACCTTATTTTGGTTGTTCACCAAACAGCAACAAGGAATAGTGGAATCCCCTCAATGAATCTGTTTTATAGTATCATATTATTGTGCATTGTTCAAGTGTCACTTTGCACAATCTTAACCCCCTTTTTTTATGCGTTTTGCCATTTGCTATGTGATGTTGTATAGATAACGTAATCTCATCCGGGGTTTTGGGGAATTGCTCAGGCATGATCGGCAGCGGAATCGACAGATATTAAATTTACGTAATGATTCTTGCATGCGGCAGCCATCCATGCTATAATTGTTTCGGAATACAGATGTTTCAGAGATTAGAGAGGAACGCAAATCATGCGGATGCGCAAAAAGAAAAATCTGGACGTACGGCTGGAACGCTGCGCGAGTGTGACGGAGCGGGAGCCGTCGCTTTTACGCGGGCATTGGCGCGCGCGGTACGGCGGGGAAAAGCTCGCGCTGGAGTTGGGATGCGGTAAGGGCAAATTCGTCACGGAGATGGCGGTCTTATACCCCGATACGCTGTTTATCGCGATGGAAAAGGAACCGTCGGCAATTCTAATGGCAATGGAGAAGACGGTTGCATACGGGATCCCCAACATCCGCTTCATCGTCGGCGATGCAGCGCTGCTGCCGGAAATCTTCGCGCCCGGCGAGGTCGATGCGCTGTACATCAACTTCGCCGATCCCTGGACACGCGGTAACCGCAAGAACCGCCGCCTGACACATCGCAACTTCCTGGCGCTTTATAACGGCATTGTCGCACCCGGTGCACATGTCGTCTTCAAGACCGACAACCGCGAGCTGTTCGTCGATTCCGTCACGGAGTTTGTCGACTGCGGTCTGAAGGTCACGGACGTCACACACGATCTCCACGCGACCGCCATCCCCAACGTGATGACCGAGTACGAGACGCGCTTCACCTCCGCGGGACTCCCCATCCACCGCGTCGAGGCATACTTTCCTGCTGGTCTGCACATTGAGCCGATCACCGACCCAACCGCCGAGTACCGCCGCCGGATGCAGCGTATCAAACCCGCCGAATAAAAAACAAGACCCTTCCTTTTTAACGGAAGGGTCTCTTACATTATATACGTTCCGCGAGCTTCACGAAATCGGCCGCATCGAGCATCTCGCCCCGGATGCGCGGGTCATAGCCGCACGCCGTCAGCAGTTCCGCTGCGTTCGGGATGCCCGCCGAGGTCAGCGCGTTTGTCATCGTTTTGCGCCGCTTCGCGAACGCCGCCGTGATTACCCGCGCGTACCTGTCCCACAGGCCCTCCGGCACGACCGGCGGAGTGAGCCGCTCGAGCGTCACGACGGCGGAGTCCACATGCGGCGGCGGGTAGAATCGCCCCGCCGGAACGTCGCACAGCACCCTTGCCGTATAGCGGCCCCTCAGCAGAGCCGGCAGCACACCGTATCGCTCCTCACCCGGCACCGCCGTCAGACGTGCCGTGACCTCCTTCTGCACCATCACCGTGATCGTCCGGAAGCCGCCGTGCGAGATCAGCTTTGTCAGCACCGGCGTCGTGATGTTGTACGGCAGATTCGCACAGACACACGGGGTCAGTCCCGTAAACTCCTCCCGACACAGTTCCGTCAGGTCAAGCTCCATCGCGTCTGCGAGGATTACCCGCACATTGTCATATCCCGCGAGCGTCTCTTTCAGGACGTTCAGCAGCCGTTCGTCCAGCTCGGCCGCAACGACCTTCCCCGCATGCTCACACAGCGGAGCCGTCAGCGCACCGTGGCCGGGGCCGATCTCCAGCACGCCGCAGGTTTTATCCACCGTCGCGGCAGCTTTTTCCGCGACATCATAAGCGGTGAGAAAATTCTGTCCCATCCGCTTGCGGAACGTGAACCCGTGACGGTTCAGCAGCTCAAGGATTGCTGTGGGCTTATAGAGATTTTGATTAATCAATTGTCGATCACGTAGTCGTCCGGGAGCACATAGACGCGCGCATTGCGGCGTCCGAACTGCCAGCATTCGTGTTCTGTGTCGTAGTAGAGGTCTATGCGGTAGCCCTTGATCAAGCCGCCGGTATCCTCGGCCTTGCACAGTCCGTAGACCCAGGTGCCGTCGCGTGCGACAACATAGAGCTTCGAATTGAGCGGGATGTAGCGCGGATCAACCGCGATCTCTCCGACGCGTGCGATGGTACCGGTCTTGGTGATGTTCCACTCCTGTCCCTCGCAGGTGTACGCCGTCGCTTCGACGTCTATGTAATACTTGTAGTCGACGACGGTACCGTCCCAGAGCGTCAAGGTCTTGTTCTCGGCGTCGACGACGGGCGGCACGAAGACGCCGGCCTCAACGATTTCCTCGGTCGGTTCTTTTTCGACAACACTTTCGACAAGTGTCCGCTCACGTACCTCGCCGTTGTAGCGTACGATGTCGTAGACCTCCCGCCGGATGCCCGTAACGCCTTCCTGCAGCGTATTCGTCGCACCGGAGACCAGCCATTCGTTCTCGACGGTGACAGTCTCATAGGGGATGTCGGAGTAGAACGTCTCACGGGAGGGTTCGATGCGTGTAACGATGATTCCCTGACCCTCGGTGAGCGCGGTATCCAGGGACGGCTCTACGGTGTCGTACTCGTGGACAGTGATCCCGGCACGTTCGAGCGCGTCGGCGACGGTTCCGGCGGGGAAGGTCATATAGACAGTTTGATCGGCGTCGGTAATGGTCAGTGAATATGCGCCGCCGGTGTCAATGATCTGCTTGCGTGAGCCGGACAGCCCGGTGCTGAAGACATAATGACGCGTCGGCAGCTCAACCGGCGCGGGCAGTGCGTACGGCATCATCAGCGCGTACAGCAGACCGGTGAAACCCAAAAGCAGCAGAATACCCGTGACCCGGCTGTGCGGCGCGCGGTCGTATGGGTTCAATTTCATATGTATACCTCTCATCGGTCAGGATTGCGGAAAACCGCCGCCCTGAGGACAGTGCGAACCGGCTTTGGATGTGAAAGCCGATTCATTTTTACACGCTTAGTATACCATTTCCCGCGCATGTTGTCTATCTGTATAACCGACAAAGATATTGTTACTCTTTTGTAACTATTGTATGCATTTTGTCATCAAATCCGGTTATATAAACGCGCGCATCCGAAGACGCGCGCGTTTATGGAAATCAGCGGCTTACAGTCTTGTATCCGCGATGTTGCCGATGTGGACGCTGCCGATGCGGTCCATGCCGCCGATGGCGAGCGTCTTGCCGTCCTTGGACAGCGCGATGCTCGACAGGACGTTTGCGGCCGACGGACCGTCCATGTAGTTCGGGCTGTTGTAGTTGAGATGGCCGATCTGAATGACGCCGTGCTCGTCGTCGAAGCTGAAGACCATACCCATATCCTCGACGTCGCCGGCGACGCCCCAGACCTTCGTACGATCGGCGTTTGTGACCATGCAGCGCACCGGTCCGTACGGCGCACAGTTGCCCAGTGCGTAGACGCTGCCGTCCGCGCGGACGATGCCGAGCAGACCATCCTGCGTCCCGGCAATCCAGCCGCCGTCCTGCCACTCGACCACGCAGGTGGGATTGGAAAGGTACCGGCGTCCGGCGACCTCGGGCAGCTTGACGCCCTCGGGGAGCTTTACCGCACTCCGGTTCTTACCGGGCAGCAGGTTCTCGTCGAGCCACGCTTTCCGCTCGGCACTCACCTCTGCATATGGTACAATCGTCTTGAGCTTGTACGCGAACGACTTCGGCGGCACCGCGCCGTAGTAGTCCCCGCGCCGCTCGATGTTCAGCGGGAGGATGCTCTTGTAGACCCACGCGGTCGGGTTCATGTCGGCCTCGTCGAGCGTCTTGCCGAGTACCTCAAAGAGGTTCTCCTCGACGGTGAAGTAATACTGAGGCTGACCGTTGTCTCCGCAGACGCCGTGCAGCACACCTGCGTCATCCCACGCCAGTCCGATGATTTTTGACGCCGGGATATCGGTATACGGCACCGCGCGCCAGACACGGATAGGCGTGATCTTGTCCTCCGGGAACGCCTGGAAGGGGTTATTGCCGGAGATCTCCTCGCCGGAATACTTCTTAAAGCCGGGCTTGTAGTTCTTCTTCGCCTCGGCGATCTGCTCGGGCGTGAAAGGCACGGCCTTGAAGTTCGGATCGTTGAAGAGCGCGCCTTTTTTGAGCATCTCCGGGCGGAACTTCGCAAGCTCAATGCTCACAACGCCGAGCACGCGGTCGGCGCCGTTGTTCTTCTGCATGCCGCCGACGAGGTGGAGGATATCGCGTGTCGGGTCATAGCAGACGCCGGTTGAATAGGGCATCGCGTCGACGTTGTTTGAAACGTAGCCGAGATTGACGGGCTTCTTATTGCGGCGGATGTCCCAATACATCAGGTAGGACGGGATGGTGTACTTGCGGTAGTCCTCGGGCGCGGGGGTGCCGAGAACGACCGGCATGATCTGATACCACAGCGCGCCGTACTTGTCGACGGCCAGCTCGTTGAGGCAGAACTCGGTATGGCGGATGTTGTTGTGGTCGTCGTGGGTGAACTTGCGGCCGATAGAACGCACCTTGAGGGTGTTGGTATCGAAGACATAGAAATCGTCGGAGGTGTAGGAGGTGAAGACAAACTCATGGTCGGAGATGTTCTGTGCGTGAGCCATGTAGCGGTACCAGGAGTTGTTAAAGGAGTTGTTGTAGTACGCAGGATGCCGCCAGTTCATGTCCTCGAGCACGACCTTGTCAACATTGACGCGCCAGAGATAGCCGGACTTGGACATGCCGTAGATGTTTCCGTCGGGGGCGCGGTGAAGCCGGTAGCAGAAGACCTCCGCTGCCTTGCCCAGATCGATGACGGTGCGCTCGTCGATGGAGAAGCGGTAGACATGGGAGCGCATGAAGCCGATCATGTACAGGCAGTGGTGCTTAACGTCGTAGGTTGCGCCGTAGATGCTCTCACGCGGGACAGGGATACCGAGGTTGACGGTCTCCTGTGTCTTGGGATTGTAGGCGAGGATGTAGGAGCCGGGGAAACCTTCATGCGCGTGGTGCATATGCGCAAACGGCATCCACTCGGGATGACTTTCGGCCTTGGAAGTGGAGTGGGTGGTCGCGAAGACCCATCCTCCAAAGGACGGCGCGTTCTCAGGGATGAAGGTGATGCTCTCGTGGAGCTTGGTATGCGGCAGCGCGCGGGGCTTCGCGAGCGTGTACTTCTCGGAGTTGTAGCAGATGTAACTCTTGTCCTGATCGAAGTCATAGGCGAGCAGGGAGGTCTGCTGCTCCTTGGTGCCTTCGCAGGCGGGAGCCGTATAGACGATGCCGTCCGGGGAGATGTTGACGTCCCAGGTGCCGCGGACGTCCAGACCTACGTTAAAGCGGGAGTAGCGCACGCCGACGTTGGCGATGTTGCGGTATGCTTCCTCTGGGATCGCACCGGAATAATCAAACGCGAAAGTGCGGTTCGGGGCCATATATGTCACTCCTTATCTTGTTTATGTAAGGCTTACAGACGGAACAGATGCACGCAGCCGAGGCGGTCGGCGTTGCCGACGGCAAGGTACTTCCCATCCAGGCTGAGCGTGCAGCAGGTGAGTATATGCGCGGCGGTCGGGCCGTCCATCCAACCGTGCGAGTTGTAGCTGATGACACCGAGCTGCCGCAAACCGTTTCGATCGTCATAGGTGAAGACGGTGCCCATATCCTCGTCATCGCCCGCGGTGCCGTAGAGGACGGTGCCGTCGGCGTTCGTGCACAGGCAGCGTACCGGGCCGAGCGGCGCGGCGTTGCCGAGGTTGAAGATATTGCCGTACTTCGCGATGCACAGCAGTCCGTCCTTCGTGCCGATGATCTGACGGTTGTCTGAGAAGTCGATGCAGGCGGACGCTTTCGCAAGGTAGCGGCGTCCGGCGATCTCCGGCAGCTTCAGGTCTTTGTCCACATCGTATGCCTTCGGGAACAGGTTCGCGTTGAGCCACTTCTCCTGCCCGACGGTGATCTTCTCGTACGGGATGAACGTCTCGACCTTATAGGAGAACGCGTCCGGCGGGGTGACGGCATAGCCCTGTTCGGTCTGACGCTCTGACAGATCGAACTTGCGGATCATCCGGTACATCCAGACGGTCTCGCAGTTGTCGGCCTCCGCTTTATCCCGAAAGAGCATATCGGACGCTGGAGAGATTTTGAAGTAATACTTCCGCTCGCCGTTCTCGCCGCAGACACCGTGCAGATTTCCGAGGTCGTCCCACGCGATGCCGGAGACCTTGGAGTCCTCGACATGACCGCCCGCGAGCTGACGCCACAGCCGTATCGGGATAACATCGCTGATCGGAAACGCGGTGACGGGGTTCTTCTCCGCGACTTCCTCACCGGCGTACTTGTTATAGTTGAGAGCCTTCTTCTTTGCGGCGGCGACCTCGGTCTCGTTCATCGGAACGATCTCGGACTTCAGATCGCGCACCCAGACGGGGCCGCGTCCCTTCTTGAGTGCTTCGCGGGTCTTCGTGAGGTCAAGCATAAACAGACCCTGCTCACTCTGGGCATCCGGCTTCCCAAACTTGAGAATCTGTCCGATGATGAAGAAGCGGTCGCGCGCGGCGTCCAGGCATGAGCAGGTTTCACGTACCAACGCCTGATCCTGCGTTCCGAGGATGCCGACGACTTCGGCGGGCTTGCCGTTCTTATAATCGAACCGGCACAGCAGCAGCACCCGCGGGATATTATAGAATTCGTCCGACGGATTGTGGTAGCGTTCGGGTTTCTGCGTATACCACAGCACGCCGTCACGGTCGACGCCGAACTCGTTGTTTGAGAAGTTGGCCATCTCAATGTCGTTCTCAAACTCGCACGGCATCTTCGGTCCCAGCTCGCGCACCTTGCCGGTACTGCAGTCGTAGAGGTAGTAGTTTTCCTGTGATCCGCCGCAGAAGACGAACTCATGGTCGGAAACGTTATGCGCCTGCGCCATGTAGCGGTACCAGGTATCGGCGACATAGCTCCAGCGGGTCGCCGGGAGCCGCCAGTTGAGGTCCTCAAGCTGCTGCGTATCGACGTTGACGCGCCAGAGGAAGCCGGACTTCGTCATACCGTAGATATGGCCGTCAGGGGCGCAGTGGAGCCGGTAACAGAAGACCTCCGCAGCCTTGCCTAGGTCCTTCACGCTCTTGTCGTCGAGGCTCAGCCGGTAGACATGACCGCGCATGAAGCCGATCATATAGAGCGCGTTGTACTTCGGGTCATAGGTCATGCCGTAGATGCTCTCGCGCGGGGCAGGCATGCCGTGGTTCCACGAGCGGCCGGTGACGGGATCGTACTCGATGACATAGGAGCCGGGGAAGCCGTCCCAGACGTGGTCGACGTGGGCAAACGGCATCCACTCGGGCTGGAACTTGCCGCGGTCGGTGGAGTGGGTGGACATGACGACGTGGCCGTTGGGGAGGAAGGTGATGCTCTCATGGAACTTGGAGTGCGGCATATGGCGCTCACGCGGAAGCACAAGCTCCTCAGCCTTCACGACCACGCGCGCAGAGTCGCTTTCCCAGTTGTAGCGCACGAGCCGGGTATGCGCGCCGCGTCCGGTCTCGTCGCACGGCGCATAATAGAGATCGCCGTCGTAGGGTGAGACGTTCATGTCCCAGCAGCTCGGGTAGCCGGTACCTCCTGCGTTCACGCGGATACGGACGCCTTCCTGCGGGATCAGGCGCAGCTTCTCCGGGTCGTCATAACGCCCGAACCAGCTTGTCGTACATTTCGGGATACTCATGTGTTTGATCCTCCTCTTTTATTGTGGTATAGGGCGGGATACCTTCATCTTATAGCTTCCTTCGGGGATGTCGGAAAAACAGACGGCGCGGTTGATGACCTATGGGAACGGATACCCCGATATCTTAATCTTCGATCCGGAACAGATGGACGCAGCCGAGGCGATCGGCGTTGCCGACGGCGAGGTACTTCCCATCCGGGCTGAGCGCACAGCAGGTGAGCACATGCGCGGCGGTCGGGCCGTCCATCCAGCCGTGGGAGTTGTAGCTGATGACGCCGAGCTGACGCAGGCCGCTGCAATCGTCATAGGTAAAGACCGTGCCCATATCCTCGACGTCGCCCGCGGTGCCGTAGAGGACGGTGCCGTCGGCGTTCGTGCACAGGCAGCGCACCGGGCCGAGCGGCGCCGCGTTGCCGAGGTTGAACACATTGCCGTACTTCGCGATGCACAGCAGTCCGTCCTTTGTGCCGATGATCTGACGGTTGTCGGAGAAGTCGATGCAGGCGGATGCTTTCGCGAGATAACGGCGGCCGGCAACCTCCGGCAGCTTCAGGTTCTCATCCACATCGTACGCTTTCGGGTGCAGGTTCGCGTTGAGCCACTTCTTGCGCCCGACAGGGATCTCGGTGTACGGTATGAACTTCGTCAGCTCATACGCGAACGATGTCGGCGGGTAAACCTCATAGCCCGCGTCGGTGGACTTCTCGATGATGCTTTTTTGCAGGATCGAGCGCCAGACCCAGACGGTCTCGTCGCGATCGGCTTCCTTCCCGGACGGGAAAACCAGCGGACCGCGCGGGGACAGCTCGAAGTAATACTTCCGCTCACCGTTTTCGCCCGATACCCCGCAGAGCTTCTCACCGTCCCAGGCGATGCCGTTGACCTCTGCATCCTCGACGCGACCGCCGGCAAGCGCGCGCCACAGGCGGATCGGCGTGACCTTCGAGATCGGGAATGCCGTCACGGGATTCTCGCCCGCGACTTCCTCACCGGCGTAGGAGTTGTACTTCTCCGCACGTTCGAGCGCAGCCTTCTTCTCGTCGTCGGAGAACGGGAAGATGCTCATGTCGCGCTCCCACAGCGGCCCCGGCGCGGGAAGGTTTCTCATCTGAGCCAAGTCGATCATGAAGATGCCCTGCCGCGACTTGTTCGGACGGTCGGCACGGTCACCCTTGACCTCACGCAGTTCCCCGATGAAATAGAGCCGGTCACGCGGACGGTCGAGCGAGATGCAGGTGATGCGCACGAGCGCTTCCTCCTGCGTACCGATCAGACCCATGACCTCGGGCTTCTTCCCTGCACGATAGTCCCAGCGCATCATCACCAGCGAGCGCGGGTATTTATAGAAGTCATCGTACTGCGGGCCGGCGGTCTGCGGCGCGACATAATACCACAGCACGCCATATTGATCGACCTCCAGCTCGTTCATACCGTAACTTGCGGTATTGAAGTCGCTCTCGAAGTCGAAGTCGTGGCAGCGGCCCAGGTCGCGCACCTTGCAGGTGTTCGTGTCAAAGAGGTAGAAGTTGTTGTGGCAGTCGGAGGTAAAAACGAACTCATGGTCGGAGACGTTCTGTGCCTGGGAGAGGTAGCGGTACCAGGTGTTGTTGGTATAGTTATGCTCCTGCGCCGGAAGCCGCCAGCCCATATCCTCAAGCTGCTGCGTATCGACGTTCGCGCGCCAGAGAAACCCGGACTTGGTCATACCGTAGATATGACCGTCGGGGCCGCGGTGAAGCCGGTAGCAGAAGACCTCCGCCGCCTTGCCCAGATCCTTTACGCTCCTGTCGTCCAGGCTGAAGCGGTAAACATGTCCGCGCATGAAGCCGATCATGTACAAACAGTTGTGCCTGGCGTCGTAGGTCATACCGTAGATGCTCTCACGCGGGACGGGCATCCCGAGGTTGCGGGTGATTCCGGTGGCGGGGTCGTAGTCGATGACATAGGAGCCGGGGAAGCCGTCCCAAACGTGGTCGACGTGGGCAAACGGCATCCACTCGGGCTGGAACTTGCCGCGGTCGGTGGAGTGGGTAGAGGCGATGATGTGGCCGTTCGGGAGGCAGGTGATGCTCTCGTGGAGTTTGGAGTGCGGCATATGGCGCTCACGCGGGAGTGTGTAGCGCTCCAGCTCCGTGCAGACCTTCGAAGTATCGGAGTCGTAGTCGTAGCAGCACAGCCGGGTATGTGCGCCGCGTCCGGTCTCGTCGCAAGGTGAGAAGTACAGCACGCCGGTTTCCTGCGAGACATTCATGTCCCAGCAGCTCGGGTAGCCGGTACCGGCGGGGTCGATGCGGATACGGATGCCGGCCTGCGGAATCAGGCGGAATTTTTCGGGATTGTCAAAGCGGCCGAAAAAGCTGGTTTTTCCCTTTGGGATACTCATAAACAACCTCCTGCGCAAAGGATTCGCGTACTTGGAAGATTTTCCGCATTATTATACAAGCAGAACCGTTTTGTCTGTTTCATATTTTATCATATTTCCCGTTTCATTGCAAGGGTTGACATGTAATTAAACGCCGCTTAGTAAAAAAACCGTTTCATTTTTCCGAGGATCGTGGTATAATGAGGATACTGTCTTATGAAAGCAGGCCGAGCTATGATCACCCGTGACCGCGACTTCTACAAACGCTTCTTCACTCTCACGCTCACCATCGCCCTGCAGAATCTCATCACCTTCTCGGTCAACCTCGCCGACAACGTGATGATCGGCGCCTACAGTGAAACCGCGCTCGCCGGTGTCGCGCTCGTCAACCAGATACAGTTCCTGCTGCAGATGATTGTCGGCGGTGCGTGCGAGGCCGTCGTCATCCTCGCCTCCCGTGCCTGGGGACGCCGCGATTTATCCCCCGTCGCCGGGATTGCGAACGTCGGGATGCGCTTCTCCCTCTCCGTCGCGACGCTCCTCTTTGCCGCCGCGTTCTTCTTTCCGCACTTCACCCTCACGCTGCTGACTGACGATCCCGCTGTCATCTCCGAGGGAATGCTCTACCTGCGCATCGTCTGCTTCTCTTACTTCTTCTACGCCGCATCTGCGATCCTGCTGGCGTCCCTGCGCTCCGTCGAGACCGTACGCATCGGACTATGGGTCAGCCTGACCGCCCTCGCCGTCAATGTCGTGCTCAACTGGTGCCTGATCTACGGCCGTCTCGGTTTTCCGCGGCTGGGCGTCGAGGGCGCTGCCATCGCCACCGTCACCGCACGTATCGTCGAGCTGCTGGTCATCACCGTCTACTGCCGTTTCTTCGACCGCCGCCTGAACCTCCGTCTGCGAGACTTTCTCAGGAAGACGCCGCTTGCGTCGGTGAAGTCATTCTTCAAGATCGGATGGCCGATGATGGCATCCGGCTCCACCTGGGGCATCGCGATGGGGATACAGTCGAGCATCCTCGGTCATATGGGGCAGGCTGCCATTGCCGCAAGCTCCGTCTCCGGTACGCTTTTTTCCATGGTCTCCGTCGTTGCCTACGGTTCCGCCAACGGTACCTCCGTCCTCATCGGCAAAACCATCGGGGAAGGCCGTATCGCCGATGTCAAGTCCTACGCTCAGACCGTTCAGCTTCTCTACCTCGGCATCGGTTTGTGTACCGGCATGACAATATTTCTTCTGCGTGACGTGATGCTCAGCTTCTACTCTCTCACTCCGGAAACGCTCGCCCTTGCCCGTCGGTTTATGCTTGTGCTGTCGATTACCTCTATCGGGACATCCTACCAGATGCCCAGCCTCTGCGGAATCGTGCGCGGCGGCGGTCAGACCGACTTCGTTCTCTATAACGATCTGATCTTTATGTGGCTCATTGTCCTTCCGATCTCTGCGCTCTCGGCATTCGTCTGGAAGCTCGGACCGCTGGTCGTATTTGCCTGCCTTAAGAGTGACCAGATACTCAAGTGCTTCGTCGCGGTTGTCAAAGTCAACCGCTTTCGGTGGATCAAAAAGGTGGAAGTGTAATTGCTTTACGCTTCCATGGATTTCCGTTCTCCGGCACCATCATTCAGGCACGCGCGCGTCGGTTGGGGCGCCGCTGCACTCGGCATCCCCCGTCTCCTGCATCCTGATTACTTGAAGGAGGGTTTTTATGAATCGCTACACCGATAAGGTCGCTGTCATCACCGGAGGTGCCCGGCGCATCGGACGCGCGTGCGCCGATTGGTTCCTCCGCGAGGGCGCGTATGTCGCCGTCAATGATATCAACGAGGAAGCCGGCCATGCCTTCGCCGATCTCTGCCCCGACCGCGTACTGTTCGTCCCCGGAGATGTCGGCGACCGCGCCGTACTCGACCGCCTCGCCGATGAGACTCTCGCACGCTGGGGCGGTGTCGACTTCCTCATCAACAACGCCGGCATCGGTCACTTCGGAATCCTCTCCGACTGTACCTACGACGACTTCCTCTATATCCAGCGCGTCTGCTCTGCCGCACCTTTCTACCTCGCCCTGCGCTTCCGTGACTTCTTCCGTCCGGACGCTGCCATCGTCAATATCTCCTCGATCCGCGCACACGCTTCCCAACCCAATACCGAAGCCTATTCCGCCGGAAAGGGTGCCATCCTCTCCCTCACCCGCGCCCTCGCCATGAGTCTCGCCCCCAAGGTGCGTGTCAACTGCATCTCCCCGGGCTGGATCAAGGGATGGAACACCGGTCTGCATTCCGAGCCCGACGAGCGGCAGCAGCCCGTCGGCTTCATCGGCAACGCCGACGACATCGCCGCCGCCGTGTGCTTCCTGTGCTCCCGCGACGCCCGTTTCATCACCGGCCAAAACCTCAACATCGACGGCGGTATGTCCGCGCAGCTCATCTACCACGGTGAGTTCGGTTGGACCTTCACCCCGCCCACGCATCCGAATGCCTGATAAGGAGGGTGTCATGCGTAAATCCCCCCGCGGTCTGTATACCCTCGCGTTTTTCATCCCCGCGCTGCTGCTTGGCATCGCGTTTGCCTTCCACGGCGTCTATCCCTTCGGCGATCGCCAGATTCTTGTCACCGACCTCTGGCAGCAGTATTACCCCTTTCTCTCATCCCTCTGCCGCAAGCTGCGCGCCGGAGAGTCACTGCTCTACTCGTGGGATATCGGCATGGGCATCAACTACATTGCCCTCGCCGCCTACTATCTTGCAAGCCCGCTCAATCTCCTGCTCGCGCTGTTGCCGGAAACCATGCTGCGTGAAGGTGTCACATTGCTGCTGCTTGTACGTGTCGGGCTCGCCGGCGTCACAATGACCGTGCTCCTGCAGGAAATCGAGCCGCGTGACGACCGTCTCCCCGCCGTCTTCGGTGCGATGTTCGCTCTGTGCGCCTTCATCCTCGGCTACTATTGGAACATCATCTGGCTGGACGCCTTCGCCCTCATGCCGCTCGTCATGCTCGGACTCCTCCGGCTCACGCGCAGCGGAAAATGGACGCTCTATACCTTCGCCCTCGGCCTCTGCGTTTTTACCAACTACTACATCGGCTACGGTGTCTGCCTGTTCACATTGCTCGCGTTCGTCTGTCTGTGCATCATCCAAAAGCATACCGGGAAATTCCTGCTGCGGCGTTTTCTTCTCTTCGCGGGCAGCTCTGTTCTCGCGCTCGGTATGACCGCCGTGCTCACACTCCCGGCCTTCTTCGCGCTGCGCAATGCCTACAGTTCCTTCCACGCTTTCCCGTCGCCGCCCGGACTCTATGAATCCTTCCCCAATCTCCTCGCAAACCTCCTGTCCTTCTCACCGCCCACCGATAAGGTCGGATTGCCCAATATTGCTTCATCGCTGCTGTGTATGCTGCTGCTGATTCCGTATATGTTCCGCAAGGATGTGACGCTGCGGGAGAAGCTCTGCGCCGGCGGGATGCTGCTGCTGCTGATCCTCTCGCTCAATCTCAACATCCTCAACTTCGTCTGGCACGCGTTCCACATCACCAACATGATCCCCTACCGCTTTGCCTACCTCGTCCCCTTCACGCTGATCCTCATCGCCTACCGCGCGATGAACACGCCCGACGGCCTTGACCGCCGGGCGCTCCCGGGGATGCTGCTGACCGGCGCGGCACTCTGCGCACTCGGTTACCTCGCCCGGCGCTCCCTCCCCATCCTGCTTGCAAACGCCGCGCTCACTGTCGCCTTCACCGGTATCTGCGCGCTGCCGCGTGTCCGTACAAAGTCCCTGGTTCCCATCCTTCTTGCCGTCCTCATCACCGCTGAACTGGGTGTCAATGCCTGGATCGGTGTCGAGACCGTCCGTACCACCGACCGCACCGCCTACCCCGACAATTATAACAACGTTCGGGCGCTGCTCAATCGTGCCGACGAGCCGGACTCCGATACCCGCACCGCGTTTACCGGCCGCTTTACCTACAACGACCCCGCGCTCTACGGCTGCACGGGTATCGACCTGTTCTCATCCTCCGCCGATGTCTGCGTCACGCGCTTCCTCGAGGGTCTGGGTCTGCCCGCCTGGGACGCCGGCAACCGCTACGGCTACCAGGAATCCTCGCCCTTCACCGACGCCGTCCTCGGCATCCGCCGGCTCATCTCCCGCGACGGAATCGTCCGCGACGCGCTCACCCGGGAAAGCTCCGGGTTTGCCGGAAACGTCGTGCTCTATCAGACCGTCGGAACGTCGCTCGGCTTCGTCACAGCCGACACCGCGCTTGCATATGTACCCGACGGCGAGACACCCTTCGAGAATCAGAACCGCCTCTTCCGTCTGATGACCGGGCTGGACGAGGACCTCTTTACCCCGCTCGACATCATCCACGTCAAGCATGAGGGCTATACCGTCTGCCGTCTCGACTACGGCAGCTACTCCTTCCAGCCGGTCGCCGGCGTTGAGAGCTGCTCACTCAAGTGGAACTACCGGCTCCCGCAGGACGCCACCCTCTACGCCTACACCGACATCGACCACATCCGGTACATCCACGTCCTCGACGGTACCGAGAGCTGGTACTACGAGCAGACGCGGCCGTACATCTACCCGATGGGGACATTCTCCGCAGGCGATCTTGTCTCGCTCTACAGCAACATCAACCCGGGGCTGGCCGGATACGCGACGGTACGCGTCTGTATGCTCAACCGCGATGTGCTCGAGCACGGGCTTGCGATACTCGCGCGCTCGCCATTCACCGTCACCTCCCGCACCGGCTCCTCGCTGACCGGTACCGTCGACACTGCCGTGGACGGACTTTTGTACCTCTCCATCCCTTACGACACCGGCTGGCAGATCGCGCTCGACGGCGTAGCGGTCACGCCCGAGACGGTCGGCGGCGCGATGTGCGCAATCCGTGTATCGGCGGGAATGCATACCGTCACGATGCGCTACATCCCCGAGGGTTTTCTCATCGGCGCGGGCATCAGCGGCGTATGTCTTGTGACCGTGCTCCTCTGCGCGGCAGTCTCCCGCGCGCATTCCCGCAAACGACGTCTGCGGGAATGCGCGAACTGAACGGATAACGAAAACGGCGGCTCCTTAAGGAGCCGCCGTTTTTTGTTACATTCTGTAATACATCCACAGATAGTTGTCCCGGATATCCCGCGCATATCGGGACTTCTTCAGCCCTTCGATACTCGGGTCGAGCCATCCGCGCTCGGTAATCTCCGACACGCCGTACTTTCTCAGCTTCTGCCCGAACGCGTCGATCAGGGCGCTGCGCATGGGGGTGTCCGTCGGCATCCGCGTCAGCTTCAAGAACTCCACGCTCAGCCGCGTCCGCTCCACACGGTACCGCACCGCATCATCCTCCGCCGCGGCAGCTGCCATGTTCATCAACCGCTCCGCCTCATCCACATACGCGTCGGCGATGAACGCGCTGTCCGGCCACTCGTAGATTGTCATGCGGAACGCGGGGTCGCGATAGGCATCCCGTACCGCCGCCTGCGTCAGGTCGAGAAAACGTCTGATATACGGCGCGGCGTTTCCGTAGTATCCCGAGAGGAAAACGTCTGTCTCCTCCTTGATATCGAGATCGGGGTTCCACATCAGCCGCGCCTGTAAATACACCTGCAGTTCGTTCATATACGCCGCACAGCCGTGGGAAAAGTCACCCTCCATGAATACCCCGCGCACACCCATGTCGCGGTAGAGCCTGATATTCTCACCCAGCGCATCCAGGTTCGGGAACGGCTGCAGGTAGCAGCGGAAGTCGGTGCAGTAGTCCCAGATGTAGAGCCGGGGCGCGATCTGTCCCCACTTCTCAAGGCTTTCGATGAATTCGCGTGTGTAGGGTTTCGGATCGAGCCGCGCACCTTCGGTGAACGGCCGTCCGAAGTCGCAGGAGATGTTGCACAGCCGGACGATCACGTTCTCCCTTGGCCGCAGCGTCTTCGGCGGCACGACGCTGTAATAGTACGCGAAGGTGTGCAGCAACACGTGTGGGAACTCGCCGCGGACAGCGTCGGCGAGCTGATTGGCGAAGTTGAGCAGACTCGCGCACGGCGTCCCCTCGGCCTCATCGAGTGCCCGGCAGGCGTCGCAGGTACAGTAGCCGGAGCCGTCGTTCTGCGCGACGGAAAAAACCGTGCAGTCGGGGTTTGCACGGATCCATCCCTTGAGCGTTTCGGCTGCGATGCGCACGACGTCGGGGTTCGAGAGGCAAAGCTGCGCATGTTCGGTGAGACGTTTCCCGTCCACCAGTGCGTAATACTCGGGATGCTCCTGCGCGTACTTGCCCGGCGGGACGAGGTCATACATCGCGTGGTGGAAGTTGAACCAGCGCAGCTTACCGCCCTGCTCGTTTGCGATGAGCGCTTTGGACGATGTCAACCGGTTGCGCGCGCAGAAGGTTCCGTCGAACGCGCTGCCCCAGTACGCGTCGCGCGACTCGAATGCCGGACGTTCGGTGATGTCGACATCTTCGAGAATCAGCTCCCGGCGCTTCGGGATGCGGGAGACCGTCGGAGTGAACCACCGGCATCCGAGGAACCGCTCGAGAAACGCATAGACGCCGTAGAGCGTCCCGCGCGAGCCGCCGCCTATGATATAGATGTCTGATCCATGGGTACGGATAGTGAAGCCTTCATCCCCAAGTGCGGCGATGTCCAGAGTCCGGTAGAACGGGTCGTCGCGGACATCCGGCCCGATACGCAGCTCCGGACGCGTATACGGACAGATGTCCGACAGTACCGGTACCGCCGCGCCTGTGCATTCGAACAGGAAGCGGCGCAGCTCATTGCAGGCATAGCGCACCGTCTCGTCGGCGGTTTTTGCGCATACGACGCTGTATCTACAGATCCCGTTGGTCACGATCGGATAAGTCATGATAGAACCCTCCTGATTGTTTGGATGTGCCCAGTATATCACAGCCTCATATGTAAAACAAGCCCCTCCGTGAAATACAGAGGGGCTTGCAGCTTGAAAACCATTGTGAAAATGTCAGCATTGACCGGACAATATCCGCAACACCGCCTATACGCGCTTACTTACTGACGACGAAGCAGCCGATGCATCCGGGGCCGCAGTGGGTGGAGATGGTGCAGCCGGCACGGGTGACGTAGACCTCTTTGTATGGATGGGCGCGGAGGATGGCGTCGCGGGCGAGGTTGACTTCCTCCTCCGAGGATCCGGAGTGGGTGAGGAAGATGAAGTCGGTCTCGACATCCGAATAACGGCCTACAAAGTCGGTGAAGTATTTGGGGATGACGCAGGGCATGGTCCCGCGGTACTTCTTTCCTACCTTGAGGGTGGAAGTCTCGGTATCGACCTCGATGCAGGGACGGAGCTGCAGCAGGTTTGCGCCGAACGCTGCAAGGGCGGAGCAGCGGCCTCCGGCGGCGAGGAATCTGAGGGTGTCGAGCACGAAGGAGCCGTGAACGCGCATACGCAGTTCCTCGAGCGCAGCTTTCACCTGGGCACCGGACATACCCTGGTCGATGAATTTTTTGGCATAGACGCACAGGGTGCCGATGCCGGTGGAAAGGTTGCGGCTGTCGACGGGGTAGACGCCCGGGAGGGCTTTCGCTGCGATGACGGCATTCTGATAGGAGCTCGACAGGCCGCTGCCGAGGGAGACATGGACGACCTCGCAGCCGGCATCGACAAAGGGAGTGAAGAGCTCGGTGAACTCCTGAACGTTGACTGCACCGGTCTGCGGAAGGATGTTTTTCTTGAAATAGGTCTGGAATATATCGTCGGCATTGATATCAACGCCGTCGAGGAAGCTTTTTCCGTCAAGCTCGATGTGATAGGGGATGATCCGCGCGCCGGTCATGGCAATCTGATCTCTGCCCATATCGCACGCGCTCTCGGTGGTCAGAATGACTTTCTTCATTGCGCTTTCCTCCATACGAGATTACGCAGTCAGTATACCTCTTTTGAAAACTTTTGTCAAGGCATGTCCTCGCCCCGAACGGTGTTTTATGGAAATGTTTTTAATACAATAATCTATGGTATGTCCGGTACAGAACACGGGCGCGAGTTTTGACACCTGCGCCCATGGTTTCCCGCATCAGCCGTAATCTGAGTTGAATTAATAACCTACTTGTGTAGGGCGGAGTATCTCTCCTCTGTTTACTGCTTCCAACGTCCTTTGCATCCGGTATACGGACGGATAGGGAGGCCTGCAAACCATCAGAGGAAGCCCGATCTCCTTATGTTATTAATTGTGGGTTAATAACAAAACTCTTATACGCACCGCGCAGGAGGAATGCTTTCAAGATAGACGGCCGGAGGCTTTCCCGGTTTCCCGGAATCGCTTCAACCGCTGTCTTACTGTTTTTATTATAACAGATTTGATGCGTGATTGCAAGAGGTAATTTAATAATGTTTCCAAAATGTAATATTTCGTTTTAAAAGCGGGAATAGCGGCTAATGCATTTCAGTGATTACGAGATATCTCTGATATGTCTTCACGTTCTTCTTTCCCGCCGCGGCTTTGTTGTGCAGAGGGATATGTACGGGAGTTCGGAACGGGGAGAACGCTACAGGCTTTCCGGAATCCTCAGATCACGGTTCAGCGTCGACATACGCTTGTAAAGCCGGAACCTGCGCTTCAGCCCTTGCGCGTCGGCTGTCGGCCGCACGCTGTGGCTCAGCCGGACATATGCACGCGCTGCCATCCCGAGATTCTCGTACTCTCCCGCGCCTACGGCGGCAATCATTCCCGCACCCAGCGCGCCCGAGTTCTTTTCCTTCGGTATCTCCAGTGTCACACCCAGCAGCGCCGCCTTCATCTCATTCATCAGCGTGTTCTCGCAAGCGCCTCCGCCCAGCCGTATGTACTCCGCGCGCGAGGTCAGCTCTTCCGGCAGTCCCTCCCAGATGTGCGCCACGGAGAACACCACACCCTCCAGCACACTGTAGAGCATATCCGCACGCGTATGGTTCTCCGACACGCCGGCGAAAATACCCCGCGCGTTGCCGTCCCAAATCGGTGTCCGCTCGCCGTTGACGTAGGGAAGGAACACCGGCGGGCGAATTTCTCCGCGCTGAAAAGCAAGGAAGCGTCCGCGTACATCGTCCTCCGAGACGCCGTCGGCGAAGCTGCCCCACATCCGGAAGCCCCAGTCGATGGACATGCCGGACGACGCGGTGACGCCGAAGGTAGCGCAGCCGCGGAAAAAGGGCGAACAGATCACCTCACCGTCGCCGAACGGTTCGGGGGTAATGAGTCCGACATGCTCGGAGGTGCCGGTGAGGTCGAATGCCTGACCGATCTCGGTGATGCCCATGCCGACGAAGGACGCGTGAGAGTCGTTGCAGCCGAGGTAGACCTTCGTCGCAGGCGGCAGTCCGAGCAGTTCGGCGGCATGGACGGTCAGTCCGCCGGGTGCGGTGAGCGACGAGAACATCTGGGGGAAACGGGACGCGGGCAGTTCGAGCGCATCGAGGAACGCCTGCGAAACGGAGCCGGTACGCGGATTGGACAGACCGTTCCAGGTGAATGTGTCGGTGTAGCACTGACCGGTGAGCCTTTCATAGAGAAAGTCCTTGGGAGCGAGGATACGGGTGGCGGTTTCCCATTCGGAGGCTTTTTTGCGCCGGAACCAGAGGAGGCGTGACGCGGGGAAGCTGGGAACCTTCGGGAGAGGCATCCCGGTATAGGCAAGGAAGAAGTCGGTACCGAAGCGCCGCTGAAGTTCCTCCCGTTCATCGGCACCGCCGGGACCACCCCAGTCGTAGACAGGCCACTGTTGGACAGGGATGCCGGGGTTCGCGAGAAGATAGGTGCCGACCTGCGCGGTAAGGCCCAATCCTCCGCAGTCCGGTCCCATCTCGCCGGAAACCTGACGGACGGCGCGGCAGAGTGCATCCCACCAACCGAGGGGTGTATTGCCGTGGGAATCGTAGACCGCGCGGACGGTTCGGACACTGCCGTGCTCGAGGACGGCGGCTTTGACGCTGGAGGTACCGACGTCGATACCGATATAATACATGGGAGATACACCCCTTTCTGCGGAGGATGTGGGATACTACAGCAGCACGGCGGTCAGGTAATACCCGACACCGAGCAGAAGCACCGTGCCGCCGAGGATAACCGCCGTGATTTTATGACGTTTGAGTGATGCGAGGATATCCGGCTCCAGCAGTGCCAGCCCGGCGCTCAGACAGATCAGGACAAGGACCGTCGTCTCACCGGCTGAGATGAGGTAGAGCCAGCGTTCGGGGATCTGCGCGAGCGTTTCGGCGGTCTGTTCGTCCATCCGGATGGTATCTGCAAGGGAGGACAGCACGGCGGATGAGGCGTTGTTGAGAAAGTGCATGAGCATCGGAATGACAATCGAGCGTGAGCGCCAGAGGGCATAGGACAGCGCGACGCCGGTCATCACGGCGATGGGGATACGGACGGGGTCGAGGTGGAACAGTCCGAAGATAAGTCCGGTAAAGAGGACGGCGGCGCGTGCGGAGCCATGACGGTCAAGCGCATACTGGGTGATTCCGCGAAAAACCAGCTCCTCGCAAACCGCCGGCAGCAGCGCCATGACCGCGATCACCGTGGGCATGTTTTGCGCGTAGAAGGATTTTCGGAGCGCTTCGGCGGTCGATTCAACGAGTGTGGGGAAAAACGCGTAGAGGATGTTGGTATAAAGCGCGGAGGCGAAGTAGGTCGCGCCGATGAGCAGCGCGCCGCCGAACAGATGACGGATTCTCGGAGGTCGGAACGAGAAAATTTCGATACAATCGACGCCCGGCTGGCGGGTCTTCTTTGCGGCGATGACCATCGCACAGCCGCCCAGGAGGGCGATGAGGGCGTAGAGCAGCTCGAGCATCGCAATGCCCCAGATCCCGAAGGCGGTCTGCAGACGGGCACCGAACAGAATATTCACAAGCAGCGTACAGAACAGCGTCGCCGCCGCAATCATGAAGTACACAGTGATCCTCCTACTTGAACGGGTACAGCGCGTATAGCAGCCGGAGCATGAATGCGCCCTGGAAAACTTCAGAAGACGCGCGGAAACCGATGACCTTCGGCAGCACCGTGACCATCACGGCGATGGGCAGCATCACGACGCAGAAGCCAAGCACGACCCCCACCGCCGCACCGAGGACGGTATCGAGCCTCCCCAGTCCCGGCAGCCGTTCGGACGCCTCCAGCCGTTCTGCAAGCACCTTCAGAATCGCAAGCGCGAGGGAGAAGGTGACGACGAACATCAGGAAGCCGTAGACCGTGAGCGCGGCAATATAGGCGACCTTTTGCAGCGACGTGTGTGTATCGGGGACATCGGGCGTCTTCCCGCCGTTCATCTTATTGATTACGGCCTGCATAATGGTGACGACCTTGTCGGAAGTGGAGACGATGGTATCGAGAGCGTTCTCATCGGGGAGGTATCGCTGCGCCTGGTGGACAATGAAGCGTTCGGTGGCATCCTGAGCGGCGCGAGCGATGGGTTTGGCCAGTAAGGCAGTGACGAGCACGGCGAACAGCAGTGCCACCAGCAGCGAAACCGCAGACAGCAGGATGCGTGTAAAGCCTTGGCGGATACAGACACAGACGATCAGCGCGAAGACACAGATGATGATGATATTCCAGGCAATGGCCATATCAACTGACCTCCCTGCCGATGAACGGTGTGACGAGGTCGACGACGCCGGCCTCTGAGGTGTAGACGACGAGCGCACGTCCGCCGTCGGTCACGAAAATACGCCGGACGTTGTAGATGGTGACAGGCGCACTGAGCTTATTGAACGCGGTATCGCGTATTTCGGCGGTATCGGTATAGAGAATGGCGACGTAGCCGTCGTTGACGTCGATCCAGCGGACATCGGACGCGTCGAGGGTGACGGGCTCACGGTCGGCGGTGAGGGAGACGAGGTATGAAGACAGGCCGGAGGTGCGGTCGACGAGCGCGAGAACACAGGCGGCGGTATCAAACGCACAGGTGCGCAGGGAGCAGCCGCTGTAAGGGAACTCATAGCGGATTTTTCCGTCGGTGGTGATGACACAGGCGCGGGTATTGCCGATGGCACACAGCGCGGTATTGTCGAAGAACTGCAGGCGTGTGACGAGGGTTCCGGGGAGGTCGCAGACGGCGTGGTAGGATTCCTCCTCGAGCAGGAAGGTGATGACGCGGGTGATGAAGACGGCGTCGTCTTGGGTCATCGCGACGGCAGCGAGCGTCTTTCCGTCCGGCGAGAGTGCGGCGGTCAGCAGATAATACTCGGAGGTCTTCCATTGATAGATGAGGTTGAGCTGCGGGTCGTATACGGAAAGGACGCTGCGGTAACGGTCGTCATCATGGAGGACGGCGATGCAGCCGGAGTCGTTCTGCGAGACGGAGATGATCGCGCCGGAAACGGTGATCTTCCCGACGGTGGAGGTCAGAGAGGTAACGGTGATCTCGGCGGAACCTCGGTTATAGAGACAGACATAGGTATCCGAGACGGACATGGCAGGGTTGGCGCTGATATACTGAATGGCGAGCTGTTCATCACCGGCGGGCGTATAGAGCTTATACGTCCCTCGGTTGAGCACGGCCAGATTATTTCCATAGAGGGCGAAGATATTGGACGAGTCGGGCTCGAAGTTGATGCGGGATTCGGCGCGGGATTCCACAAGCTGGACGCTGGCGCGGTAGGCGGCGTAGGCTTCGAGGATATCGGCACGGAAAATATAGGCCGAGAGCACAATCGTGGCAACCATGCAGAACAGCATCAGCTGCTGCAGGAAGCGCAGCAGGTCAAGCCGTCTGTCGCGTTTGACCGGCGGCTTCTCGGACGCGGGGTTGGCGTAGGGGGTTGCGTTCATAAATAACTCACTCCGATCGAAGCGGAAGGGTGAAGTCGTCGTACCAGAGTCCGGTCATCGCGAGACCGGCAGCCGGGAGAGTAGGCCCGGCGAGTGCGCGGTCGCCGGAGTCAAGGATGGCGGGGATATCCTCGGGGTTGAGCTTGTTCATCCCGGCGTAGAGAAGAGTCCCGGTGATGGCACGGACCATATTATAAAGGAAACCGTCGCCGCAGATTTTGACGGTGATGAGGTCTCCCGACTTTTCGGCGGTACAGTAGAAGATGGTGCGGACGGTGGTTTTTGTTGGGCTGCCGACGCGACGGACGGCTTTGAAGTCATGGGTTCCCTCGAACATCCCCGCAGCAGCCTGGACACGGGAGAAATCGAGGGGATAGGGGAAGAAACAGGCGCGTTCGAGGAGGAATGGGTCGCGCATACGGGAGTTGTAGACGGTATAGGTATACTCTTTGCGCTTACAGGAGAAGCGGGAGTCGAAATCATCGGGGACGATGCGCGCCTCGCGGACGGCGATATCGTCGGGGAGGCGTGCGTTGAGGGCGAGAGGAAGGCGGGACAGGGGGATGGAAGTAGAGAAGCGGGCATTGGCGCAGTAGACGCGGGCATGGACGCCGGCGTCGGTACGGCCGCAGCCGGAAAGGGAGACATGGCAGCCGGTAGCCTTTAGCACGGCAGAGGTAAGGGCTTGCTGGATGGTATCGCCGTTGGCCTGGGTTTGCCAGCCATGGTAGCGGGAGCCGACGTAGGAGAGGAAGAGAGCGATATTCATAGCGGAAGATCCTTTCAAGCGGGAGCGTACACCCCCGTTCCAAGCTCTCGTTAACAAGAGATTCCGTAATCACCAAGATGCTTTGTGCGCGGGGTAGAGTACGACGGGGGTTGAATGCGCGTTTTCTTTTTCACTGGAAAAAGAAAGCTCCCCCGAGAAAAAGTAATGTACGGGAGGCCGGGTTACGGCAGTACCACGCCCAGTGTAATGATCCCCGCCGCGAGTACCGCCGCTATCGCCATCGCCGCATAGTCCAGCCCCTGCAGCTTCAGCGTTCTTAGCCTCGTCCTGCCCTCGCTTCCCCGATAACACCTGCACTCCATCGCCACCGCCAGCTCATCTGCCCGCCGAAACGCGCTGACAAACAGCGGCACCAATATCGGTATCAGCGCCTTTGCCCTTCGTATGACATTCCCCGTCTCGAAGTCCGCACCCCTCGCCTTCTGCGCCGACATAATCTTATCCGTCTCCTCGATCAGCGTCGGGATAAACCGCAGCGCAATCGTCATCATCATCGCCAGCTCATGCACCGGCACATGGATTTTTTTAAGCGGTCCGAGAAGCTGCTCGATCCCGTCGGTCAGCATGATCGGCGATGTCGTGTAGTTCAAAAGGACGAATGTCCCCGAAATCAGCATCACAATGCGCAGTACCATGTAGATCGCCGTCTCGATCCCCTGCCGCGTGATCTTCAGAATCCACCACGACCACAGCACATCCCCGTCAACATAGAACATGTTCAACACGGCCGTAAAGAGGATGATGAACAGCAGCGGACGCACCGACCGCAGCACGAACCGCACCCCGATGCGTGACAGCACGATGATCAGCCCGAGCGTCAGCAGCACCAGCCCGTAGGACAGAGGGCCCTTCGCCATGAACAGCACGACAATATATGCAAGAGTGAGCACGATCTTAAGCCGCGGGTCTATCCGGTGGATGACGCTGGTACCGGGGATGTACTGCCCCAGAGAGATGTCCTTCAGCATACCTGTCCACCTTCCCGCAACAGCGTTTCCACAAGGTTCTTAGCATATTTGACCGTATAGACGGAGGTCTCGACGTCGATGCCCAGCTCGCGCAGCTTCATGAAGACCTTCGAAACCTGGGGGACATCCAATCCCAGCGCCTCGAGACGTTCCGGCTGCCCGAAAATCTGCTCGGGTGTCCCGTCCATCGCGACGGTGCCTTGGGAGAAGACGACAAGCCGGTCGGCCGCACGCGCGACGGTCTCCATATTGTGCGTGACGAGCACAACGGTGGAGCCGGACTTGTCACGGAACCCGCGAATCTGCGAGAGGATCTGGAACGCGCCGTAGGGGTCAAGTCCGGCGGTCGGCTCGTCGAGGATGAGCACCTCCGGACGCATCGCGATGACCCCGGCGATCGCCGCGCGGCGCTTCTGTCCGCCGGAGAGGTCGAACGGCGACTTATCCATCACATCGTCGCCGAGTCCCACAAACGCCGCCGCCTGACGCACACGCTCGGCGACCTCGGCGTCAGACAGCCCCATGTTCCTCGGCCCGAACGCAATGTCGCGCGCGACGGTCTCCTCAAAGAGCTGGTGCTCCGGGTATTGGAATACCAGTCCCACCTTGAAACGCAGGCCGCGCAGCTTGAATCCGTTTGCGTGGATGTCCTCACCGCGGTAGAGTATCTGGCCGGAGGTCGGCTTCAGCAGGCCGTTGAGATGCTGGACGAAGGTGGTCTTCCCCGAGCCGGTATGTCCAATCAGCCCGAGGAACTCGCCCTCACGGATTGTCAGATTGATGCCGTTGAGCGCGGTCTGCGCGGTCGGTGAATTGCCGCCGTAGACAAAGTGCAGATCGCGCGTCTCCAAAATTGTGTTCATGTTATCCTCGTGTATTGGTTCGGCTCTTGAGCAGATGATACAGCGCCTCGGCGCACTCGTCGACGGTGAGCACATCCCCGGGGATGTCGACGCCGTCGCGGCGGAGGGCATAGATCAGCTCGACGGGCTGCGGAACAGCAAGGTCGGCGCGGTAGAGCGTCTCGGCCTGCGAGAAGACCTCACGCGGGGTTCCGTCGAGCAGCAGTTTCCCGTGGTCGATGACCAGCACACGGTCGGCGTCGACGGCCTCGTTCATATGGTGGGTGATGAGTACGACGGTGATGCCGAGGGTGCGGTTCATGTCGTGGATGGCGCGCATGACCTCCCGGCGGCCGACGGGGTCAAGCATCGCGGTCGGCTCGTCGAGCACGACGCAGCGCGGACGCATCGCGATGATGCCGGCGATCGCAACCCGCTGCTTCTGCCCGCCGGAGAGCTGGTAGGTCGCGCGGTCGCGGAAGTCGTACATGCCGACGGCATGCAGCGCCTCATCCACGCGGACACGGATTTCCTTTTGCGGGACGCCGAGGTTCTCCGGTCCGAACGCAACATCCTCCTCTACGAGGGTCGCGACGATCTGATTGTCGGGGTTCTGGAACACCATCCCGACGTGCTGCCGGATATCATAGAGCCTATCTTCATCCACGGTATCCATACCGTCGACAAGCACCTTTCCGCCCGACGGCAGCAGAATCGCGTTGAGATGCTTGGCAAACGTCGACTTTCCGGAGCCGTTGTGCCCCAGTATCGCGACGAAAGAGCCGCGTTTGATGGTCACGTTCAGCCCTTCGAGTACGAAGGGGAGGGTGTCGGAGTAACGAAAACGAAGGTCTTTGGTCTCGATCATATCTATCTCAATCCTTCACCGTGCGCTGCCGCACGGAGGTCTTTTGGTCATGTCTGAGAAACGCCGTCCCCGATGTTCCCTATAGAGGTTATGCCGTCCAGCGTGCGGAGCAGCCGCAGGGAAGGTGCAGTCCGGTACTCTCGCAGCGCAGCCCCAGTTCCTCGCATGTGACCTCGCCGCCGCGCTCTTTCTTAAGCGCCGCGCCGAGCACATAGCCCGCAACACCCGGGTTCAGTCCCGCCGTGTATGCCGACAGCAGCACGAAGTCCGGGGCATCCGACAGCGCCCGTACACACAGCTTCACAAACGGGTACAGGGAATCCTCCATCTTCCATATTTGCCCGGTGGGGCCGCGTCCGTAGGAAGGCGGGTCCATGATGATCGCGTCGTAGGAATGCCCGCGCCGCAGCTCCCGCTCAACAAACGCCGTGCAGTCGTCGACGATCCAGCGCACCGGACGGTCGGCGACGCCGGAGACCTGCGCATTCTCCTTCGCCCAGGAGACCATCCCGCGTGCGGCGTCCACATGGCAGACCTCGGCACCGGCTTTCAAAGCCGCGACCGTCGCCGCGCCGGTGTAGGCAAACAGGTTCAGAATGCGCATCGGCTTCCCCATAGCCAGACGCCGCGTGACACGTTCGGTGATGAAATCCCAGTTGACGGCCTGTTCGGGGAAGATGCCGGTATGCTTGAACGCCATCGGCTTGACGCGGAAAGTCAGGTTCCGGTAGCGGATATCCCAGCCCGCAGATACGGCGGCGGGCGGAAGGGTCAGATTGTCCCAGCGTCCTCCGCCGGTAGAGGAACGGATGTAGCGGGCGTGGGGCGTTCTCCAGAGGGGAGAGGTGCGCGGGGAGTCCCAGATGGCCTGCGGGTCGGGCCGCACAAGCACGTAGGAACCCCACTGCTCGAGCTTTTCCCCGGAGCCGCAGTCCAGGAGACGGAAGTCCCGCCAGGCATCGGTGGACCACATAGACATTTCCTTTCGGGGGTAGTTGGAATATCGTTATATTATACCATGAAAGCCGGACGGATGCAAGTGAAAAATGGGAGAAAATCACGCCCGGGCTTTTTATCGGCTTCCGTGCGCAGATTTCCCGGGTGTGATGCCTCTTATCCGTCCCGGTTTCGTTTTTACCGTGATATTTTCGCAAAACGCTTGATTTTCCCGGCAACTCCGTGTATACTGTTCTTATAACAACATCATAGCAGCCTATAACAATCAACAGGGAGGTACATATGGAACTGCTGTTTATCGCCCACACCTACCCCACCCCCGATTTCCCCTTCTTCGGCGCCCGCATTGCCGTCTCCGGACTGACCGAAGACCTCACCGTCACCCGTGCCGAGGTCGACGGCACCTGGATGCGCGACGTCCATGTCTACAACGACGGTAAGGAATGCCGAAAGGGTATCCTTCGCGCGGACGGCTATGCCGAGCTGCGTATCCGTACCGACGCCCGCAACGGCGATGCGCCCTCCGTCCGCGTCGTCCTCTCCGACGGTTCCGACTTCACCGCAGCCTGCCCGCCCGTCTGCGAGAACGGTTGGTTCCTCCCGGAGTGGAAATACTGCGCCGCTGTCGTGCTTGACAACCCCAACAGCCTCGACCGCGTCAATGAGCCTGTCCACCAGGTCATGGCCGTTTATCTCGACCGAATCTCCGATCCCGTACGTGAGGTACGCGTCGTCGCCGTCTGTCCCGAAACCGGTGTCATGCGGGAGATTCCCTCGCAGGTCTACAACATCTCGAAGTGGGACGGTTTCGCGGATGACCATTGCCAGCCGACCATGAACTTTGACGTCGCCTTCCTTGCGAGTGTACGCGGATTCTCGAAGGCCGTCTACCTTGTCTTCTACGGCAACCCGTCTGCCGAGGCGCCCGTTTACGTCACCGACCTCAAGCTTACCGGCGAGGGTCTGAAGCGTACCATCGAGAACGCCTACTATAAGATCGCCCTCCATGATCTGTCCGGGTCGATCGACGAGGTTACCGTCAAACAGGGCGTCAACCAGACCTTCGCGCATCACCTCGAAACCAACGGCTCTATGAATTGGAACCCTGACATCTACGCGCCGCCCACCCCGTGGAATCATATCTCCGACTGGGATCCGCCGGAGAACTGGGAGTTCATCGAAGGCCCCGTCTTCGTCATGTTCAAGCGCTGGGGCTTTATGCCGATGTACGAGGACGTCCTCTGCTCGGTCACCTACACCTTCTACGCGTCCTATCAGCCGGTCATTGTCGCGTCGACGATGGAGGTCACGAAGGATCGCGACGTCATCGCGCTCAGAAACGGCGAGGTCGTGATCAACCGTGATCTTGCAGATGAAATCGCCTGGCGCAACATGGACGGCACCGTTGAGACGCACTACGTCGACGAGCTTCCCCGCCATCCCACCATGGGCCAGCGTCTGCCGGTCACGACGCCGTGGGTCGTGCTCTACAACCGTGAAAAAGAGGCTGCGCTGGGCATCTGCTACATCGAGAACACCAACATCCGCAAAGATCGCGGTCTCGAGCGCATCGACCAGTATCTCTACGTCCAGGTTGGCCCGTGGATTTACGTCGCCCGTCCGCTGCTGTACACGTTTGTCGGGAACAACCCGCAGCGGGTCATCCATGCGTTCGGGAACACGCTCCACTATGAGAAGATGGGCTGGCTGCCGACGCGTATCAAGTACAACAGCGATGAAGCGTTCGATCAGTTCGAAGAGATGACCGAAAAGCTGCGGCTGCCGCTGCAGACCTGCCTGATGCTCGATACCGACAACCGCGTCCCGACCGGATGGGTCCCACCGGTCCTCCTCGAGGAGTTCGACGAGCTGTAAGATCATCACTCCCCCTCTCAATGTTGAGAGGGGGAAATTTCGTGAGAGGTTTCCATGGGAAGGCGCAGAACGCTGTCATGTCCGTTTATTGCCCCGCGAGCCCGCATGGGAGCGGGAGTACGACGACGCGCCGGACTGATACCGCTGCGGCTGGCAAGACGAAAGCAACACCCCATAATGATATATTGGAGGGCCAACAATGTACGGCTATGCCGTCGGTTGAATTAACCGTTTGTTTACACATTCCTGCTTCCGCACGGATGCTCTATTCACAATTATCCTGTATACTGGACGTCATATCAAAACCAGAGGTGACTTTGTATGTCCGTCGCACCCACTCCCCCGGCGAACCTGCGCGAGAGTCTGCTGCGTTTCTTTCAGGGCATGCTTATCGGCTCGGGCGCAATCCTTCCGGGCATCTCCGGCGGCGTGCTGTGCGTGACGTTCGGGCTGTATCCGGCGATGATGGCGTTCCTCGCGCATCCGATCCGTTCTTTTAAAAGCGCGTGGCGGCTCTTTCTGCCCGTTCTCATCGGATGGCTGGTCGGCTTCTGGTTCTTTGCGCGGCTCATCGAGTGGATGTTCTCCGCTTCTGCGACACTCGCAATTGCATTGTTTATCGGCTTGATCGCCGGGTCATTCCCGTCGCTGAACCGGGAGGCGTTGAAGGAACCGCGCACGAAGGTGTCCTGGATCGCGCTCGCGGTGAGCTGTGCGGTGATGTTGACGTTCTTCCTGATCCTTCAAGCGCAGTCGTCGTCCCTGTCGCTGACGCCGCACATCGGCTGGTTCTTCTTTTGCGGCATCCTGTGGGGTCTGTCGCTGATCATCCCCGGCATGACCTCGACATCGCTTTTGATTTACATGGGACTGTTCTCGCCGATGACCGCGGGGATCGCGGCACTCGACCCGCTCGTACTGCTGCCGATGGGCTGCGGGATTCTCGCGACGGTGCTGCCGCTTGCACGGACGGTCAACGCATTCTTCGAGCGCCACTACTCCGTCGCCTTCCACTGCATTCTCGGCTTCGTGATCGCCTCGACCGTCGTGATTATCCCGCGCACCTATGAAAACGTCCGGGAGGGCATTCTCGCGGCGCTGCTGGCGGGCACAGGCTTCCTCATCGCGTGGGGCAGCGAACGCATCGGCCGACGGAAGAACGCCGCATAGGTACACAAAAGCCCCCGTTTCATCGGAAACAGGGGCTTTTGTGATCTTTCTCACAGAACTTCCTATTATTTCCGCCGCTTTCCGTTTTTCGCATCAAACAGCATATCTTCGTGCCGGATTCTTATCTTTTTTTCTGATTCCGCAACGAATTGCAGGGAGTCTTCACTTACGCCGTGCTTTCCAAAACCGTTTGACTGTGGTATACTGTACCCATATAAACCATATCCGGGAGGTTCTTATGCGCAAATTGCTTTTAGACACCGATCTCGGCTCCGACTGCGACGACGTCGGGGCCTGTGCGCTGGCGCTCCATGCACACCGAGCGGGTGATATCCGGCTGCTCGCCCTGACCCACTGCATCGGGAATCACTACGGCGCGCGGTTCATCCGGCTGATGTGCGATTACGCTCAAATAGACATCCCGGTCGGCGTGCTGTACGACGACGCCTTCATGAATGGTGAGAAATATGAGCGCTACGCGAAGCCCTACTGCGATGCTTATCCTGAGTCCCGTGCATATGTCTTCGAAGATGCCGTGAGACTTCTGCGCCGCACGCTCGCGGATAACGGCGGACTGCGCGACATCACGCTCGCCACGATCGGGCCGCTGCGCAACATCCACAGGCTGCTGCTCTCGCCGCCGGACGACCTTTCGCCGCTGACCGGGGATGAGTTGGTGCGGGAAAGCGTCCGCGAGGGCGTGTTCATGCTCGGCGGCTTTGAACATCCCGAGCGTCCTGAGTACAATGTCGTGATGGATATCCCGGCGGCAAAGTACGTAATCGAGCATTTCCCGGCGCCGATTGTGTACTCCGGCTATGAAGTGGGCAAGCATCTTATGACCGGCGCGGAGTTCGCCGGGCTGCCGGAAGATCATCCCTGCCGCGCCGGATATACGCTGCACATGCAGAAGAACCACCGTCCGCAGCTTGCCCGTGAGAGCTGGGATCCCGTCACCGTCGCCTATGCCGCGTATGGGACAGACGCGTACTTCACGCTTTCCGATCCCGTCACCGTCCGCGTACTGGACAACGGCGCGTTCGAAGTCAATCCCGGCGGTACGTCGCGTTATCTGATACAGGCTGCCCCCGACGATACGCTCACCGCCTGGCTCGACAGGCTGATGCGGATATAATGACCCATAGAAAGGATGAGGCATATGAACAACATCCCAAGTGTGACACTCGGACTGGTTGTTGTGAGCCGCGACTGTTTCCTGAAGAGTCTCGCACAGTCCCGGCGGGAAGCGCTGGCGAGCGAATGCCGTAAGCGGAAGCTGCCGCTGTATGAATGTCCGGTGCTCGTTGAAAATGAGCATGACACGAAGCAGGCGCTCGACGACCTCAACGGGAAATGCAATGCACTGGTCGTCTACCTCGGGAATTTCGGCCCCGAGACACCCGAGACCTTGCTTGCGCAGCATTTCCCCGGCCCGACACTCTACGTCGCCGCCGCAGAGGAAGATAACCTCATCGACGGACGCGGCGACGCCTACTGCGGACTGCTCAACTGCTCCTACAATCTCGGGCTGCGCGGCATTCGGGCGGTCATCCCCGAGACACCCGTCGGGACGCCGGACATGCTCGCGGACGTCATCGCACGGTATATACCCGTCCTGCGCGCGGCAATCGGCGTGCGGGCGCTGAAGATCCTCTCGTTCGGCCCGCGCCCGCAGGACTTCTTCGCCTGCAATGCGCCGATCAAGCAGCTCTACGATCTGGGCGTCGAGGTAGAGGAGAACTCCGAGCTTGACCTGCTGCTCGCCTATCGGAAACATGAGGGCGACGCGCGCATCCAGGACGTTGCGGCGGACATGGCGCGAGAGCTGGGCGAGGGCAATCATTACCCCGATCTGCTGCCGAAACTCGCGCAGTATGAGCTGACGCTCCTTGACTGGGCGGAGGAACACCGCGGGATGCGCGACTATGTGACGTTCGCGAACAAGTGCTGGCCGGCATTCCCGGGCGCGTTCGAATTTGAGCCTTGTTATGTCAACTCACGTCTCGCGGCGAAAGGCATCCCGGTAGCGTGCGAGGTCGATCTCTACGGGAGCTTAAGTGAGTATATCCTCGCCTGCCTGACCGGGGACGCCGTGACGCTGCTCGATATCAACAACACCGTCCCGCGCGCGTTGTACGACGAGGATATTGCGGGGAAGTACCCGTACCGCGCGGACGAGCTGTTTATGGGCTTCCACTGCGGCAATACGCCCTTATGCAAGCTCCGGAAGGGGGCTCTCTGCTACCAGCTCATCCAGAACCGGCTGCTCGAGAATAAAGGTACACCGGACATCACACGCGGCACGCTCGAGGGGGATCTCGCGGCGAGTGCGTTGACTCTGTTCCGTCTGCAGGGCGCGGCTGACGGTTCCCTGAAAGCCTACGCCGCGCAGGGTGAGAGCCTGAACGTCGCGTCGCGCAGCTTCGGCGGCATCGGCATACTGGCGGTGCCGGAGATGGCGCGCTTCTACCGCCATGTCCTCATCGAACACCGCTTCCCGCATCACACCGCCGTCGGGTTCGCCCACTGCGGATTCGAGGTATTCGAGCTTCTCAAGTACCTCGGTGTCCCGGAAATCTCATATAACCAACCCAAGACCGTCCGTTATCCGTCCGAAAATCCGTTTGGAGGTGTGTGAACATGCTGCGCTGTCAGATTTTCGATGACAATACCTGGCTCTACCCGGACACCGCGCTGACCTCTCCTGATAACAAGCTCCCGCTGATCGCTGCGCGCGGAGGCACCGCCGCGTTCCAGATTCTGACCGACGTCACGCTTTACACCGACGCAGCCGTCGGCGTCACACTCACCGCACCGGCCGGTGTGACGCTGCAGGCATATCAACTCCTGCCCGCGCACGTCGAGGAAAACAGCGCACCCACTACCCACACGACGCTCGACTATGACCTCGTGCGCGATTATGTCACGCGTCAGGCACCGTTCGACGTCTATGATGTGACCCGCCCGCTCGACGGCAGGCTGAAGCCCGGACGCATCGGGCTGTACCTGCTGCTCACCGTCGCGCCGGACGCCGTCCCGGGGACATATGATATCACGCTGCAGGGCAGCTGCATGGGCGAGACGGTCACCGTCACGCTGCCGCTGACCGTCTCGGCGTGTGTGATCCCGGCGCTCCCGGACGCTGAGTTCGGCATGGTCAACTGGCTCTCCCTCGACGACATCGCCGCGTCACACAAAGTCAAGAAGGGCGCCGACGCATTCTGGAAGATTGTCGGCCGCTACCTCGACCATCAGCTCGGTATGCGCACAAACCATCTCAAGCTGTCCTCCGGTGTGCCGATCAGAGATCCAGACGGCAAGGTCGTCGATTTCGACTTCACCGAGTGCGAAAAGCTCGGCGAGCTGGCACTTTCGAAGGGGTTTTCGTACATCTACGGCGGCTTTGTCGCACGCTTCAAGGACTGGCGCGACGCGGATCAGTACCTTCTGTGGGATCGCGACATCTCGACATCCTCGCGCGAGGGCTACCGGCAGCTCAGTATCTACTTCCGCAAGCTGTGGAGCATCGTCCGGGCGCGCGGATGGGAGGATCGCTGGATGCAGTGTCTGGTAGACGAGCCGCAGTTTCCCAACAGCGAGAGCTACCGCGCACTGTCGTGCATCTGCCGCAAATGGATGCCGGGCGTGAAGATTCATGACCCGGTGGAGACGAGCGAGATCGGCGGCGCGACGGATATCTGGTGCGTGAAGCAGGCGGTATATGAGAAGCATCTCGACGCGTTCCGGGAACTGCAGGCGATGGGCGAAGAGATGTGGGTATACACCTGCGGCTTCCCGGCAGGGAAGTGCATGAACCGCGCAACCGACCTCCCGCTGCTCGCCGGACGCCTGCCGATGTGGCTGTGCGCGAAGTACGGTTTCACTGGCTTCCTCCACTGGGGCTACAACGCGTACGGCGGCAACGATCCGTTCCTATATAACTGCTACCACAGAAGCGTGAATATGCTGCCTCCCGGCAACGGCTTCATCGTCTACCCGGGAGATGACCGGCCGTGGGATTCCATGCGGTCGCATCTGCAGCGCGCCGGCGCGGAGGAGTATGAGGCGCTGCTGCAGCTCCCCGAGGACAAGCGTCAGCAGTTGATCGCGAAGGTCGCACGGACGTTCGACGACTATGAGAGTGACCCCGCCGCGTTCGCGAAGGTACGCCGGGAGCTTTTAGAGGCTTTCTGAAGAACACCTGCCTGTCGTTTTTATTGCATACGGCGGTGAATACCTCGCGCAATGCGTTCATGGGCGTGCGGTTCCGTCAAGCGATCGGTCCGGGAATCACGCTCATCGACGAGATACACATATAAGATCATAAACCCCCGGCTGTTTTACACAACCGGGGGTTTTGCGTACCGTTTTGCGGTGCAGGATGCCCGCCTTCCGCCGTTTGCAGCAGTCAAGGGTTACAGCAATTTGATCAGGACGACGGCGATGACGATATGGGCGATGAGGAGGACGGGCATGCCGATGACGAAGGACTTATGCTTGGTTTTATGCCGGAACGCAGCCATTCCGAGGTTTGCGCCGATCGACCCGCCGATCGCGGCGGTGAGAAACATGACTTTCTCGCGGATGCGCCGCTGACCGGTCTTCGCAAGTTTCTTGTCTGCGCCGATCTGACAAAACGAGACAATGTTCACCGCCAGCAGATACACCGCCGGCAGCATCCGGCTGAGGATATCCCTGATATCCGACACAGGACTCATGCGTCAATTTCTTTCAAATTCCAGCGTGTATAGAGGAACGAACAGTTTTTATCGCCGGGGTACTTATGGTAGTACACCGTGAGGATGGAGCCGTCATGCAGCTCGACGCTTGCGGGATAGCCGAGATCGCTGTCCTCTCCGGGGTACAGCTCGACGTCGCGTGTCCAGGTGAGGCCGTTGTCATAGGAGATCATCACGCGCTCACCGAAGGGCTGTTCCCGCCGTCCGTATGCGCAGATCACCGCGCCGGATGAGTGCTGCAGCAGATGCGGCGGCGAGCCGGACACGTCCGTGTACTCCGGCACGCTCCACGTCATGCCTCCGTCGTCGGAGAACGTACGGAACATTGTAAAGTTCTTGGAGTAGATGGAGTCTTTCGGAAGACCCTGGCAGCGGATCATCCCGAGGATGCGGCCGCTGTTGAGCTGGATGGCGTGCGGCTCATGGAAGTTGTCCCAGCAGATGCCTTCCGGCAGCGGGATGGTGCCGCGCTCCTGCCAGGTAAACCCGCCGTCGGTCGACGCATACGCCATGACAGTGCCGTCATGCCTATGGTACTCGTCTTTCGGGCGCAGCCTCTTATCCGAGTACATCTGCTTACCGAGATAGAGAATGGTGCCGTCGTTCAATACGCAGGGACCATGGGGTGAGCTGACCTCGATTTTCTGCTCCGGCGTCCAGGAAAAGCCGCGGTCGAAGCTTAAGCGGATGTGCGAGCCCTGCTTAAAGGTGTCATACGACTCGGCGAGGTCAGCGTAGGCGCGGATAATCCGTGCGCGGGCGTCGTCCTCTCTGAGGGCGCGTTCACAGTAACGCAGCGGGTGGTTGAACCAGGTCAGCAGCAGCTTATCGCCGCCGAGGTGGACGATGCCGGCGTCGCGGTCGTCGAGGACGGTGTCGTTGACGATGTTCGGGCAGCTCCAGGTCTCGCCGTCGTCGTAGCTGTAGAACAGTTCGGTCTTACCAAAGGTGCAGATGTGGGAGATACGGGAACCTGAGCAGACCGCGACGAGTGTGTGAGCGTCGATACGTGCGACGCTGCCCCAGCCGTAGTAACCGAAGGGGGTGCCGGGGTTGCGAGCAATGATTCCGTGGCGCATAAGGGATACCTCCTATATCAGATGATTTTGGGGACGGTGATGTTCTTTTTCATAATGAGCTGCCCTGTCAGGCTGCAGGGAAGGGGCGAGAAGCGGAAGCCGCACTTTTGGTAAAACCGGATGGCGGGTTTGTTCTTCTGCGCGACTTGGAGTCGGAGGATATTGCGTCCCATCCTGCGGTAGACGGTGGTCGCGCGTCCGATGAGCTGCATCCCGACGCCGTGGTAGCGGTAAGCAGGTTCGAGGTACACAAGGCTGATGTGTCCGATGCCGTGTTCGGTCTGATCGGCGTCGAGCAGCAGCATCCCGGCGATCTGTTCGCCGTCCATGCAGAGCGACGCGAGGCCGTCGCGTCCCGCAAGCCGCCGGGCGTTGGCGCTAAAGATGTCGGCGCGGTACTCCGCTAGGCTGCCGAAAACGCTCATCCACGACTCGCGTCCGATGCGCTCGATTACGTCTGCGTCGGCGACAGGGTCGATCGGCTTAAACCACAGGTCGGTGATGCCCTCACGGAACAGCGGCTGCGCGGTCAGTCCGGCTTTTTCCAGATGCGACAGGTCGGGCTGCGCGATGAGCGACCACTTCCCCTGCTGATATCCCAGGGTGATGACGGCGGTATTCCCGGCAATCTTGAGTTTGACGTCGGGCATGACGGCATCAAGGAAGGAGGAGATGGCGCCGCCGTGGCTAACGGCAACGACACTCATGCCCTCGTTTCGCGCGGCAAACTCATTCATGCAGGCGGTCATGCGCTCCATGACCTGCGCGGTGGTTTCGGCACCGGGGACGGGAATCTCGTGCAGCGGCTTTGTGTGCAGCTCCGGGAACATCCGGTAGACGCTGCCCCACGACTCGCCCTCGCAGATGCCGAGCGCGATCTCCCGCAGACGTACGTCGGGCTGCACACGCATCCGCTTGGGCCGGGCGACAGCAAGCGCGGTCATCGCGGCGCGGTAGAGGTCGCTTGCGTAGATCGCCGCGAGCGGGATGTTTTTGAACCGCTGTCCGAGCGCCTTCGTCTGTGCGATGCCGGTAGCGGACAGCAGCTCATCGTCCTGACCCTGGCAGACGCGGAACAGATTGCCTTCACTCTCTCCGTGACGTATCAGATACACTGTGGTCATGTTTCCTGGCCTCATACATTCGTAAATTTGTAATGCGGACGGGCTTGGCTATGCTTTGCCGCCGTAAGCCGCGACCATTTTCTGCGCCATTTCCAACGGCTTCTCCCCGCTGCGCATTCTCACCGACACATACGGCTTGTCTCCCGCGTTTAAGAGCACCCTGCCCTTCAGACTCGACATCGCGCACAGTCTCCCGATTGCCTCAAAGTCCGGTATCGCGAGTGTCAGCATCAGTGACCCGTTCTTCTGCGTGATTTCAACGATATCTGCCGCCGACGCCTCCGCCCGCAGCCGCGCGATATCCAGCAGATTGCGCACAGACTCCGGCGGCTCTCCATAGCGGTCACACAGCTCGTCGATGACATCCTGCGCGTCCTCCTGTTCCTTGACGAACGCGATGCGCCGATAGTGATCCATGCGTTCCTCCGCGACGGGCACGTAGTCGTCGGGGATATGCGCCTGAATCTGCAGCGTGATCTCACAGTCGGCGCGCTTTTTGGGAGCTTCTCCGCGTTCCTCCAGCACCGCTTCCTCCAGCAGACGCAGGTACATGTCATACCCGACGTCGAGCATATGCCCGGACTGTTCGGTACCGAGGATATTTCCCGCACCGCGTATCTCCAGGTCACGCAGGGCGATCTGGAAGCCCGCGCCGAAACCGGCGAACTCGCGCATGGCGGACAGGCGCTTCATGCCGTCCTCCGACAGCACCTTTCCGCGTCGGTAGGTGAGGTAGGCGTACGCGCGGCGCGGCGAACGGCCGACGCGTCCGCGAATCTGATGGAGCTGTGCGAGTCCGAGACGGTCAGCGTCCTCGATGATGAGCGTGTTGACATTGGGAATGTCGATGCCGGTCTCGATGATGGTGGTGCAAACGAGCACCTGCACCTCGCCGTCGGACATCGCGCGCATGACCTCGGAGAGGGCCTCCTCGCTCATCTGACCGTGGGCGACGGCGAGCGTGATGTCCGGCAGCGCGGTCTTGAGCTTTGCGGCGGTACGCTCGATGGTCTCGATGCGGTTATAGAGGTAGTACACCTGCCCGCCGCGCGTGACCTCTTTGCGGATGGCGTCGCACAGCACACCCATGTCGTACTCAAGCACGTAGGTCTGCACCGGCTGGCGGTCATGCGGTGCTTCCTCGAGCGTGCTCATATCGCGCACGCCGGTCAGCGCCATGTTTAAGGTCCGCGGGATGGGGGTCGCGGTCATCGTCAGCGTATCGACATTGCGAGCGATCTCCCGCAGCCGCTCCTTATGCGTGACGCCGAAGCGCTGCTCCTCGTCGACGACAAGTAAGCCGAGGTCGTGAAAGACGACGCTCTTGCCTAAGAGCTTATGGGTACCGATGACGAGGTCAACAAGCCCCGATGTTAGCTTTCTGAGTGTCTCGCGGATTTCACCGGTGCTTTGGAATCGTGACAGCACGGCAATTTTGACCGGGTAACCGGCAAACCGGTGGGTTGCTGTGAGGTAATGCTGACGGGCAAGAACGGTGGTCGGAACAAGGATGGCGGCTTGCTTATTCGACAGCACACACTTCATGATCGCGCGGAAGGCGACCTCTGTTTTGCCGAAACCAACGTCTCCGCACAGCAGACGATCCATCGGGAAGGTCTGCTCCATATCCTCCTTGATCTCACGGGTGCACCGGAGCTGAGCCTCGGTCTCGTTGTACTCAAACGCGTCCTCGAACTCCTTCTGCCAGTCGTCATCCTTGGGGAATTTGAATCCCGGACGGCGTTTGCGTTCGGCGTAGAGCGCGATGAGCTTCCTGGCCATATCCTTTGCGGCGGCTTTGGCACGGGTTTTGGTCTTCTGCCACTCCGCGCCGCCGAGTTTATTGAGCCGTACCGAATGATCCTCACCGCCGCCGATGTACTTCGACACCATTCCGAGCTGTGTTGCCGGGATGAACAGCGTATCGGTTCCGGCGTAGCTGATGCGGATATAGTCGCGCAGGCCGTTGTCCGTCTTTATCTTCTCGAGACCCTCGAAGCGTCCGATACCGTGCTGGTCATGGACAACGAGGTCGCCGGGGGTGAGGTCGGAGAAGGACTTGATCCGCTCGCCTGCGGTTTTCTTCTTCGGACGCTCCTTCCTGACCTCCGACTGCACGAAAAGCTGACCCTCGACGATGACGGCGAGTTTGGCGGCGGGATACTCAAAGCCGCCGGAGAGATTTCCGCGTCCGATGGTAACGGTACCGGGGATGGGGGGCTCATTGAGGTTTAGGTCGATGCTTGCGGCGACGGAACGCAGCAGTTCCTCGAGATGCTGTACACGGCGGTCGGACGTCGCGAGGACGACGGTCGCATAGCCTCCGCGCCGGTAGTGGTCGACGTCCTGGACGGCGGTCTCAAGACTGCCGCCGTAGGACGGAAGCTGCTTGGCAAGGACAGTCAGGATGGCGCGCGGCCTAGGAAACAGGTTCCCGCCGATGAAACTCTCGAGCAGCACGCACGCCTTCTCCGGCAGCTCCTCCAAAAGGTCGTCGTAATACCGTGCGAATGCCGTCAGACCCGGCGCGAGCGTCCCGGCTTCGAGAAAACCTTTGATATCCTCGTTCATCTGCCAGGTGAACCCTTCCGCGCGCTCCTTGAGCCGTCCGGTCTCCTCTAAAAAGACCACGGCGGTGCGCGGGACATACGCGAACGCCGTAGTCATCTCCGGATACACCAGCGGCAGATAGCGGTCAAGTCCCGGGAACAGCCCGCTCTCACGCAGACGCTCGAGGTCTGTACTCAGGCACTTTTCGAGCTCTTTTGGGACTTTTTTACGGCGTTTTGTCTGCGCAATGAGCTTTTCGATCTCGCGGATCAGCCCATCGGTCCCGCCGGGCGCGGCATCCGGCAGCACCTCCCGCGCAGGCAGGAGGTCGGCTTTCCGGAGATTATCGGTGCGCCGCTGGATCTCGGGGTCGAAGAAACCCATCGCGTCGATCTCATCGCCGAAGAAGTCGACGCGGACGGGCGCGGCATATGCAGGCGAGAAGAAGTCGACAATACCGCCGCGCGATGCAAACTGGCCGAAACCTTCAACGCGGTCGCAGCGCGCATATCCCGACGCGACAAGCATTTTCTGCAGCTCCCGCGGGTCAAGACGCATCCCGATTTTTAAAGACAGCGTGCGGGACATCAGCACGTCAGGCGGCAGTGTACGCAGCAGCAGAGCGTCGGGTGTCGTGACGACGATCGGTACGGTACCGACGCACAGCCCGTACATCGCACGCAGGCGCAAAATTTCCCAGTCGCGTGAGGCGCTCTCAACATGATGGAACACCGGCTCGCGGTAGGGCAGTGAGATGACGTCCTCACCCGAAAGCGCTGTAATGTCCGACGCGATGCGCCGGCAGGCAAGCTCATCTGCGCAGACCACGACGCAGGGCCGCCCGGTGAAGCGTCGGACGGCTGCGATGATGTGTGCCTTATGGATCTGTCCCAGTCCTCCCACGGCGGTCGTCGTACCGTCGCGGATCTTCTGCATCAGTTGTTCAATTTCCGGTATCTTTCGGAGCGCTTCGCACAGGCCTAACAAGCGTTTACCTCACTATCTTGTTACTATGCACGTTGCGTACATCATTCACGCTGCCATTTGACGCCCTGCGGCGTATCGGTGAGGATGATGCCCATCTCTTTGAGCACATTGCGGATACGGTCGGCTTCGGCGTAGTTTTTTGCCTTCTTCGCCGCCGTACGCTCTTCGATCAGCGCGGCCACCTCGGCGTCCGGCTGCTCGTCGGCAGACTCCTCGGTCTTCTTCTCCCGCACCTTCGCCGCGGCTTCCAGCAGGTTTAAAGACAGCACACGATCGAAGTCCCCGATTACCGCGAGCTTCACGCCATCCGCAATGTCCGCCTTCAGCAGGTCATACAGCGCCGTCAACGCAAGTGACGTGTTCAGGTCGTTGTCGAGCGCTTCTTTAAACGCTGCCTTGTACGGCGCGGCGCTCACGTCGTCCGCCGCCCCCTTCCCCGGTGTCAGGTTCGCGATGCGTTCGATCAGCTTCTTATACGACGCGGCGGCGTTGTCGAGGTTCGCCCACGAGAACGCCAGCGTCCGGCGGTAGTGCGACCCCAGGCAGAACAGCCGGTATGCCATCGGATCATAACCCTTCTGCTCGAGCAGACTCACGGTGAGGAAGTCGCCCTTGGACTTCGACATCTTGCCGGTCTCATCGTTGAGGTGCATCACATGGAACCAAAAGTTGCACCACTTATGCCCGAGATACGCCTCACTCTGCGCAATCTCGTTGGTATGATGCGGGAACGCGTTGTCGATGCCGCCGCAGTGGATGTCGAGGTCCTCGCCGAGGTACTTCATGCTGATGCCGGAGCACTCGATGTGCCAGCCCGGGTAGCCGACGCCCCACGGACTGTCCCATTTCAGCTCCTGATCCTCGAACTTTGATTTCGTAAACCACAGTACAAAGTCCGTCGGGTTGCGCTTGGCTTTGTCCATCTCGACGCCCTCGCGCGCGCCGATGACAAGGTTCTCCTGCTCATGCTTGTTGAACACGTAATACTCGTCGAGCTTTGCGGTATCAAAGTAGACATTGCCCTCAGAGAAGTAGGCGTAGCCCTTCTCGATAAGCACCTCGATGAGGTGGATGAACTCGGCGATGCAGCCGGTGGCAGGCTGAACGGTGTCGGGCTTGCGGATGTTGAGCTTGCGGCAGTCGTCGAAGAACGCGTCGGTGTAGAACGCCGCGATGTCCATCACACTCTTGTGCTCACGCTTGGCACCTTTCAGCATCTTATCCTCGCCGGTGTCCGCGTCGGACGTCAGATGGCCGACGTCGGTGATGTTCATCACGCGCTTGACGTCATAGCCCGCGTAGCGCAGATATTTCTCAAGCACATCCTCGCAGATATACGAGCGCAGGTTTCCGATGTGCGCGTAGTGGTAGACCGTCGGGCCGCAGGTGTACATCTTGACAACCGGCGGGTTGTTGGGCACAAACTCCTCACGGGTACGGGAAAGGCTGTTATATAAAAGCATAGTGATGATAAGCTCCTTGTGTAGAAATATCAGGTGCGGTCGGTGCTGGTATGGATGAGCGCGCGGTTGGTCCAGAAGTAGTCAAACCCCGACCACAGCGTGACGGCGGCGGTGATCCACGCGAGCACTGTCAGTATAACCGTCCCGCAGGAGAGCCACCGTTCCGGCCACAGCAGGTAGACGATTGCAACGGTGAGCTGCACGGCGGTCTTGATCTTCCCCGACCATGCGGCGGGCATCAGCTTTCCCTCGCTCATCGCCACGACACGCAGCGACGACACGGCCAACTCCCGGGCAATGATCAGAAGCAGCGGTACAACGCTTATTCTGCCCTGCGCAAGGAAGACCTGAAACGCCGCGATGACGAGCAGCTTGTCGGCAAGCGGATCCATAATCTTCCCGAACGACGTGACCTGGTTATACTTGCGCGCGAGATAGCCGTCGAGCTTGTCGGTAATCGCGGCGGTGCAGAAGATGAACAGCGCAACAAACGGCGCGTACGTCCACGAGGACATCGCGAACAATACGAACACTGGGATGAGAGCAATGCGCCCGATGGTGAGCGCGTTTGGTGTGGTCAACCGTCTCCTGTTCATGCGTCGTTCCCTTCCGTCAGCACGGTCGTATCGGCTTCCGCATACTCGCCCACGAGGTCGCCGTCGAGATCCTCGCGAATCGTGACCGTGACAAACTCGCCCTCCTGCGGGCGTGCTTTTTTCGGTTTGAGGAAGAACACCTTCCCGTCGATGTCCGGGCTTTCGGAGAATGACCGGCCGTAGTAACAGCCGCCCGCACGGTCGAAACCCTCCACAAGCACCTGACGCTTTGTCCCAAGCTGCCGCGTGTTGTACCGCGATACCACCCGCTCCTGCAGCTTCATCACGGTCTCGGCGCGCTGTATCTTCTCATCCTCGTCCACCTGGTCGGACATATCATATGCCGGAGTCCCTTCCTCGCGCGAGTACGGAAACACGCCCAGCCGTTCGAACTTCTGCTTCTTGACAAACTCGCACAGCTCGTTAAAGTCGTCCTCGGTCTCTCCGGGGAAGCCGACGAGCAACGTTGTTCTGAGCACCACGCCGGGGATGCGCTTACGGAGCATCGCAAGCGTACTCTCAAGGCTTGCCTTCGTATCGCGGCGGTTCATCCGCTCCAGCACGCGGTCGGAGCAATGCTGCACCGGGACGTCCAGGTACTTGAGAATCTTCGGCTCCCGCGCAATTACATCGACCATTTCGGCTGTGATGTCCGACGGGTAAAGGTAGTGCAGCCGAATCCACTCGATGCCGTCGATCGCGCACAGACGGGTCAGCAGCTCCGGCAGCCTCTGCTCGCCATAAAGGTCGGTACCGTAGCGCGTGATGTCCTGTGCGATGACAATCAGCTCGCGTACGCCTGTATGGGCAAGCGCGGTGGCCTCACCGACGAGATTCTCCATCGTACGGCTGCGGTAGCGTCCGCGCAGCGATGGGATGACGCAGTAGGCGCAATGGTTATCACAGCCCTCGGCAATTTTGAGATAGGCGGTATACTCCGGCGTCGACTGGACGCGCGGTATCTCCGGCAGCTCCGCGTTGATGTCCCCGAAGCGCGCGATCTTCTGCATCCGGCCGTGCTCGGACTCCTCGAGCAGCCTGTCGCACACCTCCGCGATGTCCGCGATGTTCGCGGTACCGAGCAGCGCGTCGACCTCGGGAAGCTCCTTGCGGATTTCCTCCTGATAGCGCTGTGCCATACAGCCGGTTACGACGAGTGCGACGAGCGCGCCGGTGTCGCGGCACTGCGCCATCTCGAGGATGGCTTCGATGCTCTCCTTCTTCGCATCCTCGATGAACGCGCAGGTGTTGACGATGCCGATATCGGCCTCGTCGGGATCCTCCACCAGTTCCCAGCCGTCGGTGAGAAGTTTGGCGAGCATCTGCTCGGTATCGGTGAGGTTCTTCGCGCAGCCCAAAGACTGTATCGCAAACTTTTTGGTCATTCGTCGGTCTCCGTCCCGGCGTTTCTGAGCGCCGTTTTGATCTGTTCGGGGGTATATCCGCGGCGATAAAGGGCGGCTCCGGCACGGCGTACGGCCTCGGCGCCGGTCTCACCCTTGAGGTATTTGAGCGCCAGCTTCACCAGCATATCTTCGTCATATTCGAGCTCCTCGAGCGCCGGTTCGATGACTTTTGCATCCAGCCCATGCGCGCGGAGACGTGCAAAGACGGCACGGCGTCCGTAACCGCGCTTCGCGTAGCGCTTCACAAGCGACCGTGCGTAGGCGTCCTCGTCGATATAACCGCGTTCGGTCACCGCCGCGACCGCGTCGTCTGCTTCCTCCGCCGGGTAGCCCTGACGCACCAGCTTCTCATAAAGCTCCGTCTTTGACATCGCGCGCATCGCGAGCTGACGCACCGCCGTCGTGTAGGCAGTTCTCGGCTCACTCGTCTTCATTTTCGTCACTTCCATCTGGAACCGGAGGGTTGAGCGGCTCATCCTCGATGAAGTCGTCTGCGCTCACGCCCGACGGTTCCTCCGCCGGCAGTGTCACCGCAGAACCGGATTTGCTCAGCGCGGCCTTCACAATATCCTCCCGCAGCGCGCTGGCCACATCGGGGTTGTCTATCATATACTGCACGGCCTTCTCGCGTCCCTGACCGAGACGGGTATTCCCCATACCGAACCAGGAACCGCTCTTCTGCACCAGTCCGTGCATCACGCCCAGGTCGATGAGCTCGGCTTCCTGAGAGATGCCCTTGCCGTACATGATATCGAACTCCGCCATCCTGAACGGCGGCGCGACTTTGTTCTTCACGACCTTCGCGCGCACATGGTTGCCGATATTCTCCCCGCCGCTTTTGACATACTCGGTACGCCGGATATCAATGCGCACCGACGCGTAGAACTTAAGTGCGCGTCCGCCGGTGGTGGTCTCGGTCGGCCCGCCGTAAGACATCATGCCGATCTTCTCGCGCAGCTGGTTGATAAAGATGACCATACAGTTGGTCTTTGCAATGCCGCCGGCGAGCTTTCTGAGCGCCTGTGACATCAGTCGCGCCTGCAGCCCGACGAATGTATCGCCCATCTCGCCGTCGATCTCCGAACGCGGCACAAGCGCTGCCACCGAGTCGATGACCACAACGTCGATCGCGCCGGAGCGTACGAGTGCCTCGGTGATTTCAAGCGCCTGCTCGTCGTTATCCGGCTGCGAAACGAGCAGACGGTCGATATCGACGCCGAGAGCCTTTGCGTAGACCGGATCGAGCGCGTGTTCTGCGTCGATGAACGCAGCCTCTCCGCCCTTTTTCTGCGCCTGCGCAACGATATGCAGCGCGAGCGTCGTCTTACCCGAGGCTTCCGGCCCGTAGATTTCGATGATACGGCCCCTCGGTACGCCGCCGATCCCCAGCGCGATGTCCAGCCCCAGCGACCCCGTCGGGATCGCCTCAACATTCATGTTCACGTTGTCCCCGAGCCTCATGATCGCGCCCTTGCCATAGGTCTTCTCGAGCTGTGCCAGCGCCGTATCCAGCGCTTTCTTTTTATCGTCCACATGGACGTACGAAATGGTTTCCTTCTTCTTCTCCGCCATTTTGATATCCTCACTCTCTGTAGGCCGTGACCACGCGGTCATGTCCCGCGAGGTCCTGTCCTGTCTCTATATTGATGTATCCGTTCTTCAACAAAATTGCGCGCACATCCTCCGCCTGTTCCGCGCCGATTTCGAGCACGAGCGCACCGCCGGGTTTCAACGCGGCCTTCCAGTATCCGGCGATCGCGCGGTAAAAGTTCAGCCCGTCCTGACCTCCGTAGAGTGCCGTACTCGGCTCGAACGCCGCGACCTCGGCATCCAGGACGCTCATCTCGTCCGCACTGATGTACGGCGGATTGCTGACAATCAGGTCAAACATCCCGAGCGCGGGCGAAGGATCGTCAAGCGCGTCGGCGATGGTAACCTCCGCACGGTCGGAAAAACCCATCAGCGCGACATTCTCCCGCGCGACGTCGAGTACGTCCTCCGAGATGTCGGCAAGCGTGACGTGCGCGGTTGTGTGGTGCAGCACGGCGAGACCGATGCAGCCCGAGCCGCAGCACAGGTCGAGCACGCGTTCATACTTTCTCTCCCGCACGGTCTTCACTGCTTTGAGCGCGACGGTCTCGGTATCGCTGCGCGGAACGAGCACGCGCTTGTCGACCCGTAAAGTGAACCCGCAGAAGTCCCACTCGCCGAGCAAATATGCCAGCGGTTCGCCGCACAGTCTGCGCTCAAGCAGTTTTATAAGCGTGCTGTAGGCATCCGGCGGTGCGATCTCCCGGTAGCGGCTCTGAACGGTGTTGGGGTCTATTGGATCGCCGCAGTTGCGTCCGGCGAGGGTGATCAGTTCACGCGTCTCGAGGTCGGGCATCGGCATCTCCGACAGCGCATCGAATGCATAGTCATAGAGTTCACGGTAGGTACGCGCTTTATTTTCGCTCATACGGCTCACCAGCGGTCGGTGCCCTGCACAGTGGGCAGCACTTCTTTCAATGCGGTGAGCGCAACCTCAAGCATTCCGTCGTCCGGCTCTCTTGTGGTGAGCTTCTGCAGCCACAGTCCGGGCGCGCGAATGATGCGGGTAAAGGCGTTGTCATGGCGTCCGACGGCGCGGTTAATCTCATAGCTGATGCCCACGACGACCGGCAGCAAGGCCAGTCTCAGCGCAAGCCGAATCAGCGGGTTTGACCACCGTACGACGGAAAAGACGAGGATGCTGACAATCATGACGATAAGCAGGAACGATGTTCCGCAGCGGGGATGTTCTTTCCGGCAGCTGCGCGCATTTTCGACGGTCAGCTCCCTGCCCTGTTCGTAGCAGGCAATCGACTTATGCTCCGCGCCGTGGTAGGAGAAGGTGCGCTGGATATCCTTCATCCGGGAAACGGCGAACATAAACACGAGAAACAGCACGATGCGGATCAGTCCCTCAAGCAGGTTGCGCACGAAGCCCGATCCGACGGCTCCTTCGAGCACACCGGCGAGCAGTGTCGGCAGCACAAAGAACAGCGCCACCGGGATCAGCACGCCGAGCGCGGCGGCAACGCCCATCAGCAGGTCGTTGAACTTCTTCGTCCCAAGCTTTTTCTCCAGCTTCGACTGCTCCCCGGGCACTGTCTCGAACGCGATGTCCGCCGAGTAGAACAGCGCCCGTACTCCGTTGATCATCGACCCGCCGAAGATGAACACGCCCCGCACGAACGGCCACTTTCGAAAGCTCCCGGTCGTGGTCAGCTTCAGCGGCTCGGTCTTTGTGACGATCTCCCCGTTCTCTTTCCTGACCGCGATGCTCGACTTCTCCGGCCCTCTCATCATGATCCCCTCGATCAGCGCCTGACCCCCTATGGTCGTTCGGAAGCACGGACCATTGTTTTTCTCCATAAAACGTTCCCTGGTCTTTCTATATTCGGTATTCTTATTCCTGTTTGGTTTTATCGTTCTGTTCCGTTTGTCAATTCCAGCGGGACTCCCGCGCTGCTTTCTTTTCACGGCATAAAATATCCCCGCTGGGGTACCTCAACTTTTCATTTTTACTCATTCTTTGTAATTATACCAAATCGGACGCGAAATTGCAATAAAAAAGCGCCTCAAACGAGACGCTTTTTCGAGAAATTTTCGTTATATTGACGTCTGCGTTTAAAAACCCATCAGCTTAAGGGCATCATGGGCGGCGGCCTGCTCGGCGTTCTTCTTCGTGTTGCCACGGCCGGTCGCGATGACATTGGAGTTGAGAAGCAATTCTACGGTGAAGCGCCGGTCATGGTGGGGGCCTTCCTCGGCGACCAGACGGTAGGTGATCGTCTCCTCACGGTTCTTCTGAACAATTTCCTGCAGCGCGGTCTTATAGTCGTGAGGCTGCGCACGTTCGGCGGCTTCGGAGACGTTGCGGCGGGTGAAGCTGAGAATAAATTCCCGTGCAGGCTCCCAGCCGCCGTCCAAGTAGATCGCCCCGATGATCGCCTCCAGCGCGTCCGCCAGAATCGACGGACGTTCCCGGCCGCCCGACGTGTCCTCGCCCTTGCCTAAGAGTAAATATTCGGACAGCGCAAGCGTCTGCGCCTCGCGGTACAGCGCTTCCTCGCAGACGACCGTCGCACGCAACCGCGTCAGGTCCCCCTCGGGCAGCTCCGGATACGTCCGGTACAGGTAGTCCGCCGTCACGGTGTTGAGGATCGCGTCACCCAAAAACTCAAGCCGTTCGTTGGAGTGGATATGCGGCGAACCGCGTTTGCCGGATCGCCGCTCGTTTGCGTAGGAGCTGTGCGAAAGCGCCGTCTTCAGCAGAGAGGGCGCTTGAAAGGTATATCCGATGGCAGACTGAAGCTGTTTCATATTCCCGTCCTCAGTCCGCTTGCTTTTTGACGTAGTCGACCACATCTCCGACGGTCTTGAACTTCTTGATATCCTCTTCGGCGAGGTTCTTCAGATCGAACTCTTCCTCGAGCGCCATGACGAACTCGACGGCGTCGAGCGAATCCGCGTTCAGGTCGGACGCGAAGTCCGTTTCGAGTGTGATGGAATCCTCTTCCACGGAAAACTGCTCCGCGAGAAGACGTTTGATGGTTTCCAGAATCATTTGCACTGCACCTCCTTTTCCGCAGGCTTGCCGCTGTTTAAAGCGCCCAAAGCGGTCTCCATGTTATGGATCGCGCCGCTTTCAAAGAATTTCTTCGCCTGACCGATCGCGCTGGCGAACGCATGGGCATCGGACGAGCCGTGCGCTTTGATGACCGGTTTGCGAACACCCAGAATCGGCGCACCGCCGATCTCTTTATAGTCCATTCTCTTCTTCATTTCCCCAAGCTCCCGCTTGATGCTCAGCGCTGCGAGCTTTGTCCGCGTGTTGCTCATCAGCAGCTCTTTGAACAGCCGCGCGAATAACAACCCCGCACCCTCGTAGGTCTTGAGTACCACGTTGCCGGTAAAGCCGTCCGCGACGAACACATCCGCACCGCCGCCGGGAACCTCGCGTCCCTCGACGTTGCCGATGAAGTTGAGCTGACCGGCCTCACCCGCCGCCTTCAGCAGCTGATAGGTCTCCACCTGCAGCGGCGTGCCTTTTTTATACTCGGTGCCGTTGTTGATCAGACCCACGCGCGGACTCTCCACACCCATCACGCCTGCCACGAACGCGCTGCCCATATGCGCAAACTGCACCAACATCTCGCTGGTACATTCGACGTTTGCGCCGCAGTCGATGAGGATCGCGCGGCTGTCCCCGGACGGCAGCACCGCGCACAGCGCCCCACGCCGTGTGCCCGGGAAACGCTTGAGGATCAATGTCGCAGCCGTTAAAAGCGCACCGGTATTGCCCGCCGAGACGATTGCGTCGCCCTCGCCGTCTGCCAGTGCCTGCAGCGCGACGATCATCGACGCGCTTTTTTTATTGCGTACCGCGTAAACCGGGTCGTCCTCCATCGTGATGACGTCCTGCGCGTCGAGAATCGTCAGCCCGTCGCGCGGGAAATTCTCCTTTGTCAGAACCTCCCTGATCGCGGCGCTGTCTCCGACGAGCATGACCTCAACGCCATGGGTGCGTACGGCTTCCACGGCTCCGCCTACCGTCGCGCTCACACCGAGATCGGACCCCATGCAGTCTAAAATGATTTTCATGTTATCTCCCCCTGTTCGCTTTTCTCCCCTATGACGGTCTGCAGCGTCTCCAGCGACCGTTCGCACAGTATCCGCTTTTTATCTCTGCGGCGCATTTTCTTCGGCAGCGGCTCCATGATCCCGAAGTTCGCGTTCATCGGCTGGAAGTCACCCTCGCCGCCCTCCGCTGCGTAGTGCGCAAGAGACCCGATCACCGTCCGGCGCGTAAAGTCCGGCTCCGGCTGACCCAGCAGTTTGTTCGCCAGGCTCACACCCGCCGCGTATCCCGACGCCGTCGACTCGACGTACCCTTCGACGCCCGTTATCTGTCCGGCAAACCGGATGCGGCGGTCATTTCTTAGGGCATAACCGATGTCCAGCAGCCCCGGCGACTTGAGGAATGTGTTGCGGTGCATCACACCGTAGCGCGCGAACTCCGCATGTCCAAGTCCCGGAATCATCCGGAACACCCGCGCCTGCTCGGGATGTTTCAGACGTGTCTGGAACCCCACAAGGTTGTAGAGCGTCCCGTCGCGGTTGTCGCGCCTGAGCTGCACCACCGCGAAGGGCATCCGTCCGGTCACCGGATCCAACAGTCCCACCGGCTTGAGCGGCCCGTACGCGAGCGTCTGAATCCCGCGCTTCGCCAACACCTCGATCGGCATACAGCCCTCGAACACACGGGAATCCTCGAAACCGTGAACCTCTGCGCACTCGGCGTTGACCAGCGCCGTCCAGAACGCCGTATACTCCTCTTCGGTCATCGGGCAATTGACATAATCCGGTGTCCCGCGGTCGTACCGCGACGCCGTGAACACGCGCGTCATATCCACCGTGTCCGCCTCGACCAGCGGCGCGGACGCATCGTAAAACGACAGCAGCTTTCCGCACAGCTTTTCGATCTCCGCGGCCAGCATGCCCTCCGTCAGCGGCCCCGTCGCGACGATCACCTCGCCCGAAGGAATCCGGGTACACTCGCGCTCCTCGACCGTGATGTTCCCGCACGCGCGGATACGTTCGGTCACGAGCTTTGTGAACCCCTCACGGTCGACCGCAAGCGCGCCGCCGGCCTCGACCTTCACCGCGTCCGCGCACGACAGAATCAGCGACCCGAGCATCCGCAGTTCCGCCTTGAGAAGCCCCGATGCCGTCGTCAATCCGTCCGCACGCAGTGAGTTTGAGCACACCAGCTCCGCGTAAGTGTCCGCATGATGCGCCGGCGAACGTTTATAGGGCTTCTGCTCGATGAGCGTGACGTGCACACCGCGGCGGCTAAGCTGCCACGCCGCCTCGCATCCCGCAAGTCCCGCACCGATCACCGTCGCCTCCATCCGCGTCACCTTTACTTTTCCTCCGACGCCGGCGTTTCCGTCTCAGGCGTCTCGGCATCTTCTTTCTTTTTCTGTTCTGCCTTGTAGCCGCACGCAGTATTCAGGCAGCGGATGTCCCGCTCGCCGCGGAAACTGTGGCGAAACAGCGTCTTCCCGCACTTCGGGCAGGTGTCCGTCGTCGGGACGTCCCAGGTGATGAACGGGCAGCCCCGGTCCTTGCCGTGGTTATTCTCGCAGATATAGTACGCATGCTTTTTCTTCGACATCCGCCGGATGATGCGTCCGCCGCATAACGGGCAGCTTCCCGCTGCCACGTCGACGATCGGCTTGGTGTTCTTGCACTCCGGGTATCCCGGACACGCCAGGAACTTCCCGAAGCGGCCGGTCTTAATGACCATCTTCCGTCCGCACAGCTCGCAGACCTCGTCGCTCTCTTCTTCCGGAACCTTCACACGCTCGGTCATCTGCGTCTCGGCTTTCTTAAGCTCCTCCGCAAAGCTCGTGTAGAATGTTCCGATCAGCTCGCGCCACGGGAGTTCCTTCGCCTCGACTTTATCCAGTGAGTTTTCCATCCCCGCGGTGAACTTGACGTCCACGATATCCGGGAACCATGCGATCATCAGATCGGTGACCGTCTCGCCCAGAGGTGTTGCACGCAGAGCCTTCCCTTCCCGCTCGATGTAGTCGCGTTCGAGGATTGTCGAGATCGTCGGCGCATAGGTCGACGGCCGCCCGATGCCCTTTTCCTCCATCGTGCGGATCAGCGACGCCTCGTTGTACCTGGGCGGCGGCTCGGTGAAGTGCTGCGCCGGTATCAGCTCCAGAAGTTCCAGCACCGTCCCTTCGGTCAACTCCGGCAGCTTCACAGACTTCTCGTCGGCGTCGCCTTTCTCCTCGTACAGTGCCGTGTAGCCCGGGAATTTCACCGTCTGACCCGACGCACGGAACAGATGCCGCCCCGCCGTAATCTCCACGCTCACCGTATCGAACACCACCGCCGCCATCTGACACGCCACAAAGCGCTCCCAGATCAGCTTGTAGATCTTATACTGGTCTCCCGTTAAGTCACCTTTCAGCTCGGCGGGTGTCAGCGTTACGTCGGTCGGACGCACCGCCTCATGCGCATCCTGCGACGAGCCCTTCGCCTTGAACACGCGCGGCTCCTTCGGGCGGTAGTCTTTTCCGTACGTTTCCTCGATATACGCGCGCCCGGCTTGCACTGCCTCATCGGACAGCCGCACCGAATCCGTACGCATATAGGTGATCAGACCCGTCATCCCGCGCCCGGCCACCTCAACGCCTTCGTACAGTGACTGTGCAACCGCCATCGTTCGCTTCGACGACATCCCAAGCCGCCGCGACGCGTCCTGCTGCAGTGTCGAGGTCGTGAACGGCGGAGAGGGGTTGCGCCGTTTCTCGCTTTTTTTCACCTTTGTGACCGTGAACGTCTCGTTCTGCACCTCGTCGCGGATCGCAAGCGCGGCAGTCTCGTCGGGCATCTCGGCCTTGCCGTCGGCGGTACCGAAATACTTCGCCTCAAATGCGCGTCCTCTCGGCGGCTTCCTGAGCTTCGCCGCAAGCGACCAGTATTCCACCGGTACGAACGCCCGAATCTCCCGCTCACGCTCGACGACCAGCCGCGTCACAACGCTCTGTACGCGTCCGGCGGACAGTCCCCGGCGTATCTTCTTCCATAAAAACGGCGACAGCTTGTAGCCCACGATGCGGTCGAGCACACGCCTTGCCTGCTGCGCGTCCACGAGCGCCTCGTCGATGCGGCGCGGATGCCTGATGCCCTGCTGTACGGCGGCTTTCGTAATCTCATTGAACGTGACGCGGTTCTCGAGCGTGTCCGGCAGCCCCAGAAGGCTCGCCAGATGCCACGAGATCGCCTCACCTTCGCGGTCGGGGTCGGTTGCGAGGAACACTTCGTCGCTCGATGCCGCCGCGCTCTTCAGCTCGCGGATGAGGTCGGCTTTATTCTTCAGCGGCACATAGGTCGGCTCAAAGTCGTTCTTCAAATCCACACCGAGCTGCCGGTCGGGCAGGTCGCGGACATGCCCCATCGACGCTTTGACTTTGTAGTCCGCGCCGAGGTACTTCGCGATGGTCTTCGCCTTCGCTGGGGACTCCACGATCACCAGTTTTGCCATAATGTCTCCTTTTTCTTCACCGGGCCGGGGGTTTTTAGCTTTCCGAGCCTCGATACGTTTTATCCAGGATATACCGCCCTCCCGGGATGCGCTTGCAGATGCCCTTCAGCTCGAACTGCGTCAGCGTCTGCAGCACATACGTCACCGGCAGACCCGTGCGGCCGATGATGTAGTCCGGCACCGTCAGATCCTCGCGGATGGCCTGCAGGATCTGCATCTGCTGCTCATCGAGGTCGGCGTAGAGGTTGCGCTGCTGACCCGGCGCGGGGTCCGGTACGCGCACCGTCTCTCGCTTGGGCGTATGGTACGGCTCTGCCGGTCGGGGCGGCTCCACCGGTCGCGGCGGCTCCACCGGTCGCGGCGGTTCCGCCGGACGCGTGATCTCACCGGTCGGCTGCAGCGCCGCTGCGATCTGCGGATCGGCTTGTTTTCTCTCGGGCGGCACCGCGACGTCGTTGCGGCGTCCGAGACGATCCCTGTACTGGCTGCGGTAGAGGGAGAGAATATCGTCAGGAGAGGTAACGGGCATGGCACCGGATTTGAGAAACTCGTTGGAACCTTTGAAGGCAGCGTCGTCAATATCGCCGGGGACGATGAAGACATCGCGGCCGTACTCGTTAGCGATACGCGCAGTGATGAGCGATCCGGAACGGATGGGTGCGGAGACGACGAGCGTACCGCAGGAAAGTCCGGCGAGGATGCGGTTGCGGCGCGGGAAGGTGTATTTATCGGGCGCGCGTCCGGGCGGGTACTCGGAAAGGATGCAGCCGTGGGCGAGGATGCGCTCCATCAGCGGACGGTTCTCCGAAGGGTAGCAGATATCGACACCGTTTCCGAAGACCGCGACGGTCGCGGCACCGACGGAGAGCGCTCCCGTGTGTGCGGCAGAGTCGATGCCGCTGGCCATACCGGAGATCACGCAGACACCGGCCTGTGCAAGTGCGGAAGAAAAGCGTACGGCGATCTGCGCGGCGTGCGGGGTCGTATGCCGCGTACCGACGATGCAGACACAAACAAGGTCGTCCAGATGCGGGAGTGTGCCCAGGGCGTAAAGCAGCAGCGGAGGGTCGGGAATGTTGCGCAGGCGCTCGGGGTAGGCGGCGTCGCGCAGCGTCAGTATCTGGACACCCAGCTCGGCGCAGCGGCGCAGTACGGCATCGGCGGCATCCAACGGTCTGGCAGCGCACAGACGCTCCGCCTGATTCTGGCGCAGCAGTCCCGTCCGCATCAGCGCCGGGAAGTCCGCAGTGTAGACGCGTTCGGGCTTCCCGAACGCCTCGATCAGCTTTACGGCCAGACCCGCGTCCTCTACGTTCAGGGTCAGCCATACCCAGTGGCTCAGCGACATAAAGAACACCCTCCCTGCCTTAATTAAAGGTGGTTTACGTGCAGGTGAACAAATAGGCGATCAGCGACGCGGCGACGCCGGCGTTAAGTGACTCCGCGCGTCCGCACATCGGGATGATCACGCGCGCGTCGGACATCCGGCGCAGATACTCCGACACGCCCTTGCCCTCGCTGCCGACGATGACCGCCGCGCGTGCGAGAGAGATATCACGTACGCTGACGGAATCCTCCGAAAGCGTCGCGGCATAGACCGGCAGCTTCGCGGCATGCATGAGCGACAAGAATTCATCCGGCTCCATCCGGTAGACCGGAACGCGGAACAGGCTCCCCATCGCCGCGCGGACGGTCTTGGGGTTATAGACGTCGGCACAGGCGTTTGTGAGGAACACGGCGTCGAGTCCGAACGCGTCCGCCGAACGCAGCACGGTACCGACGTTTCCCGGATCCTGCACGCCGTCGAGACACAGCACCTGTCCGCGCGTCGGGGTGAACGCCGTTTCAACAGGCATCTTACAGGTGAATAACACCTCCCGCGCGCTGCGCAGGACCGACACGCGCGAATACAGCCCGTCCGGTACGCAGACCGCGCGGCCAATGCCCGCAGAGTCAGCGTAAACCGCAAGTTCCTCATGAAAGACCGCCGCCGTCACCTCGACGCCCGCCGCAAGCGCCTCGTCGAGCAGCTTCTTTCCCTCGCACACGTACTCCCCGCGCTGGGTTCTGTACGCCGCGTCGGATGACAGCCGCTCAATGTGCGAAAGCAGCGGATTCTGGCGGCTTGTGATGCGTTCCATCAGTCCGCCGCGCTCTCGGTCTGCAGGTACGCCTGATAATCCGCGGCGGCGTCGCGCAGGATGTTCACCGCGATTTCATAGCGTTCCGCCACGCCCTTCTTATTCTCCATATCCTGCGGACAGACGCGCAGCACCAGGTAGAAGTCCCCATGGTTGGCGGCGGTGTTGTCCTTCATCACGAATGTATGGTTCGCCGGAATCCGATACTCGTCCAGCCCGCCGGTCACGCCATAGTCCGCAAGCTTAGCAAACCCGTCCGACTGCTGCATGTACTCATATGCAAAGTCATCCACGAGCATCAGGCTGATCGTCTCATCGTAGAAGACCGTGATGATCTGCTGGAAGGCGTACACCTGCATCTCGTCCTGCGGGTCCTTGGCAAGGTTGAGGTAGGTTGCGTTGACGAGCACCTTTTTGTCCCCGTCCACGTCGGTGACGTACGGCGTAATCGCCTCGGCCATCGCGTCGTAGTGCTCCTCCATGAGCGGGAGGTCGGCGACGCAGTGCAGCCGGAGGTCGTACTCCTCTTTCGTCGCGATGTCAACGATGAGCCACACCGCGAGGATCAGCACGCAGCCGCCGATGATGATCGGGATTTTGTAATAGTACCAGTAGTTCTTAATCCAGGCGACGATTTTATATTTGCTTTTGAAGGTTTCCGGCTCGCCGAAGCCGGAGACTTTTTTCGGCTCGTTATTTTTTCGTGATCGTAACATTGTTCTCCTCGCTGCTGTCGATGTTGCGCGCCATGCCGACGAGAATGTCGGTGCGGCCGGAGGTGTAGACATCATTGTACTCGGTATCCGCGATGTACTTCATGACGAGGTAGTAGGTCGTCCCGCCGGGGTTCGGAAGCCCCGCCATCAGCTCGGTATCGTTGAGCGTCAGGCGATAAGGATCATCTGGGTCGCTCTGGATCTCGAAGTACGCAAGCTCCCGCAGCTGGCAGATGCCCTTGACGTATGCGTAGCCGTCCTCGTCGACGACAAAGCTGAGGCAGTCAAGCGTGGCGGCGGCTTCGGGGAGCTTCGCGAGATCCTCGGTCTTCTTATCGGCGGTGGGCGTGAGGGTATAGCGGTACTGCCGGGTGATGGCGGTTTTGTCGCCGTCGACGTCGTAGACGAACTCATTGACGTTCTCGAGGAAGCCGTAGAAGGTCTCGTCGTCGATGGGGTCTTTCGTGACGGTGTAGAGCCGGAGGTCGGCGCCGTCGTAGCGCAGCAGGAACACGAACGCGAGCACCAACAGCGCCGCGAGGATGCCGATCCACAGCAGACCCTTATAGTAGTAGCCGTAGGTTTTGATCCAGGCAATGGGGCCCATGCGCTTCTTCTTGAAAGATTGATCCGACATATTAAAATCCTTTCGCCCGAGGGCATCAGTCCAGAGGCTTCATCGTCGGGAACAGCAGTACGTCGCGGATGGACGCGGCGTCGGTCAGCAGCATCACCAGCCTGTCGATGCCGATGCCCAAGCCGCCCGTCGGAGGCAGGCCATACTCGAGTGCGTTGCAGTAATCATCGTCGACCATGTTGGCCTCCTCGTCCCCGGCCGCTCTCAGCGCCGCCTGACGCTCAAAGCGCTCTCTCTGGTCGATCGGGTCGTTCAGCTCGGAGAATGCGTTGCCGCCCTCCCAGCCGTTGTAGAAGAACTCAAAGCGCTCGGTCATGCGCTTGTCCGACGGCTTCCGTTTCGCCAGCGGTGAGACCTCCACCGGGTAGTCCAGGATGAACGTCGGCTGCACGAGGTTGTCCTCGACCTTCTGGTCAAACGCCGCGTACAGACATTCGCCCCAGGTCGCGCTGTCCTTGACCTCGATACCGCAGGCTTTCGCAAGCGCACGCGCGTCGGCATCCTCCGATACGCTGTCGAAGTCCGCGCCGACGAACTCCCGCACCGCTTCGAGCATCGTCAGCTTCTTCCATGGTGAGGTGAGGTCGATCTCACGGCCCTGCATCATGATCTTCTGCGTGCCGAGCACCTTCTGTGCGACGGTCGTAATCATGCTCTCGGTGATCTCCATCATACCGTGATAATCGGTGTAAGCCTCGTACAGCTCGATGGAGGTGAACTCGGGGTTATGCTTGGAATCCATGCCCTCATTGCGGAAGATGCGGCCCAACTCGTAGACCTTGTCAAACCCGCCGACGATGAGGCGCTTGAGGTGCAGTTCGGTCGCGATGCGCAGGTACATGTCGATGTCGAGGGTGTTGTGATGGGTGATGAAGGGACGGGCGTTGGCACCGCCGGGGATGGTGTTGAGGATGGGGGTTTCGACTTCGAGGTAGCCGCGTGCATCCAGGAAAGCACGTATCTCACGGATGATTGCCGAGCGCGTCCGGAAGGTCTTACGGACATCGGGGTTGACAATCAGGTCGACGTAGCGCTGACGGTAACGCAGATCGGTATCCCGCAGACCGTGGTACTTCTCCGGCAGCGGCTGCAGGGACTTCGAAAGCAGCGTCAGAGAATCGACGGCGATGGAGATTTCCCCCATACGAGTCCTGAAAACCTCGCCGCGCACGCCGCAGATATCGCCGATATCCCACTTCTTAAAGCCGAGATAGGTCTCCTCGCCGACGTTGTCGAGCTTGATATAGAGCTGAATTTTTCCGCTCGCATCCATCAGGTCGCAGAAGGACGCCTTGCCCTTGACACGCTTGGACATCAGGCGTCCGGCGACGGAGACTTCTTTCCCATCATAGGCATCGAAGTCGCTGCGGATGTCGGCGGCATAGTGTTTCCGGTCATAGCGTACCTGCTCGAAGGGATCGTGTCCGGCCTCCTGCAGCGCGGAAAGCTTGTCGCGGCGAATCTGCAAAATTTCTGAGAGGGAAACCTCGGGCGTTTCGGACTGCGGGGCATTGGGCGTATCGTTATTCATCAGTATCATAAACCTTTCGGATGGATTGTGGAACATGGGATGCGGGGCTTATTTTTCGATGTTCATAATTTCGTACTGAATCTTTCCGTCGGGTGCGTCGACCGTGGCAATGTCGCCGACTTTCTTGTGCATGAGTGCCTTCCCGAAGGGAGATTCGTCGGAAACCAGACCTTCGGCGGGATTGGCTTCCTGGGAGCCGACGAGGGTATAAGTCTCCTCCTCCTTGAACTCGAAGTCGCGGACAGTGACCCGGGAGCCGTGAGTGACGACCTCGGTGGTATATGCTTCCTCGTTGATGATGGTATAGTTGGAGAGAATGACCTCAAGCTCGGTGATGCGGGAGAAGAGTTTGCCCTGCTCGTTTTTGGCCTCGTCATATTCGGAGTTCTCGGAGAGATCGCCGAAGGAACGGGCTTCCTTGATGAGGTCGGCAACCTCTTTCTCGCGAACGGTCTTGAGATATTCAAGCTCCTGCTGGAGCTGCTCGAAATGTGTCTGGGTGAGCTTAACCTGCTTTTTCATGAAACACACCTGCTTTTTCAAAAGAATCATACGCGGATAGTGCACGTAAAACGCAAACCTGTCGGGCGTACCTTATGACTTCTTATTATATGCGACGAATCCAATGTTGTCAAGAAGCGAAGTGTAAAAGATTTTCCGCCCGCTAAAGAATATCGATAAAAAGACCGGAATCCAAATTCCCTAAGAAAATCCCTTGACAATTGAGGCGTTTTATGGCATGATATATAAGGGGTTCGTTAATACATTTTTAAGGAGGCTGTTTCATGAAGTACGAAATTTTCGGAGGCACGCTCCCGGCAGTAACCATCACGCTTGACGCCGGGGAGAGCATCTACACGCAGTCCGGCGGAATGAGCTGGATGTCCCGCGGCATTCGGATGGAGACCAACATGAAGGGCGGTCTGTTGAAGGGGTTGGGGAGAATGCTCTCCGGCGAGTCGCTCTTTATGGCCACCTACACCGCGTCCGCGCCCGGTCAGCAGATCACCATCGCCTCCGGGTTCCCGGGAAGCATCGTCGCGCTTGACTGCTCCGGCGGACGAGAGTACATCTGCCAGAAGAACGCATTCCTCTGCGCGCAGCCGGGTGTCACCGTCTCGGCGTACGTCGTGAAGGGAATGAGAGCCGGTTTCTTCGGCGGTGAGGGCTTCATCCTGCAGAAGCTCTCCGGAGAGGGCCTGGCGTTCGTCGAGATCGACGGCACCGCCTGCGAGAAAGTCCTCGGCGTCGGCGAGGAGCTGATCGTCGACACAGGCAATGTGGCGATCTTCGAGGCAAACGTCAATTACTCCGTCGAGATGGTCAAGGGCTTCGCGAACGTGTTGTTCGGCGGCGAGGGTCTGTTCCTCACAACACTGACGGGACCCGGAAGGGTCTGACTGCAAACATTGTCGCTGCCGGATTTCGCAAGCAGGATCATCTCCTTCATGCCGAATAAGAAGTAAAACCGCACGATATCACGGCTCCCCGTTCTCTCCAGGAGATGGGGAGCCGCTATCCTAATGATGCTTTCCCGGAAGGTAGTTTTTATGGACAAGATAGATCTGGATATATTAAGACTTTTGAAGCAGAACTCTCGCGTGCGCGCATCGGCGATCAGCGAGCGGGTAAACCTGTCGACCTCGGCGGTCATCGAGCGCATCCGCCGGCTGGAGGAGCAGGGCATCGTCCGCGGCTTCACCGTGACGCTTGATCAGAAGCAGCTCGGCCTCGACCTCACCGCGCTCATGGAGGTCAGCCTCGAGCATCCGAAGTATTTCGACGCCTTCTGCGATATGATTCGCGAGAACCCGTTTGTTGTCGACTGCTACTACCTCACCGGCGAGTTTGACTTCATGCTCAAAATCTACACCGACTCCTCCGACAGTCTCGAACGCATCCACCGCAACATCAAGAGCATGAAGGGCGTCCAGGCTACCAAGACCCACTTCGTCCTCAAGACCATCAAGAACGATACCGCCGTCATACCGGACACGGTGACGAAACGATAGGACGGATATACCCATCCATACGGAGTACGGCGTTCTGTTCCGTAATTATTGCGGTTTTACCATGCCCGTGCCGAAAATATTAGGACGTCTTTCAAAAATACTTGCGTTTTTGGGAGAGACGTCCTATACTGTTATATAAGGAGATTTTTCCTGAATACATCACCATGACTTTTGACGGGGGTTGCTTTTATGCGTAACATCGGTTACTACAACGGACGCACCGGACTCATCGAGGAAATGACCGTCCCGATGAACGACCGCGCGCTTTACTTCGGCGACGGCGTGTACGACGCCACCTGCTGTAAAAACAACGTCGTCTACCTCATCGACGATCACGTCGACCGTTTTTTCAACAGCGCCGGTCTCCTCAGGATCAAGCTGCCCTACTCCAAGCAGGAGCTCAAGGACATCCTCAACAGCCTTGTGAAGCAGGTCGACGCTGACGAAAAGTTTGTCTACTGGCAAGCCTCCCGCGGCACCGCCAAGCGCAACCATCTGTTCCCCGACTGCGAGCCGAACCTCTACATCACCGTCACGCCCGCGCCGCTGCCTGATCTCAGCAAGCCCATCAAACTGATCACTCTCGAGGACACCCGTTTCCTGCACTGCAACATCAAGACGCTCAACCTCATCCCCAGTGTTATGGCTGCCCAGGCTGCCGACGAAGCCGGCTGCGATGAAGCCGTCCTCCACCGCGGCGGCCGCGTCACCGAGTGCGCCCACTCCAACGTCTCCATTCTCAAAGACGGCGTCTTCTATACCGCGCCCACCGACCACCTCATCCTCCCCGGCATCGCCCGCTCCCGCCTCATCCGCGCCTGCAAGATCCTCAACATCCCCGTCGACGAGACCCCCTTTACGCTCGACACTCTCTATAACGCCGACGAGGTCATCGTCTCCAGCTCGTCGAAGTTCTGCCTCCGCGCCAATGTTCTCGACGGCAAACCTGTCGGAGACAAGGCTCCCGCGCTCTTTAAATCCATCCAGGACGAGGTCATGCGCGAGTTCCACGCGTACATCGGCGTATAAACGCGGAGGTCTTACAATGACACAGGAAGAACTGACATGCCTGAACGTCGGGCAGAGTCTCGACGACCTGATGAACCTCGACCCGCGCGGGTACGGGGTGTGCAAAATCCTCTACCCGGCTTCAAGAGAGCTTGCGGGAATGCCGGTGTGCATGAAGGCCGCGAAGACGCTCGACCTACATGTCAAGCAAGGCAAGCCGGTGTATGTGTTCACCGGGTTCGTACTGCTGCCGCATAAGAAGCCCGAGACCGACGGCATCGTCGGCGCGATGCAGCTGTGCCGCGCGCTTGTCCAGGCGTACGGCGCGGTGCCGGTGCTCATCGTACCGGAGGACTGCGTCAGCGCCGCGTTCTCGATGGCGCCGATCGTCGGTCTGCACGCGTATGACAGCATCGAGACCGCGAAATCGCTGCCCTACGCGCTCGCCGTCGTGACGTTCGCGAAGGATCCTCTGCGCGCGAAGATGCAGGCGCGGGAGATCGCCGCCGGAGAATTGCCGTGCGCAATGATCTCCACCGAGGCTCCCGGCGCCAATCAGGTCGGTGAATATCACAACGCCGCCGGACAGAACATCACCGCGCTCGAGGCTAAGTCCGACCTCCTGTGGAACCTGCTGCGTGAGAAAGGCGTGCCGTCCGTCGCGATCGGCGACCTCGGCAACGAGATCGGCATGGGCACGCTGCTGCCCTACCTGAAAAAGTGGATTCCCCGCGCCGAGACCTGCGTATGCGGCTGCGGCGGAGGTCTTGCAGCGGTGTCCGGCTCCGACGTCACCGTCACGGCGACTGTCTCCGACTGGGGCGTGTATGCCGTCTGCGCGGCGCTGTCGTATCTCCACGACGATACGGATATCTCGCCGGATGCCGACTGTGTCCGCGAGTGCGTGACCGCCGCCTCCCGTGCGGGCATGGTCGATATGACCGGACGGCTCACTCCCGGCGTCGATGGTTTTGACCGTGACTTCAATGTGCTGCTCGCGACGCTGATGCGCCGTACGGCGGCATATCCGGCAAAGCTTGCGAAGGGCTGCGGACGCTGGTTCGATGAGACCGACGCCCTCGGTTTCTTCAAAAAGGACTGACCGCCACACAGCATACCCATGACCCTGTATGTCGTACCATTGCGCACACGAGACAGGAGGTTTCTCCCATGAAGGTAAACTGGCTCGACTTCACGCCCGACGATTTCATCGACCGGCTCAACGCGCGCCCGGTCTGCTATGTCCCCTGCGGCTACGCGGAATGCCACGGCGTCTACAACTGTCTCGGCGTCGACTGGTACTACGCCGAGGGGATCTGCAATCTGACCGCCCATCGGTACGGCGGTATCGTCGCGCCGCCGATGGCTTTTCACGTCGACGAGGAGCCGATGTTCGACTGGGCCACGATGACCTGCGGCATGGGGAAGCAGCTCACCGCCGCCATCCCCAACTTCCTCTTTCTGCAGAACCTCCTCTATCAGCTCCGCGCCTACGACGCCAGAGGGTTCCATGCCGTGATTGTGTTCTCCGGCCACAGCGTCCCGGGACTGAAGCACGATGTCGACCTGCTGCTTGACTACTACCGCCTGAAGACCGGCTCGCCGATGCGGATCGTCTTCGGCTGCGAGTGGGAACTGTGCAGCGTCGAGAAGTTCCCCAACGATCCCCACGCAGGTACGGCGGAGACATCCTATCTGATGTACTTCAAGCCTGAGCTGACCCATCCGGAGCTTCTGTGTACGCAGGCACGCCATCCCGAGGTTGGCGGCGGCAACAAGAAGTTCAGCGCCTACTGCGCCGCACGCGGCTTCGGAAGTGACCCGAAGTATGTGATTCCCTCAAGAGAGATCGGGGAGCGCAAGGCGATGGAGCTTTCCGCCGGGCTGGGGAATCTCGCCGAAACGCTGCTTGCGGAATATACCTGTGAGAACCGTCCCGCCGCGCCCGACTACTACCGTACCGCCGAGATATGGACATCCTTCGAGCGCATCACGTCGCGCTACTGGAAGTCATCGATGACCAACGCGCAATATCTCGCCGGCACGCCGCATCCCAAATTTCCCGGCTGGGACGCGTTCGGAATCGAGGGTTCACTATGAACATCCATCCCTGCGGAGACCGTGCTCTGACCGTCGAGCTCGGCGACCGCATCGACGAGAGTGTGAATGCCCGCGTTTGCAAACTTGCCGCGCTCATTTCGCAGACAAAGCTGCCCGGTGTGCAGGAGACCGTCCCGACATTCCGCGCACTGCTGGTGCTCTACGACCCCGGCATCACGAGCTACCCGAAGCTGCGGCGCGCGCTGACCCGTCTGCTGACAAAGTGTGAGCATGCCGACGCTGCCGGCGGGCGTATCTTCGAGCTGCCGGTGCTCTACAACGGCCCCGATCTCCCCGATGTCGCCGCACATGCGGGCATCTCCGAGAGCGAGGTCGTCGCGCGGCACAGCAAGCCCGCCTACCTCATCTATATGCTCGGCTTCTTACCAGGCTTTGCATACCTCGGCGGTTTGGACCCGTCGATCGTAACGCCGCGCCTGACCACACCGCGCACGAAGATTCCGGCGGGCGCGGTCGGCATCGGCGGCGAACAGACCGGCATCTACCCGCTCGACTCACCCGGCGGCTGGCGGCTCATCGGCATGACGCCCGTAAAACCGTACGACCCGGCACGTGAGGAGCCCATTCTCTACCGTGCCGGCGACCGCATCCGCTTCATCCCCGTCGATCAGGCCGTATACGACAAGATACGCGCGGAGGTCGAGGCGGGGACATACCGCGTGCATGTGACGGGAGGGAGCGTATGAGAATCCTCAATGCAGGTCCCCTGTCCACCGTGCAGGATCTCGGACGCATCGGCTATCAGAGCATGGGCTTCTCACCGTCCGGCGCGATGGATGAGCGTGCGCTTGTGATCGGCAACCTGCTCGTCGGGAATCCGCGTGACTGCGCGGCGGTCGAGATGACACTTTCGGGAATGTCCGTACGCTTCGACTATCCGGCGGTGATTGCGCTGACCGGTGCGGATATGAACGCACGGCTGAACGGGAACGTCTTCCCGCGCTATACAGCGGTGTACGTGAACGCCGGAGATACACTCGTGTGCGGCACGGCGAAGTCCGGCTGCCGGGGATACCTGTGCGTCGCGGGAGGTATCGACGTGCCCGTCGTGATGGGCAGCCGATCGACGAACCTCAAGTGCAGGCTCGGCGGTTATGAAGGCCGGAAGCTCGCGGCGGGCGACTGGCTGCCGTACGGCGCAGCGCTCAAGAATACCGAAGGGCGCGCATACCATCCCGATGAGGTGCGCGACATCACGGAGCTGCGCGTGGTGCTGGGCCCGCAGGACGCGCTGTTCCCGAAAGAGAGCATCGAGACCCTGCTGCGCGAGACGTACACCGTAACGCCGTCGTCCGACCGGATGGGTACGCGTCTGGAAGGTCCCGCAATCCAGGCCCGGGAGAAGTCCGACATCATCTCCGACGGCATCGCGGCGGGATCGATCCAGATACCGGCGTCGGGCATGCCCATCATCCTCACCGCCGACCGTCAGACGACCGGCGGCTATGCGAAAATCGCGACGGTGATCTCGGTGGATTTGGCAAAGCTCGCGCAGGTACGCCCCGGCGGCCGTGTCTGCTTCACCGAGGTTTCCGTATACAAAGCACGGCATATCTACAAAGCGCAGCAGGCGGAATACCGTAAGCTGGAGAAAGGAATCGGTTGGAAATACGTATGAATTACGCTGATATGAGTCCCAGGGAGCTGCGGATGCTGTTCCGTGAGGGAAAGCTCTGCAGACCGACGTCCGGCATGGCGGCGGGCTATGCGCAGGCGAATCTGGTGGTGCTGCCGAAAGATGAGGCGTTCGAGTTCCTGCTGTTCGCGCAGCGCAACCCGAAGCCCTGCCCCATCTTAGAGGTCAGCGAGGCCGGCGCACGGGAGCTCTCGATCATCGCGCCGGGTGCGGACATCACGCGCGACATCCCGAAGTACCGTGTCTGGGAACACGGCAAACTCACCGGCGAGTACACCGACGTCGTAAAGTTCTGGCGTGACGACTTCGTCAGCTTCCTCATCGGCTGCAGCTTCTCGTTCGAGTCGGCGTTGCTCGAGGCAAGCGTCCCGGTGCGCCATATCGAGGAGGACCGCAACGTCCCGATGTACGAGACGAACATTCCCTGCACGCCCGCGGGCCGCTTCCACGGCAACATGGTCGTCAGTATGCGTCCGATTCCGTACGCGCAGGTCGTGAAGGCCGTGACGGTCACCGCATCGATGCCGCGTGTCCACGGTGCGCCGATACACATCGGCGACCCGGCGGTCATCGGTATCCGCGACATCAACCGTCCGGACTTCGGCGACAGCGTGACGATCAACCCCGGTGAGGTGCCGGTCTTCTGGCCGTGCGGCGTAACCCCGCAGGCCGCGATCATGGCCTCCAAGCCCGGTTTCGTCATCACCCATGCGCCGGGTCATATGCTCATCACCGACGTCAGGAACGTCGATTTGAAAGACTGAAACGGGTAAAAAGCGAAAAGTTTCGGGGCATACGCCGACGGTTTCTGCCTTTCCTCGTATCCCGTCCTCCGCACTCTTCGCTCTTCACTTCACACATAAGGAATGACAGCATGAAAAAGGTAGACTTGAACTGCGACCTGGGTGAGAGCTTCGGCGCGTACACGATCGGACAGGACGCCGAGGTCATCCCGTTCATCACGTCGGCAAACGTGGCGTGCGGCTACCATGCGGGCGACCCGCTGGTGATGCGCAAGACCTGCGCGGCGGCGAAGCTTGCCGGCGTCGCGATCGGCGCACATCCCGGATTCCCCGACCTCGCCGGCTTCGGACGCCGGAACATGACCGTCACGCCCGATGAGGCTTACGGCTACACGCTCTACCAGCTCGGCGCACTCGCGGCGTTCGCACAGGCCGCCGGAACGCGTCTGCAGCATGTCAAGCCCCACGGCGCACTCTATAACATGGCGGGGAAAGATGCCGCGCTCGCCGGAGCGATCTGTATGGCCGTGCGGGACTTCGACCCGCGTCTGATTCTGCTGGGGTTGTCCGGCTCCGCGATGCTCGCAGAAGCGGAGAAGTGCGGGTTGCGGTGCGCAAGAGAGGTCTTCGCCGACCGCGGCTACAACGAGGACGGCTCTCTCGTCAGCCGCACGCTGCCCGGCGCGATGATCACCGACGAGGACACCGCTATCGCCCGCGTGCTACGGATGCTCGAGCATGGCGAAGTCGAGACCGTCACGGGGAAGGTCATCCCCATCGCGGTTGACTCCGTCTGCGTCCACGGCGACAACGCCCACGCGCTCGCGTTCGTCCGCAGACTCCGGGAAGCCATCACAGCCGCCTGCATCACACTCGCCCCGCTTAACGAAATCGTGTAAACACTGCCGGTCATGCCTAAGAATATCTTCAAAGGCATGACCGGATATTTGAATATAGTGCTTGACAAGACCGTACAAATGTGCTATAATACGGACATGCTGCATTGGGATATGTTGAGGGGCAGGGGATATACGCATGGCGAATACGGAGAAGGTACGGGAAAGACGGACGAGGGAAGCGCTGAGGGAGTTGAAAGATTACGCGCTGAACCGTGCCGCATTGGCCAATATGGAGAGTATTGTCGAGGAACTCGAGCTGGAAATCATGGAAGACAGGGATGCTGCCCGGAAAATCAAGCGGAGCGGATAGCTCTCGCGTTCCATCATGACACTGCGCGGCAAACTCACGCGCATCGACCGCGCGCTGAACGCACAGGAACATAAACATCGGTACGTATTAGAACATATGTACGTATATCCGACCCCGATCGACCGTCTGATGGATGTGCTCTGTGTCGAGAAGACCTCCTTCTACCGGCTGCGCGCGGAGGCCCTTGATCGTTTCACCTACGCGCTGTACGGCAAGGGCTGAGTAAAAGCCCCCGGGACGGGCTGAAACCGCATCCCCGGGGACTTATGTCAGGCGGTGATCACGCGCACGTCGGCGCGTTCGAGTATGTCGGCCTCGTCAGATGTGATGCCGGCGTCGGTAATGAGCGCGCGGACATGCTCGAGCGGTGAACTGACGACCATCGACCGCCGCCGCAGCTTTCCCGCGTCGCACAGGATTGTCACGCCGTCGGCACGCTGCGCAGCCAGCCGGTTGAGTGAAGCCGTCTCGAAGTCGGTCGCCATGAATGCGCGGCCCGGGTCGTAGCCGTCGGCACCGAGGTATGCGCGGTTAAAGCACATCTGCGCAATCGTGTTCTCTGCCGGCAGCCCGCACAGGTCGCGCCGGTGCGGACGGTAAATGCCGCCCGTCAGCGTCAGACGGACACTTGACGTGTCCAGCGACGCGAACGCCTCCAGATTCGCAATGGAGTTGGTGAAAATCGATACGCGCAGCTTTTCCTCCGCGATTCGTACGGCGAGTGCCCGGCAGAAGTGCGCGAGCGTCGTCCCGCAGTCACAGTAAAGCACGTCGCCGTCGCGGACATATGACGCCGCAGCACGTGCGATCGCCTGCTTCTCCGCCTCAGCCGAGCGTGATGTCGCGTCGTACGAGTAGTCCGCCGTCAGCCCGCTGAGAAGCTGCACGCCGCCATGTACCCGGATCGCACGCCGCTCATCCTCCAGCTCGTCGAACATCCGCCGTGCCGTCGACTCCGATACGTTCAGCAGCGCCATCGCCTCATTGAGCTCTACGCGTCCTCGTTCCAGCAGCGACGCCAGCAGCATCGCCTTGCGCTCCGATTTGTTCGTCTTCATCTGAACCCCCCGCCTCTAACCTGACACGATGAGTATACCGCTTTTCTGACCGCTTGTCAAGCATCTTGTTTGAATCTTTCAAATAGCCCTTGACATTTGACGTAAACTGTCATATACTGTTCCCGGATACCATCTGAGAAAACAAGAATGGAAAGAGGGGAACCCATATGGCAAAGCTGAAGATCGGTGTATTCGGCGCGGCGCGCGGTAAGACGATGATCAACGTCCTGCTCAAGCATCCCGACGCGGAACTGGTCGCGGTATGCGACAAGTACACCTCGCTGCTCGACGAGGTGAAGAACGAAGCCGACGCGAAGGGGCTGAAGGTCGCGCTGTACGCGGACTTCGAGGACTTCTTCAAGCATGACATGGACGCGGTAATCCTCGCGAACTACGCGAACGAACACGCAACGTTCGGTGTACGGCTGCTGCGCTCCGGGCGCCACATCATGAGCGAGGTATTGCCGTGCGAGACGATGGCGCAAGCCGTCGAGCTGATCGAAGCCGTCGAGCAGACGGGTCTCGTCTACGCCTATGCGGAGAACTACTGCTACATGGACCGCACATTCGAGATGTGGCGCAGATACGCGCGCGGAGACATCGGACGCGTGACGTACGGCGAGGGCGAGTACATCCACGACTGCTCGTCCATCTGGCCGCGCATCACCTACGGCGATCCGAAGCACTGGCGCAACCGCATGCATCCGTTCTTCTACTGCACCCACAGCCTGGGGCCGCTGCTGATGATGACCGGCGAGCGTCCGGCATCGGTGACGGGCATCATGACGCGCTTCGACCCGAAATACTACCAGGCTGCGCTGTCGATGATGACCGCCGGTATCGAGATGGTCACAACGACCTCCGGCGCGGTGTTCAAGAGTATCCACGGCGGCCTCAAGCGCGAGCCGGGCAGCGTTAACTATGAGCTGTACGGTGATAAAGGCTGTATGGAGACACAGCGGTTCGGCGAACCGTACCTGAACGTCTACATCGAAGGCGATAAGGCGTGCGTAGGCAATCGTGAGAGCTATTTCCCGCAGAAATTCATCGATGCGGAACTGGCACGCAACTTCGGTACACACGGCGGCTCGGATTTTTACGCGACGCACTTCTTCATCCAGAAGATTCTGAACCGTCCGGGCAAGGAGTACAGCATCGATGTCTACAGCGCGGTCGACATGGGCATCTGCGGACTGCTCGCGTATCGGTCATGTCTCACGGGCGGAATACCGGTAGAGGTGCCCGACCTGCGCGACCCGGCTCAGCGCGGCAAGTACCGCAATGACCACGCGTGCACGACTCCCGAGGTCGCGGGCGATCAGCTCCTGCCGCGTATCCCGGGCGGCGTGGAAGATGCGCCTCCCGAGGCGTACGAAAAAATCCGCAGGCTGTGGCTTGCGGGAAAGAACTACGAGAACTGACGAAAGAAGCCCCCGTTTTCATAACGGGGGCTTCTCTTCACTCAATCGCAAGCAAGAACATACCTGCAACCATCATACACACCAGCACATACTGCCACGCCTTCAGCTTCTCCTTGAGGAACAGCCGCGACAGAATGACCGACAGCGCGCAGAACGACGCGATGAACGGCGAAGCGATGGCGGCGTCTCCCGCGGCGTAGGTGTAGACGTAGGTGAACTGCCCTGCCGTCTCGCACGCACATCCGGCAAGACAGATCGGGTCGGGACGGAAGCCGCGCAGTTCCCCGCGTTTTAGAAGGATGCCCGCGCAGACCAGACCCAGCACCATATACAGAAGACCGTACGCGACAATGACCGCTTCGGTGTCCAGCTGCGCGCCCAGCATATAATCGTCCAGAAACGAACCGACGCCGTCGAGCACGAAGTACAACAGTGCGAACAGGATGCCAATTTTGTAGCTTTTGCGTGTCTCGGCGGTCATGTTGTCCGGTGCGGGTTCCCCTTTGGAAAGGATAATCAGTGCGACGAAAATCAGCGCGATGCCCACCGCCTGCAGCCAGGTCACCGGCTGCTTAAGGATAGTGATGCATAAAAGCGTCGTCAGCATACACGAGCAGTTTGCGATTGGCGACGCGATCGACAGCTCGATGACCGGCATCGCGCGGTAGTAGAAGTACATCGACGCGAGATACACCGCCGCGACGGGGATGTAGGTGACGAGGCTGCCGAACGAGAAGCGGTAGCCGGTGATGACCCAGTAGCCGATCGAACAGACGCCCAGGATGATGCCGTTGTACGCAAGCAGCCACAACGGGTTTTCTCGGGCGGAGACAGAGCGGGATTTGAACAGCACATCCGATGTGCCCCAGAAAAGTACGGTTAATACAGCGAAAATTACCCACATAGGTAATAGATAACCTCCGAAAAATGAATGGTAGTGTTATGTTAACATGTCCTGTTCATTCTCCGGCGGCCATCTCGCCATCTGTCCCGCGCCGTCGAGCAGTATGGGCAGCACCTCATACGGCGTGCGGTTTTCCTCCGGCCGCAGCATACAGCCGAGTGACGCGCGTACCGGCTCCTGTGGTATGGGTACGGCGATCGCCATCACGCCGCCCGGACGCGCCAGCTCACAGAAGCCCTGTGCGCGGATGATGTAGAGTGCCTGACGGAACTCCTCGCCCGACCGGAAACGTCTGGGCAATGTGTACAGCTCCATCAGCGCGTCCAGCTCCGGCGCCGACACATGCGCCGCCAGCATCAGCCCCGTCGCCGAGTGGAACACGTTCGGGTTCGGCGAATACTGCATCACCGCCGCCCCGCGCGCGTCGACTTCCAGCACCGAGTGCCGCACCTTCCCGCGCAGAACCGCCAAGGACAGATACAGCTTTTCTTTCGCCGCAAGCTCCGGCATACACACCCGCGCCATCCCCAAAAGCTCCGCGTCATATAAATCTCCATGCAGCAGCGACGCCGACATCACACCCAGACGGTACCCGCGCACCGGATCCTTCTGCAGGTAACCCGCGTTCGTCAGTGTCCGTACGATCCCCGCGCATGTTGACGGATTCTCACCCAGCGCTTGCGACAGTTCCGAGAGCCTCACCGCCTCTCCGCCGCGCTCCGAGATCACCTCCAGCACGCGCATCGCTTTCAGTATCACCTTGATCATGATCGTTTCCTTTTGTAAGTATTCGTAGTTCCCCGTCAACCGGACTCCTTGATGTGCAGCGCCACGAGCAGGTCGACCATCTCGCCGTAGCTTTGAACGCCGGACGGCTGGGCATTGGCTTTGAGGTAGCCGTCATTGACCGCCGTGCCAATGTCCTTCACGGGCGTCTCGTACTTCATAATCAGCGCGTTGAGCTCCTCGAGGTCATGGTTGAGCTGCGGGTTCGCGCGAACCATGATGTCGTAGGCAAGGTCAGCGTCAGCGGCGTAAAGGGCGTTGATGCAGTAGCGGTAGGCCATGAAGTAGGCGGAGTAGCGCACACGGCGGTCGGAGTTGGCGCGGCAGGCAACGAAGGCAACGAAGTTAGCCTCATCCTCCGGCGCAATCATCAGCCGGTGGGCCATCTCGTGCGCCATCGTGAACGGCAGCGCGGGGATGGTGTTGTCCGGGTTGACGGCAGCCTCGGCGGTGTAGGGAATGTAGATGCCGGTGATGCCGAACGACGACATCGCGTACCACGACCGCACACGCTTGACCGGCGCGAGGGTCGCCCGGAGGAATTTATAGTCATCGCCTAAATTGTCAAAGCCCGAGGCAATTCTCGCGGCGATTGCGTCAAACGAGCCGAACGTCGCGGATCCGTTCTCATCGCGCGGAATCATCGCGGCGTTGGCGTTGCACTCGTCCATCAGCCACAGCGTCGTGTCGTAGAGCGCGGTGACCTCCTGCGGTTGGCAGTCAAGTGAGATCTTCCCCGCAAGCGGCGTGCTGTAGTACGCGAATCCGTAGGAAAGCATGAAACAGAACCACAGCAGCGCTGCAGTCAGCCCGAAGTTCGCTGCTATCCGGCAGCCGCGCGCGAATCTGGCAGGCGTTGTCAGCATCCGGAACAGCGACCAGCCGAGATAAAACACGATCCCAGCGATGCCGATGTACAGCAGCATCTCCGCCACACAGAAAGGGATATAGGACAGCGCGCCGGACAGCAGCATCGCAACATAGCGGTACAGCTCGCCGTAGCCGTCGGCGACGGACGGATTGCCGGAGAAAAGTGCCCGCGCGATCAGTGTCAGCACGCACAGAACAACCGCCGCGACGCCTCTGAACACCGTGCCCGAGAGCATCATCAGGCTGTCGCTGCTCCAGTTCTGACCGATTTGTTTGATACGCGGCAGCTCCTTCATATACGGCGGCTCCTTTCGGTTGTTGTTTTCGGGGATGGATCTTTGCATCAGAGCAGCGGCAGCAGCATATCCGCAAAGAGCCGGTGCATCGCGGCATTGGGATGGTTGATGAGATTCGCAAGCTGCGCGGTCATGTCTTCACCCTGTGCATACCGGCGTTTCCACTCGGCGTAGGCATCACAGACCGTCACGCCGTGCTTTTTACACACCGCGCGTGCCGTGTCGATATAGCGGTCGAACGTACCGTCGAGCTGGTACTTCATCGTCGTGTTCGCTACCTTCAGCGACTCCGGCAGCGTATCGGGATGGATGTAGGTGTTGAACATATTCGGTGTGAGGAAGATTACGCGCGGAACATCCCGAAGCCGCCTGAAAATCTCGTCGAGCGACGCCTCATACCGTTGCAGCGGATGGAAGCAGTCGTTGAGACCGAAGCAGACCACCACCGCATCCGGCTTCTTCGCCAGGACATCCGTGTCGATGCGTTCGAGCGCGTGGTGGGAGTTGTCGCCGGAGATCCCCGCGTTGACGATCTCCACATCGCCGTACTTCTCCGCAAGCGGCTCTTTGAGCAGATGGTGGTACACAAGTTCCGGCCTGCGGTAGGTATCGAAGCCGCATGACGTGGGATACAGCTCGAAGCAGCCTTCCGTCACACTGTCTCCGAAGAAAACAAAGGTCTTCATATATCCGTCTCCGTTTTGTTATTCAGAAGTGACCGTATGATGATACACGATGGGCATGGAAAAAGCGAACGGGAAGTACGGCGTCCGCACTACAGCCGCATCACTCCCAGAGCGACGGCTGCCATTGTCAATGCCAGCGCCGCCAGTCCCACAATCAGCAGCCCGCGTGTGCGCTTCTTCGCGTACCCGAGCAGACACAGCACCGCACACATCCCAAACGCCGCCGCAAGCAGCAGCGCAGCACCGAAATCCATCCTATTCTCCTTTGCCTGTCGTGTAGTATTGGAACTCTCCGTTCTTGTAATACGCGTAGTCCAGCTTATCCTCCGATACGTCGTAGAACAGGAACCTTCCCGTCGCCTGGTCGTCGGTGAATGTGCCGTTGATCCAGTCGCCGTTTGCAAAGTACAGCGTCCCCTCGACACGCCGGCCGTCCTCGAACGTCCCCTCAAACCGGCCGCCCGCCGCGTAGGTCATCACACCCTGACCCGTCCGCGCGTCATTCTTGAATTCGCCCGTGTATACGTTCCCCGTATCCGCCCAGGTGTAGGTTCCGTTTCCGTTGCGCTTGTTGTCTAAAAACGATCCCTGGTACACGTCTCCGTTTGCCCAGGTGAACGTCCCCAGCCCCGTCCGTGCGTCGTTCTTGTAAGTGCCCGTGTAGCGGTCACCGTTCTTCCACAACATCGTGCCGGTACCGCTGCGCTTTCCGTCCACTACCGCGCCTTCATAGCGGTCGCCGTCCGCGTACTCGATCACCGCCATCTCATCCGTCATCACACCCTCTGCAAAGATGCCCGTGTACGTCAGTACGTCCGGGATCGTCAGTGTACCCTCTCCATTCATCACGTCCGCCGTCCACATCCCGTCGTATGTCCGGCCGTCCGGAAAGACGATCTTCCCGCGGCCCTCGCGGACGGCATCGGTCAGCTCTCCCTCGTAGATTGTGTCGTTCTCGTACGTCATGATCCCGACGCCCGTGATCGCGCCGTCCTCCCAGTCGCCGGCATAGCTCGCGCCCGACGGCCACAGCATCTCCCCATAGCCGTTGGGCATGTCATTGCGCCAGATTCCGCGGAACTCGCGGCCGTCGATGAACAGGAACTCCCCGACGCCGTGCCGCAGGTCGTTCTTGTACTCCCCCGTATAGATGCCGTCGGGGTAGGGCTGGTCGTCGTACGTCCCGTTTCGTATCGGTACGGCGGTGGTCGTGACGAACGTCGTCGCTGTCGCAGAGGCGGAGGTCGTCGCGTAGGTTGTATAGCTCGAGGAAGCAGTCGACACGGAGGTCGCGTGTGTCGTTGCGGAAGCGGCGGCGGTGGTCGTATAGAGCGTCGCCGCGGTGGTCGGATCGCCCTGCTTATCCGACGCCGGCGTCCCCTTTGACGCGTTGACCAGCCAGATCAGCAGAATGACCAGCGCCAGCAGTACCGCTCCGAACGAGATCGCCAGCGCCGTCCCGAGCTTTCCGAACTTTCCGCGCTCCCCGTCATCCCGCATATCCCGTGAGGACGCGGGAGACGCTTTCACACCCGTCGAGAAACCGCAGGAAGGACAGAAGACCGTATCGTTCGGCAGCTTTTTTCCGCATTTTCGGCAGTACATCAAGATACCTCCTTGCATTCCGGCCGGGATGATGGTATAATAGCGGACAGAGAACGTAGTTCCCGTATGTATATATGAAAGATCAGGAGGACGACCATGTTTATTGACATCCACACCCATGCGTACCGCCGGCGGGTTCCCTTTGTCACCGGCTTCTGCGAAATCCATGAGCTGCTCGAACGCAACGCCTCCATCGGCATCGACCGCTGCTGTATCCTGCCGATTGTCAGCCCGGAGATCTACTTCCCCCAGACCAACGAGGAAATCCTCGACATGGCCGCAGAGTATCCCGACCGCGTTGTGCCTTTCTGCAACATCGACCCGCGCACGCTCACCAACTCCCCCGACGCGGACTTTGTGCCGGTGCTGGAGTATTATAAGGAGAAGGGCTGTCGCGGCATCGGCGAGGTCATGCCGAACATGGAGCTGATGGACCCGAAGGTGCAGAACCTGTTCAGGTGCGCGGAGAAGGCCGGTATGTCGATCACCTACGACGGCTCGGACGTGAAGACCGGTGACTTCGGGCTGTATGATGACCCCGGTCTGCCGCAGCTCGAGCACACGCTGCAGCGCTTTCCGAAGCTGAAAATCTTCGGCCACGGCCCGGTGTTCTGGTCGGAGATCGGGAAGCTCGAGACGGTCGGCTCGCGCGGGTATGTGTTCAACCACGACGGCGGGCAGGTCGGACGTCTGCCGAAGTCGAAAATCACGGAGGAGGGCGCGGTGCCGCGGCTGTTCCGGCTGTACCCGAACCTTCTCGGCGACCTGTCGGACTTCACTGCCTACAACGCCTTTGCGCGCGATGAGGAGTATGGTCCGAAGTTCATGACCGAGTTCCAGGATCGGCTGTACTTCGGGACCGACATGTGCTTCCCGACGATGCCGGTGCCGCTGCCGGAGCTGATGATCCGGTGGAACAACGAAGGCCGCATCAGCGACGAGGTGTTCTATAAGATCGCCCGGGGCAACGCGGAGAAATTCCTCGGATTGAATTAACCGAATCCATCAAAGCGGCGTGTATCGGAAAACGGTACACGCCGTTTTGTTGCGGCAGCGTACATCAGTGTCGATGCGGCGGCGCGGATATCACGCCCTGTTGTACGTATCGAACAGCCGCCTGTAATTCTCCGCGACGGCGGCGCAGGAGTAGTCCGCGCGCACCTCGTACAGAAACGGTCCCTGATACCCGACGTCCTCGAGTGCCTTGAGAATCGCGTTCCAGTCGTTCAGACCCTCGCCCGGCAGCCAGTGGCGCTCGTCGATGAAGTCGTAGTCCGAGACGTGCAGCGTCAGGATGTGTTTCCCCAGCTTACGGATGGCATCCTCGGCACGCTCACGCATGAAGTGGTTCATGTCCACACAGTAGCCGACATGTTCAAGCCTTTCGCCGAGCTTCAGCAGTTCTTCCGAGCTGCCGCCGATCCGCCCGATCTTCAGGTTTTCAATCGCCACATCCTTTCCCGTCACGCGCGCGATGGTCTCGGCGTTCTCACGGATGTGCCGCACGCGTATCCCCGTCTCGCTTTCGGGGATCGGCCAGTAGCACGGATGCAGTACAAACCGCTCCGGCTCCATACGCAGGAAGATATCCGCGATGCGAAGCTGCCGGTCGAGCAGGTAGCGGTGGTGCTCATATGTCGTCGTCGACGCGTCCCAGTCCCATCCGAACGGCAGGTGGAAGCTCAGGACCCGGGCACCCCGGGATTTCAAAATCTCCAGACGGGAATCCACCAGCGCGAGGTCGTCATCTGTCCCGAACACCGGCGTCACGCCGCCCGGTGAAACCTCCACGCTGACGATTCCGGCATCCGTGAGGTTCTTTGCCAGTTCCTCGGTGATATCCTTGAATGATACGCTGCGGGCGAGGGGCAGCTCATACATACGGTCATCCTCCGTCATGCTTCCCGGTAAGCGGTGAGCTTCTCATTGATGATGCGCCAGGCGATCGCGTTGTCCGTCTCGTAGTTCGACTGCTTCCAGTTGACCGGACGCGGCCCGAGGTACGGCTCGAACCCGAAATGCTGATAGATGTTGATCGCCTTATAACTCCAGGTCTGCGTGGTGAGATACAGGTAGTCTCCGCCGCCCTGACTCTGGAACAGGTCGAACACTGCGGTCAAAACAGCTTTGCACAGTCCTTTTCCCTGATGCGCAGGGTCTACCGTCACCCAGTGGACGCGCGGCCGCTCGTCACCCATATGCGTGCCGTGCCACAGTGTCGCTGTCGCGACGGGTATGCCTTGCGCATCGAGCATAAACAGGCAGTTGGTGCGTATTTTCTCCGGCTCTGACCCGAATTCGTGCGCGAAGACCTCCAGGGCCTGCTCAACGCTGCTCGCCATGCCCGTCGCGTATACGAGCTTTGCCCACGCCAGATCGAACCCGTCGCGGTAGGTGCTGAGCGTATAGCCGTCCGGGATGGGGAAGTGCGGGTAGACGTCCGGGTGGTGCTGCTCGAGCATTACACTGATGATCGGAATGGATTTATCAAGCATAGAGGTTCCTCTCCTATAAATCTGCGCAGGAAACGGAACGGTCAAGACCCTTCCCTACGCGGTAAAATCGATGCCGGTCTGCATACGTGCCGCGTCCATCACCGCGATGACTGCCCGGGTATCGTCGAGGTAACGTTCCGTTCTTGCGCCGTCGACCTGCGCAAGGAACTCCTCGAGCTCGTACGCCATCGGGTGGCGCGGCGGCGTGACGTCGAGCGTCCTGGGGTCTCCGCCGACAGTCTGCACCGTGACGCCGTCCGAACGCTTGCCCGTGCGCGGCACCAGTGTCCATGTCTTCGGCCGCGTCAGGCTGTCGATGAGCAGGCTCCCGCGTTCTCCCTGCAGCTCCGATGCGTTCAGGCCCTGTGAAATCTTCGAATACTGGATGTCCGCGATTCCGTCCGCATAGGTGAGGATGATGCTCCCGGCACCGTCGATGCTGCCGGGGATGCGGTATGCGGCGGCACGGATATCCGTCGGCGTGCCGAACGTGAGCTGCGCCGCGTGGAGACAATAGACCCCGAGGTCCATCAACGCCCCATTGCATAGGCACGGGTTGAATGCGTTCTCAACGATACCTGCCTTGAACTTATCGTAGCGGGAGGAATACTGGCAGAAGGTGAACAGAGCGCGCCGTATAGGGCCGATCTGCGCGGCGGTTTTACGGATTTGCTTCCAGCACGGCAGATGCGCAAGCACCATCGCCTCCATCAGCACGCGGCCATGTTTCCGGGCCGTGCGGACGGCTTCGTCAAAGCGGGAGAGGTCGGGTGCAAGCGGTTTCTCACACAGCACATGCTTCCCGGCTTCCAAAAGACGCACAGCCTGTGGGACGTGCAGCGCGTTCGGCGACGCGATATAAACGCAGTCGATTGTGCGGTCTTCACACAGCGCGTCGAGCGTTGTGCAAACATCGGGGATATCATGTGCGTCGGCGTAGGCGCGTCCGTGCTCGCAGTCGCGCGACAGTACCGCCGCGACGGTCACATTTTCGACCTCGCGCGCGGCATCGATGAGCCAGTCGGTGACAAAATTGGTGCCGATGACGGCCAGTCTGTGCATACGTTTCCTCCGTCAGTTGTAAAACGGCGTGAGCGGGATGGGCTGCTTATCCGGGTCGGTCGCGGAGTAGTAAAAGATCTCCGTGCCGCGCTCGACAAGCACGCCGCTGTCCGACGCAATCCGCACACGGTCGGCGTCCCACAAAGCCGCGTCGCCGTCCTTGAGCGTCGCCCTGGACCCGATGGTCTTTGTGATTTCGTATAACACCCACCGGCGGATGAGTGCGTTCGGGATACGGAAGTATTCATTCTTCGCGGCGGACGCGTTGTCGCTTTCGGTATAGATGAAGTGCGCGGGTACAAAAGGTGAGACGGTTTCGCGGTAGGAAAGTTTCTCACCGGCGACTCCGGCAGCATCTTCGAGCGTCAGGACATAGCTCATATCCTCAGGTGCTGACTTTGTGACAGGCTGCCAGCGCTGGAGCATGAACATCCCGACGCCGCACAGGACGAGTACGGCGACGAGAAGCACCTGACGACCCTTCGTCTTCGGCAGCTTCTGGATAAGCAGTACCGCAGCGCTCGCGACGGTCAGCGGAATGATGAGCATCAGGTAGCGGGTATAACCGAAGACGGCGTCGAGCAGGAAGATTGCGAGGATATAGACCGCGGCGCACAGCAGCACGGTATACATCGCGCGGTAGCGTTTGACGGCGGCGGAGAGGTCGGGCTGCGGCAGACACTCGCCGCGTTTGAGGTACGCGCTCTGCCTTTTGACGTCGCGAAAGAGGTACGCCGCAACGATGACCGATGGTATGATGAACAGCGGTGCCATCAGGATCGACCCGACGCCGGTAAATGTCAGGAAGTCGGTATATGAGAGCTTGAACAATGCGACAATCCCGAGTATGACCATCGCGAGCATGATGCCGAACGCGGACAGCTCGCGGCTCCAGACCATACGCTGCATGAGCTGGCGTTCGGCCTCCGGCGTCACGTCGCAGCCCTTCTGGCCCTCGGGGATATACCAGAAATAGAAGAAGTCCAGGTCGCCGATAAACTCCCAGCCGTCGTCGCAGCGGCGCTTTTTGTACGCGGCGAGCTTCTTCTCGTTGTCTTCCTCGTACGCGCCGGTAAATATCTCGACGTGCGCGGACTTGCCCGTCATCGTCTCACGGGTATAGCGCAGGAACAAGCGCCCAACGCCGGTCAGCTTCCAGCCGTCCCGCGCGCGCATCTCGATCGTCTGCTCCAGCGCCTTGTAGTCGTAAGGGAAGAATCCGTTGAATACCCGAAGGGTGTCTGACATGGCTGCTCTCCTGATTGGTGTGTTGATGGGGTTTGAGATTCACCGGCTTCTCAGCCGTATCCCCGCGACGATGCCCATCGCACCGAACATAGTGACGAGGGATGTACCGCCGTAGCTGACGAACGGCAGGGTCAAACCGATGACGGGCAGCAGTCCGATGTTCATCCCGATGTTGAGGACAGTCTGGAACATCAGCATCCCGCCCATCCCGGCGCAAATCAGCCCGTCCGCGCCGCCGATGTGTGCCGAGAGGTACAGACAGCGCAGGATGATGCAGACGAGCAGGCCCCCGACGATCGCCGCGCCGAGAAAGCCGAATTCCTCGCCGCACACCGCGTAGATCGCGTCGGTATGCTTGGTCGGAATGAGCGAGCGCTGCGTGAGGGAGCCGTTTAAGAATCCCTGACCGGTGAGCTGACCGGAGGCGATGGCGCGGCGGGTCTGCACGGCTTGGTACGCGCGGTCGGGGTCAAGCGTCGGGTCGAAGATGACCAGGATGCGCAGCTTCTGGTAGTTGTCCATCACGTACTGCCATAAAAGCGGCGCCGCGACCGCGATCGTTAAGCCCGCTGCGAGGAACCACCGCAGCTTCACGCCTGCCGCGAACAGCATTACAAACCCGATGAACAGGTACGCAAGCGCCATCCCGTCGTCACGCGAACACAGCACCACGCAGCCCACGATGATCCCGAAGTGCCCGACGAGCTGCAACATACTCAGCGCGGTGTTCAGCTCATCGCGCAGGCGTTCGATATGTGCGGCAAAGGTGATGATGAAGATCACCTTGCCGATCTCCGCAGGCTGGATGCCGATGCCGAGGAAGCGGATCCAGCTCCGATTGCCGCCGCTCGTCGTACCGATGAAGCGCGGGAGAATCTGCAGGATGATGTTGCAGATGAGCAGCACCCACCAGTACCGTGTCAGCCAGCGGGACGGTATGCACGACGCTGCGATGAACACCGCGACGCCGAGGAATGCCGCGAGAAGCTGGGTATGAAACGCCGTGTCCGAGCCGAACGTGCGCGTGGCGGAGTAAACGAGCGTCAGTCCGCATGCCGTCGTCAGCAGGCACAGCAGAAACAGCAGCCGGTCAACACCCAGCACGTAGTCGCGCACATGCCCCAGCAGCTTACGCATCCTGCATCTCCGCAAGCTCCTCCAGGTCGTATGGCGTGTTCTGGTAGACACAGTGGTTGAGCCAGTTGGTGAACAGCAGCGTCCCGTGCGCACGCCAGGTGACATGCGGCGGCTTCGAGGGATCGTCGCCGGGGAAGTAGTTGACCGGCACGTCGATAGGCAGCCCTTTCGACTTGTCACGGAAGTATTCGAGCGCGAGGGTGTCGGGGTCATACTCCGAGTGGCCGGTGACAAAGACGTGGCGCTCACTTTGGTCGGCGGCCAGGTAGACGCCCGCCGCGTCGGACTCCGCGAGGATGCGCAGCCCCGGCACAGCCTCGATGTCCTCACGCCGCACCTCGGTATGGCGGGAGTGCGGCGCGTCGAAGGTATCGTTGAAGCCTCTGAGCAGCGGGTCACGCGGGTCGAGGATGTGGTGCTCGAAGATACCGAACTTTTTTTGCGCAAGCGGATGCTTCGGGACGCCGTAGTTGTAGTAGAGCGCCGCCTGTGCCGCCCAGCAGATGTACAGCGTCGAGTAGACATGCGTCTTCGTCCACTCGAGAATCTCGCACAGCTCCCGCCAGTACTTCACATCCTCGAACGGCATGTCCTCGACCGGCGCGCCGGTGATGATCATCCCGTCGTACCGGTGGTTTCGAACGCGCTCGAAGGTCGTGTAAAACTCGTCGAGATGCTCCGGCGCGGTGTGATGTCCGCGGTAGGTCGAAGTCTGCATCAGCTCAATTTCAATCTGCAGCGGAGTGTTGGAAAGCCGCCGGAGAAGCTGCGTCTCGGTCGCGATTTTCGTCGGCATCAGGTTCAGAATCAGAATCTTCAGCGGCCGGATGTCCTGCGTTATCGCACGTTCAACGGTCATCACGAAGATGTTCTCTTTGTCGAGCACCGCATACGCCGGCAGACGTCCGGGGATTTTGATAGGCATGGGGAAAACTCCCTTCTCAGGAATACATGTGGGCGATGATGAATTCGACCAGCCGTGTCGGGAACAGGCGGTTGAGGAAGATAAACACCTTATAGAGCGCGCCGACTGTTGTCAGAGGCGGCGGATTCTTCTGCTGTGCGCGCCGATAAATCACGTCCGCGACATGATCGGGGGACATGCCGGTGCGCTCATCCTTCTCCATCGCGGCGATGCTCTTCCCGATGCGCTGACCATAAACCTCGGCACCGGCCTCGGATTTGCGGCGCGCGTCGGTGAAGCCGGTATGCACGTCGCCGGGCATCACGCAGCAGACGCGTATCCCCAGCACCGCAAGCTCCGTCCGCAGCGCCTGGGTATATGCGGTCACGGCAGCCTTCGTCGCGGAGTAGTACGCCTGGAACGGGATGGCGAAGTACGCCGCCGCCGAGCTGACCGTCACGATGTGGGCGCCCTTGCGCAAAAGCGGCAAGGCTTCCCGCACGCAGGAGAATACACCCATGCAGTTGACACCGAAGATGCGCATGATATCCGAATGCTCCGCGTACGCCGCCGCGCCGGAGATGCCCATTCCCGCGTTGCATACAAGCACGTCGATGGAATCCTCCCGCGCGGCAATCTCCCGGAACGCAGCTTTCACGCTCTCCGCGTCCGAGACATCGCAGGCGATGTGGATGCCCTCGCCGGGACGCCGGGACAGTCCATACACGCGGAAGCCCTCGCTGAGGAACTTCCGCGCGCACGCCTGTCCGATGCCCGACGACGTCCCCGTGATCACCGCCACGCGGACATTGTCTGCCGCGCGGGTCATTGCTTCATTACCTTTTGGATGATATCCATTGCCTCGTCGAGCAGCGTCTCGGTATGCGTCGCCATCAGGCTCGAGCGCAGCAGACACTCTCCGGCGGGTGCCGCGGGCGGCAGCACCGGATTGACATAAACGCCCGCTTCGAAAAGCTCCTTGGCCTTGATGAGCGTCTTCTCGACTTCGTAGGTATAGAACGGTACAATAGGCGTATCGGCGCCGCCGTTGTCCTTGAGCGCGATGCCGCGTTCGGTCAGACCATTTCGCAGATAGCAAGCCAACGTCTTCAGACGCGCAACGCGTTCCGGCTCGCGTTCGATGATCTTTAAAGCGGCAAGTGCGGAAGCCGCAGCGGACGGCGGAATCGACGCGCTGAAGATAAAGGGCCGGCTCGTATGGCGCACGTAGTCAACGATGTACTCCTTTGCGACCATGAATCCGCCGAGCGATGCCAACGACTTCGAGAACGTGCTCATCGTGATGTCGACTTCGTTTTCGAGGCGGAAAAACGATGCGGTGCCGCGTCCGCCCTCTCCGATGACGCCGAAGCCGTGGGCGTCGTCGACCATGACGGCAGCGTTGTACTTCTTCGCGAGCGTCACGATGTCCGGCAGCTTTGCAATTTCGCCGCTCATGCTGAACACGCCGTCGGTGATGATGAGCTTGCCCGCGTCGTAGGGCAGCTCCTTGAGCTGACGCTCAAGGTCGGCCATATCGGAGTGACGGTAGCGCAAGGTCTTGCCAAAGGAAAGTCTGCAGCCGTCATAGATGGACGCGTGGTTCTCACGGTCGCAGAGGATCGTGTCGTGGCGGTCGACGAGCGCGGAGATGATGGCAAGGTTGGACTGGAAACCGGTGGAAAAGGTAATGGCACTCTCAGCGCGCATGAACTTCGCCAGTTCCTGTTCGAGGGCGATGTGCAAATCGAGGGTGCCGTTGAGAAAGCGGGAGCCGGAGCAGCCGGTACCGTAGCGTTCGGTTGCTTCGACCGACGCCGCGATGACTTCCGGATGGACGGTCAGGCCGAGGTAGTTGTTGGAGCCGAGCATGATGCGGCGCTTGCCCTCCATGATGACCGTTGTGTCCTGCCGGGATTCGAGAAGATGAAAGTACGGGTAGAGACCGGATGCTTTGACGTCGCGTGCAGTCGTAAACTCGACGCATTTGGTGAAAAGAGACATAGCTTTTCCCCCCGTGTTGGTTTTGGAGTGTGGCGAATGCGCACACAGCTCTGGAATCTATTATACAACGGTTCTCCCCGGATTGCAAGCGCTTTTTACGAATCCGGCGTGTGTTCCCGGATAAAAGAAAACCGGCGCTGTCTTTTTCAGAGAGCGCCGGTCCGCGGCCGCCGTTAGAGCCGATTAATGATCCTGCGACGAATCGTCGTCCCCGTCGTCTTCCGTATCCTCAGTATCCTCGTAGAACTCATCCTCGTCAATGCGTTCGACGAACAGGTCAAAGAGCTTCTGTAAAAGCTCCTCGTCATCCACCGAGACGAGTACCTCCTCATCCGTCCCCTCGCCGTCGAGCTTCAGGATGACCAGCTCGGCCTCCTCCTGCAGCGACATCTCCGCGGGGATGAACGCCATATACGTGACACCCTCGTACTCGAGCGTATCCATATGCTCGAACTCGGACTCAACGCCGTCCTCGTCGCTCAGGACGACGAAATCATTGCCATACTCGCTCATTATTTTTATTCCTTTCCTTTATGCCGCCGGCGTATCCCGCTCGGCGAGCAACACAAGAATTTTCTCCAAAGCCGCGTCGGTATCGCGGTAGGCACTGCGCAGCCGTTCGACCATCACGCCGAGCGCGTCCAGCAGCACCGTGTCGGCTCCGTCCGACACGGTGCTGTTCAGCGCGCGGTACACATCCGCAATCGCCTTTGTGGTCGCGTCATCCCAGATCCCGTCGGCGTCCGCGAACAGGTAACCCGTCAGCTTCAGACGCTGCTCAAGCGCCATGATATCCGCCGCGTCAGACTTCTTCGTCACGGTCTTTGCCGACGTGAACGCCGCCAGCCCGTCGACATCCACGGAAATCTTTGCGTTCTCGACCTCGATGTCCGGAGTCAGTCCGATGCCGTTATAGGCGCCGGTCACGGGAAGGATTGCCTGGGTGGAGGTAATGACAAGGATTTCGTTGCCGAAATAGTAGCCGGCCTGTCCGCAGCCCTTGCCGAAGGACTTCGTACCGACGAGCGTCGCGTAACCCATGTCGCGCAGCGAGCCGGCGAATATCTCCGACGATGACGCGCTGTTGCCGCTCATGAGGATATATATCTCGCCGGGGTCATATCCACCTCCGGTGGTGTAGTGAGCAAACTTGCTGTCACGCTTCTGTTCGGAGAAGATGATCTTACCCTTCTCAGGTACGAAAGCGTTGACGGCCGTGAGAAGCTGCCCCACGCTGCCGCCGGGATTGCTGCGTACGTCGATGATCAGGTCGGTGATGCCGGCTGTCTTGAACGCCTCTACCGCACCGGCGAGATCCGCGGCGAAGGTATCCCCGTCGAATCGGTTGATCGAGAGATAACCTACGCCGTCGTCGAGAATGCGGTACTCGATGTACGGTACGACGACCTTGCCGGGCATGATGGTCAGCTTGATGAGCGCGTCCTCACCCTCACGGTACAACCCGACGCGGAACTCTTTGCCGCGCGTACTCTCCATCAGCGCGGTGCGCTTTTCATCGGTCAGCGTCCGGATATCTTGTCCTGCGATGGTCGCGATGAGGTCGCCTTCGAGGATGCCGGCACGTCCTGCGGGGGAGTCCTCATAGACATTGGTGATGAGCAGGAACGGCCCGTAGGCGCGGAAGGTGAAGCCGATGCCCTTGAAGTCGGAATTTTTGGGATAGGCGGCGTCGTACTCCTCCGGCGTCATGAGGTTGGTATACGGATCATAGAGATCGAGCATGGAATCGAGAAATTTCTCGCAGTTGGCGGCATCTTTCCCGAAGTAGCGGATGATTGCCCGGCGGAGCTGATTGGGCGTGAGTGCCTCATCCGTTTCCATGACGGCTTGGTACGTACGCAGCAGCGGATTATCGTTCAAGCCGGAGTAGATGTGCAGCTTCCGCACGTAATACGCGAGCTGTTCGGCAGTCTCGAACTGCGTCTGCGCCGTGACGAGTTTTCCCTCACGGATTGCCGGCGGCAGCGCATACGCCGTCGAACACAGCATACATACCGCAAGCAGGATGCCGATGACTGAACGTCTGATATATTTTTTCATAAGCCCTCCCCGAAGTCGAGTGAACTTTACATGTGTGTAGGAGCGGAAACCCGTATAATCCCGAGGCCGGTCCTGAGGACGTCGCGGACGGCGGCGGCGAGGACGGCACGGGCGGGTGCTTCGTCGGTGCCGAGAATGCGGTGGGCGTTATAGAAGCGGTGGAAGTCGGCTGCGACAGAGATGAGGTAGCGGTTGACGCGCGACGGCTCACGCATCTCGGCGGCGGTGAGCAGCTCGTCCGGGAACGCCGCGAGTGCACGGATGAGCGCGGTCTCCTCGGGCGAGGACAGGCACGACAGGTCGGCATTCGGGTCCACCGGCACGCCGTTCTTGCTCAGGTTGTCAAGCAGCGAGCAGATACGCGCGTGGGCGTACTGTACGTAGTAGACCGGGTTCTCGGAGTCGGAGCGGACGGCGAGGTCGAGGTCGAAGTCCAGACGCGTGTCGGTCGGTCGGGAGTTAAAGAAGAACCGCGCGGCATCCACGCTGATGTCGTCGAGCAGATCGGAGAGCGATACCGCGCGTCCGGTACGCTTGGACATACGCACGATCTCACCGTTCTGCATCAGGTTGACAAACTGGAACAGCACGATCTCGAGCCGGTCGGGATCGACGCCGATGGCCTGCATTCCGGCCTTCAGGCGGGCGATCTGTCCGTGGTGATCCGCGCCCCACAGGTTGATCACGCGGTCAAACCCGCGCACCAGGAACTTGTCGCGGTGGTAGGCGATGTCGACGGCGAAATAGGAGTAAAAGCCGTTGCTCTTCCTTAAGACGTCGTCCTTCCGGATAGCCAGTGTCTTCGAGTCGAATGCCGTCGTACGGAACCACAGCGCGTCGTCCTTCTCGTAGGTCAGACCTTTCTCCGTCAGCAGCTTCACGGTATCCTCGACGAAGCCCGCGTTGTGCAGCTCGGTCTCGTGGAACCAGCGGTCGTAGGTGATGCCGTAGCGCTCGAGGTCACGGCGCATGTTGGCGATGTTGTGCTTCAAGGCATACTGTGCAAGCTTTTCGCGCCGCTCATCTTCGGGCATCGTACGCATGTCGCCGAATTCCGCTTTGAACCCGGCGGCAATCTCTTTGACATCCTCGCCATGGTAACCGTCGTCCGGGAACGGGAAGTCGGCGGTCTCGGGAAAGCTTTGCTGATAGCGCGCGTCGAGCGATATGCCCAGCAGCGCTACCTGGTTGCCCGCGTCGTTGACGAGGAACTCACGCCAGACGTCGTGGCCGGTGTAGGTGAGGATTTCGGACAGGCAGTCTCCGAGGACGCCGCCGCGCGCGTTGCCCATGTGCATCGGGCCCGTGGGGTTCGCGGAGACGAACTCGACCATGATCTTCTCGGGATGTGCGGCCTTGGACTTGGCAAACTCCGCGCCCTCGGTGAGAATCGTTTTCGGGACGCTCGCGAACCACTTCGGTCCGAGCCGGAAGTTCAGGAATCCCGCACCCGCGACCTCTACGGATGCAAAGTACGTATCGGTCAGGTCGATGCGTGCGGTCAGGGCGTCCGCGATCTTGCGTGGAGACATGCGCATGGGCTTGGCAGCCGCGAGCGCGTAGTTGGTCGACCAGTCGCCGTGAGCGGTCTCGCGGGGAATCTCGACGATGTAAGCGATATTCTCCGCTGCGGGCAGCGCGCCGTCAGCCGCAGCCTTGACCGCTGCCGCCTCAACGAGCCTCCCGACTTCCTCACGGGCCAGAAGGTTATAATTCATATCTGTTCACCTGTATCACAAAAGTATCCGTTATGCATCCACTGACGGCGCACGTGTCCCGACCGTGACGTGGAGCCTTGAGCTGCGGGCGATGGAGTCGTTGAACTGGAGCGTATAGTCGATGTCGACCTCGCCGCCTGAGTCGGTGAGGTTCTGCCGCACGCGGTTGGCGGCGATGGAGACGGTGAACGGCTCGCCGTCGATATCGCCGAGGGTATAGTGCTTCTCACCCTGACGAAAGACCATGCAGTCATTCTGACGTCCGCGGCGCTGGAGCGTGACACGATCCGGCTCGAGTTTGAGCGTGGTCGTGACGCCCGGCATCCCGGTCAGATCGGTCTCACGGTAGGTGATGGAATACTGGCCGTTCTTACGGTAGAGCTGTCCGGCGGTGGTCAGCACCGCATCGGGCGCGCCTCCGGCTTCGGGCAGTCCGCGCAGGGAGATCAAAACGTCACGGCGCATATGTCGTCTCCTTCATTGAGTATTTTTGGATTTTGCTCATTATACACCATATCCGCGTAAATTTCAACGGGAAAAGGTGAAGTTTTCTGTTTTGTTGATATTGCCGCAATCAGCTCTTGACGAATGCGCTTTTTTGTTATATACTGCGTATATACTCTATGTACGAGATCAGAACGAGGGGACGATTTCGATGCTTTGGTACATCATTCTCGCGGCAGCCGTCATTTTGGGGATTTATCTGTATCTTCTCTATCCGGGGAAGATTGATCCGGACACCGCAGAGAAGCTTTCCGGCCGTGCCTACGCCCACAGAGGCCTGCACTCCGCGCGCAACAACGTCCCGGAAAACACCCTTGAGGCCTTCGAGGTCGCCGCGCGCCACGGCTACGGCATTGAGCTGGACGTACGCCTGTCATCCGACGGCGAGGTCATCGTCTTCCATGACGAAACCCTTACGCGCCTTGTCCGCATAGACCGCCGCGTAGACGAGCTGACCGCCGCGCAGCTGACAAAAATGCGTGTCTCCGGCTCCGAGCACTTCATCCCCACCTTTGCCCAGGCGCTCGACGTCATCCGCGGGACCGTACCGCTGATCGTCGAGCTGAAGCCCGGGAATGACCTCAACCGGCTGTGTGAGAAGACATATGCGCTGCTTGCGGAATATCAGGGCGCGTACTGCATCGAGTCGTTTGACCCGCGTGTGCTCGGCTGGTTCCGGCGGCATGCAAAGCAGGTCATGCGCGGACAGCTCGCGACGAATCTGCGCGATGTGAAAATGTCCGCGCTGAAAAAGTTCATGCTCGAGAACCTGCTGTTCAACTTCATCGGGCGTCCGCAGTTCATCGCCTATGACTATGAATTCTTCGGCAACCGGAACTTCAAACGCTGCGTGACGGCTTTCGGAGCACTCGCCTGCGCGTGGACGGTGACCGACCAGAATACGTTCGACAATCTGACGAAGATCGCGCCGATGATCATTTTTGAGCGCATCTTCCCCGCCCGGCGCTATGACAACACGGTAAAGCTGAACAAGGGCCGTCCGGTGCGCCGCGTCTGAAAGGAGCATACGACATGCTGACACTCGCCGCAAACGGAAAAACATGGTACACAATCGTAATCGCGCGGGAACCGTCCGCGTCGGTCGAACATGCCGCGCGGGAGCTTTCCGCATTCCTCAAAGAAATCACCGGCGCGGAGTTCCCCGTCGTCCGCGACAATACGGAACCTTTGCCGCACGAGCTGGTTGTGGGGAAAAACCGCCGCACCAAAGGCCTTCCTGTTGACTGGAACAAGCTCGGGTATGAGGGTTACCGGCTGCTGACCTCGGGTGATACACTCTATATCCTCGGCTCGGACGTTCGGGGCGCGCTGTACGGCGTCTATGCGCTGCTGGAGGATCTCTTCGGGTGCCGCTTCTTCACTGAGGACGTGCGTGTCGTCCCGAAGCGGAAGGTTCTGACGATGCCGAAAATTGACCGGACGTACATCCCGCCGCTTGAGTACCGCGAACCGTATTTCAAAGGCTACGACGACGGCGACTTCCACGCACGGCTGATGAGCAACGGAAGTTACGCAAAGCTCACCGAAAAGCACGGCGGCAAGATGGCGTACTATCCGTTTGTCCACAGCTTCGATAAAATCCTCGACCCCGCCGAGTGGTTTGACACGCATCCGGAGTACTTTTCCGAGGTGGACGGCGTTCGCGTCGGCGGACGGACACAGCTTTGTCTGACAAACCCCGACGTGCTGCGTATCGCGAAGGCGAAGGTACGGGAGTGGATCACGGCGCATCCCGAGGCGCGCATTATCTCTGTCTCGCAGAACGACTGGCTCAACTACTGCACCTGCGAGAACTGCCGCGCGGTGGACGAATACGAGGGCAGCCACGCCGGGACGCTGCTGCGCTTTGTCAATGCAATCGCCGAAGACATCGCGGAGGATTACCCCGATATCCTCATCGACACGCTGGCATACAGGTACACGCGCACGCCGCCGCTGCATGTAAAGCCGCGGGAGAATGTCTGCGTACGGCTGTGCAGCATCGAGTGCTGCTTCGCGCATCCGCTGGAGGTGTGCGCTGCGAGCCGGTATGACGCCCTCCCTGCGGCCGAAAAGCGCAGCTTCGCCGACGATCTGCGCGCCTGGTCGAACATCTGCAAACGGCTGTATGTCTGGGATTACATCGTCAACTTCAAGCATACGCTGATGCCGTTTGCGAACCTGTACGTGCTGCAGCCGAATATCCGCTTCATGATCGCGCACAATGTCCGGGGGGTTTTCGAGGAGGGCAATAACTCCGCGCGCGAGTCCGGAGAGCTGAACGCTCTGCGGCAGTACATCGTGGGGAAGCTCCTGTGGAACCCCGACTTCGACGTAAAACGCGGTATAGCGGAATTTCTCACCGCGTACTACGGTCAAGCCGCCGCGTATATTCAGGCGTATATTGACCTTATCCACGCGCAGTTTACGCCCGATACGCATATGTGGATCTACGACAACCCGGACGCGCCCTATCTCCCCGACGCGATGCTCGACGCCGCCGACGGCATCTTCAACGTGGCCGAGCGCGTCGCGGACGATGACACAATCTTAAAACGGGTACGGAAACTGCGGCTGTCGGTGCGCTATGTGCGTGTTGCAAGAATGCCCAAGGATGCGCCCGGACGCGATGAGATCGTCGAACGCTTCATCAACGATGTGCGGGCGTCCGGCGTGACGTCCTACCGCGAGGGAAAGCTGCTCGCCGATACCGAGCCGCTGATCCGGGAGGGAACACTATGCGCGAAATGATTGACTTCGGGCAAAACTGGCGCTTCTGTGAGGAGCCGATCCCCGCGTACAAACCGACCTCAAAGGGGCCGCTCTACACCGGCGCAAAGACCGTCCGAATGCTCCATGGCCCCGCGAGTATCCGCTATGACGAGACGTACGGCGGGCAGCGCTGGATTCCCGTGACCGTGCCGCACGACTACATCATCGCGCAGACACCCGATGTACGAAACAACAACACCCTCGGCTACTTCGACTACCATGACGCGTGGTACCGCAAGCACTTCCGGGTGGAGGAAGCCCTGCGCGGAAAGCGTCTGACACTGCTGTTCGAAGCAGCCGCCACCCATGCTGAGGTCTATCTCAACGGCTGTCTGCTCGCCCGAAACTTCTGCGGTTATACGAGCTTCGCGGTCGATCTGACCGACTTTGTGATCTACGGTGCGGAGAATCTGCTCGCGGTGAAAATAATCGCGGCGGAACATGAGGGCTGGTGGTACGAGGGCGCGGGGCTGGTGCGTCCGGTATGGCTGACCGTGACCGACCCGGTGGCAGTCGACCTGTGGGGCGTATGGGCAAATCCCATACGCATGGACGACGGTACCTGGATCCTTTCCGTCGAGACGACCATCCGCAACGACACCGACGCCGATGTACGCGCACATGTCATTCACACGCTCATCGACCCGTCCGGACGGGAGATTGCAGCGCTGACAGGCGACACTGCGGTCGGCTTCCGGGACAAATGTGCGCTGACGCTCACGATACCTGTGGAGGATCCCGTTCTGTGGGACATCGGTGCGGGAAATCTCTATACCGTGCGCACAACCGTCACGGCGAAAGAGTACACCGATACGGTCCGGACGCGTACCGGCTTCCGTACGTTCCGCTTCGACCCGGATGCGGGCTTCTTCCTCAACGGGCATCCGGTCAAACTGAAGGGTGTCTGCTGCCATCAGGACGACGGACTGACCGGCCGTGCGATGCCGAAGCGTGTCCATGCCCACCGTACGCGTTTGTTGATGGAGATGGGTGCGAATGCCTACCGCGCGGCACACTACCCGACGGCCGCGTACACGATGGACGCGCTTGATGAGCAAGGGATGCTGTGTCTCAACGAGACCAGATGGTTTTCCAGTTCCCCTGAGGGGTTGATGCAGCTTGAGATGCTCATCCGGCGTGACCGCAGCCGTCCGAGCGTGGTGCTGTGGTCGCTTGGGAACGAGGAGCCGCTGCATGACGATGACCGCGGCGTGCGCATCTTCCGCACGATGGCGGCACTGGTACGCAAACTTGACCCGACGCGGCCGATTACGACGGCGGTCAGTGTCAATCCCGCCCATGCGCCGGTCATGGACGTCTGCGACGTCATCGGCGTCAACTACCGCCCGGACAGCTGGGATGCGCTGCACGCAAAGTATCCCACGAAGGGCTTCGTCGTGACCGAATGCGCGGCGATGGGCACGACGCGCGGCTGGCTGCACGACGACTGTCCGGCGCGCGGCTATTTCGCCGCGTACGACCATAAAACCAACACCTTCGGCGACCCGCGCGAGGATACCTGGCGGTGGATCGCGGAGCGTCCATGGTGCGCGGGCGGCTTCCAGTGGGCAGGTATTGAACATCGCGGCGAAACCGACTGGCCGCGGCTGTGCTCGCAGTCCGGCGCACTCGATCTGTTCCTCCAGAAAAAGGATGCATTTTATCAGAACCTCTCTCATTGGAGCGATACGCCGATGGTACACATCGTCGGCCACTGGAACCTCGCCGGACGTGAAGGCGAGACTGTGACCGTGCGGGTCTACACCAACTGCCCGGAAGTCAAACTTCTTCAGGACGGCGCACAGATCGGACGGGCGCAGATCGCGTATCCGGGTCATGCGGAGTTCCGGGTGACTTACCGTCCGGGAAGTCTGCGTGCGGAAGGGTATATCGGCGACGAATGCACCGCCGCAGACGTCCGTGAAACAACCGGGAAGCCCGCGGCGCTCAAATGGATTCCCGACGATACGGACAACCCCATGCCGGGGGATGTGCTGCGGCTGACATGCGTCTGCGTGGACACAATGGGGCGTGAGGTACCCGATGCAGAGGTCTTTATACGCGTAATCGCGGACGGCGGGCGCATTGTCGGCACCGGCTCGGACGTCGCGGATCACACGCCGGTCACCTGTCCCGACCGCCGGATGTACGCCGGACGCGTCGCCGCCGCGGTACAGCCGGACGGCTCCGGTACGCTCACGGTATACGCGCACGCGGACGGTCTGACTCCGGCGGCAATCCGACTGTAACAGATACAGCAAAGCGCCCGGATAGGTGATTATCCGGGCGCTTATACACAAAGAACGTTACCTGTTCTCCATCAGCTTCACGGTATCGAGCGCAATCTTCAGCTCTTCGTTGGTCGGGATAACGAGGATGCGGACAGGAGAGCCGTCCTTCGAGATGTCGCCTTCCTTGCCGCGGATGGTGGCTTTATTCTTCTCCGTGTCGAGCTGCACGCCGTAGTTCTCCATGCCCTGCAGCGCGGCTTCCCGTAAGGACGCGGAGTTTTCACCGAGACCGGCGGTGAACAGGATGACGTCCAGGCGTCCCATGATGAACGCGTAGGAGCCGATATACTTGCGGATCTGGTAGCACTGGATGCGGCGGGTGAGAGCGGCCTGCTTATTGCCGTGGAGCATGGCGTCCTCGATGTCGCGGTCGTCGCTGGAGATGCCGGAGAGGCCCAGGACGCCGGAGTGCTTGGAAATTATGTCAGAGAGCTGGTCGACGGTGAGATTTTCCTTCTTCGCGATGTAGAAGAGCGCCGTGGGGTCGACCTGACCGGAGCGGGTACCCATGATGATGCCGTCAACGGGGCCGAAGCCCATCGAACAGTCGACGGACTTACCGCCGTCGATGGCGCAGATGGACGAGCCGTTGCCTAAGTGGCAGGAGACCATCTTGATCCCGTTGATGTCGCGGTCCAAAAGCTTTGCCGCACGCTCGGAGACATAGCTGTGGGAGATGCCGTGGAAGCCGTAGCGGCGGATGCCGTAGTCCTTATAGTAATGATAGGGCAGACCGAACATATATGCCTCGGGCGGCATGGTCTGATGGAAGCCGGTATCGAAGACAACGACCTCAAAGGTGGATGCCGGGAACAGCTTCAGACACAGCCGCATAACGCCGGCCTGAGCCATCGAGTGCAGCGGCGCGAAGTCGCGGTTGTCCTCGACCTCCCGGATGATGTCGGGCGTGATGCGCGTCGGGTGGACAAGCCGCACGCCGCCGTGGACGACGCGGTGGCCGATGGCGTTGATCTCGCTGAGGTCGGAGATGACGGCGCCGTCGCCCTCGGTCAGATACGCAAGCACCTTGCGGAAGGCGGTTTCATGGTCCGGGAAAGAGACGTCCTCGCGTACGGAGAAACCGGCGTGGTTCTTGTACTTGATGCGTCCGTCGATGCCGATGCGCTCGCAGCCGCCCTCCGCGAGAACCATATGGTCCTCCATGCGGTACAGGCGGTACTTAAGGGACGAACTTCCCGCGTTCAATACGAATATGTTCATACGATACTCCTATTCTTATGTGAAACATCCGTAATAGTATAGACCACAAAATTTTCTGCGTCAATATCATTTTTACCCGAATTATGGACTTTGCACCCTCGATCTTTCCTCATATAAGATAGATTGAAGACTTTTTGGATAAGAAAAGCTCCCTTTCGCGTACGAAAGGGAGCGCGGGGTATCCGTTGTTCTATGGACGCCTGACTTCTCAAGTACGCAGCCCCTTCACGTAGAGCGCGGCGAGCATTTCTCCCGGCAGCGCGACAGCCGCCGACAGCAGCGCCGTATTCTCCGCGTCCAGCAGCCTCAGCAGATACCACGCCACATGCGCGCGGTCGATGCGGTCAGCTTCCTCAAGCAGCCGTTCCATCCGCTGCGGTGCGCTCAGTTTCTCCGTCAGGATGCTCTCCAGCACCGTCATGTCCACCGGCTTTACCGCGCCGCATGCCTGTACCACGGCGTCCTCGAACTCCCGCGCCGTGTAAACCTTCGTCGGCGGGAGATTGAAGACGCGTCCGGCATTTTCTGCGGCCGCGAGCATCAGACCGACCGGCAGCGTGTCCGGCGTACGCGGGTCTTTCTTAAGCTGCGGAGGTACGCCCATCCCGCGGTACTGTGCCCGCAGCGCACGCAGCATGCGGAAGCGTAAAACCGGACGCATCAGCGACGCCGGCAGCAGCTCATGAAGCCGTGTGTATATCTCCCCGACATGTCCCTCGAGCTTTTCCGCCTCGCCGGGCTCGAACGCGTACAGCCCGCCGCCGTAGACGCCGTAGGACTTCATCGCGTCGAGGTATCCGAGTGTCATATTGCGCCGCGCATTCTCCGCGTCGAACAGCAGTATCGACCCCAGATTCCATCCCGATGAGATGACATGCAGTTCAAGCTTTCCGAGTTCCTTCGCGCGGTGCGGCATCCCGGCGCCGTGGACATCCACCACGACCGCGCGCTCTGCTCCCGCCCTGATCGCCAGAGCCACCGGCAGGTTGTCGAAATATCCGCCGTCGATATAGGCGGTGTCGCCGATCAGCTGCTTGCGCATTGCCGGAAAGAAGGCGCTCGACGCCAGAACGTAGTCGATGAGCTGCCCCTGCGGAATCTCGTCGATGAGCAGCATACAGGGTTTGAAGTCCGGCAGACGCACGGTCACCAGGCCGAAACGCGTCCCCGACGCCCGCACGCGATCCTCATCGAGCACGGACTCCAGCAGCCGCCGCAACGGCTCCGAATCTGCTCCGCCTTTCACCGCAATCTCCCGCGCGAAGATGTCGAGCCGGATAAGCCGGTCGCGCGGCGTCTTATCCCCCGGCACGTCCTCCATCGACAGCACCATGTCGGTGGTGATCTCGCTCCATATCTTTTCCGCAAGGTCGAAGTCACCCTGTGCGATCATCGCGCCGTTGATTGCCCCGACGCTCGTGCCGGTGACAATATCGAAGTGTTCCCCGCGCTCCCGCAGCGCACGCCAGACGCCGATTTCATACGCCCCGCGCGATCCTCCGCCGCCCAATACCAATGCCGCTGCGGACATGGCTGTTTCCTCCTTCATCATTCCGAAAAAACGGATAAAATACAGAAAAGGCGGTATAAACCGATATGCTGAAACTGATTGCCCACAGAGGCGCATCTAAGGTACGCCCGGAGAACACGCTCGAGAGTCTTCATTACGCGTCATCGCTCGGTGCGGATGCGGTGGAGTGCGACGTGCAGCCGACGCGCGACGGGCACCTCGTGATCTTCCACGACAACACGCTGCAGAGACTTGCCGGAGTGGATGCCGCCGTCGACAGCGTCACGGAGGACGAGATGCGCGCGGCGCTCAAAGCCAAAGGGCGCGACCTGCTGACGTTCGACGGGCTGCTTGCGGAGTATACGGGCACCGCGCCGGTACTGCTGCACATCAAGCATCCGCTGGGTGAGGCGTTCGCGAAGAAAGTGGGCGGCTCACGCTTCCCGATCATCGCAGGCGTGCAGTCATTGGAATCGCTCGCAGAGATGCGCCGGGAACTGCCCAGGGAGCGCATCCTTGCGTTCATGCCGAGCAGGGAACCGTACCGTGAGTTTTCGGCGGGCGGCGCGGGCATCATCCGGCTGTGGCAGCAATGGCTGCCTTTCCCCGCAGGCGATGGTGAAATAACGCCGGACACAGTGCGCGAGGTCTGCGGCGGCGAGGTCTGGATCATGATGTGGCGCAAGGGTGACGGCGCGCTGTCGACAATGGACGGCAATGCGCAGGACCTTGACGCGATCGCGAACCTGCGCGCGGACGGCGTGCTGCTCAATGATATCGAGATGGGGCTTGCGTGGCGGCGCGCACAATTATAAAAGCCCCAGAAGTCCCGGCAGTTCGGTGATCGATGCGATGGACGCAAGCGCGGTCGTGGAAGTTCCGCTGCGCGACGCGTCAACCCACACGGCGTCGATTCCGGCGTTGTATGCGCCGAGGATGTCGCTCGTCAGCGAGTCGCCCACGACCAGACATTCATCCGCGCGCAAGCCCTCTCGTTTGAGCACCGTGTCGAAGAAGCGGCGATCGGGCTTCGGGTAACCTACCTCGTCGGAGACATGCATCGCCGCGATGTATGGTCTGATCGCGGATGCGTGAAAGCGCTTGGTCTGGGTCGTCAGCACGCCGTTGGTAACGATGACGAGCCGGAAGCATCCTGAAAGTGCGCGCACCGCGTCGAGTGCGCCGGGCAACAGGATCGAGCAGTCCGCAAGCATCTCCCGATAACGGTGGCTTGCCTCGACGGGGTCGACGGCATACCCGAACTCACGGAAGGTCTCGGTGAAGCGGTCGAACTGCACCGATACTTTCGTTATCTCCCCACGCTCCAGACGCTTCCAACATGCGCGGTTGACCTCATGGTAGCGTGCGTACATCCCGTCGGAGCATGGGTAGCCAAAGCTCTCGACGAGCTGCGTGAACGCCTGCCTCTCCGCTGTAAGGAAGTCGAAAAGCGTCTCGTCGGCATCGAGCAGCAGCGCGGTATATTGCGGTATATTTATGTGGGTCAAGCATCCGGGCTCCTCCGTTTCGTCCGTATGCTCACGCGTTCAGCCCCGACAGGAACGCTGCTGCGCGCTCGACGGCCTCTTTTTCGAACGGTTCCCCGTTATAGCGGTAGTCAAAGCTCCTGGTAAACCCGCTGACCTCGCCGCGCATCCGTTCGAGCCAGGCCTGCTCAATGCCGGCAAGGTCACGGGCGAAGACGGCGGCATGCTTCCGGGGCAGCGCACGGTTCGCGCGCTCCAGCAGTTCCCCGAAGTGCGGCAGGCAAAAATATTCCTGACGCCTGAACAGTTCGCGGAAGTGTTCCTCATCGCGCCACATCCCCAGCAGGTTCTCGTAGTAGCGCTCCTGCTCCGACGTGACCTTCCCGCAGACGAAGCACGACCGCCCGGTCTTCGCGATGTTCGCGGCGCTGCGCGAATTGGGAGATTTCGCGAACGCGGCGGTGAGGTCGGCGACGGTCTTCAATCGGCTTTCGATGGTCAGCGCCAGTGACAGCCGGTTGTTCATCGCGATCATGTCGGCGTAGTGGCGCGCGCAGAAGCCCTCGCGGTTGGTGCTTTCGCGTACGTCCGACTCCATCATCGCGGCGCCCATGATGTATTCAAGCATCTTGGTCTCGGTACGTTTCGCCAGTGTACACATCGGACAGCCGCATTTCTGCTCGAATACCTCGTTTATGGGGATGGTGTAGATGGTCTCTTTCATGACGGTCTCCTTTTATCGTTGCAGCGGGATGCAGTCATCCCGCCCTGCGGGTTTTCGGGTTCAAATCCATTTCTTACGTTTGAACATGATGAGCAGTCCTGCGACGACCGCGACGCAGACACCGATGATCGTCGGGTAACCGCCCTGCCAGGTCAGCTCCGGCATGTTGACAAAGTTCATCCCGTACCACCCGGTGATGAGTGACAGCGGCAGGAAGACAGATGTCACGACGGTGAACACCTTCATGATGTTGTTGGCCTGGATGTCCAGCTGTGCCTGGTATGCCTCGCGCACCTGCGTCACGTAGTCACGCAGGTTTATCGTCGACTTGAGCAGCCGGTCAACACGGTTGGAGAGCACCTCAAACCACCTCAGACTGTCCTCGGAGAACAGACCGTTGTCGTTCTCAGTCAGCTCTTCGAAGATGGATTGAAGCTGCTCGTAATACTTCTTGAGCCGTAAAAGCTCCCGTCTGAAGCGGACGATCTCCGGAACGCAAGCGTGAGTTTTCCCCGTGATAACGCTGTCCTCCAGTTCGATGAGGGAACCCTCAAGCGTCTCGAGGTTGCGTGTATCGCCGCGGATGAGGCCGAGGAAAAACTCATACACCGCGCGCTCATTCGTCGGGGCGTCTTTGAAGACAGAGACCGCCTTCTGATAGGACAGATCGTTTTCGCACAGGAAGAAGACGTCGTCGCGGTCGATGTAAATCATCATCTGCGACGGCTCGGCGGACAGATCGTAAATATCGTACCAGTCGAACGCAAGGATGTCGAAGGTACGGAAGCTCTCGAACGTCTCGATCTGTCCGGAATTGAGGTAGGAGAGCACCGCATGATCCATATGCGACAAGACTGCGGCGATGTCGCGCGTGTAAAGCACCTGCTTCATAGAAGCCCTCCCCGAATGGTTCCATTGCAAGCCTATTATATCAGAACTACGGCGTTTTAGCAAGCCCCTTCCTGCGTCCGCCGGCCTTTGACGAAAAAAGAGAATTTTTCCCTTGACAAATCAGAAAGTATCGTGTATAATAAAAAAACGTCGACGGTATGGCGCCATTGCCAAGCGGTAAGGCAAGGGTCTGCAAAACCCTTATTCCCCAGTTCGATTCTGGGTGGCGCCTCCAACACAGTGAAAGTCCCGTAAAGCCTGAGGTTTCGCGGGACTTTTTTCACGATTCCGGAAGGGAACGTGAAGAAATCCGGAAAGATGTGCCGCTCATCCTTGCGGCTGCGGCATGCGCGGTCGGTCTGCTGCTGCTCACAGGTCTGCTCAAGCGCTCCGATGTCTGCATCGGCAGCTATATGACCCTGCGCGTCAGGTGTCCGGCTCGGTGGTACGAATCCATTGAAAACCTCGGGTGGAATCTTGTGAAAACGGAGATTTTTTCGTCGGTATCCCATGCCGCCCAACAATATTATATGGTATGTAATAATAAATTTGCAAGAACGCCTGCAAAAGCTTGCAAAAACGCTGAAAGCCGTGCCGCTATACTCAATTCAGCGGTTATTTATGCGCATTTATCCCCGCCGTTCATGCAAAACGTTTTTCGTGATTTTGCCGGACGTGCCGGGAAAGAGATGCGTTGTGGCAAAAAGTTTACTGGTATTTCTAAAAAATTGTGTTATACTATTGATTACAAAGAATAAAGGAGGATCCTCCGTTGCACAAATATGTATACCTCTTCACAGAGGGAAATGGAAAAATGCGTGAGCTTCTGGGTGGGAAGGGCGCCAACCTCGCCGAAATGACCGGGTTGGGTATGCCGGTCCCGCAGGGGTTCACAATCACCACCGAGGCCTGCACACGCTACTACGAGGACGGCGAGACCATCGCCCCCGAGATCGAAGCGCAGATCTCCGAACACCTCGCCAAGATGGAGCAGATCACCGGCAAGACCTTCGGTGACCCCAAAAATCCGCTGCTCGTTTCCGTACGCTCCGGCTCGCGCGCTTCGATGCCCGGCATGATGGACACCGTCCTCAATCTCGGCATCAACGACGAGGTTGTTGAGGGCGTCGTGAAACTCACCGAAAACCCCCGTTTCGCCTATGACTCCTACCGCCGCTTCATCCAAATGTTCTCCGACGTCGTCATGAGTGTCCCCAAGGCGTCATTCGAGCAGTTCATTCAGCAGGTCAAGGACGAGCGCGGCGTTACACTCGATGCCGAGCTGGACGCCGACGATATGAAGAAGCTCGTCGTCTTATATAAGAAGTACTTCCGCGAACAGAAGGGCTTTGATTTCCCCACCGACCCCCGTACTCAGCTCTTTGAGTCCGTGCGTGCCGTCTTCCGTTCCTGGAACAACGACCGCGCCGTATACTACCGCCGCATGAACGATATCCCCGCGTCGTGGGGCACCGCCGTCAACGTCCAGAGCATGGTCTACGGCAACATGGGCAATACCTCCGGCACCGGCGTCGCCTTCTCCCGCAATCCTTCCACCGGTGAGCGCAAGCTCTACGGCGAGTTCCTCATGAACGCCCAGGGTGAGGACGTCGTTGCCGGCGTCCGTACCCCGCAGCCCATTGACCAGCTCCGCGACATCATGCCCGAGATCTATGCCCAGTTCGCCGACATCGCCTCCCGCCTGGAGGCGCACTACCGCGATATGCAGGACATGGAGTTCACCATCGAGCGCGGACGCCTGTACATGCTCCAGACCCGCAACGGCAAGCGGACCGCCCAGGCCGCGCTGAAAATTGCCGTCGACCTGGTGGACGAGGGCATGTGCACACCCGAGGAGGCCATCCTCAAGGTCGAGTCGAAGCAGCTCGACACGCTGCTGCATCCGCAGTTTGAGCCGAAAGCATTGAAAGCTGCCAAGCCCATCGCGTCCGGACTGCCCGCGTCGCCGGGTGCCGCGTGCGGACGCATCTACTTTGACGCCGAGACCGCCGCCGCCGCTGCCAAGAAGGGCGAGCCGGTCATCCTCACACGTCTGGAGACGTCGCCCGAGGACATTGAGGGCATGGCGGCCGCGCAGGGCGTATTGACCGTCCGCGGCGGTATGACCTCCCACGCGGCGGTTGTCGCGCGCGGCATGGGACGCTGCTGCGTCGCCGGCTGCGGAGCCATCCGCTTCTTCGAGAATGACGGTTACATCATGATCGGCGAGACCACCTACCGCGAGGGAGACTTCCTCTCGCTGGACGGCTCGACCGGCAACGTCTACGCCGGTCAGCTGCCGACCACCGAGGCCACAATCTCCGGTGACTTCGCCCGCTTCATGAGCTGGGTTGACCAGATTCGTACGCTCGGCGTCCGCGCCAATGCCGATACGCCTCAGGATGCCCGCCAGGCCGTCGAGTTCGGCGCCGAGGGCATCGGCCTGTGCCGCACCGAGCACATGTTCTTCGAGGCCGACCGCATCGCCGCCATGCGCGAGATGATTCTCTCCAAGGACGAGGCGCAGCGCCGTGTCGC
>Ga0123335_1000047_pt1 | contig 156429 bp, 143 predicted proteins | sample BiotimSIPDNA_2_FD_89707 | JGI IMG/M metagenome (GOLD analysis project Ga0123335, IMG submission 89707) | Anaerobic biogas reactor microbial communites from Washington, USA - Biogas_R2 time_0 SIP DNA | ecosystem: Engineered > Bioreactor > Anaerobic > Unclassified | place: Washington, USA... | reverse complement strand
GATGAGGGTTCGAAGCCCTCAAGCCGATCAATTCCCTCAGATGAAGTCTGGAATGAAAATAAAATGGATTTGAAGCCTTCCTTATAATAAGCTTTTTCATTGAAATCACGTACCTTTTTGATTGGCGCAACAATCTAAGTGAATTTCCGCTTAAGGTCAAGCCGACAAGGAAAACCTGCAACCAGCAGAGGTTGACTAAATGGGATATCAGCACTAGAGTGCGCCCCACATCGGATTTTGAACAAAACCAGGGAGGGTTACATGAATCTGTATGCGGAAAGGGTTTCAAAGATCGACACGGAAAATGCATTTAAAGTCGGGCCTTACATCGCGGAGGTGGAGAAGCAGGGCCACAAAGTCATCAAATGCAATTTGGGCGAACCCGATTTCGCCCTGCCCAAACATATCCGCGAAGAAGTTAAAAAGCAGATCGACAACGACCTCACCCACTACTGCGATCCACAGGGGATACTTCCGCTTCGCGAGGCGATAGCATCCTATATCTCCAAATCAAGAGGCATCAGCGTAACACCGGACAGGGTCGTCGTCTTCCCGGGCGCAAAACCTCCGATAGGCTTGTGCCAGCAGACCTACTGCAATCCGGGGGATGAAATAATCTATCCCAGCCCCGGGTTCCCGATATACGAATCTTTCATAGCCTACATCGGGGCGAAGCCTGTTCCGCTGCATCTGAGGGAAGAAGCCGGTTTCAGTTTTACGGGAGCTGAGCTCGAACCGCTGATCACGGATAAAACCAAGCTAATTTACATCAATTTTCCCTCGAATCCCACTGGCGGCGTCGCGACCGAAGAACAGCTATCGGAAATCGCGAGGGTGATAAAAAAGAAAGCAAACCCGGACATCAGGATCTACTCGGATGAAGTTTACGAGCACATACTCTTCGACGGAAGCGTCCACCGGAGCATCGCCCCGCTCATGCCCGACAATACTATAATCATATCGGGAGTCTCAAAGTCATACTCCTGGACTGGAGGCAGAGTGGGATGGGCTGTATTCCCTACCGCCGAAGAAGCGCAAACATTCAAGAACCTCAACATCAATTACTTTTCCTGCATACCGGCCTACAACCAGATGGGGGCAAAAGTCGCAATCGAATCACCGGAGAGTCCGGCCGAAATACGCAAGATGGTCACCGCCTTTCAAGAGCGCCGCGACGTCGTAGTATCGGGGCTAAATTCGATAGAGGGCATAAGCTGTCAGAAGCCGAAAGGTGCTTTCTACGTATTTCCGAACATCGGCGGTGTATGCGAAAGCATAGGCGCTGTATCTGCCTACAATTCGCTTCCAGATGAAGTAAAAGCGAAAACTAGCCCGTCGACTCTGTTTCAGATGTTCCTTCTATTCAAATATCACGTGGCGTCGATGGATAGAAAATCCTTCGGAAAAATAGGAACCGCGGGGAAGCATTTCTTGAGGCTCTCCATCGCAACCGGAATAGAGGACCTGAAAAATGGCGTTGAACGGATATCGAAAGCGGCCCGCGATCGTGATGGCTTTGCCGCTTTCATAAAGGAAGGCAAACGTCTCAGCTGACCAACAACAAAAAAGGAGAACGTAATGTCATTCGAATTCGGACCGAGGCGCGGAACTTACATCGACATATCGAAGGAAATTAAAACTGCTGATGCAAGTGCCGGGATTGATCACCTTGAAAAACTGGATCTAGTCTATCGCACTCTTTGCGCAATGATGTACAATTACGTGCCCACTTCAGGGCATCCTGGCGGATCGATATCGTCTGGGAGATTCGTATCATCGCTACTATTTGAAACGATGAATTACGATATCTCCGATCCGGACAGGGAAGATGCGGACATGATATCCTATGCTGCAGGACACAAGGCCCTGGGGCTCTACGCGATGTGGGCACTGAGAAACGAAATAGTCCGCATAGCAGATCCGGATCTTCTTCCGAAGGATGTAAAACTTCAATTAAGGTTAGAGGATCTGCTCGGTTTCAGAAGAAACCCTACTACATCAACTCCGCTGTTTAAAAAATTCAACTCCAAGCCTCTCGACGGACATCCCACACCAGCGACCCCCTTCGTGAAGCTTTCGACCGGGGCCTCCGGGGTTGGAGTGGCAGCATCATTGGGGCTGGCATTCGGAGCCGCCGACAGGTTCGGCAAGAACGCGCCGGTAGTTCACGTAGTGGAGGGAGAAGGAGGAATGACCCCGGGCAGGGTCGCCGAGGCATTCGCATCCGCCGGAACATCATCGCTAGCCAACATAATGATGCACGTCGACTGGAACCAGGCATCCATTGACTCCAACGCCGTCTGCCGCGAAGGCGATAAGCCGGGAGACTACGTCCAGTGGAACCCTGCTGAATTCGCATATCTGTACGACTGGAATGTCATTTCCGTCCCGGATGGAAAGAACTTCGCGCAGATACTCGCAGCTCAGAAAAAAGCATCCGAACTGAACAACGGGCAGCCGACGGCTATCGTGTACAGGACAATCAAAGGATGGCAGTATGGAATCGAAGGGCGGGCATCGCATGGAGCTGGTCATAAACTTTGCACGGACGGATATTTTAAGACGCTCGGACCGCTGATAGGGGACCGTATTTCGGAAATTCCGCGCTGTGAGAATGAGAAAAGATGCTCCGACGATTCCACAGTCGGCGAGGCATGCTTCTGGGAAGCCCTAAAGGCAATCCGCATGGCTTTGGAAAATAACCCGGATACATGCGCCTACCTTGCGAAGAAAATATCCGAATCGCGCAGCAGACTGGCAAAACTTTCCAGAAAGCCACGTGCAAACGCTCCCGACATGGAAGCCGTATATCGCACGGCCAAGGAGGAGGGATTAAAGGTTCCATCCAAACTTGCCATTCAGTCTGGATCGTCAACTACGTTGAGAGGGGAACTGGGGAAAGCTCTCGGCTATCTCAACAAGAAAAGCGGCGGAGCCATATTGGTCGCGGCGGCGGACCTTCTCGGTTCAACCAGTTTCAACGAAGTCGGAAAGGAATTTCCCGCCGGATTTTTCAACGCGATCTCCAACGCAGGCGCGAGAACTCTGTCAGTAGGGGGTATATGTGAAGATGCGATGGCAGGCGTTCTCTCCGGCCTTAGCACCTTCGGTCACAACATCGGCGCCGGTTCCTCGTACGGCGCATTCATAGCGCCGCTTGGGCATATAGCTGCGAGGCTGCATTGCATCGGAAGCCAGTCGCGCCAAGAGATCAAAAAAGAACCTTACAAGACTTTCATACTCGTATGCGCACACGCAGGATTAAAAACCGGAGAGGATGGACCTACGCACGCCGATCCGCAGGCACTTCAACTCCTGCAGGAAAACTTCCCGCGAGGGACGATGATAACCATGACGCCATGGGATCCCCAGGAAGTGTGGCCACTGCTCTCCACCGCCCTTGCAAAAAGGCCGGCGGTGATAGCCCCGTTCGTGACGCGTCCGAGCGAAACGGTCTATGACAGGAAAGCGCTCAATCTCGCCCCGGTGCTTGAGACTTCAAACGGTCTCTACAAACTCGTAGAGGCAAATGGAAAGAGCGAGGCCACGATAGTCATACAAGGAAGCGGAGTAGCATACGCCTTCGTCGAAGAAGCGCTTCCACTCATCCGTCAGGCTGGAATGAACCTGGATGTGTATTACGTATCCAGCGCCGAGATATTCGACATGTTGCCGATTGAAAAACAGCGTGAGATCTTTCCGGAAACAGCTTCGAAAAACGCTATTGGAATAACGGGCTTCACCCTGCCGACCATGTTTCGGTGGATCAGATCAGAATCCGGACTCTCGATGACCATGCATCCATTCCAAAACGGACACTATTTAGGAAGCGGCGAGGCCCGCGCAGTAATGCAGCAGGCAGGTCTCGATGGAAAGAGCCAGTTCAGACAGATTCAGCGATACATCAAAGAAAGGTAACGATTTCTAATATCGCTTGACGTTAAAAGCCCCCCTTGCGGGGGGCTTTTTTCATCCTTGCCTAAGAGAACGAGCTCGCCCATCATAACGCCATCGCATGAAAGCCCCCGACAACTCTCTCCACGAGCGTATCGACGCATTTACCCTTCCTGTAACTTCCCATTACAACCGGAATGCGCATACTACATCCTGTCAGCTATGCCCTGGAATCAGGGTATCGAAGTCAGGCGTAATCCTTTCGTATTTATCATTCATGAGCTGCGAAGATATTATGAAGTCGGCGCTGGAGCGATTGCATGCAATTGGAACATTGTATACAACAGCGATCCTGAGAAGCGCTTTGACATCCACATCATGAGGATGGGGTGAAAGGGGATCCCAAAAGAATATTATACAGTCGAGTTCACCTTCTGAAATTTTTGCCCCTACTTGCTGGTCCCCTCCTAGGGGTCCGCTCTTGAAGCAGTGCACGCCCAGACAAAGTTCCCTGGCTATGAGGGACCCGGTAGTTCCTGTTCCGTACAGCTCGTGTTCGGCCAGAAGCTCTCTGTTAAACCTCGCCCACTGGAGTATCGTATCTTTTTTATTATCATGGGCTATGAGCGCAATTCTCTTTTTTTTCTTCATTGAAACCGTTTTTTCTTTCATGAGAACCTCCACCGATCAAATCGAGCGCACTCTTGCAGAATGGGATCCTAAGACTCCTTGACTTCGCTGGCATTCAATCTATCCTGCCAGCGTGAAAAAAACAATGATCATCGCAGCCCTCCTTCTCGTAGCGACATCCCTATCTGCGAGAGGTCTTGGTCAAACCCGATATTTCTTTTCAGGAGACGGAAAAATCAACATCGTTGGAGCTAAAAATGGAATATCATTCAACGGAACATACAGGCTTGCCGACGGCACCTACGACCCCTCGGCCATGGAAAAAATACATTCGGTCTTTTCCGCCAAATACGGAATTCCTGGATCAGAAATTTCAACACGATTCATAGAATATCTCGATTATATTCAAGATCACTACAATCCTAAGGCAAAAATCACAATAATATCAGGATATAGAAGCCCATCTTACAATACCGGTCTCAGAAACAAAGGACGACTTGCTGCCAAGGCTAGTCTCCATCAGTACGGGATGGCGGCGGACATAAAGATAGATGGAGTTCGGGCTGAAGACCTATGGCATTTCATAAGGGAGAATAATTTCGGAGGAGCAGGCTATTACCATGGGACCTCAGTACATGTAGATAGCGGACCGGCGAGATTCTGGGATGAGACCACCTCAGGGGTCGGCACCGACATCTCGGATGATAATAAGCTCATAGAAATAGTTTTGGACAAAGACATATACAAACCCGGCGAAACGATAAAAGTCAGACTCACCAGAGCAACCCTTTTCCCCGTTTCTGCCTCTCCCAACTTCAGTCTGGAGGAACTCTCGCGATCGGACAAATGGAAATTGAAAAAAACCATACGCGCAAAGTTTTCGAGCAATTCTGGCGCAGAATGCGTTTCGATGAAGAATATAGATGAAATGACAGGGATCTCCCTGGATCTGCCGGAAAAAATATCCTCGGGCCGCTACAGGATCTCTGTGGGGTTCTGCGGCGAGATGCCGGAATCGATGCCTGCGATAAAAGAAAGTGCGGCGTTTGAAATAAGATGACAACGAGATATACAACAAGGCGCGGCATCATACTCATGATATTGGCGCAGATCTGCTTTGTAGGAGCTTGGAGCGCAGTCAAACATATAGGACAAAGACTCCCGCTGTTCGAAGTACTTTTCTTCCGCGGTTTTTTTTCTCTCTCAATACTCCTCCCCGCTACGCTCTGGCGGGTCAGGACATTGCGTGTGAACGCGAAAAAGATGGTTTTTTTGCGCTCGTTTTTTGGATATATCGCAATGATATTGTCGTTCCATGCGATCGTACGCATGGAGATGGGTGACGCAGCCTCTCTATTTAACACCCTTCCGATATTTGTCGCCCTGCTTGCGCCTCCCCTGCTGCGCGAACCATTCGGAAGAAAACAGTTTATATTCATCATAACGGCTTTTGCCGGCATACTGATGATATTGAAGCCGACCTCCGGCATCGTTCAAACGATGTCGGTCTATGCACTTCTGGCAGGTTTCATATCTTCGATATCCATGATTTGCATAAGAAAGATACATGAAAAAGATTCATCGTGGGTAATCGCGCTTTATTTCACAATTTTTACAGCCATCGCCAGCGCTCCGATGGCAATAGCGACATATGTCCCGCCCACACCGATTGAATGGGCACTGCTAGGATTCATCGGATTAATGATATCCCTGGCCCAGATATTTCTGACGAAGGCCTACAAACTCGGACAAGCGGCGACCATAGCGCCCTTTAACTACACATTCGTGATCGGATCGTACATCGCAGGATTGCTGATATTTTCTGAAATTCCGGATGCAATATCCATTGCCGGAGCCTGCATAATAGTCGGATCGGGAATAGCCATCATGCTCAACGCTCCGAAAAAGCAGAGCCCGCCAGGATCCACCCCGGCGATAAAAATTTAACTATACCCATCAGCAAATCATAAGATGCCGTTACTAGCAAGGTCGCCGTACCAGACTTCCTTTCCTTTGGCGCGGGCAGCCCTCTGATATCTACTCTCTGTCATCGGCAAAAGCTGACGTGGAATAAGTTAGTGTAACAGATCGCCTGTAAATTCGGGTGAAGGTCTCTCCCACCAGGAGCCTCACATCAAACCTACTTGATAGCGTAGGTAGGCTTTATATCTACCGGCACAGAATCAAGCCTGGATATCGCATTCTTCATGGACTCGGGCATCTTCCTGTACTTGGCTACGAATTTTTTGGCCGACTCGTAGTCACCCCTGGCCTCGATCATGAGAAGTTCTGAGGCCAGAGACCTCACCGCCGAATCTATCTTCGTTTCGTCGATAGAAAAGAGCCCAGTCTTCTCATTATACTTCACGGCCCCCTTGTCCAATAGATAGCTGAACTGAATGGCGTTGGCCCCGCCATGCGCCTCGTTTATTCCGAAGCGGACCGAGCGAAACATCCCGGCTAGATAGGTGGGCCATATCACATCGATGAAGTTTTTCTCGTAGAGCCCCTTCTTCGTGAGATAGACGTTGTTATAGGCACCAAGGACATCAGCCTTGGCCTCCTCTATTACCGAGTATAGCTCCTTGAGCTCCTTATTGACGGTTGTCTTTCTTCCATTTTTTACAATCTCCCCGGGCCCTATTCCGTGGGAAACTTCGTGGAGTAGCGTATGCGCAAAGAACGCCTCGTAATCGACATTTGCCACATCCTTCGGATCGAGAACTTTTTTAGCAATAGGGATCAGAACCTTGTTGAATTTCGCCGTCTGGACGTTCTTAAGCATCACCTTTTTGCTCCCCTCCTCCTTACGGACGCGTTCATCGTTGGGGAGGTTGAAGGCGAGGGTCTGCACGCCGGCTCTTGTATCGCCAGCGGTGTATATCTCCTGAGCGACGATTATCGGCGATTCGAGATTACGCCCTAGCCCCTTGTACCTGTCGTCGATTGGAAGATTTTTTTCGAGGTCGCCCATATAGGCAACGACCTTGGCAAGCCTCTCGCTCTCCTTGGGATCAACGCGCGTTACAAAGGCCTCAAAGGCGGCCTTGTATCCGAAAAGGGAATCTTCATAGACCTCGTACGGCCCTATCACGACCTCGATATCGTGATCTTTCATACGGACCCAATCGACATCGCTTTGGTAGTAATCGTTCGACAAAAACGAATCTGCGCGGCTGAGTAGATATTTTTTCAACGTCGCATTATCCGCATATTTGGCCGCTTTGCGAAGATGGTCCGCCGCGGGCTCAAGGAAATCTTTGTATTCCACCGAATAGGGAACGGCGATCAATCTTTTGTCATCCCGTTTTATCACCGTAAAATTGCTCTCAAAGGCAGGCCTGTCTTTCGGATGCTTCTTCAACCACTTTTCGAACTCATCTTTGGTCATATCCGAGGGATAGAAATTGGCACCAAGCGGCTTGAATCCTACCCCTTCGACAAAAGGTTTATCGTGATCGAGCCTGTCGAAAGGGCCGTAATTTATTTTGAAATATTCCAGCAGGGCAGATTTTTTGCCTTTCGATGCCTCGAGTTTCTTTTTGATCTCATAGTTGTTTTCATAGACCTGCATCAGGAAGATCTTGTCAATGTAATCCGCGGCAGCAACAAGCTCCTTGACCATCTTTTTCTGTCTGGCATCGAGGAGTTTGGAATCGACCTTGATCGTGACGGGAGAAAACTTGTCCAGCTGGGTTTTCACGGTCATGAGATCCTCCATACCTGTGGAGGCGGACGCAGCCGCTCCAAAGATGAAAACAGCGGCAACCGCTACAAGGGCAAATCTATTCATATCTCCCCCCCTTTTGCTCTCCAAGCCTATACATTTCGGCTATAGACCATGAAAATTCGGCTGTAAAGCCCCTATCTGCGCTGATCAGCGGGCCTCCCCGGGATCGCCATAAAATCGACAAAAGCCCCTCAAAGTCAAATTAACGGTTGAATTCTAAACAAAAGATTGGAATACCTCTCCGCACCCACCGGAAGGCCGCCAGGTGCCACCGGCAGGGCATAAAATTGAACTAAATGGAGGGCGCGATGAAAAGAGCTTTAGTGCTTATGGCTGCAGTAGCGGTACTCGGGGCATTTTACATGGGCTGCCAGAAGATGGAAGCCCGCTGCAAATACTGCGGCAAAGTCGTCAAGGTAACCACCCTGAGAGGGGTCCACTTCGACTTCGATAAATATCAGCTCCGCAAGGATGGCATTAAGATACTTTCCGAGGACATCGAACTTTTGAAGAAGGATAAAAAACTCGTCATTTCGATAGAAGGTCATACCGACAGCATCGGCAGCGACGAGTACAACCAAGTTCTCTCGGTTCGCCGCGCCACAACCGTATTCAATTACATGATCGACAATGGCATAGAAACTGACAGGATGCAGATCGTAGGCTTTGGAGAGAAGAACCCTGTAGCTTCAAATAGCACTGCCGCAGGGAGGGAACAGAACAGGCGAGTGGAACTGAAGATTATTCAGCCAGACACAGAATAGCCGCGCCACTTGTTTCATATCCGCATTATACCTATCCTAATGTCTGTACTTAAGTGGAGGGAGATATGGACTATCAAGCATTTGCCGGATCTCAGGAGGAATCCAAATCGTCGGTACAGAGATTTGTCACAAAGGTCTACGGATGGATGTGCGCGGCGCTGCTGACAACGGGCTTCGTATCGTATTACGTGGTCTCCAACGAAGCGCTGCTTCGGAGGATATTCCAAAGCCCCGGCACACTAATGATCCTCGTCATAGCCCAGCTGGGACTCGTCATAGGTCTTTCAGCGGCGATAAACAAGCTATCCACAACGGTCGCCACGGCGATGTTCTTCCTCTACTCTGCCCTCACCGGCATAACTCTTTCATCGATATTTCTCGTGTACACGCATGAATCCCTGACTTCCACTTTCGTGATAACCGCAGGCACGTTTGGCGCTATGAGCTTTTACGGCTACTTGACGAAGAAGGATCTCACCAGCATGGGCAACCTGGCATTCATGGGGCTCATAGGCATCATCATAGCCTCGGTGGTAAATATCTTCGTAAAAAGCACATTCATCTACACAGCTACTACTTACATAGGCGTGCTCGTATTCGTAGGGCTTACCGCCTATGACGCACAGAAGATAAAGCAGATGGCGAGGTTTCTTAACCCCGAAAGCAGCGAGGAACAGAAAGGGGCGATAATCGGAGCCCTTCGACTCTACCTGGATTTCATAAATCTCTTTTTGATGCTGCTTCGCCTCCTTGGAAGACGCCGCTAGATAGACAACTCCTCAAAAATTCGCTATTATCGCCGGGATGAAAAAACTACTGTTTTTCTTAGTCTTGGTATTTACCCTGACATCGGTCCACCCTTACGTTGCCTCATCGGAAGTAGCAATTGAAACCCCTCGGGAAAATGCCGCGATCAAGGCGGCACTGCGGACGAACAGGGCCGCTGGTGAGGAACTTCGCTCATATTCACAGATGAAGCCTTTTTACGAATCGCGAAATTTTGCGCCGGTGTGGACGAAGAATGGAAAGAACAACTCAAGCGCAAGGGAACTGGTAAATGCCATCGACTCGATTTATCTGGAGGGACTCCGTCCAGAATTTTATCACCGCGGCAAAATAGAGGAGCTATCCGGCAAGCCGGAAAGTTCCACCGAGTTGGAACTTTTATTTACCGACGCTTACTTCATGCTCGCCTCCCATCTCTCCAATGGGCTGATGGATGTGAAAAGCATGAAACCCGTCTGGTTTTCAAAGCCGGAAGGGGCAGATCCGTCGTGGCTGCTCTCAGAGGTAGCTGAGGGACGGAACTCCGTCAGGAAATCATTGGACCAGCTAAAACCAAAGTCGGTCCGGTACCTGATGCTGCGCGATCTTCTTCAAAAATACAGAAAATCCGCAACTGATGGTGGATGGCCGACCCTGCCACCATTTCCAAACCTTCCCCAAAATACAAAGCTGGAAACAGGAACACGGCACCCATTCGTGATCGATCTCAGAAAGAGGCTATCCGCCGCAGCCCGGCTTCCTAAGGTGCCGCCTGAAGATGAGGATCTATATGACGAGGCAGTCGCTGAGGCGGTAAGGTCCTTTCAAAGGATATACGGCCTAAACGAGGATGGAATCGCCGGCAAGATAACTATTGAGATGCTAGGCGCAACAGTCGAAGAGAGAATATGCCAGATTCAAATGAACATGGACAGGCTGAGAGCATACGACATACTCCTCGCCGGTAATAAATATCTCGTTGTAAATATTCCAGGATTTGAACTGGATTTATTCGAACGCGGCAAAAAGGCCCTCTCCATGAGAGCGATCGTTGGCACCTACAAGGACAAGAGCCCCATCATGTCTGACGAGATGGAATTCATAGTAATGAGCCCCAAGTGGCACGTGCCACACTCTATAGCGGTAAAGGAAGAGCTTGGTAAGCTGAGGGAAGACCCCGAACTTTTTCGCAAACGCGGTATGCGTGTTTACAGCGGAAGCGGGAAGGAACGAGTTGAGATCGATTACGAAAATTATGACTGGAACTCAGTGACCGCAGACAACTTTGAATATAACTTCGTTCAGGATCCCGGAGCTGGAAATGCGCTAGGCGGAATAAAATTCCTTTTTCCTAACAAGGATAACGTCTATCTTCACGACACACCCACAAGAACTCTTTTCGCACATGATGTGCGCGCATTCAGCCACGGATGCATAAGAATTGAAAAACCACTGGACCTGGCGGAATATCTGCTTTCACCGACAAAAAAGTGGGAACGAGATCGCATCGAAAAAGCTTCAAAGAGCGGTAAAGAACAGATGGTCTCTCTTCCCGAAAAGTTACCTATACACATAATATATCTGACTGCATGGGCGGATGAGGATGGAAGTCACTTTCGCAGGGACATATATAGATACGACTCAAAAGCTGCGAATGTTTTCTGCAAATAAAAATCTATATCGGACTAGAGGATGGGATCAGCATCCGGCGGAAAAAGCACAATAGCTGGCAGCGTTTCACCGCAAGAAACTATTTCACATTGCCTACTGCAGCCACATATCTCGAAGTTCTTACTTTTTCGGTTTTTCCTGTCGGAGAAAGCCCTGAAAGTTCCCTCTTGAGGGATGCAACTCTGTCAGCTGGTTTCGGATGGGAAGAAAATGGGCCGACAGGATGACCTTTCCCTGCTTGTGCCTCCGCCTCGATGAATTCTATCATCTCGCCGGGATTATAACCGGCGGCCCAGGCAAAGCGCATCCCGCTTGAATCTGCGTCTTTCTCATCTCCCTTGCTGTACCCGGATTCCATGACTTTCTTCGCAACATCCATCACGACATTTTGAAACTCCTGCGCAAGCTGGCCAAGCTGGTCGGATGTGTACTGGCTTCCAACCTCGCCTGCGACGTAAAACCCGAATTTGGTCCAACGCGATTTTTTAATCGCTCTGATTCCATGCCTGTGAGCGACGTGCGCGACCTCGTGAGCGAGAATCGCCGCGAGCTGATCCTCGTTTTTTATTTGTTTGAGCAGTCCCTGGTTCACCAGAATTATTCCGCCGGGGCAGGCATAAGCGTTTGGTTCATCGCTAGTTAGAACGGCGAAATGATACCCACCATAGGTTTCCGGCCTTTCCGAAGCTGCCGCTACAAGCAATCCCACCCTGTTCAGATAGCTGTTGAGCGCCGGATTTTGAAGCAGCGGATATTTGGAAATGATCGTGGCGGCCACCGCCCTCCCGATGTAGTGCTCCTCGGATGGAGTGATGTCTTTCGAAGCCTCGGCTATCTGCTGAATTCCTCCGATTGAAGAACTTATTATTCTCCCCAAGTCCTGCGCGCTCGACATCGCTGGGATAACAATCATGAGCATGGCTGCTATCAAAAATGTCTTTTTCATGCCATCACCTCTTGTTTTTGGTCTGAATTAATTTTCCATCGCATCAAAAAGATCGGATTAATACGAATCATCTTGGCTTCAATTTTCCTGCCGATTGAAACGCGCGAAGCTCAGCCTCGCTGGATCCTAATTTTTCGATCTTGTCTACGCTTGAAAATGCCACAGCCATCTGCGCATTGTTTTTCTTGTACTGCGCCTCGACCTGGGGGTTGAAACCCTTTCCGGCCAGCGCCACCTCGTCGTGCTTGACGCTTCCACCAGCATATTTCTGGTCAGGATTTTTGGGAATCGACTTCTTGGTAACCGAGCTCTTCGGAAGATATCCGGATGGTGAAGAAATCCTGATCCAACTCCCCTCCTCGCCGATGACATTTACCTCGGTGCCGTAGGAGAGCTTTCCCGAAGACTGGGCGAGATAATTAGGACTCGTCTTCACCATAACCTCACGCACCTCAACCGTCATCTTCTGCTGCGCAAAGAGCTGTGTCGCAGCGATAGCAGATACAACAAAGATCACCGCAAAAAAGAGTCTCTTCATGAGAAACCTCCGTTTATTTTGTAGTGAAATTTATAACTCCATCAAACCCTTCGGGGGGATTCAAATCATATTGATTGCAAATGCCAACATAAATTTTTGAGCACTGATCGCCGGTTATTCCCGCAACTTTGTTAAACAGAGCAGCGGCCTCGCTGAATCTTCCGACTTCGAAGAGCAAAAGCGCATCGGAGAATATCGAAAGAAGATCGCCGGAAAGGGAATGCGATTCACCTATAGCACCGAGAGGTTCGTATATTCCGACAGGTTTCGAACGCCCCTTAACCCTTACAGCCCCTATCCTTCTCGCTTCCAAAAAATCCTTCGAAGCTTCGAAGCTGGATTCGCTCATCATGATCCGAGTTCCCAGTTTTTTGTTGAGCCCCTCAAGGCGGGAGGCTAGATTCACGGTGTCGCCGATAGCGGTGTAGTTGAACCGTATATCCGACCCTATGTTGCCGACCACGGCAGGTCCAGTGTGAATGCCGATTCTGGTCGTAAATGGAGATCCCTTATCAAGAAGCGATTGTATTCGAAGCGCAGCGATCGCGGCCTTGGCGGCGTGATCATCCATAGGCAGCGGCGCCCCCCAGAACGCCATGATCGCATCGCCTATGTACTTGTCGAGAGTCCCTCCGCTTTCCTGTATAATTCTCGTCGTCGATGAAAAATATTCGTTGAGTTGAGCCACTAGCGCCGGGGGCTCGGTGCTTTCGGAGATCGTCGTGAAATCCGCTATGTCCGAGAAAAACAGCGTGACGATTTTTTCCTCTCCCCCCAGTCGCAAACTTTCGGGGTCCTTGGATATCTCCGATACGACCTCGGGGGAGAGATACTGTTTGAAGGCCGACTTTATCTCGCGCCTACGCCTTCCCTCGGTGAGATAATTTTTCAATATCATCGCAAATGACGAAAACGAAGCGGCAAGAAACGGTGTGACAACCGGCATCCAAATACCGTTCGCAAAAAGCAGAAAGGAGGAACCCGCTATAGAGCAAAGCACGATGGCTATGAATATCGCTATTCCCCAAGATGTCGCTATCCATGTAAGGCCAAGAGATGCGATGGCAGCCGACAAAAATACCACTACAAAATCAGCATGCGCCCGAAAAGGCCGCATGAAATCTCCTCGCATCAAATTTTCTATGACAGTTGCGTGCACCTCCGGGCCTGGATATACGCGCGATATAGGAGATGGCTTCATGTCGTAAAGTCCCGGAGCAGCGAGGCCGAAGATCACGATCTTGTCCTTCACAACTTCGGGGGAAATTTGAGGATCATCTCCGTTTGCCACTTGAAATGCGGAGGAAATAATTCCAGCAAGCGGATAATTTGGAAATGTATCGGTACCCCCATAATAGTTGATCATCATCATGCCGTCGGAATCGAGCGGCAGATTCCTGCCATCCATTTTGATATTTTTTCTCTGCAGCCACTCGATATTCCCGACCCCTCTCACATCGCTGACCACTTTCAGAGAAATTGCAGGAATGGCATGAGAATCCATAGCATCTATCAGAGATATCCTTCTATAGATCCCGTCCTCATCGGGAGGAACCTGGGCGTTTCCGAAACCAGAGGCCGACTCAGCAACTCCGGGTATCGGCAGCGAACTTATTGAATTACTTTTTAACACCCATGGAGGGAGATCGCTTTGAAATGGAATGTCTGTTTTGGAAATCGCAATCTCTCCGACAGGCGTAATTTCTGCCTTATTTTTAGACAGGAAGAGAACAAAATATGATGGCGGTCCACTCTTTATTCCGAAGGTAAAAGCCTCATCATCTTCGACGCCGTAAACCGAGTCCTCAGAAAAGAAAATATCGAAAACAGCGGCACGCGCACCGCCACGCTTGCAGAAATCGAGCGCCATCGAATAGAGTTCGCGGGGCCACGGCCAGCTCACCCCTTGAGACTCCATGTGACGAAGCGATGGCTCGTCCACATAGAACATGACCACGTTTTCCGGAACAGCGCGCCCGCTTCTCAGAAGTGACATTCGCAGATCATATGTTTTTAACTCGGTAATCCTGAACAGCTTGGTCTTGGAAAGAGAGAGGAGCAGAATTACCGATACAGCGGCTATCGCTGCTGCCCAAAATATCTGCCTCAGCGGATGAGTTTTGTGAATTTTCGCCATAACCCTCCCAAATTAGGTATCGGCTTTTTCAGAACATTCCTGCTCGTAATTTATAAGGCTTGAATAGAAGCTGATTTCAGGATGCTTTTCCTGAATATATCCCAGCTCCCATTCGCTTTTAAAGAGTATCATAGGATAGCCGCGGGCATCATAGACTATGTGGTCGCGGTAATAGTTTTCGAATGCCTCCCGCTTTTTTCTATCGGCCGAACGATACCATCTGGAACACGTATAATTCATGGGATGAAATATAGCATCCGCGCCATATTCGTTTAGCAGCCTGAATTTCACGACCTCGAACTGCAGCTGACCGACGACACCTATTATGATGTCCGAGTTGTATTTCCTACGAAAAAGCTGCGAACTGCCTTCCTCCGCTAGCTGCCCGAGTCCTTTGTGAAGCTGCTTCACCTTGATCGGATTTTTCAGCGTCACAAGGCTGAACCTGTCGGGAGAAAACTGCGGAATTCCTGTGAACTTCAGATCTTCGCCCATCGTCAGCGCATCCCCTATCATGAGATTGCCACGGTCGTGTATTCCTATGATATCTCCGGCGTACGCCCTATCGATGTTGCTGCGTTTTTGAGACATGAACTGCAGCGCATTTTTTATTCGAAATTCCTTGCCAGCACGAACGTGATAGACCGACATCCCCTGGATGAATTCGCCGGCGCAGATTCTCAAGAATGCAATGCGGTCCCTGTGGTTGGGATCCATATTCGCCTGAATCTTGAATATAAGCCCTGAAAAATTCCCCTCGAACGGATCAACGACACGAGTTTCAGCCGGCCTCGGAAGCGGCGATGGGGCGTAATTCACAAATGCTTCGAGGAGCTCCCTTATTCCAAAGTTATTTATGGCGGATCCGAAAAAGACGGGGGTGAGTTTTCCGGATAGATATCCCTTCTCGTCAAACCCGTGCCCCGCCCCTTCGATCAGCTCGAGATCATCTTTGAGCTTCGCAATTGCATCTTCGCCGACGAGCTTTTTCAGTTCCGTATCATCGAGGTCGCGAACGAGCCTCAAGTCATCCCCTTCGTGAAGATCCTTCACTCCCGGCCTGAAGAGCCTGATGCATTTCTCCTTGAGATCGTACACACCGCGAAAATCGCGCCCCTGGCCTATTGGCCAGGTCATGACCGTGCATGAAAGATGGAGCTGATTCTCAAGTTCATCGATCAGATCGAATGGATTTCGCCCCTCGCGATCCATCTTGTTCATCAACGTCATGATCGGCATGTGGCGATCTCGGCAGACCTGAAAAAGTTTTTTAGTCTGCGCCTCGATTCCCTTTGCGGCATCGATGACCATCAGCGCGCTGTCGACGGCCGTAAGAACTCGGTATGTATCCTCGCTGAAATCGGCGTGGCCAGGGGTATCGAGAAGATTGATCTCGTGATTGGCATACGAAAACTGCATCACCGCAGAGGTGACTGAAATGCCGCGCTGTTTTTCTATCTCCATCCAATCGGAGGTGGCGAACTGCGCAGATCGCTTCGCCTTGACGGTACCCGCCATCTGGATGGCGTTCCCAAAAAGGAGCAGCTTCTCGGTGACGGTTGTCTTTCCGGCATCGGGATGCGAAATTATCGCGAAGGTCTTGCGGCGGGTGATCTCGCCCCTTATTGCATTATCGACTGTTTTCATCGGGCGGCAGGCATACTTGCAGATACCCAATTTCGCAAACACTTTCGGGGGAGACAAACGGTAAGCGTCCCCAAAAGAGAGGAGCCGCCCCTCTTAAAACAAGCAACTATTTGATATTTAGAAGCTTTTTCGGGGACACAAACGGTATGTGCCCCTGGATAACTAGAAAAAATTAAGCTTTGAAGTTACATCCAAGATTAGCGTTGGGTAAAACGTGCTTATAATATTTGGAAAAAAACAAAGAGCATTACCTATGATATGAAACATTATCGGCGTAATTACAGAACGACTTATACAAAAAGACCACGCGAGAAAATAACCTCCGACTAGATTGGCCGGATCTGGGTTCCCATAGTAAAAATGTGCGATACTAAATAACAACCCATTCGTAACAACAATAAAAGAAACGTTCCACCCGCATAAATACGCAAAAACCGAACAAAGAATTGCTCGAAAAAATATTTCTTCAAATATAGGTGATATAAAGAAATGGTTGATTATATCATACGAACTTAATTTATTTAAAGTTTCGACTATGGATAAAAAATTAATATTAATAACACCTATAAAATATGAGTAGATATTAATAAGAAGAATATAAAAACACATCACCAGAATTGCGAACCCTACAGATGACGCAAACCAAAAAATAAAAGTTTTTTTGTTACGATCAATGGTAATTCCAAGCTGCTTGGGGGACAAACCGCCTACGTACCTCATAATGATCAGTGCAAATCCCAAGTAAATAATTTTTATAATGAGAAAATACCATTCATTGCCAAATCCCTCAAAAGAATCTCCATTAAAAAATTTAGAAAACCAGGCTATGCAGTTTTGGAATTTTACCGTAATTAAATACATCACGCAATCGCTATTTGTGTTTTATTTCCGATTTGATTTGTCACAGGCTCTTACGGTCTTGTCCAAAATCTGCAATATAGGATCTACTTACACTATAGACTTCAAGCGTCAATAAATTGTTCAGATGTACAAAACAAGAGACAATCGTACGGATTTGATCTTTGAATAGCATTTAATCTGAGGATCTGAAGTCTGCAAAATTCAAGAATAAAAGAATCGCCTCACATGGTCGGGCGTCGGAACCGGCAACCTTGCGGCTGCGGTTCTCATCCTCAACCCCACCAAAAAAGAAAGGGGCCGCCAAAAAACCAGCGACCCTTTTCTTTTTTGTGGAGTAGAAGGGATTGTCACTTCGTTCTGATGATCAGGGCTATTTGTTCCGGGCTTCGCCCTCACGCATCATAACATTTGTTCGTTCGAACCCTTGGCCCCCACTTGTCCCGATGTGGCACAATTTTTCGCTTCACGCCCTCGTGGGCTCAGTGGAGCACAAGGGATTCGAACCCTCGACCCCCACGTTGCGAACGTGGTGCTCTCCCAACTGAGCTAGTGCCCCTCTCAACCCATAAGGGGTAAAGCAAAAAATTGTCAGTCACATCGAGGATCCTCGACGCCGCAAATCCCGCCTACGGAGGAATGCGGACGTCGGGACGAACGTGGTGCTCTCTTAAGCTGAGCTACTGCCCCAAAATCCGTTTTACAAATTTCCGCCCATTTTCAATTTCCTGTTTCCCATTTTACGAAAATAGAAAATGGAAAATAGAGGGGATATCCGCACAACAAATCTCCTGCGCCCCCGGCAGGAATCGAACCTGCGCAACCTGCTCCGGAGGCAGGTACTCTATCCACTGAGCTACGGGGGCATTCCACTTTTCTACCCCTACTCCCTGTCCTACTGTGGGCGTTGCTGGGTTTGAACTCCCGATTTGGCGCAGCTTTTTGTGGGCGCAGCAGGGTTTGAACCTGCGACTTCGACCGTGTGAGGATCGCACTCTTCCGCTGAGTTATGCGCCCACAAAAAGCTGCTGTCAAATCGAGCACCTGCCGACGCATTAATGGCGGAGCCAGCATTGCCCGCCACTAAACCGTTGGTGAGCATAGCGCGATGACACACTCGCCGTCATTGCGAGCGCCAAGCGAAGCAATCCAGTTCCAACACTTCCTGTTTTCGACCATCGAACCTCGAAAAAGTCACGGCAGTTTTTGGATCCCCGCCAAAACCATGCGGGGATGACAACAAAAATACGAATCCAATTTCAAAAAACGGTACCGCCGATCAAATGGCGGCGGAAGCTAACCGATTGCACCTACATTTTCAAGGAAATTGAGCCGCACCATAACGCCCGCCACATTCACAACAATATTCAGTAATATCAAAAGGTTAAACACTTCAATCTTTCTTCATTATAAAGAGGTAATTGAAGCCGCGCAGGTAGAAATTCCCTTTTATCGCCTCGGCATGCCAGTTTCCGCGCTTCAGTTTCCTGTTATGCCTAACCACTGCTACGACATCAAGCGGCCGAAAGCGCCGGCAAAGCATCTCGAATAGACGAAATCCGATTGGCACAAACCCTTTTTTCTTCTGATATGTGTCGGAAACGTAAAGGGCCATGCAGCGCTTGGGGCGCAGGATCCTGTCGCATTCCGCGATCACCCTTTCCATCTCCTTGAAATATTTTTCCTCGAACGCCGAAAGCTTCCCGATACATCTCGGATCATCCGAATAGTCGATGTGCGTCGAATACGGAGGATCAACGAAGATGAAATCCGCCTTCCCGTTTTCCAACGGAAGTTTTCTCGCATCAGCGCGAAAGATATCCTTGCGGGACGGTTTGAGATCATAGCCGAGAGCACGCCTCGAAAGTTCGCGGGCTACATCCAGAGTCGTGCCGCTTCCGCACATCGGGTCGACTACGAGGTCCCCTTCCCGCGTATATCTCTCGAGAAGATTCCAGATAATTCCGGCCGGTGTCGCGCCTATATAGGAATCATCCCCCTGAATGGAGGACCCGATATGCCGGGAGGGGAAATCCCAAAGGGTCGTACTCATTTCACCGCTTTTCTTCATATCGCGCTTCAAACCTCATTTCGCGGGCAAAAGCAACGAGAATAGCTTTTATTGACAAGCGATATCCCTTCCTGTTAGTGATGCCGCACAATTTGCTGATTCGACGTTCAAGGGAAGCCGGGTGAAAATCCCGCGCGGTCCCGCCACTGTAAGAGGAACACCCTTCTGCCGCAAGTCACTGTCCCGCCTACCGCGGGGCGGGAAGGCGAGGCAAAAAGAGATCCCCTCGAAGCCAGGAAACCTTGCGCCGCATTTTCAAGCTGCAACTCTTCGCGGAAAGAGGGAGCGCATGAAGCCTCGCTTCACACAAAACCTTCTCCAGCGGAGGAGGTTTATTTTTTTGATCCTTCTCCTGTGCGCACCTCTGCCCTCGAAGGCAAGCGATAGCGCCGACATCGGCGAAATCCAGATAAAGGGGAGAAACGAATACGAATCTCTCGAAAGCACCGGCTCATTCGCTACAATCATAAAACCTGACAAATACTTCGACCAGTCGAAGACCACCTCAGAGATCCTCTCTGAAACTCTCGGAGTCGACGTGACAAATCTCGGCGGCGAAGGACAACTCTCTACCGTATCTATACGAGGCTCATCAGCGGAGCAGGTTGCGGTTTTTGTCGATGGTGTCAGGCTCAACTCTTCCACCTTCGGCGCAGTGGATTTTTCCACAATCCCTCTAGATGCCATAGAACGAATCGAGGTTATACGCGGAGCGACGTCGGCGCGCTTCGGCACCGACGCCATAGGCGGGGTGATCAACATCGTCACCAAAGAAGCACATGACAAGCGTTCCATCGATGTAAAGCTGACCGGAGGATCCTTCCTAACTCTCAAGACCGCCGAATCCTGGTCGGAACCATTTAAAAACGGAGATATGACTCTAGCGCACAGCCACAGGTCTACCGCGGGAGACTTCACCTTCAAAACTGCGGCGGTAAACATGGCAGGAGGAAGAATCGGCGCTTCAAGGACGCTGACTCGTGAAAACAACCGTTCGATAGCCGAAAATGTACTCGTCAAAGGAAGGATCAGGCTTTCTGAAAATACGAAGATATCGCTAGCAAATGACTTTTTCTGGACGAATAGAGAAGTTCCCGGGATGGAGGAAGAAACCACCCTGCTTAGCCCGACAAATCCTCTGGAAGCCAAACAGGAGATATTTCGAAACACATCTAACGTACTCTTTGAAATTGAAAAATTTTTCATGGATCCGCTCTCCTTTCAAAGCGGCGCGACATTCTTCTTCGATGACGACCATTTCAAGGACCCCACTCCTGCAATAGGAAATCCTATAGACGTGACCTACATAAGCTACACGCCGGAGGCGCACGCGCAGGTCATGCACATCGCATCGTGGCGCAGTATAAATTTAGCATCCACCGCAAGAGGACAATACAGATTCGATCACGCAAAAGATCTCTCGCCGATACCATCCACCCCTACCATGGGAAGCCATACCCGGAATACCGGCACATTTTTTCTGGAAGAGGTGGTCGGATTTCTCGGCGACAGGCTTATACTATCTCCTCAGATACGTCTGGAGAAGGCAACCTCCAGGAAATTTCGGGCGAGCTGGCGCGTCGGATTGTCGGGGAAACCGCTGCCATGGCTGACTCTAAAATCAAACGTCCAGACCGCATACCGATACCCAAATTTTTCCGAACTGTACTATCCAGACCAGGGGTATCTGCGTGGAAACCCGCGACTGAAAGACGAACATTCACTAAACTTCGATGCCGGATTCATAATAGGCCCAAAGTACGTGAGCCTCGAATTTTCCTTTTTTCAGAATCGAATCGAGAATCAGATCATCTTCGTACCGATCTCCGCCACTACGATCGAGCCTGTCAATACGAACAAGGCCATCACGAATGGCGTCGAGGTTGGCATCAGCATGGATCCTGTTAAGCAGCTTCACCTGGAAGCAAACTATTCATGGATGGATGCAAAATTCGCCGGAGGAAGGCTTAGATTGCCGGGAAGGCCTGAACACAAGTTGAACGTAGGCGTACGCGGAACGATAAAACCAGTGATCCTTTTCGGCACGCTGCACTACATCGGATCCTTTCCATCCAATACATCAAACACGGTTTGGATCTCGCAGCATACAGCAATAGATCTGGGAACCACTGTGAAATTCGCAAAGCATTTCTTTGCTACCGCCGAGGTCAGGGACGTGACCAACGTGCAGATATACGATGCAAGGGGATTTCCTCTCCCTCGCAGGAGTTACTGGGTAACTCTCGGAGCAGGGATATAGGAGATATCGAATGAAAAAGAATATTCGAATTTTACCGGTGATCTTTTTTACGCTTTTGATCGCCTGCGGGAGCAGCGAGATAGAGAGCAGGCCTCCTCCAAATGAAGATGAATCTCTCGCGCCGCCATCATTTATTTTATCCAGCGATTTTCCATCCGACATCGTAATACCGGATATCAAAGGGATGGATTCGACCGCGTTCATAGTGAGCACATCATCCCCTGCAGGAGTAATAGCCGTGGATATAAATGCCGACACGATGAAGGTGTCCTCGAAATTTCAAGGATTGATATCGCCGAATGGATCCGGAATCCCCTCGAAGCTGCTGATTTCATCCCAGGATGATGCGTTCTTGACCACCTCGAATTCGTTGATACGCTTCAGCCCTAAAACCGGAAGAGTCCACTCTAGGACAAATCTCCTTTCGGATGTGGAAATAGGGAAAGACCATAGAAACTCGGACGGAACTTCGTCGGATGAGAAGATAACTCCGAATTTTCCATCCGGAATAGCAAGAATCGGCGACAGGATATTTGTAGCCATGTCGAATTACATCAACACCACAAACCCGGCTGTTGCCGCTCCAGGAATCGTTCGAGCGTTCGATATTAAGTCGGGCGGATCGATGATCGACGCAGGTATAATAGTCACGAGCGCATTTAACCCAACGGGGCTCTCGGTGCGAAATGGAGAAGAATTGATAATAACAAATTCCGGCGTCATCAATATCATAAATGCGGAATCAGTTCCTGCAACCGATTCCGTAATAGATATCGCCGACCCGGAAACGATGGAGATAACCGGAAGCATCCCGCTTGGACAGGTTGCTGCATCATTTCATGCTGCGGCCGTGACCATAGACGGATCTCTGGCATTTGTCGGGTCATCTGCGTTTGGAGAAGTCTATGAGATAGACCTCATAAATATCTCCGTCCTTAGAGGAAAAAATAACCCGCTGATGATAACGGATGAAAGCGACTATATGACGGATGTAAAGCTCTCTCAGGACAATAGCCACATCTTCATAGCAAGCTTTGAAAAAAGCGCTGTTTATCCGGTCGACATATCCGATATTGCAAACCCTGAAGTGAAGGACCCGATAGTTGTAGGCTATTCCTCCGAAGTAACCACGGAAAATCCCACCGGTGCAAACACCGGAGCAGGCCCGATCGCGGTCCGCCCCGGCACCAGAGGAATCGACTACGAAGGGCCCGATCTCTTCATCCTTACCGGATATCCGGGGACGCTCGTGGCAGTTTATAGCGATGCACCTGCAAAGAGATATCTGCCGAACGAACAATCTGGGGATAGCGAAAGCTTCGACCCTCCGCCCCCCCCGGAAGGAAATGACGGAGATTCCTGTCAGGGATTTGCACAGGCAGTCAGATCGGTCAAATACGGATACGATGCGGGGTTTGGGCAGGATAAATTTCCAGATATTGTCCTTGGCCCGCCACAGGGAAATGGCGCGCTCGCAGGAGGCCTGGATGTTTTAAGCCTGGGCAAAAACGGCAGTATCACGCTGGACCTCGGCAATTGCCACGCGGTAGACGGCCCCGGCGCTGATTTCATAATATTTGAAAACGCATTCTATATCGGAGGGGATGAAAACGCCCCCTTCGCTGAACTGGCATCGGTTGAAGTCAGCGCAGACGGAATAAATTTCAAGGCATTCCCATGCGACACATCCGCTTACCCATACGATGGATGCGCCGGATCGATGCCGGTATATTCAAATTCCAAAAACGGAATAAGCCCCTTCGATCCTGACCTCGCGGGAGGCAATGCATTCGATCTGTCGGAAATCGGAGTCGCACGGGCTCGTTACATAAAAATCAAAGACCGCAAGAGCACGGGATCAAAACCGGTAGCCGGCTTCGATCTCGACGCCATATCGGTCGTAAACGGAGAAATCCAAAACTAAAAAGGAGGAGTTATGTTATCAGCAGGTTTTCTTTGGGGATGTTCACCAGCACCGCGCCCGGTAAAAAACGATGTTATCGATAAGGAAGTCGATGCTGTCACAGACGTTGACCGACCTATGGATCTGTCTCACCATCAGGACCCGACAGACAAAATCAGAGACGAACTGGTAACCCACGCGGAAACTTCGGAAGTTTCAAAAGAGATATCGTTTGGCGACATCATCGATTATTTAGACGGATTAACCGAGATAACTAAACCAGCAGCTCCAACTCCACCCATGGCAAATCTGTTTTCCGAATTGCCATGCGGTTTTCCTGCAAGCATCAGAATAGATGATGAGTCACAGAAGGTATTTGTCACCTGCGAAACAACCAAGGGTTCTCTGCAGGAAAGGTCGCTGATAGGGGGTGTTAATTCCCCATGGAAATCGTTCGAAGAGTTCGACGGTCGCCCATCGAACCACGTGATACTTTCCGGCGGATATCACCTTATAACGAGATCCTCTCCTGATGGATTCGTCCTGATAAACGATGTCAGTCGAAAGATATCTGATGAAGTCATTTTCTCGAAAGAATATATCGCCGATAAAAATGGAAAGCCTCTCGCTTTTCTACCCAACATGCCCTCGGGAGCTGCCCTTATAAAGGACAACGTTTGCATCGTGACATCCAATATGGATCATATCGACATGGACCCATTAAAGAGCACTCACAACGAAGGGACTCTGATCTGCTTCCCATACGATGGTTTCGGAGCGGTAGTCCATGACGCATCAACTGCATACTACACGGGAGGGATCAACCCGACCGCTGTAGCACCCATGGATTCAGACAAGCTGGCTGTTCTCTGTTCAAACGGATTTAACCCCAACCAAAAAACGCAACTTTCGGTTGATATATTTTCATTCCCCTCTGGAGATAAAATATCGCACACGATGGCATCTGACGATAGAAGACCTCTCACAGGAATAATAAGCCCTGAGATGCCAATATCGCAGGATGGAGCCATCCTCGTAGGCCTGCAAAAGCCTTCGAACGCGGTGGCGGGGATTGACGCACAAAGCGGAGATAGGATTTTCAAACTGGAGCTTGGCGAAGTTGAAAGTTTCATATCATCCCTGCAGATTTTCGGAAATGTCGCAGCGGCATCGGATTTCGGCCTCTTTGGCAGCACAGGCAAAGTAATCTTTTTCAACACCGCCGAAGATGGATGGGATGGAACCGTAGAAACAAAACTCCCTGCAAACCCCGGCCCCGCTACGATATTTGACGGAGTATTATATCAAACGGCGACCGATGCATCGATGGGCGGTGCTATATATGAGGTTGATCTCTCAGGGATGAACTGAAATGAAAATCAAGGAAGGGGTGTTAATCACATTCGTGATTATAGCTTCCCTCTCTTCGCAAAACCTATTTTCGAACGACGAGATGCCGAAGCGAATCGTATCGCTGAAGCCGGTGATCACTGACACACTGATCGCGATAGGAGCCGGAGATATGATCGTCGGGGCGACGAAATACTGCGAACTGGAAGCTCTGGAAAATAGACCGCAGATCGTAGGTGACTACACCCGCCCTATGATCGAAAAAATAGTCGCGCTGCGCCCGGATGTCGTCCTGAATTCGGAGGAAAACTCCAGCAGAAGATCATTCGAAAAAATGGAAAGCCTCGGAATAAAAACGAGTTTTTTTTCATTCAGCACTCCCGATGAAATCGTTTCATCCATCTCGGCAATAGGCGCAACTATAGTAATGAAAAAATCCGCCGATGCAGTTGCGCTTCAAATAAAGAAGGAGTTTATTGAACTCAAAAAGAGGTGGAGCAGCGCTCCCCAAAAAAAAGGATTCATAATATGGGGAAGAAGGCCCATCATAGCCGCTGGCGATATCTCGTATATGGGCACGCTCCTTTCATCTATAGGAGTTGAAAACGCCGCGAAGAAATCTTCTGTGCCCTACCCCAGAATAGGGGTGGAAGATATACTAACAGCGAATCCGGATTTCATAGTGGACCTGTCGATGGGAAGCGAGGCGCACACCCCGGAAGAGGCGTGGAGCAAGATAAAAAATTGCGATGCGTACAAGCGCGGCAGGATATACATAATGAACGCTGACGATTTTCGCCCCGGACCACGCCTACCTGACGCTCTGGAAAATCTGGCGAGGGTTATACACGGAGAAAGATGAAATCGTACCTTACAAAAAAGAAGTTTTTGTTTTCGATATCGATCCTTACTGTGCTGCTTCTCGCGGCGATTTATTTTGGCCTGTCGCATGGCAGCGGATCGGTAGATATCTTTGAAGCGCTTCTCGGCGGAGCTGGCAGCGACATACTGTTGGGAGCGAGGCTCCCGAGGGTCCTACTTGCAGCCATCGTCGGGATGGCTCTAGCTTCATCAGGTGGAGCATTTCAAACTCTTCTAAAAAATCCTCTGGCTGACCCATTCATACTAGGAGTATCAGGAGGCGCTGCACTAGGCAGCATCGCCGCACTGGGTTTCAGGCTTCCATTCGCATGGATCTCTGGAGCCGCATTTTTAGGCGCAATGCTCTCGATGATAGCAATCATGTGGTTTTCCAGGGTGCGAAGTTCCTTTCGCTCCACCGAACTGATGCTCACCGGGGTGATCTTCAACGCCTTCTGCTTTGCGCTGATACTCTTCATCAACGCCATGGTGACCATGGAGGAGGCGTATCAGATCCTCTTCCTCCTAATAGGAAATCTCGAAGAGATGGGGCTGGGGCTGGTAGCGATAACAGCGGCGCTGGTAATTCCAGGGCTCATAATCCTTTCCCTTCTCGCAAGAAGAATGAACATCCTTATGCTCGGAGACGACGAGGCGAGATCGGTAGGAGTCGATCCTTCCAGGATACGCGCTGCGGTCTTCGTATGTTCGTCGGTTATGGTTGGGGCGGCCGTTGCGGCATCCGGACTCATAGGTTTCGTAGGGCTCTTCGTGCCGCACATAGTCCGCCTGACCCTTGGCGCCGACAACCGCCTATTGATCCCGGCCTCCGGAATCGCCGGCGCAGCATTTCTGGTTTTGGCAGATACTATCGCAAGAACGATACTTTCCAACTCCGACTACGCCACTGAGCTGCCAGTCGGCGTAATAACGGCACTTATAGGCGCACCTCTGTTCATGATACTTCTCAGAAAAAACATGGGGAAGAGCCATGCCTGAAAATACGACGGCATTCGATATACGAGAAATATCATTCAGCTACGGAAACAGAATGGCAGTAGATACGGTCTCCTTCGCGGTCTCGCCCGGCGAACTGCTGGGGGTCCTCGGCCCTAACGGAGCTGGGAAGAGCACACTGCTTTCGCTTATCGCCGGAAATAGGAAGCCATCATCAGGTGAAATTCTCCTATTTGGAAAGCCGAATCGCAAAATGACATGCCGCGAGCGCGCAAAAAAAATAGCCTTTGTCGCACAGAGCCCTTCAATAGCATATTCGATAACAGCCCTCGAAACGGTATTAATGGGCAGGGCCCCTCACATTCCGGCAACTGGTTTCGAATCGAAATTAGATATAGAAACCGCTCTGGGTGCCATGAAGATGGTCAACTGTGAAGAGCTCGCAAATCGAGATATATCAGAACTCTCCGGCGGTGAACGCCAACGCGTCTTTCTCGCAAGAGCTATCGCCCAGCAGCCCAAAGCGCTCATCATGGACGAGCCGACCACATTTCTCGACATAGGACATCTTTCTGCACTGAGAAAAACGATCGCAAAACTTAGAGACCAACTCGGCATGACGGTTATCATCGCAGCACACGACATAAATTTCGCATCTGCGCTTTGCTCCAGAATACTGCTTATGCGCGATGGCCGGATAATCTCCGATGGACCTCCGCAAGAAACCATAAGGTCCGACAGGCTGGCAGCCACATTTCAAACCGAGGTTAGAACTATGCAGGATCCTCAAACCGGCCGCCCGCTGTGCCTCATGGATAGCTAGTTGGCGTCAATTTACCGCTTTACAGCAAAAATACCTGTGCTAGTTTGCAGTAAATTCAATCCCGGAGGAATTATGACCAAAGTCCGCAAGGCCGTAATCCCTGTGGCCGGAATGGGAACCAGATTTCTACCCGTCACGAAATCGGTACCTAAGGAACTTTTGCCCATAGGAACCAAACCCACGCTTCAGATCGTCGTAGAGGAGGCGGTCTCATCCGGGGTAGAAGAGATCATCCTTGTATCATCCCCCGACAAAAAACAGATCGAGGAATTTTTCAGCAAAAAGACCTCCTACGACAGGAAGCTGGCGGAGGCGGGTAAAGAGGCTATGTTGTCAGGGCTATATTCACTTCTCTCAAAAGTGAATATAACGACAACGATGCAGATCAATCCAAAAGGGCTAGGCCACGCGATACTTTGTGCTAAGGAAGCCGTAGGTGACGAACCCTTCATCGTGATTCTTCCAGACGTCATAATAGAAAGCAAAGTTCCTTGCTGCAAGCAGTTGATCGACGCATACGTCAAAACCGGCTGCGCTGTGAACGCTACCGAACACACTCCTAGAAACCAGATCCACCTATACGGAGTTTACGATATAGCGAAATCTGAAGGGGCTTATCACTACGCCAGTGGAGTCGTCGAAAAACCAAAGGCGGAAGATGCCCCGTCCGATTTTTCGGTCGTTGGCAGATATCTCTTCCCATCCGAACTTTTCAAGATTCTCGAAAAAACCCCTCCGGGTAAAAACAACGAGATTCAGCTGGCTGACGGCATGAACACCCTAGCCAAAGAGGGGAAGATGGTCGCGTTCGAATACGAGGGAAGGCAGTTCGACACCGGCGATCCTCTCGGCTTTCTCAAAGCGAACATATACTACGGACACCGTGAATTTAAAAACGGCGTTTCAAATTTTATCGAGGAAGTTATCGAGAGAAACCTTCTGATGATGTGAGGAAAAAATGGATATTTTCATCAGCGATATTTCAAGATACATAGACAGTACAGTCACCATCAAGGGTTGGATCTATAATCTGAGGAGCTCAGGCAAAATTACATTTTTGCAGATCCGCGACGGATCCGGTTTCGTACAGGGGATAGTTCATCACCCAGATGTCTCGGAAAAAACCTGGAACGACGCACGCAATCTGACCCTTGAGAGCTCCGCCATAATCACCGGAAAAGTTTCGAAGCATCCCAAAAAGGATGAATATGAGCTTCATATCTCTGACATCGAAATCGTGCAGATAGCTCCCGAGTATCCCATCGGAAAAAAGGAACACGGCCCCGATTTTCTTCTCGACGTGCGACACCTGTGGCTACGTTCCAAAAAACAGTGGGCGATTCAGAAGGTCAGGAACGAGGTAATAAACGGAACCTATGAATGGTTCGCTAACAACGGCTTCACGAAGATCGACTCGCCTATCCTAACTCCTGCGGCCTGCGAAGGGACCACTACACTTTTCGAAGTCAAATATTTCGACCTCGGCAAGGCGTATCTGTCGCAATCCGGACAGCTGTATCTAGAGGCGGCGATCATGAGCCTCGGCAGGGTTTTCGACTTCGGACCAGTTTTCAGGGCGGAGAAGAGTAAAACCAGAAGGCATCTCACCGAATTCTGGATGATGGACGCCGAAATGGCATTCTGCGATCATAAAAACAACCTCGAGATTCAGGAACAGCTCGTATATCACATCGTCAAAAGATGCCTTGAGAATCGCCGAGAGGAGCTCGCCATTTTGGAACGCGACATCTCAAAGCTCGAATCGGTTCAACTCCCTTTTCACAGGATGACGCACGCCGACGCAGTTAAAAAACTGCGCTCTATGGGAAGCGACATCAAAGAAAATGATGATCTGGGAGGGGATGACGAAACGCTTCTTACCAAGGATATGGATCGTCCTATCTTCATAGAAAAATACCCGGCTGAGGTAAAAGCCTTCTACATGAAGCGCGATCCAAACGAGCCACATCTAGCCCTTTGCGCCGACATGCTCGCCCCGGAAGGGTTTGGAGAAATTATCGGTGGCTCGCAGCGCGAAGATGAATACGAAGTGCTTCTTTCTAGAATCAAAGAACACGGCCTACCGGTGAAGGCATTCGAATGGTATCTCGACCTGCGCAAATTCGGAAGCGTTCCACATTCAGGATTCGGATACGGGCTGGAGCGTCTCGTCGGATGGATATGTGGCACACATCATATCCGCGAAACCATCCCCTTCCCGAGGCTGCTCAACAGACTTACACCTTAGCTCTCGAAATAATTCTATAAGGATTATCGATTAGTTGAAATGCCTCTCATTCCCGTGTGACAAAAAGGACGCCATCCCCAGATGAAAAAAATCCTCGAACCGTCGATAATTCATAATGACGCCTTCATCATCGTAATATCGAAGCCCCCCGGAATGCCCTCAGTGTCACTGAAATCAGGTGAAAAAGGGACACTGGCATCATGGATATTAGACAATTTTCCCTCCCAAGCCGATCTGCCGCAGGGAAAACTCGAGGCGGGACTCATCCAAAGGCTCGACAACGAAACTTCAGGGCTCATCATAGCGGCGAGGAATACTGCCACTCTCAAAATGCTGCGAAGGAATGTCACCGCCGCAGAAAATTTTGACAAAGTATATCTGGCGCTGTGCATAGGAACGATCGAAGATGAGATTCTTTTAAACAAGCCAATCGCTCACCATCCGCGCAAAAAAAAGAAGATGCTGGTATGCAATTCTAAATCTGAGGCCGAAAAATTCGCGGCTAGGGCTGCAACGACTACCGTAAAACCTCTGAGAAATTTCAAACTAAAAAACACCAGTTATACTCTATGCGAAATTTCGATAAAGACCGGGGTGCGACATCAGATAAGAGCTCACATGGCCAGCATCGGCCACCCCATTTCAGGGGACGACCTGTACATGAACAGTTCGCTGAAAGATCTCGACACGCTAAAGCCTAGGAGGCATCTGCTGCACTCCTTCAGGGTAGCCATAATACATCCGAAATCACTTCTTTTGGAGAGCTATGAATCCCCTCTTGCAGATGATTTTTTAGAACTCATCCAAAGGATGGAGGAACATTGACAGACGTGCCCCAATAGCGGAATATCCGCACCATGAAAAAACTGACAGTCATTATTTTGGTTGCCGTGGCAATTTTTGCGATTGAAGGGACGATTAACTCGCAGGGGAGGTCGATACTGCTGGATGATTTTTCCGGAACCGCTCCAGGCAACATCCCGAAGAGATGGAGAACCTGGCCGCTTCAGAGATCCAAGGCGGCCCAGGTCTATAAAATCGCCGAAGAGGATGGGGTCAGATATATTAGAGCTTACGACTCATCCGATCTATCGCAGCAAATATTTTTGAATTTCAACTGGAAGACTGAGACTTACCCGAAACTTTCATGGAATTGGCGTCCCACAAAATTGCCGGATGGCGCCAATGAATCGAATGACGCCACAAACGACAGTGCTTGCGGCGTCTACGTCATATTCGGACAATACACCGGAAACGCCATAAAGTACGTATGGAGCACCGAGCTGCCTATCGGGAAAACCGTCACGAGAAGAGATGGAAAACTTAAAATAAAGGTTTTGGAAAGCGGTCTGAAAAAGACAAACTCGTGGAAAACCGAAAAGGTGGATGTCATAGAGGATTACAAAAAACTTTTTGGGTCACCTCCGAACAAAAAACCTTCCGGGATAGCCATATTGACGGACGGAAACGCAGTGCACAAACCATCCGGCTGCGATTACTCGGCCTTCGCAATTTCATCGGAGTAGCGAATGATCAAAAGGATATCTTTGCCCATCTTTATAATCATCGCCTGCATATCTGTTGGCGATGCGTCGGCTGAAGGAAAAAACCAGCACACAATTTCGCAGGAAACGATAGAACTGATAGCTGCAGGCGATCTTCAGGGGGCCTCCGTCAAACTTGCAGAATCGCCCCAGGGAATGAAGGTCAAATACATTCAAGGTGAAATATCCAAGGTTCTGTACATGGAGGCTTCGGAAAAACCTTCCAAGTCCAACGCATATAACGCTTATCGCAGGGCAGCAACTGCATATCACAATCTCTATCTTTTTCTGCTCGCTGAGGGCGTAAGCAGCGATAAATTTTTAAGCGAGGCAAAAAAAAATTACACCAAGGCCAGCAGGGTAGCAAAGGGAATGCAAAAAGATCAGTGTAAACTTCTCGAAGCAGCTCTTTTCGCAGCATCAGGGGATCTCAAAAAAGCATCGAAAATATTCGAAAAGGTCGAGCAGGCGGCGACGTTTGGAGATTTCGCCGCGGCTGAACACGCGGCCGCTTACAACGCCGCACTCGGAAACGTAGATGAAGCGGTGAGAAATCTCCAGAGAGCATATGAGATCGATCCTGAAAAGACATCAGAGTGGATATTCGTCAGCGATGACTTTTTTAAAATTCAAAACGAACCGTCTTTTCTGGAAATGCTCAGAAAATTCGCTATAGAGCCAAAAAATGAGACGACCCTTTCAATTCCGGCATCAAAAAAACCGGCGCTTGAAATCGCAGAGCCAAGCCCCTTCTTTATGAAGGGGATAAATCTTCCCAAATACAAAAGAACGAAACGTAAAAAATAAGAATAAGAATAAGAACGATATTTCAAATACCGCCAAGCCGACAGCCTTTCAATATCCTTCGCCATCATCTCCTATAGCTTCGACCGGGCATGATCTCACAGCCTCCGCACAAAGTTTTTCTTCCTCGGCGCTGGTTGGCTGTTTATTTACATAAGCATAGCTGCCGCTTTCATGCATGATGAAATTTCCGGACGCCGTTTCAACGCACATATTGCAGCCTATACATTGTGAATCGACGTAGTAACACCCCTTTGAATTTTCAAAAAATTTACCGTCACGATTTGCCATCGATCCTCCTTCAAAAAATATCGCGTGAAGCTATAGCCGGCAGCATATCCTGTCAAGAAGACTCGTCTATTTTATTGAATACCGTTTCAAAAAGTCCTTTATGGCCATCGAGTTGATGACGTCATCCTTCTCAAGCCACCCCTTCCTGGCAATCCATATGCCGTACTTGGCGAGAGAAAGACCGAAAGTGTCATGGGCATCTACACCTATCGCAAGCTTAACCTTCTTTTTTCGCGCATACATAATCCATCTCCAGTCGAGATCCAACCTCTGCGGGTGGCTATTTATTTCAATCGCCTTTCCGTTAGCGGATGCTGCGTCTATTATTTTCCTGGTATCTATTTGATACGGCTCCCTCGATAGTAGAAGTCTTCCGCTAGGATGCCCTATGATATCGACGTCGGGATTTTCTATCGCCCTTATTATTCGATCCGTCATTTCAGTTTTATCCATCTTGAATTTGCTGTGCACCGAAGCGATGACGATGTCGAACGCAGATAACATATCTCCATCGAAATCAACCGAGCCATCACCGAGAATATCTGCCTCGATCCCTTTTAAAACTCTGCATCCACCCTTCCCCATATTGAGCCTGTCTATTTCCTGGTGCTGCCTGACAACATCTTTTTCATCCATGCCATTGGCTATGGCAAGGGATTTGCTGTGATCACAGATCAGTAGATATTCATACCCTAGCCTTTCGCTTTCATATTTCAGTTCGGATATAGAATTTACGCCGTCGGAATAGTTGCTGTGAACATGCAGGACCCCTTTCAGGTCGTCCTCCTCTATCAGTTTTGGAAGCGCGCCGTGGGAAGCGGCCTCTATTTCCCCCATGTCTTCTCTCAGTTCTGGAGGTATATAATCAAGGCTCAGCGTTTTAAATATCTCAGCCTCGTCCTTGCACGGAAGAGCCTTCTTTGAGCTGCCCTTGAAAATTCCGTACTCATTCAGTTTCATGCCAGAATCTTTGGCAATGGATCTCATTTTTAAGTTGTGTTCCTTAGAACCAGTGAAGTGATGAAGCGCAAAAGGATACTCCGAAGGAGAAACAGCCCTGAGATCACACTGAATTCCTGAATCGAGGATCACCTCAGATTTAGTATCGCCATGCTGTATAACTCTTTCGACGAAAGGAAGTGAAACAAATTTTTTCATCACCGCTTTAGGATTTTGCGTTGCTACGACGAGATCGACATCTTTCACGAGTTCCTTGCGCCTCCTCAGGCTTCCGGCCACTTTTACCGATTCGACCTCATCCCAAGAACCTATCGACTTGGCTATATCGGATGCAAACTCCCACGCCTCTGAAAGAAGCCACTTGCCCGCATTTTTCCTGAGCATCGCAATTCCTGCGAGGATATTGCGCTCCATTTTTGCCCCGTATCCTGGTATCTTTGCAAGGCCGTGTCGATCGCAGACGAGCTTGAGAGATGCGACCGAGGATATGCCGTAATCCTTCCAAAGGCCCCTCACCCGTTTAGGTCCCAAACTGGGGATCTTTAGCATCTCAAGGACTCCATCGGGAATCGACAAGAGCATCTTATTGCGGCTCTCCAGCTCTCCTGTCTCTATAATTTCTTTTATTTTGGAAGCGATCTTTTCGCCTATTCCATCTACTTTCGTGAGCTCGCCCCTTTGAGCGATCTCCAATATCTCGTCGCCAAGGTTTTCTATTATCCTGGCGGCCTTTTCGTATGCGCGCGACTTGAACGGGCTCTCCTCCAGCAATTCAGAGAAAACCGCCATCTCGTGAAAAATTTCCGATATGCGAAGTGAATCCATATTCTCTGATGCCTCAAGTTCTATGATAAGGTTCATTCCGGTTTATCGAACTTGCACGATAGAGCTGCTCGAGAAGCATAGCCTGCGCAAGTTCATGTGGAAAAGTCATATCGGAAAGGGAGAGGATTAAATTTGCCCTGAACTTCACCTCATCGGAAACTCCATCCGGACCTCCTATGAAAAAGCAGAGGTTTTTTGTGGATGCATTCGCCCTCGACTCGATAAATTCGGCGAGACCGACGGAGCTTAATTTTTTCCCATGCTCATCCATGACTACCAGATAATCCGATGATGATATCTCGCCGAGCGCATAGAAATCGTCCCTGAAAGAATTCAAACTTGCATTATGGTAATGTTTTAACCTCGAAAAATAATCCGAGACCAATTCGGTAACCGGCTTCGATTTGATCTTGCCAATGCTGATAATCTTGATTTTCACCGTGCAAACTCCATCAGCGCTGAAACAGCTTTCTGGATTCCGAGCCACGTCTCGGACAACGAAGAAGCGTTCATGAATGCAGGGGTGGTCACGATCCTCGACTTGTCATCGGATACGCATGAACTTGGGCTGCACTCTATATGGGTATGACCCATGGATTCCACCATCTTGGCAAAAAAACCCTTTCCGCCTGTAGTTATCCCGGCTGTTATTCCCATCAAATGCAGCGATCTCGCAAGAATTACCGTGCCAAGGCATATTCCGCAAAGAGGTTTGCCCATTTTGTGCATCTCCGTCAAAAACTTCTGAAACCCGGGATTCATATCGCAGGAGGCGCCTTTTACATTCAGATTACAGAGGTTGATGCCGATCCCTCTTCCCCCTGGAATCACAGCTGCATCGATCTTTTCCGGATTTAGAGCTTCAATGTCAGAAATTTTTCCCCTAGATATCCTAGCGCTTTCCAAAAGCATTTCCCTCTTCTCGCCCATGGGATTATCTGAAATGGGGTGTATCACTTCAAATTCACCTCGAGGCGCAGCACATACGGCTTCAGCCCCCAGGAGGTCTATCGAAAGCAGCGTACACACCGCCTCGCTTATTTCAGTGCCATCGAGCCTGCCACAACCTGCTAAAATCACAGCCACCTTTTTCCTGGATCCCATAAAACCCCCTTTCGTGCAATTAACCTACACGCCAGGCACGACGATATCAAGCCCTTGCGAACAATCCGGCGATGATATAGACCGGTATAGCGATGAAATACGCGGACATAGCCATACAATCGCCGGTCTTCAAGCTATTCACCTACTCCTTCGACGACGCTCAAAATATCTCCCCTGGAATGAGAGTCGAGGTCGAATTCAGAGGAAAAAAAAGGATAGGGCTTTGCTTTGCTACATCGGACGACCCAACCCCCGGCATTCCCCCTGCCAAGATCAAAAAAATATCATCCGTACTGGATCAGAAACCGTCATTTTCGACGGCTATGCTCAAACTCGCAGAATGGATGTCTTCATACTACTGCGCTCCGATAGGGGAAGTAGTGAGATGCGCACTTCCATCCAGGATGCTCAAAAGCAATTCGCCGAAGACGACACGCGCCTCCTCCCCACATGAGATAAGGCCCGAGGGCGGCATCTCCACGCTAAATCGTGAGCAGGCGGCCGCCTCTGCCGAGATAATAAGATCATCTTCTGATGGGGAATCTAGGGTATTCCTCCTTCACGGAATAACAGGAAGCGGCAAGACAGAGGTCTATTTGGAAATCTTTGGAGAGATGGTCTCTAAAGGGAGGACCGCTCTCCTGCTGGTCCCGGAAATAGGGTTGACTCCGCAGTTGACTTCCAGAGCCGTCGCAAAATTCAAGGATGATGTTGCCGTGTACCATTCCGGGCTCACCGACGCACAAAGGCACGAGCAGTGGCTGCGCATAAGAGACGGAAAAGCCAAGGTCGTCATCGGAACTCGTTCAGCGCTCTTCGCTCCCCTTGAAAGACTCGGAGTGATAGTCGTCGACGAGGAGCACGACCCATCATTCAAACAGGACGACGGCTTTCAATACAACGCGCGCGACGCAGCAGTTATGCGCGCAAAGCTGGAAGGGGCTGTGGCGATACTGGGAAGCGCCACGCCATCCTTGGAAAGCCTCTATAATGTAAAGGCGGGAAAGTATTCCAAACTCGAGATGAATAGCCGTGCAAACTTCTCCAGACTCCCAGAGATCACCATCGTCGACATGAGAGCTAAACAGAAAAGAGAAGATCGCAACAAAAGTGAAGGGAATCGCAAGAAGCGCGAACTCTGCGCCCTCTCCCCAGAGCTCTATGACGCAATAGAAAAGACATTGAACTCCGGAGAGCAGACAATGCTCTTTGTCGGAAGACGGGGTTTCGCAAGCCTCATACAGTGCGCAGGCTGCGGCGAAGTGATCAAATGCCCTAACTGCGACATATCACTGGCGCTTCACGGAAATTCAGGAAAAAAGGAAAAATTAAATTGCCATTACTGCGGCTATAGCATAGACGCCCCAAACACCTGCTCCGTATGCGGGTCCGACCAGATATCACCTATAGGCTTCGGAACGGAGCGCATAGAGGCGGAGATAACGGATTTTTTCCCTTCAGCAAAAGTAGCCAGGCTGGACAGCGACACGGTGATGCGCTCATCGACGCGAAGAAAAATCTTGAATGACATGCGTAGCGGAAAAATCGACGTACTCATAGGAACACAGATGATCACGAAGGGGCACGATTTCCCCGATGTGACTCTCGTGGGCGTAATCTCTGCCGACCTTTCCTTGTCTATACCAGATTTTCGGTCCGCCGAGAGAACATTCCAGCTTCTCACGCAGGTCGCCGGCCGCGCGGGAAGAAGAAATCGCCCCGGCAGGGTAATAATCCAAACAAGACAGCCATCGCACCTGAGCCTGGTTTCCGCAAAGAATCACGACTGCGCATCATTCGCCGAAGCCGAGATCGCCCAGAGAATTGAGAGCGGCTATCCCCCTTTCACGCGTCTGGCGAACATAAGAATATCTTCCACCGAAAAAAAGAAGGCCCGGATGGCCGCCGAGACTGCCGCGGAGATAATAAAGAAGATGCTTCTGGAAAGCCGTTCTGAAAGCGGAATCAAACTGCTCGGGCCCGCCCCCGCCATCATAGAAAAGCTGCGGGGACGATATCGCTGGCAGATGCTCTTAAAAGCGCCATCTGCATCAGCCCTTTCCTCATTGCTGAAAAACGCGCGACCGAAAATTGAGAGCTCACTGCCCGGAAACGTCCGGTTCGGCATAGATGTAGACCCCCTCAATCTTTTATAACTATCTAATATTATTGATCTTTTTGTCAGGCGCAAAAATATACGCGACTGCGCACTTTTTTTTCACCCAAAGCAACTTGGGCATCCGCGCAACCGATAATTACTGTGGAAGCAGCGTTTGCATGGGCTGAAAGATGTAGAGGTTAAAAATTTGACTGCCCCCCCTTTTTGGGCCCTTCAGCAATAGTGTTGAAGGGCTCTTTGTTATCCGGTGTTCAAACAGATCGATCAGATTTCGACCTACAGCCATAAAAGCCCACCAATCAAAATGGGGGATTATGTTCATGATGAAGACGCGCTAGACGCTCTCTCCCGAAGTCATCGCGCTGTTTCCTTCAACTCACCTGATGCTAAAGACCTGCAGCATCGGATTTTGCTGCAAGAAATTCATAAAGGTAAACTCAACCGCAGCGGTAGCCCTGTCCATAATATTTATACAGTACACAATGGATCGCGGAGTATTTTTTATATCAAAAGAAGATCATTACGAGGAATGGGAAACCAGCCGGGCCGGCTCTAACACTTGCCCGCAGTGGGCGATTTATGTATAGCTATCGCCATGATACGAAAAATCATAACACACCCTAATCCAATCCTGCGCAAGGTTGCCAAACCGGTTTTAGAGGTTGATGATGAAATCCGTACCCTCCTAGCTGACATGGTCGAGACCATGTACGCCGATGGGGGAGTCGGTCTGGCCGCCCCTCAGGTAGCGGTAAGCCTCAGGGTTATCGTGATAGACATAGATTCGGAGGCGTCCGAAAAAAAATACGGCGTTCTGAAAATTGTAAATCCGGAAATAACCGACAGAGAGGGTCAGATCGAATGGGAAGAGGGATGCCTCTCCGTCCCCGATTTCAGGATAAAGATGAAGAGAAGCGCCCGGGTTACCCTTCGATATCTCGATGAAAACGGCATAAGAAAGACACTCGATTGCAAAGAGCTTCTCTCCATCGCAGTACAGCATGAGATAGACCATTTAGACGGCAAGCTCATCATCGATTGCGCCAGCGGACTCAAACAGGATATGTACCTGAAAAAAATCGAAAAGAAGAAAAAGGAAGGGATTTCATTCTAGATGAAAATCATCTTCATGGGCTCTGCGGCATTCGCGGTTCCTTCACTTATGGCGCTCGCCGAGGCCGAACATGAGATCGCAGAGGTTGTCGCCCAGCCTGATAAACCAGCAGGCCGTGGGCGAGAGATAACCCCATGTCCGATAGCAGCGAAGGCGCGGAAGATGAATCTTCAACTCTATCAGCCAAAGAGCGTAAAGAAGCCCGAGGTTATTTCACACTTTAAAGAAAGAGCGCCGGATCTTATCGCGATAGTTGCGTACGGCAAAATTCTGCCGATCGAGCTCATCGAGATACCCAAATTCGGATGCGTTAATGTGCACTCTTCATTGCTGCCCAAATACAGGGGAGCTGCCCCGATAAACTGGGCTATAATCAACGGTGAAACTGAGACTGGCGTCACAACAATGAGGATCAACGAAGAGATGGATGCCGGTGAAATACTGTTGTCCTGCAAAACCGACATCGACGACGTCGAAGACGCACCGATGCTTCACGACAGGCTGGCGCAGATGGGATCTAACCTCCTCGTTGAAACGATATCCCAGATAGAGTCCGGCAGGATAAGACCGCGCAATCAAGACCATACCAAGGCAACATATGCGCCAATGATCAGAAAGGAAGACGGACTGATAGACTGGTCGATGCGCGCCAAAGATATATACAACAGGGTAAGGGGGTTCAAGCCCTGGCCGGGGGCATTTACACATCTGGGAGGCAAATCACTTCGCATTCATGAAGCCGCCCTTACGGATCTGGATTTCGACGCAGCGCCCGGAGAGATAATCGAAACGGACGGAGCTCTCGCAGTCAAATGCGGAAGCGGAGTTTTATATCTCATCGAGGTACAGCTCGAGGGAAAAAAGAAGATGCCGGCTCAGGATTTTTTACGCGGCTACAAAGTCAAGAAAGGAACTATCTTAAAATGAAAACCATGATTGCACCCTCTATACTTTCAGCCGATTTTGCAAAGCTAGGCGAAGAAATTTCAGCGGTCGAACGCGCCGGGGCTGATGTCATACATATTGACGTCATGGATGGTCACTTCGTCCCAAATATAACGATAGGCCCTCTGGTGGTGAAGGGAATACGCAAGACGACAAGGCTTCCGTTGGATTGCCATCTTATGATAGAAGAACCCGAAAAATACATAGCGGCCTTTGCAAAGGCAGGGGCTGACTGGATATCGGTTCACGTCGAAACTTCAGATTTGCGAAACCTTCTCCCGGACATAAGAAAACTGGAATGCAAGGCGGGTATCGTAATCAACCCTCCTACTCCTGTCGAAAAGATTTTTCCATATCTCGAACTCGCCGACTTCGTGCTTATAATGACCGTAAACCCGGGCTTTGGCGGGCAGAAAATGATATACGATTCGGTGGAAAAAATCTCCATCATCAAAAAACGGCTGAAAGAGATGGGGGCATCAATACCAGTCGAAGTTGACGGCGGAGTAAATTCCAACACGGTTAACAGGGTTCTTAGCGCTGGCGCGGACATAATAGTAGCGGGGTCGGCCATCTTCGAATCCAACGACTATGCAAAATCAATAGCTTCGCTGCGCTGAAAGAGGGGATGGGCTTAGACGATGCAGAAAAAAAGAACAGCTCTTGTCGCCATAGTCATCCCTTTGTTTCTCGCAATCGTGAAGGGGGCAATAGGCTTCGCCACCATGTCCATCAGCGTCCTTGCCAGCGCACTCGACTCGCTGATGGACGTATTCTCATCGTCGATAACCGCTTTTGCGGTATCGGCATCTGAAAAGCCGGCCGATGAAAATCATCCATTCGGACATGCGAAGGCTGAAGCGATAGCCGGGCTCGTGCAAGCAGTTCTCATAATGGTCTCCGCCAGCTTTCTCGTCTATCAGGCCTTGAGGAGAATCGCGCTCGGCTATTCACTCAAAGAAGAAGGCTTGGCGCTGGGGATCATGCTGGCCTCGGTTATATTCAGCATCTTTCTTTCAGCCAGCATGAAAAAAGCCGGGAGAATATTCAATTCCACGGCATTCGAGGCATCGGCGCTCAATTTCACATCGGATATATGGACCAACTCCGGAGTCATAGTTGCGCTGGGGCTTGAAAAATGGTGGCACGTAAAAAATGCCGATCCGATAATATCGATACTCATATCGCTCTACATAATAATATCCGCAGCGAGAATAGGACATAGCGCCATATCCCAGTTGATGGACAGAACGCTTCCCAGGGAATTTCTAGATTTGATCGGAGAGACAATCCGCGCCCACAGGCCGATGGCCAAAGGTTACCACAATCTTCGTACGAGATGGGTCGGCGGAGAGAAATTCATAGAGTTCCATCTGGAGCTTGAAAATGAACTTTCATTTCGTGAAGCACACGATCTGACAGAAATTATAATATCCGAAATACGCGCTAAGATACCCAACTCTAGACTCATGGTCCACAGCGATCCGGAAGAATGCACAAAACACGCTAAACACCCTCCAGACGTCATTTAAAGGCTAGCAACGCGGTCGGCCGCAGCCAATATCCCATTTGACAAGATATCCCCATGTTATATGAAGGGGTGCGTTTTAATTCAGCTGCGGAGGAGCTATGATCGAGATTCGCTTTCACGGACGTGGCGGCCAAGGAGCTGTGATCGGCGGAAAGATCCTGGCCACTGCCATTTTTTCGGAAGGAAACTTCGTTCAGGCATTCCCAACATTCGGAGTTGAAAGACGCGGAGCTCCCGTGGCCGCATTCGTTCGAATAGACAAAGAAAAAATAGACCTGAGAAGTCAGATATACACCCCAGACCACCTCATCATACTCGACTCGACGCTCTTAAAAAATCCGGCCACCTTCAAGGGATTCAAAAAAGAAGGCTGGGTTCTCATCAATTCAAAAAAATCCCCTGAAGAGCTGAAGGCATCCGCCCAGATGTCAGAATTCAAAATCGCCTGCGTCGATGCAAGCGGCATAGCTGCGCGAAACAGGCTCGGATCACAGACCAGCCCGATAGTGAATACCGCAATTCTTGGGGCATTTTGCAGAATAACCGGCATATGCTCGATGGATTCTATCTCCAATGCGATAAGAAAAGGCGTTCCAATAAAACCAGACGCCAACATTAAGGCCGCCATGGAAGCTTATGACGAAGTTCTTTTTTCAAGCGAACACTAAGTGAACCACAGGTGAAAAGATGAACAGCACAGAAAACAAACCAAAACCTGTAATCTTCAACAGCGAAAAAGAGATGCCATATTTTGACATCTGCTCGGCCACGATGGAGTGGAACGAGACTGGGTCATGGCGCTACCTTCGCCCAAGCTACGTTGAAAAAATTCCGGCTTGCCAAGCATCATGTCCCACCGGAAACGACATAGAGCGCTGGATAAGGTTCATGCAAGATGGCGAAGTCGAAAAGGCGTGGCAGGCGGCAACATTGGAAAATCCATTTCCAGCTATAATGGGGCGCGTCTGCTTTCATCCGTGCATGGAAGGCTGCAACAGGTGCGAGATGGGTGGCGCGGTCAACATCAACATGCTCGAAAGAGCCCTCGGCGATGCGATAGGAGATAAAATTCCAACGCCGGAACCATTTGCGGCAAAAAGCGGCAAAAAAGTTGCTGCTGTTGGAGCCGGCCCGGCGGGGCTGGCATTCGCTTACCACATCACCAGGCTCGGCCATAAAGCGGTCGTCTATGACAGGGAAAAAATGGCGGGTGGAATGCTTCGCTATGGCATTCCATCCTACCGCCTTCCAAGAAGAGTAATCGACAGGGAGATCGACTCGCTGAAGAGGATGGGAGTAGAATTCAAACTTGGCCAAGAAATAAAGGACGCTGCACACCTGGAGGAGATCGTGCGTGAATACGACGCAACCTTCGTCGCCACAGGGGCGCACAAATCCCGTCCGATGGGAGTTTCTGACGAAAAGAGCGAGGGCGTGACATCCGGACTCAACTTCCTCAAATCCATAGAACACAGCAAGAAGATAAACATAGGAAGCAAGGTCTTGGTGGTTGGCGGAGGAAATACCGCAATCGACACTGCAAGAACTGCGAAGAGGCTCGGCGCAGAAGTTACGGTGATCTACCGCAGATCCGTTGCGGAAATGCCTGCATCTCAGGAAGAGATCCAGGCAGCCCTCGACGAGGGGGTCCGTATAGAGATACTCATGGCTCCAAAGAGAGTCATAGTAAAATCCGGAAAGGCAAAAGGGCTTGAATGCCTGCGCATGAAGCTTGGAGATCCCGACGAGTCCGGAAGACGCCGCCCCGTTCCAATCGAAGGTTCAGAAATGATGTTCGATGCTGACGCCATCTTCTCCGCCATAGGGGAGGAGATAGAAAACAGGATCATCCCTGCCGCAATACATATAAAAGATGGTTCTCTGGTAGCGGATGAGTTTGGCAAGACCTCCTTGAAGGGGATGTTCGCTGGCGGAGATATAACAGCAGGCTCCCGTACTGTCGTCGACGCCCTCGGCGATGGCAAACGCAGCGCCATAGCCATAGATTGCATTCTACGAGGAGAAAACCCAGCCGACATCATTCCAAGGATAACCATCCCTGGCACGTCCACGCCTCTGATGTCGAAATATCTGGAACACAGAACGGGCAAAGTTCACAATGCGTCAACGGATTCTAAGACAGAGATGCTGGGCGAGATCGTACGATTTACCGACCTCAACAGCGCCTATTTCACGCACTCAACTCCTGCGGAAAAACCATCTCTGCCCTTGGAAAAAAGATTCTCAGGCGACCCGTTCACAGAGGTTCACGCTTCGCCAGCGGAAGATATAAAATCATCGGAACTCTCAAGATGTTTTCACTGTGGCAGATGCACGGAGTGCGATAACTGCTACATATACTGCCCCGACTTGGCGATCGCCAAAAAAAGCTCCGGTTTCGAGATAGACCTCTACTACTGCAAGGGATGCGGTCTTTGTTCCCACGAATGCCCGCGCGCAGCAATGAGGATGACCGAAGAACCAACCGAATTTTGAACGTCCATCGGAAGGAAGGTTTGAAATGTCAAAAAAAGAAGTCCTAATGGGAAATCACGCTACCTCCTACGGAGTGAAGCTTGCCAGAACAGAGGTAATATCCGCATATCCAATCACACCGCAGACGCAGATAGTCGAGGAGCTTTCGGAGATGTGCGCAAAAGGGGAGCTCAACGCCAAGTTTATAAAAGTGGAATCCGAGCATTCGGCAATGGCCGCTACTATAGCGGCTTCGCAGGCCGGAGCAAGGGCATTTACCGCAACATCGTCGCAAGGGCTGGCTTTAATGCACGAGCTTTTATTCTGGGCCGCGTATGGGAGGCTCCCGGTAGTGCTTTGCAACGTCAACCGTGCGATGGCCCCTGGCTGGAGCATCTGGAGCGACCAGACCGACTCGCTTGCACAGCGCGACACCGGTTGGATACAGCTATACTGTGAAACGAATCAGGAAGTCATCGACACCATACTGATGGCCTTCAGGCTCGCGGAAACGATCTATCTTCCGGTCATGGTGGTCTACGATTCGTTCATACTCTCCCATACCTACGAACCGGTTGAGATTCCCGACATCAGCGAGGTCGATAAGTTCCTTCCTCCATTCAAGCCGAAATATAAGCTCGACACGAGCGCGCCAATGACCTTCAACCCGCTTTGCGCGCCTGACAACTATATGGAGTTCCGCTATATAATGGAAAAGGCCCACCGTGAAGCGATAAACACATATAACGATATCGCCAAAAATTTCGAAAAGAAATTTGGAAGGCCGAATGACATCGTGGAAATGATAGATGCCGATGATGCTGAAATAGTGTTCCTCACCAGCGGATCGATGACGTCCACCGCTCGCGTCGCTGTAAAACAACTCCGCGAACGTGGAGAAAAGGTTGGCATCTGTAAAATTCGAATGTTCCGCCCATTCCCGTTCGATGCGTTACGTGAGGCGGCTGGAAACATCTCGGGCGGCAGGAAAATAAAAAAGATAGCCGTTCTGGACAGAAATATCAGCCATGGCTGCGGCGGAATATGGAGCAGCGAAATCAAGTCCGCTTTCTACGACATCGCGCAGGCTCCGGATATCTTCACCTTCCATATAGGCCTTGGAGGAAGAGATGTAACGCCGGAATCCATCATCGAAGTTTATAACAAAACGAAAGCAGCAGATCACCCATCCGAAGACATTTGGATAGGTCTCAAAAAATAGAAGAGGGTTATAATGCGAACAGATCCACATCTTTTCAAACAGGGTGAGTCCAAACAGAGTTACGAACAGTCGGAAATGATGACGAGCGGCCATCTGGCATGCCCCGGATGCGGCGCCGCGATAGCGATGAGACTCGCTCTCAAATCTCTCGGGCCAGACACCATCGTGGTAATTCCAGCCTGCTGCTGGGCTGTGATCCCAGGGCCATTTCCCTACTCAAACATGAAGGTCCCGCTCATGCATACGGCCTTCGAAACGACTGGCGCAGTGCTCTCCGGAATCCGTGCGGCGCTCGACATAAAGGAAAATAAAACAACCCAAATCATGGGTTGGGCTGGAGACGGAGGAACATTCGACATCGGCCTTCAATCCCTCTCTTCAGCAGCCGAAAGAAACGAGGATGTAATCTACGTCTGTTACGACAATGAGGCGTATATGAATACCGGCATTCAGCAGTCCGGAGCAACACCGGAATTCACGTGGACCACCACGACGCCTGTTGATTTTCCGAAGATGACGCCTAAGAAAAACATCGATAGGATAATGGCATCGCACGGCATACCTTACCTGGCTACGACCTCGCCAGCATTTCCTCACGACCTCATGGCCAAGTTTGAAAAGGCCAAAAAGATAAAGGGGTTCCGGTTCATTCACATACTGGCCTCATGCACCGCAGGATGGAAAATCGATTCGGAAAAATCCATCGAGGTAATGAGAAAGGCCGTCGATTCAAAGGTCTTTCCCATATTCGAAGTTGAAAATGGTGAAAAATACACGATCAACATAGAACCAAAGGGAATTCCGGTTCAGGATTATCTCTCGATGCAAGGGCGCTTCCGCCACATGACACAAGAGCAGATCGAGTCCTATCAGCAATACATAGATAAAAGCTGGAACTGGCTGAAAAAGCAGGCCCGCTGAAGACATGCGGGAATGACTGCACGGCTGTCATCTCCCCGCCCGATCTCTTGCCTCCTCTTCCTCTTGAATCTTGTAGATTTCAGCCCGTCCGAATGAAATCTGCTCGAAGATCAAAGCCGTATGATCGCATCTTGATTTCTTAATATTACCTCTGTCTAACGTGGCAACTTAACTCTGGAGCCGATATCCTTACGGATGACAAAGATCAGTATCTCTTGCTCCACTCTATGTAAGCGGAGGCCGCGCCTGGCGAGGTGTCGTGTTTTTCTAGGTTAGTCGTTATACTCCAGCCCTTACCAAGCCTTTGTTTGATTCCAACTTCTTTCTGATCTCCGCTGGAGCCCACAGTCAGGGAGGTTTTGTTGGCGAGCCTAACCCTTGCTGAAAAAGTTTTGGTGTCGGGATTATAAGCAACGCTTTGAATCGGTGTTGATGCAAGAAGTAAAAAGCTGGTAAGGGCCATCGACCTTTCAGCTATAGCCATGTTTGTGTTGCTCACAGATGATGCGTTATCGCTATCCAGATCGTTTAGAGGCTCTCCGTACAAAAGCATCGATAGTATGTCCCCTTCAGACATAGGCGGCTCAGACGCAAGGACTATCGAAGGCTGCTCAATGGTCCCGGCAATCTCGACCAGAATTTTCATATCTATGTATGGAATGACAAATTTTCCTTTGACAACGCTCTTTTCAGATGGATCGGCCAACTCTATATCCAGATAATCGAGATTCGCTGAGCGCGAAAACAACTTAACCGGAAATGATTCTATCTTAAAGCTTCCAGAAAGCCTCTCATCATTGGTGTTCATATCCAGAGCTATTGGGATAAACTCAGGCGTCAAATTTGAAAGAATCCTGATTGGCTTGCCCGATACAGTCCTCAATGAAATGGAGTACTCGAAGTCATACGATTCTGACATATCACCGGACAAATTACCCAAACCTCCTCCTGTGATTATCCTCGAGTCGGGGACGAGCCTTGGAATCGACGCCAGAGCGAGGTCCGGGAGCTGTATCTGCACATCATCGAAGTCAACGTTCATATCGAGCGCAGCTTTGCCTGATGCATCGCCTTTAAAACCTATCTCCAATTTTCCGGCGCTGTCCAAAAAAATCTTTTGTTTGGCGGATTCAAGTCTGGACCTGAGCTTTGCAGGAAGGATTATCTTGTCAGATTCGGAAGACATCTTACCTTCCACAGAAAACTCCACAGAGCCGTCAAGGACATTAAAGGGAGCCGGTACTGGCCATGACGTTTTTTCAAGAACGGAAACCAACTCAGCAAAATTCTTTATTGTAAAGTCGAGATCAGCCTCGGTTTGAAATTTCCACCCTTTCACACCTTCGGAAGGGACTCCCTCAAAAGCAGAGGATAAATGCCCGCTCATATATACCAATTTCCCCTTGTGCGGCCTGACAACCGCAGAAAGGCTCCCCTTGGTTATCACATCGAGGTCAGGAATAAAAAAACTTTCTCCGTTGGCCGAAATGTCCAGATCGATATCTTCCGGAGGCCTGTATATAACTTCAGCATCGCAAGGAAGTTTATTTCTTTTCAGCCGCGCAGAGGTCAGGCACTTAAAATCAAAGAGGCCTCTATTTCCGGATTTATCGGAGCTCTTAAAGTCCAACCTACATCCGGAGAATCTGACCTCCGGAATCACATCGGACACACCCTTCATATTTCCATTCAAGAGCGCGTTCACTGATTTACTTGAAATTGTCGCGTCGATTTTAGATGACGCGGCAAGGATTCCTTCAGAATAATCCGCGTTAACCTCTACTCCCAATTCTTTGCCGTCATCTGTAGATAGATCGATCGATGATGAAACAATTCCACCTCCATCCAGGTTTCCTGACAGATTGACGCTGGCGCTCCAATCCCCTTTTCTGAACGATGATGCGCTATGCGCGGCAATAGTCCCGTCGAATCTCCCAAGGGCATCGGAGTTCAACCTGAATGAGAGGGATATTCTATCTATCGTATTTTGATTTGATGAATCAGCATTGATATCGACCGAGCCTGAGACGCTGCCGCCATAATAATCGACCTTTGTCGACTCTACACTTATGCGCACTGGCAAAATGGATACATCGGAGAAATATCCTGGAATTCTTACATCGGGGATGAATATTTCACCGTCGGTGCTCTCATCTTCTACATCGTCGGCTAGAACCACATAAATATCGCCGCCTGTCATAGAAAGCGGACCGATTTCCTTCAAGTTCGGAATCATACCTTTGAATTCGTATCTGAAAGAGATGCCGACGTCAGAAAAGCATCCGTGTTCGATCTCCGGTTTCATTTTAATGCAAATATTTTCAACCTTGATCGAAACTGTTTCATCCAGGAATCCACTTGATACAGTAGAAACTTTCATGTCGGACCATCCGACATGAATTCCAAGAGGGATGAGATATTTTGAAAGGGCCGAAAGCGAATATGGATTTATAATAATCGTGGGCCAGTTTAATACAGCGATAAGAAGCGCGAAGATCATAGCTAAAAACAGGAGTGGCGCCGATATAAGGGCTATGACAGCTTTTTTCTTCATATCAAAACTCCTCCCCTATGCTGAATATAAAATGCCAGCGCGAAGGGGCTTGTTTGGGAGGGGTGCTGTTTTTCAAAAACAGACCCTTTGCAGCGGTGAACCTCAAAACTCCAATGAGCGATGGCCACCTGATACCTATCCCCGGAGAGCAGTAGACAGGCAGATTAAGACTGACCGACTTCTGACCCATCACACCAAAATCCGCAAAAGCTATAGGCTGAAGGTTCAAGGGAAATATATTCGCCAGCCTCGCTTCGACGCCCGAGTAAAGCGCAGTCAGCGCGCCTCTGTTAGCATCTGGCAATTTTTTAAGCCCGAACCCGCGAAGATCGGCTGAACCTCCGAAATAATAAAATAACCATGGAGGCATCTTGGAAAATTGTGCGTTGCCGCTATCCACCAAAGTTGTACCGGCGAATCCCCTTATGGAGAGAATAAGCAGCGGCGAATCGAACCCTGCAAAATTGTACAGAGCTTCTCCTGACAACGTGAATTTCTGCGCGCTGATCGTGGAAAACGCCTTGTCTGAGTTGAACTCAGCCAATCCCCTCACGGTGTAACCGGATTTGGGATCTGCCACGTTCAACTCATAGACATGGCTGATGATCTCCAAACCTGCGATACCTGATAGAAAGTGCGTCCAACCTTTGTCGGCTCCGCTGAAGACCCTCGTGTAATTCAATCTCGGCCCGAAAAAAAGATTCCATCCTATTTCCCTGGTATCCCAGTTCACAGCAGCTGGGATAAGAAGATCATTGGCAAGGTACTCGTACCTGGATTCTTTTTCCCTCCTGGTCGAAAAGGCGGGCGTGAAGTGCCAGCGAGTCGGAAAAGAAAAGGGATAGACCATCCCTTTGACTAGAAATCGCTGTCTCCTGTAGGAGGCCCTGCCGGCCACTTCAAATGAAGATCCTGCTTTACCCAATCTTCCCTGCTTCCATGAAGCCTTTCCTATCAGATACTCCTCGGTGCTCCCTCCTAGCCCGGCGCTTACGAGCCTGCTCGCCCCTGAAATAGATTTCTGTGTAAGGTGAACGCCGTCGTCGGCGCACTCGGTGAGAAAATAGCTGCTCTGAAGTATTCCGCTCTGCGATATCCTTCTGCTGGTGAGAGCTATATTCCTATAATCATACGGATCCCCCACATGAAACGCATTGAACCGTTCAAGCGCCCCATCCATCAGGCCTTCCACAGGCGACTGTTCGAGGGAAGCTATATTGAGACGAGGGCCGGGGTTGACTTCAAGCTCTACCCCTCCGCTGCTGGCATCCCCTAAAGCCGAAACGCGAGGGCATGCAAACCCCTTCGACTTGAGACCCGATACCCCCCACCTTTCGAGCGAGTCCAAGGATTTCGGATCGAGCGGAGCACCCCTGATTCCCCTCTTTTGCCATGCCCTTAATGTGCGCGGGGGAGCCCCTTTGATGGAAACATCTGTAATTCGAGTTTTTTCCCCGACGACTATTATTACATTTTCACCTTCCTCTTTAAACTCCGGATCCAAATACCCGCGCTCCTGAAGAAAGTTGCGCGCAAAATACTTAGCCTGTGATCTAGGTATTTTGTTCCACGATTCGGCATTGTGATCTCCGCATATAAGTTTTTTCTCGTTGACATTGAATCTTATTATTTCAGAAGAATCTATCTTGTAACCTTCACATAGGGATCTCAGCACGGCATCCGCCGATGACGGCAGCATTAAAATTAAAAACAGGAATGTCGTTATTCTAAGAAACAAAGAATTCTTTCTCCACCCTGTCGTAGTAATCTATCACGCTGCGTATGTACCGGCGCTTTTCCAAATAGTCGCCAGGAAAAAAACTTCGTTTGAAGCCGTAGATTATTATATCCTTGAGTTTGTTGGAATTTATTTTGAAATTGTTAACAGCCAGCAATATTTCATCAGTCGCAGTCGTATCCGATACGAGCATGTTATCAGTACAGAAGGTAAATGAAAGCCTCTTCTCAAGCATCTTGGAAACAGGATGGCTCCTAACGGACTTCATCTCCGGCTTCGTCTGAAGGTTGGATGTCAGACATACTTCGATGGTCATTCTGCTATCAGCAACGTATTGCCACAGGTCGTTGACGTAACGTTCCTTTTCGGCCTTGCTACCTGATTTCACCATCGAAGCGTCGAATATGTGAGTGCCGTGCCCTATCCTGTCGGCGTGACAATCCGCTATGGCCTGAAATATGGATTCCGGGCCATATGCTTCCCCGGCGTGCACCGTCTTTCTGAAAAAATTTTTATGGGCCAACTCGAACGAACTTTTATAATGCTCCGCTGGATATCCGGACTCGGCTCCGGCCAGGTCGAATCCGACTATAGGAAGACCTAACTCATCACGGCAATATATCATGGACTCGACGAGGTCGAGCGCTGCAAGGCCATAGAGCTCCTCACGATCCATATACTTGTGAACGGACAGCAGCTTTCTGAATACTCCCGGAAAATTTTCATTGAACATCCTCATAGCGCAGCAGATTATTCCATATTCAAAATAAGGCTCGGAACCCGACGCTATGGCCTTCGAGGTATTGATCTCCTCTTTGGCGCGCGCGAGTCCCTTGTTGACCGAGATCAGGACATCCTCCACAGCCATAAGATCGTTCACATGCAGCTGCGGAGCAAACCTCGGTTCCACATACCTGACGCCATCCTCAAAACAGTCCATCGCAAATTCATAGGCGACGCGCTCCAGCGCCTCTGGAGTCTGCATGACGGCTAGCGTATAATCGAAGCCCCTGAGGTATTCCAGCAGATCCCCATATCTTTTTTTAAAAACCGTTTTTCTAAGCCCTGCTTCTGTAAAAGAGGGAAGTTTCACAGAATGCTTTTTTGCCAAGTCTATCAACGTCGACACGCGAAGGCTCCCGTCAAGATGAACATGGAGGTCGGTCTTTGGAAGCTTCCTGATGAAGTCTTTCGAATAATCACATTTTTTCTTCAGGCTGTCTTTCATCTATGGCCCCTTCTAATTTCGCTCTTTATGATCATTCTCAAGAACTCGGGATTTCTCCAATATCGTGCCTTTTTCCCATTTATGTATATAGTGGGAGTCCCCGTTATCCCCAATTTTCTGGCAGCTGCCAGATCATCCTTCACCCTGGATTCCGTTTCCGGCGATGCGATGCACGATGCAAAATCCTGCATGTCGTATCCAAAGGATTCGGCGATAGAGTCAACAGTCTTTCTGGTCATCCCCTTCTGAGCCCTGAACAACTCATCGTGAAACTTCCAGAAATCCCCTCGCGTCTGCGAGCATATCGCAGCCTTGGCGGCATAGCAGGCCACAGGATGCATGGGCCGCGTCATCTCCTCGTTACAGGCATTGTCCAAAGGGAAATTTACAAAATAGTATCTGACCTTGTCCTTGAAATCGTAGAGATAAGGCTTTACTCCAAACGCCGCTATCTTGCAGAACGGGCACTGGTATTCGCTGAATTCAACTATCGTGACATCAGCATCAGGATTGCCCCAGACCGGCCAGTTTGGATCGATATCTATGCTGCTCTTTCCCTGCATGGAAAAATATTTGGCCTGTTGATCGACGTCGGAATCTGCAGACTTGCCATGTGATACGCTGCCCCATACGCGAATAGCGATGAGTCCTATGATAACCGCAAGAGCCATAAAAAACAGGTGCGAGAAAAACTTTGGCTTGAAAGAAATATCTGATTTTCTTCCCACGACCGATAAAAAATAATTGAAGACAAAATGCGGAATACCTCCAATTCGGCATGGAAGAAGAAGGGAGAGAATCACAAACAAGATGACGGCTGTCAGGTAGAGAGGCGTATTTATAAAACAGAAAACCCTCAAGGCAAAAGCCGTAACATATATCATCCATGCACCATACAAAAATCCAACGACGGAAAGAATCCATGTAAACGCAAGGGTGTTATCCCTCTTTCTTACGGATGCGAGGATGAAGATCAAGAGCATCGCAATGGAGGAGTAGAATATTATTCCCCAGCCGCCATTTGGAATTCCAAAAAGCTGAGAGCTCTGACTGGCGCTCACAATATCGCAATTGATTCTTTCGCTTATCGCGCAAAAAGCGGGTTTTTCAAACCCCTCCCTTTGGACGCGATAGTGCTGCTTCATTGAAACAGCCGAAAGAAAAACCGCCGCCAGAGCCAGAAAAAGCGCCAAACAGAGAAGGATTTTGCGCATACCCCCGCCTTTCTTTTTGTGGATTATAAACCGGACTATAACTATTTGTTTTTGAGGTCTTTGGCAAGCTGATCAAAATTAACTTTACTGAGGTATTCTTCAATCATCCCCTGCACAAAGCTCCAGTGAGGCTTCACGGGGCAGACTGAATCCAGTTCACAGCCTTTAGAAACGTCCAGGCACCTGTTAAAAGCGAAGCTTTTGCAGATTGACCCGATCACATCATTTATTGAAATTTCGGATGGCCTTCTGCTGAGCTGGTATCCCCCTTTGGGGCCGGGGATGGAGTTTATTATTCCAGTACGGACCAGTTTCGGCAGTATGATGGCAAGGAAGTTTACAGGTATTTGCATCCGTTCGGAGATTCGCTTTTTGGAGATGACCTCTCCTTCTGCCGCCGACAGCATGAGAACAGCCCTGACTCCATAATCGAGCTCTCTGCATACCTGCATAAATCCCCCTTCAGCGCCAGCTTTCGAGGCCGGGTCGAATCCTACCAGTCTATGAAGCTCTTGAGCTTCTTTGCGCGGCTTGGGTGTCTGAGCTTTCTCAGCGCCTTCGCCTCTATCTGGCGGATTCTTTCGCGCGTAACCGAGAAGTCCCTGCCAACTTCCTCAAGAGTGTGATCGGATTTCTCACCTATTCCAAAACGCATACGAAGGACCTTCTCTTCGCGCGGCGTTAGCGTCGCTAGGACATGCTGTGTCTGGGCAGAGAGGCTTATATTCACCACCGATTCAGACGGGGAAACTATGGACTTGTCCTCTATGAAATCTCCGAGATGGCTATCCTCCTCCTCTCCGATGGGGGTCTCGAGTGAAATCGGCTCTTTTGCAATTTTTAAAACCTTTCTCACCTTTTCGAGAGGAAGCTCCATCTTGAAGGCGATCTCCTCCGGCGTCGGCTCACGGCCCAGCTCCTGAACCAGATAGCGCGACGTCCTGACGAGCTTGTTGATCGTCTCTATCATGTGAACCGGAATTCTGATAGTCCTGGCCTGGTCTGCGATGGCTCGAGTGATCGCCTGCCTGATCCACCAGGTTGCATAAGTGGAAAATTTGTAGCCACGCCTATATTCGAATTTATCCACGGCCTTCATCAGACCGATATTGCCTTCCTGTATCAGATCGAGAAACTGCAAACCCCTATTCGTGTACTTCTTGGCTATGGAAACCACCAGCCTCAGGTTGGCCTCGATGAGTTCATTTTTAGCCCTATCAGCGAACTGCTCAGCCCTTTTAATCTCCATGTAGGTTTTTCTGAGAGTTTCCATGTCCTGACCGGCTTCTTTTTCTATTTCTGAGATCTTAGCTTCTGCCTCCGCGTATGATTCGAGGACCTCGATTATTTCTTCCCTTGAAAGCCCGGAACTCTTCACGGCCTTCCTACGCTGATAGTCATTTTTCTTAAACTGCTTCGAGAGGGATTTGATCCCTTCCCCATCCGTATGAAGTTTCCTGGCGCAATTGTTGATGAGTCTGTGGCTCTGTTCGACCTGGTCAATCGCGGAATGCATCGCCTCGACGACTTCATTTATCGTCCTGTTGGCAAGCCCCATCTCTTTAAAGCACTCGAGTATCCTCTGCTTCACATCGGCAAGTTTGAAAGTAGCAACTTTTTTCGCCTTCTCGGAAAGCCCGGATTTGGAAAGCTTCGATGTAGATTCGTTTCTCTGTTTATTGAGAGTTCGAACCTTCCGCATCAGCTTCAACATTTTAAGCCTCTCAGCGGCCTCATCAAAATTTTCCAACTCGTCGAGGTTTACGTCCTCGAGGTCCTTCATTATCGAAATAACGCGGATTTTATTCCTTGAAAGCAGGTCACCGAAGGAAAGAACCTTCTGCACGCCAAGCGAGCTAGAGAGGAGGATGTTGAGCATCTCATTTTGCCCCTGTTCTATCCTCTTGGCGATTTCCACTTCTCCTTCGCGCGTCAGAAGAGCAACCTGACCCATCTTGCGAAGATACATTCTGACCGGGTCCACCGATCTGCTGGCATAGTCGGGCGTAAGAGCTACATCCTTTTCCTTCTCGACTTCCTTTTCTTTCTCAGATGCCTTGTCCTGAAGCATCTTGCCCTCGGCTTCGGATTCCACAATGTCAATGTCCATATCATCGAAAATAGAAAGGACGCTGTCGAGCTGGTCGGACGAAACCATCTCTGAAGGAAGGGCTTCGTTGACCTCTTCAACTGTGAGAAAACCCTTGGCCTTGCCTACGCTTATCAGTTTTTTTACCTCTTTTATCTCTTCGGTCCGCTTGGCCATGTTGCCCCTCTCCTATATTATCAATTGTGAAATTGTCAGTCGTGCTTTTGCGATATCAGTTCTTTTTTCTCTCTCAGCAATTCAAAAATCTTAACTTCGTCCCTTGCGCTTTCGGCCCTCTTGATCTCATCGTTTATCTCTTTAAGCCTTCTCGCGGCCGGCCTCTCTTTAAGCCTGTTGACGCAATCATCTATTAAATTGTCGATCTCGTCCTCTTCGCATCCACACCCTGCGACGGCCATTTCGCGAAGCTGGGACGATATCTCCGGGTCATCAATCGAAGCGAGAATATCCCCTACGGAGATATCCTTTTCTCCGGTCTGCGAAAAAAGCACAGAAACTATGTCGCGACACCATCCGTCTGAAAACTTTTCGACGCTCACGCTCTCCATCACATCGGCTATCCTGGCGGGCTTCATCAACAAACCCTTGATCAACATCAGCTCGCAGGAGGCAGGCGCCGACATCTTCTTTTTTGCGCCCCGCGGCAAAAACTCTCTGCCGACCGAAATCTTGCCGGCCGCAACCGACCTCGCTACATCCCTCTCCTCCACGCCGACCTGAAAGGCTGCAACCTTCGAATAGATACCTCTTTCCACGGGGTCGGACATGGCTTTGAGATGCGGGATGATCCTCCCCATCGCGTTGACTTTTCCGGCCGCGTCCCTTCCTGTTTCAGACAAAACTTTTTCAACGAAGAACTCAAAGAGCGATTTCGCGGATGCAGTCATTTCGCGAAATTTTTCTGCACCGTATTTCCTGACGAAGGTATCAGGATCCTCGTCATCCGGCAGAGCTACGACCCTTGGCATCAACCCCGCATCTATGAACAGATCGAGACTTCTGATCGCAGCCCTCGAGCCGGCTTCATCCCCATCGAAAACGAGAACAATATTTCGCGTATATCTCTGTATCAGCCTCAAGTGCCCTTCAGTAAGAGAGGTTCCAAGTGGCGCAACAACGTTGTTCACACCGACCTGAGAAAGGGCGATCAAATCCATATATCCTTCCACAAATATCGCGCTACCATCCTCTCGTATCGACGACTGGGCCTTGTTTAGCCCGTAAACACATCCGGACTTGTGATAAATGAGAGAGTCCGGAGAGTTCATGTACTTTGCGACCTGTTGATCGCCTTTTTGCTCCGATATATCCCTGCCGCCGAAGCCCAGCACCTCCCCGCGCGGAGATATGATCGGGAATATTATTCGCTCCCTAAAAAAATCGAAATACCCCCCGCTGTCCCTCTTTCTTATCAGCCCGAGTTCGGAGGCGAGATCAAGCGGCACGCCCTTTGAACGCAGGTGCTCCACAAGCGACTCCCAAGCGTTGTCGGCATATCCCAAAAAATGTTGCGTCCAAATATTTTCGGAAATACCCCTTTTAATCAAGTAGTTACTAGCCGCGCTCCCGCCGACAGAAGCTTTCAGAGTCGCCGCAAAGAAATCCCTCGCAATTTCGTTAATCCTGAAGGCCCATTTTTTGCGCTTCGAATGCTCTTCGTCAGCGGCGCTGACGAATCCGTACTTCGTTTTAGGGAGCTCCACCCCCGCGAGCCCTGCGAGATATTTCACAGCCTCCAAAAAATCTACGCCATCGAACTTCATCACGAAGCTGAAGATGTCGCCCCCTTCGCCACAGCCGAAACAGTGATAGATCTGCTTGTCGTCAGACACGTTGAATGAAGGGGTTTTCTCCCCATGAAACGGACAAAGACCCTTGAAGTTACGACCGGCCTTCTTCAGGGGAATTCTCTCGCCTATCAAAGAGACGATGGAAACCCTATCCCTGATTTCATCTAAGATGGACTTGCTGTACATAAAATTCCATCCCGGATCGCGGTAAAAGATAAACCGCAGTCCAAAAATTTTTATCAACTGAGTTTCTGTTTTACCAAATCACTGACGAGCTTGCCATCGGCGCGCCCTTTGACTTTTGGAGACACGACTTTCATCACCTTGCCAAGGTCCTTGATTCCGGATGCCCCCGTTTCGGATATCGCACTTTCGATGATACCTGAAATATCGGATTCTGAAAGCTGTTCAGGAAGAAAAGAACGTATGAGGAGGAGCTCGGCCTCCTCCTTTGCGGCCAGCTCATCGCGCCCGCCTTGTTTGAACATCTCGATGGACTCCATACGTTGCTTCACCAGCGACGAAAGCAGGGAGAGGCAATCACCCTCATCGAGTTCGCCGCGCTTTTCGATCTCACGGTTGTTGATAGCGGCAAGAACAAGGCGAAGGGCGCTAATTCTATCCGCGTCCTTCGCCTTCATAGCTTCCTTGAGCCTCTGACTTATCTCTTTTTTGAGTTTCAAAAGGCCCTCCTGAATTTCAGATCTTTCAACTTTGAACAGTTTCGGAAAGTCATCCCGGCGCGCAAAAGGTACCGCTATCAGCGAGGCACTCTTTTACGCTTTTTGGATGCGGCGATCTGCTTCTTCTTGCGTTTGATCGAAGGCTTCTCGTAGTATTCGCGCTTCCTCAGATCGGAAAGTATACCCGCCTTTTCGCACTGCTTCTTGAATCTGCGAAGGGCCTGCTCGAATGATTCACCTTCACGCAGTTTAATGCCTGGCATGCGACATCACCGCCTTTCTAAAGCCTAATAAAATCAACGCGTTACGCCTTATTGAGGTTGAAATTGCGAAAAACTGCCCGTTTTTATCAAAAGGAGATTCCTTGTCAATATAAATACCAGCAAAAATGATACGTTATAATAATGGCCTCAAAAGGGTCAGCTGCACCATCGCCTCTACATGGAAGGTCTGCGGAAACATATCGATAGGGATCGCGCGCACCAGCTCGTATCCCTCCTTCATCATCGCCGCCACGTCCCTGGAGAGTGTGGCTGGATTGCAGGAGATATAATATATATTTTTTGGCCTGAGACGCATCATCCCCTTCAACGCCTCCTCGCATCCTCTTCTGGGCGGATCGAGAACGATAGCGTCGAGATTACCGCTTATCCTATTTTCCGTTTTTTCGGAGGCCTCCGCATAGAAATCGATATTCGAGATTCCACGCTGAGCGATTTTCTCGCGGGCGATCTCCACTGCCTTCACATCTATCTCGAAAGCAACGACGTGATCTGCAATTTTTGCCAGATCGAAGGTAAAATTCCCCGCACCAGCATACAGTTCAAGGATCTTCCGATCTTTCCCCTGAGATACCCACTCGACCAGCTTCGATTTGAGCTGATCGTTCTGTCCACTGTTTATCTGTAAAAAAGATGGACCTTCCTCTATTCTGAGTGAGACCCCCCTGTCCCTTTTAGAAAAATCGCCGCGATTTATGCGCAGCTTTTCATTCAGGCGCGCATCGGCTATCAGGCATTCCTCGAACTCGATGACCTCTTTGGATTTGGCGCGATAAAAACCGACCCGCCCTTTTGAATCGACATGGAGCTGCATCCTGTTTCTGTAGTTCCACTGCATCGGAGAAGGCATAGTTTCGAGGAGATTCGGCGATGATATCTTCGCTATTCGGCAAAGGCTCTCCTTCAGGATTTCCCGTTTCCACTTCAATTGTGCATCGTACGAGATGTGCTGCCATTGGCAACCGCCGCATTTCCCAAAAACCGGGCACCTCGGAACCACTCTGTCGGCCGATTCCTCGATGAGATCAACGAGCCTGCCTTCAAAATAGTTTCCGCAATCGGCATTTATTTCTATCTCGCATAGATCGCCAGGCGCTGCAAAGGGAACGAAGGTCTTTTTCCCCTCGATATCCCCTACGCCGGCGCCGCCGTAAACCAGTTTTTCAATTCTTACCTGCAAATTTGAGAACCTCCTGAATACCATTGCAGCTATATGGAAGCATTGACCAAGGCAACCGTTAATTTTATTGTTTCAAAACAAACTCAAACAGTATAAGGCCAATTCTAAAGGAACAGGAGATGATATGGATCATGATCAGAAGGTAAAATCCGTTGCGTCGGCCATTGCCAAACTCTCTGAAATGAACTCTCAGGTCAAAATACGAAAATCGGTGGACTCGCACTTTGTCCCCAACCCTTATAATAAAAGAGATAGGCTTCCAAAGATCGACATATCCGATCTTACCGAAATTATCGACATCGATGTTGCGCAGAGAACATGCACAGCCGAGTCCAGCGCCACATTCGCCGATGTCGTAGCGGCGACGCTAAAGCACGGCCTCATTCCATATACAGTGCCTGAACTGGCCGGCATCACCCTCGGAGGGGCGATATCCGGATGTTCAATCGAATCGATGTCCTACAGATACGGAGGATTCCATGACAGCTGTATAGAATATGAAGTCGTGACCGGATCAGGTGAAATAATCACCTGTTCACAGAACTCAAACCCACTTCTATTCAACATGTTGCATGGTTCATATGGAACGCTCGGCGTCATCACGAAAATAAAATTCAAGATCCTCCCAGCAAAGAAGTTCGTGAAGATGGAATACAAAAAATTTTCCGATTTTTCATCCTTCTGGACGGAGCTCAAGGATCGTTGTAACGGCGGCGACCACGACTTCGTCGATGCGATAATTCACAGCAAAAGCGAATTCGTGATCTGTCTTGGCAGAATGACGGACGAAGCCCCTTATCTCTCTTCCTACAAATGGCTGAATATATTCTATAAGAGCACCTCCGCACGTACGGAAGACTATCTCACGATAGAGGACTACTTTTTCCGCTACGACACCGAGTGCCACTGGCTCACAAAGACCGTGCCTCTGATGGAGACAAAACCGGCGAGGCTCCTTTTCGGAAAAATCGTTCTTGGTTCTACCAAACTCATCGCATGGTCGAGGCGCCTCAAAAAAATCATGAAGCTCAAAAAACGCCCGGAGGTAATCGTCGATGTCTTCATCCCTTCGCAGCGCTTCGAGGAGTTTTTCAAATGGTATGAAAATGATTTCGATTTCTTCCCTCTCTGGGTCGTTCCCTACAGGGCGCCGGAGTTATATCCGTGGCTTGACGATGAGTACGCCAGGCGCATGGGCGGAACCCTTTTCATAGATTGCGCTATCTACGGGAAGAAGAATAGCGATCCTGAGGTGGATTACTCGGAGCTTCTCGAGAATAAGACGACAGAGTTAGGAGGGATAAAGACGCTCATCTCCAGAAACCACTTCAGCGAAGAGGAGTTCTGGAAGATCTACAATGCGGAAAATTACCACAGGGTGAAAGCGGAGACAGACCCCAACGGAGTATTCCTCGACCTCTACAAAAAATTCGCACCGGGGAATTACAGGTAGGTCAGATCCTGCGAAGAACGCCTCTAAAAGACTCCTGTTTTGCCGTCTGTCCAGGAAAATTTTTGAATCTGCCGTTCGGAATCTCAAACCATATCATTTTCAATCCACGCGCCCGCACGGGGCGCGACCTATCACGAAATATGCGGGGCCGAACTGCCTGCGGTGTTTCAATCCACGCGCCCGCACGGGGCGCGACTCCAGACTCATCGGCATCCCCCTCGGTTACAAGTTTCAATCCACGCGCCCGCACGGGGCGCGACTTTTGCTACTTTGCCGCGCTATGGGGGACGAACAGGTTTCAATCCACGCGCCCGCACGGGGCGCGACACAGATGACCGGCCTGCCGACGTAGGCGTATCCGTGTTTCAATCCACGCGCCCGCACGGGGCGCGACACGGCGGATGACGGTCTTTTTTGCCATCTCGTTGGTTTCAATCCACGCGCCCGCACGGGGCGCGACTACCGCCATCCAAGACTCGTCGAGGCGGTCATCGGTTTCAATCCACGCGCCCGCACGGGGCGCGACTTTATCACGGGTTTTCAGTCACAAAGCTACTCGAGTTTCAATCCACGCGCCCGCACGGGGCGCGACGAAAGTTGTTTGCGTATTTGGCGATCGGATTCGAGTTTCAATCCACGCGCCCGCACGGGGCGCGACTCGTTTTTATTTTATGGATGGAGACTCCTGGGGGTTTCAATCCACGCGCCCGCACGGGGCGCGACTTTTATGTTGAGATCGAAAGCGCGTTCGGGGGTGGTTTCAATCCACGCGCCCGCACGGGGCGCGACAGGAAACGACTTCGGCGTTCGGGGGTGGAAGATGGTTTCAATCCACGCGCCCGCACGGGGCGCGACCGATCGTCGACCGCGAGCCTGACGATATGTGTCGGTTTCAATCCACGCGCCCGCACGGGGCGCGACCACGGCTCGCCGCGCCCGATGTCGATCCCTAGTGGTTTCAATCCACGCGCCCGCACGGGGCGCGACAGGAGCGATTAACCCGTTAGTGCACACCAACCTGGTTTCAATCCACGCGCCCGCACGGGGCGCGACTTTTTGTTTTTCAACTTACAGAGGTTATTCTAGTGTTTCAATCCACGCGCCCGCACGGGGCGCGACCAACCAACGCTAACGAGTCCGCCGCTGAAATATTGTTTCAATCCACGCGCCCGCACGGGGCGCGACCCGCACCTGCAAAAGCAAACCAATCATGCTCCGTGTTTCAATCCACGCGCCCGCACGGGGCGCGACCACCCCGAACCTATAACCAGACCCTCTTTATGCGGTTTCAATCCACGCGCCCGCACGGGGCGCGACGATGCCGCATAGGGGCGTTCCTGTATTGGACTTGTTTCAATCCACGCGCCCGCACGGGGCGCGACCATCACACGGCGGCAGACATTAAGAAGGCAAAATGTTTCAATCCACGCGCCCGCACGGGGCGCGACCTTACTTCGTTTCGCTATCGTCCCCGCCGGACAAGTTTCAATCCACGCGCCCGCACGGGGCGCGACTACCATTTTTTTCTTTTCTACATCCTCAATATCGTTTCAATCCACGCGCCCGCACGGGGCGCGACCAGGCTCACTTATTAGAATACCGGCACATAAGAGGTTTCAATCCACGCGCCCGCACGGGGCGCGACTTTTTATTGCTTGCCGCGAAAAGATGCGTCCGGGCGTTTCAATCCACGCGCCCGCACGGGGCGCGACTTAACGATTTCGGAATATAAGGCGAAATAAATTATGTTTCAATCCACGCGCCCGCACGGGGCGCGACCGCCGGCTTGGTCGATGTGACATGGTTCACCGAGGTTTCAATCCACGCGCCCGCACGGGGCGCGACCCCGATCGGGCTCGTTATTTCGCCGGAGCTTCTGTTTCAATCCACGCGCCCGCACGGGGCGCGACGGATCGTCGTGGGGCAATATGCGTTATGGCGCGTTTCAATCCACGCGCCCGCACGGGGCGCGACGTTCGCGGTCGCCATCGCGAGCGCGAGCTTTTGGTTTCAATCCACGCGCCCGCACGGGGCGCGACCCGCCCCGGCGATCATGTATCTTTTGAGCTTCATGTTTCAATCCACGCGCCCGCACGGGGCGCGACTAAATGGGGGTTGAAATGCTTAAAAACGTTTGGGTGTTTCAATCCACGCGCCCGCACGGGGCGCGACAGTCTATTGGATTGTAATTAAGCATAATTAAGTAGTTTCAATCCACGCGCCCGCACGGGGCGCGACTTGCGGGCGGAAGTATTTATCCAAATGCACGCCGTTTCAATCCACGCGCCCGCACGGGGCGCGACAGCATATCTTGTTATTCGGCGGCTCGCGAAGCGGTGTTTCAATCCACGCGCCCGCACGGGGCGCGACCATATCAGCGAACACATCCGAAGTTTTTGGTTAGGTTTCAATCCACGCGCCCGCACGGGGCGCGACTCAATAGCTTGCCGCTGGCGTTCGGTTTTTTTGGTTTCAATCCACGCGCCCGCACGGGGCGCGACCGGCCGCCTCAGGCGCTCCGCTGTATTTCAACGAGTTTCAATCCACGCGCCCGCACGGGGCGCGACGTGAGGTATCACAAGGTGTTTGTCGAGACCTCAGTTTCAATCCACGCGCCCGCACGGGGCGCGACGGCATCACGACGAACACATCTTCAGCGGTTGGTGGTTTCAATCCACGCGCCCGCACGGGGCGCGACCGCCCCTTTTCGTGCTGTAGGGTCTGCGGCGCGGTTTCAATCCACGCGCCCGCACGGGGCGCGACATCGGACATGCGCGCTGGATAGATGATGCACAAAGTTTCAATCCACGCGCCCGCACGGGGCGCGACTTTTCGTTTCTTCCTGGGTTTTTCGTCCATAATGTTTCAATCCACGCGCCCGCACGGGGCGCGACTGAAATCGCTCATGCGTCTGAGTCTTGATCGTGTTTCAATCCACGCGCCCGCACGGGGCGCGACTTGGCATAGGGAGCATTGGCGCAACTCAATCGGCGTTTCAATCCACGCGCCCGCACGGGGCGCGACACCCCGGCTTTGAGCAAGCAACTGTTAGAGTTTGTTTCAATCCACGCGCCCGCACGGGGCGCGACCTAAATACTATCAGAATCTAGGCTGGTTTCTTGGTTTCAATCCACGCGCCCGCACGGGGCGCGACCTTTCAGCCAATCGAGTCAACGCTATGTTACGGGTTTCAATCCACGCGCCCGCACGGGGCGCGACTGGACGAGTTCGGAGTTAGGTCAGACGTTGATGTTTCAATCCACGCGCCCGCACGGGGCGCGACTTTACGTTGTCGAGGCTCTTGCTGGAGCGTCTGGTTTCAATCCACGCGCCCGCACGGGGCGCGACTTTCTTGGTTCGAGATGGTAAGAGAATCCGCGTGTTTCAATCCACGCGCCCGCACGGGGCGCGACCAGTGTGACGGGCGAGGTGGGTTGCAGTCATAGAGTTTCAATCCACGCGCCCGCACGGGGCGCGACCGTCATTGTTAATGAATCCCTTACACAATATAGAGTTTCAATCCACGCGCCCGCACGGGGCGCGACCAAAGACTTAAGACTTTAGGTAAAGTATCAAACCGTTTCAATCCACGCGCCCGCACGGGGCGCGACACCGATTCGACGTTGTAATCTATGCCGTCGAACCGTTTCAATCCACGCGCCCGCACGGGGCGCGACCTTCTTGATAGCTGGCAAAAGGCTCTTGGCTATAGTTTCAATCCACGCGCCCGCACGGGGCGCGACCAGATCGCCGTTATCAACCGATATCTTTCCGATGTTTCAATCCACGCGCCCGCACGGGGCGCGACGAAATCGACTCAAGGGCTGATATCGTCGTTCTGAGTTTCAATCCACGCGCCCGCACGGGGCGCGACTTAAAGTAACGGCGAAATATGTCGGCCTATACGGGTTTCAATCCACGCGCCCGCACGGGGCGCGACACAGATAGGGCTTCGTTTTCTTGAAGCCTTCGATGTTTCAATCCACGCGCCCGCACGGGGCGCGACTATCCGTTACCGGATGCAGCGCCGTATCCGCCAAGTTTCAATCCACGCGCCCGCACGGGGCGCGACAGTTACGAGTTAATTAATTAGAATGCCTTGCGTTTATCGCCTTATAACGCGAACATTCAAAAAATGCCCAATATATCTAAACATGTTCCTATAAAAAATCACCAAATATCCTTTAGTTTTAACGCTATAACGCAATTAGCGAACATCAACTTACAACCGCATCAGCTTGGGATTCGCGATTCAAACTATAAGCGGGCCATCTGGATCATAAGCTTTTTTGGCGCCGACATGCTCGATCTTTTTTCGCCAATTGGCACCAAGAAAATAAAATCTCAAGCTATCGCTATCTTCATCTATGACATCTAATAGTTGACTCTTAAGTTTCACCCATTGTCCAGGATCAACAACACATTCAAAAACAGAATACTGAACGCGTTGCCCCCAGTTTTCACAAATTTTGGCAACTTTTCTCAGTCTTCTAGGACCAAGGCCATCTGCTGTTTTCGCAACATCATAGCTTACGAGAACTAACATCTCTCATCTCCAGAAAAATGGGGGATAATCATCTATATCTCCTCTTAGCAACCTCGCCAGCATCATCGCCTGAACATGGAAAAGAATCCCGATCTTCACATTTTCTTTCAAAAATGGATGCATAATTTCTTCCTGTTTTCTCGCTTGATAGGCAGTGAGCAAATCCTTTCTTGTTTCATCGGTCATCAACACGGCACCCGATTCCGACTTTTGAAAACCCTTCGGCGATACCTGTCCCCTATTGATAAGCGAAAGCAGCAGTCTGTCCGCAAAACATGGTCTGAATTCTTCCATTACATCCAAGGCAAGACTGGGCCGACCAGGCCTATCACGATGCATAAATCCAACATATGAATCCAGACCGACGCCTTCAAGGGCTGACCTCACATCGTGCGCAAGCAGGGTGTACAAAAAAGAAAGAAGACAATTGACGTTATCCCTTGGAGGTCGCCTATTTCGCTGTTCAAACACAAAACTTTCCTTCTGATGAAGAATCAGGTGGTCGAAGACATCAAAATATATCCTTGCCGCATCTCCTTCAATGCCTCGCAGGGTTTCCAAATCGCACTCCCTGCTTAGCATTGAAAGTATGCCAGCCAGCCTACTTACCGCAAATTTCACATCCCTTGAGCAAATCTTGTCCGAGTGATCGCGCAAGGCCCGCTGCAGAACTGTCTTAGCATTTGCCACCTTCCCGATTATAAAATTTCTAGAAAGCCTGGCACAAAATACCAAGTCGTCGGCCTTGCGATACTGTTCCCTTCTCAACAGAACATTCCCATGCGTTTTTCCATGTACTCTTGCGAGAAATTTACCGTATTCCGTGAGAAAAGTTATCGTAACATCATTATCGGCGCAAAATCCCATCAGAAAGGGACTCATGGCTACGTTGCCAAAACAAACTATTCCTGAGATGGTGTGTATAGGAAGTTGCAACCTTACAGCCCCTTCAACGGACACCGCAACAGTGGATCCATCTTTGTTGAGATAGGCCCCCTGCGTTGTGACAAAAAGAGTGTTCAGATATTTCTTCGTATATACTCCTCAACATCTTGTTCCTGATCGAATGTCTTTGGCAGACATGCGTTTAACAGAGAACAGCTTTCACATTTCTTCGAATACACCGCCTTGGGTGTTTCGCCGGAAGCGATAAAACTATGGAGCTCATCAATTGTTCTTATGGTGTAACTCCTAAGTTCATCTCCAAAATCTACATCAAGTCGATGTCTTGTCTTGCCATAAAATATAGCACCATGAGGAACTTCAAGATTTAGAATCTCTTCAAGACATAGCGCCTGGGCACATAGCTGAACAAGGTCGCAGTTATTCTCCTTAGGTCTGCCGTGCTTATACTCAATGGGAAACGGAACCCACACACCATCGCAATTCTTTTGAAACTCCACCACATCCGCTTTCCCGTTCAGACCATATTTCTCAGAACGAAGAGGGATCCCCCTTTCTATGTGCAACTCGCCTCTCTTCTCAAAGCGCTCTTCATGCGCATTTTCATGCATCACGCCACCTGCAACAGTTAAGGCATTATCATCCCACACCTGTTCAATGTAGGACAATGCACACTGTCTTTTGCAAAAGACAAAGTGCTGAAGCGCAGAGATATGGACAAATTCCTCTTCCTTGTACATTGGCAACTATACCTTAATGGTCATAACCGCCTGTTTGACAGGTTCACCATTATACAACAATTCATAGTCCGAAAATTTTCTTGCCGGTCCTTGTGCAATCTTGCGATGCTCAACTTTTTCAAATAGATCTGTTGCGTTGGCATTACCAAGCGGCGTGCCATGTTCGAAAATAATAAGCGAACGCATCGTCATGAGACCGCGTGCTGCCGAGCGATCGTGGTCGAACATTTTCTGGAGCGCCTCCCAGAAAAGTTCCAGATCCTCTTTGGAAAAACCGGTCTGCGCCGCGAGGTGCGCGGACACAAAACCATGAACGCGATACAGACCATATGGAATGGTAAATTTTCTACCCATTGTCCGGTTATCGCCCCCCTGTTTCTCCGCCTCGGCCTCTGTTGCAACCGCCATTCGCGTAATACTGTGCTCCATGGCAACAACCGGATCGACAGAACGAGAAAATGTAAGCTGAATTGGTCCTCTAACCTGGCCGCAGTTAACTCCAAGGCTCATAACCGCACCGAAAGTTCTGATGTCGTAGTAGTTGTCACACATCCACTTTCTTGCTTCATCGACTTTATCGCCACCTTTACGTTTTTTATCATCCGATTTTAAAAGTTCTTCGGCTCCAATTGACTTATATGCATCCTCGTGCATACGAATAAGAACAGCTTTCTCCTTTACATAAATATCGTACGGCTTTTCGGCATTCTTGATCATATGCACGTAGTTTCTGACCTTCCTTTTCAGGCATACATCCGTAATGAGACCCATTCCGGTCTCGGCATCGACGCGGGGAAGGTTGCCAGCATCCGGGTCACCATTTGGGTTGCCGTCCTGTACATCAAAGAACATCACGAAATCATAGCGCCTGTCCAACGGTGTTCTGTTCATCATAATCGCTCCTTTGTTATTATCTGGTTAATTTTTTGCGTTTCTTGGATATTAAAAATTTTGTTGAAACAACCGATTTTCCTAACACGATCGTAACCTACCTTGACGAGCCACCTTTTAAAGGGTTCAGCCTTCGGAGAGGGAATCGACTGGATTATGCGCAAGAGACCCACGGTGTTGGCACAGTCGGTCTCACGCATTTTACCGTCAGTGGCCGGTAACTTCAAACCGTGACAATTTATCACGACTTGGTTCCCCTCACCGTTGAGGCGTTGTTTTAATTTTAGCCAATACGCTCTCGCATCCTGACTATCCACCACCGAAAACCACCACTCATTGTTGTGCATTACCCTTCGAATTTTACTCCCGTGAAATACTGCTATCTTTGTTTCCACTGTCTTTTCTCCCAGTGGGTCTGGTTTACCTGCAACACAGCTCAATCTTTTTTCCTGAAAAAATCCTGCCGCTGATGATAATAACCGACGGCAAAGTGGGTCTGTTCATCCAAGGCCATATTTGCAGGGAGATCACCGGATATCCCATCAACGATTTCACCAATCTCCTTTTCCATATTAACCTGCCGCCCCGGGTTGAGTTTTGGCAGATGGTGGTTTTTGAGCTTCAACAATCGTGGAAATACGCTTGTAGGGGATGTTGAGGCAGCGCCATAAAAGCGATCCCTGATAGTGGCGTTAATACCCGGGTTCGCCTCCTCCTGAATTTTTTCAAGCACGGCAAACAGACGACCGAGTCGATACCCTACATTTACGTTATTTCTATCCAGAGACATTTGAACCTCCCTTTCGTTTCGATTATGAATTCTATTGAAGCGGTTGAGATATGCCTTCAGTATCGCTGCCCTAGCCCTATTGACGCTGCGTTCAGCACGTATTCTGCGGATACACTGCTGCATAAGAGTGGCAGGATAAGGCGAGCCGTCCAATATACTTTCAACTACCCTGCTGGCTAGATTTGGGGGGACATTGTCCATCTTATATTCTAGGGCAGTCGCGCTTAAAATTTGGTAAAGCGACAGGTAATCGGGCTCGTTTGATCCCCCATCGATAGAAAAATCGTCGAAGTGGCTAACAATTTTTTCTGCAAAGCTATGAATGCTTCCGGTTTTCCAAAATCTCACTGAGATTCTGGCGCGATTTGGCGCCAACCCAAGTACATAAAAACGATGCCCTTCATCGGCAGGTATGCGTCCGCTATACATAGCCTCGTATAGCCCCTTAACAGCTTTGATGCCGCGATCTGGATCATCTTTGCTGTTCTTAAAATACCAAGAAAAATCAGCTTCGAAGTCAAAAATGTTGTCTGTCGTACCTTTTTGAGACCAAAAAAGTATTGTATCTTCACCAACTCTAATCTGATTTTTATTTGAACTAATAAGATATTTGAGAGCTGTTGAGTATGATGCTTCAGCCTCACAACACACCGGCGAATTGAAGGCCTGTTCCTTTAAATAAGAGTCAAAACCTGAACTCTTTTGAAATGCTACAATCTTGGCGTTACTTCGCGCATTAATTATGGGCGTTGGGGTATGAAGTCGGGCAACAACACCCCTCTTTCCTGTAATGAGGCATATAGATTCTACAGATGATGATCTACCATCATCTTCGGCCTGACTTTCAGTTTCGGCAGGCTTTGACAGCTGATACATCTTCACCGCGTCCCTCTGTGGAATCAGATAATCGTCTCCTTCAAGTCGGAATGTTATATTGCATCCGGGAATTTTGATGCATTCGGTCCATAACGGATGAACCATCACATTTTTCCACTCGTCATTTGAGTAAAATAAAACGACCGCATTAACACCGTCATCTTCACGAACTTGCTTCGGCAGTGTTTCTAGCGACTTCAAAAACGTACCCATCTGTTTTTTTGCCAAATCAACCGACTTTGGAGTCTCGTCCTTTGGTTGAGCGAAGAGATAACCGTAATGGTCCCAAAGAAGATTTACAGATTGCCATGAATTAGAACCGGAACGGATTACCGATTTCGGCAGCTGATATTTTTTGCCCCTCCTCCCCTCTCTCGTGTCTTGAAGATCGAGAAAAACACCTTTCTTATCTATTATTACAATGAATTTGATCTCTTGTTCTTGAAAACCGATAGCAGGCAAACTGTCTTTATTTCTCTGATAATACTCATACAGGGCCTGGAGTATCATCTCTTCACCTCCTCGCTATCAAGGGAAGGAACGACGACAGCGCCATCATCAAGGCGAGCCCTAAAAAACATCGGCTTTGGGTCTTTTGGATCTGAAAAATCCATGTCATAGAGCATGAAACCCAATTCTCTGTTCTCGTTTATGGGTTGTAATTTTTCCGCGGATGGATCATCAATCAACTTGAAACCGCAGGAGAACTCCCTACAACCAAGATATGGCATGTTAAAACATTGACCTTTTTTTGCCCTGCGCTCAAACATGGCGTTGTATTTGCCTGGGTTTTCGTCTTTAGAATCTCTTTGAAACTCTATGGGCTCTTCTTTGCCTGCCAGATATTCGGGAACTGGGTTACAAACCTGACATCTCTTTCCAATGGGAATAAAAACAAGCTCGGCATACAGCCTGTATCGAACATCCCGCAAGATGAGCCCGGCTCGCTGCAGCCTATTATCTTCGATCAATATTCCATCTGATCGTGGACTCATCACGGCACTCACCTCGTTTCTGCGAACGGAAGCCCAGCTGATGGGAGAAAGAACTTCAATCTTTTTAATCTGCCATCTTATTGCAGGCTTCCAGAATATCGACTCGAATATGGCTCGCGCTGCCGAAGGAGTCATCACATCGTAGCTTACGCGTTCAACCTTCATTTCAGGACGTGTAAAACAGGCATAATCTCCCCATACCTCCAAACAAAACTCCTTGTTGAAATAATCTCGCATCAGCGGACCTCCTTTTCAGATTATAAACTGACCATTGTCCCAATCCGAGTCATCGGAGAGCAGACCATAGCCTGGCTTATAAAGACCAGAGCTCTTTTGAACCCAGTAGCCGTGAATTTCCTCAATATGATCTTTTCTTTGTAATTCATAAAAAAGACCATAAGGCACATTTACAATAAATCTTTGTAGCATTCGAAGAAGCCATCTCTCAGGGCCTTTTCTTCTGAGGGTTTCTATGAGCTCAAAGCTGTCATTCTTCCCTGACTTATATTTAACTATAATAGCCCTTTGTACCGTATCATCGATAAGCTTCACTGAATCAGCAAATGTCCTGAACTGAAATTTAAAATCGTCGGCATTATCCAGCAACCTCTCTTTGAAATTTGGCTTATCGAAATTATTCAGACTTTTGTAGAATTCTTTGAAGTAGGTTGAAAACACCTCATCAGTTAGGTCAAGCCGACCCGACTGACGCAAAATGCCGCGGGAAACGCTCTCGCCCTTGCGCAGCAAGCCTTGAGGCGATTGTGATGGGGGCGAAAATACGACAACTTTGCCGATCTTACCCTTCACATTAAGCTTGCCTTCTCTATTACACCTGCCGGCAGCCTGAGCTATTGAATCAATACCTGCAAGCGCCCTAAAAACCACCGGGAAGTCTATGTCTACTCCGGCCTCGACAAGCTGAGTACTAACCACTCTTACCGCTTTTCCCTCTAAAAGAAGGCTCTTTACTATGGCTATGACATCACTTCTTTCTTCACCGCACATATTTGCCGAAAGATGGATTGTACCCTCAGGCATGAGTTTATGAAGCTTTCGGCAATCTTTTCTGGTGTTAACCACGCACATAACTTGTTCATGCTCCTGCAATTCCTTCGCAATATCAATCCATTCCTTTTTGATATCTAACCCGGCAAGTTGAATGTTCGTCCGTATTGGCAACGTTACATCGCCGATATCCTTTGAGACGATATCGACGGCACCTGAAATGCCTACAAACTTGGCCCTTTCACTTCCGATTTCTCCACACAAGGCTGGCTGGGTAGCCGTACAAAAAACGACAGTCACTCCGAAGTGATCAACAAGCCCATTAAGTACAGAAAGAATCGGTTTTAAATACTCCGGCGGAAGCATCTGAGCCTCATCGAGTATGATTATGCTGTTCACTATATTGTGCAATTTTCTGCAAGATGATGGACGACTAGCCAAGAGTGATTCAAAAAGCTGAACATTCGTTGTGACAATTATAGGGGCATCCCAATTCTCGGTTGCAAGTCGACTCTTTTTATCTTCTTCATCTGGATCGATATTACTGTGATGCTCGAGAAGGGCATCTTCGCCAAAAACATCCCTGAAAACATTCGCAGTCTGCTCTATAATGCTCGTATAAGGAATAGCCATAATGATACGACTTTTATTATGGAGAGCAGCATGACGAAGGGCAAAGGCCATCGAAGATAGCGTCTTCCCGCCACCAGTGGGGACTGTAAGCGTAAAAAACCCAGGAGACATTTGTGCCTTTTTGACACAAGCATCATAAATCTTTTTTCGATAGATATTTACAGGAGTATTCTCGCTTGAGGAAGATTTAACATCCATAAATTTACGAAAATGCTCTTGCATCGCTTCAAGGGATGGATAGCTACTTCTCAACTTAGAGATATCGGGATTGCAGAATCTTTCTGTATCAAGAAAATCTGCGTCAACTAGACAGGAAAAGAGCATTCTTACCCACAGGTGGGCATGTTCAAAATTGTTATTATTCTTATTATTATCGACAAAAGCTGGCGGTGAGCTTGGACGACATTTTGTACTGATAATAGGTTGTGAACCTTCTAAAGCGCTAATCGCGAAAATCTCGTCCCTCTTTATTTCAATTGTTCCAGATGCTATACTCTCCATCGTATTAAATATTCGATTTTGAAGATCACCACCCGAGGAATCCGGCTGCCAATCCGGCAGACCCGCATGATGTCCAGCTATTATTGAGCCTAAAATCCTGGCAATGGGATGATTGTTTAACCTGTCAAAAACAAGCGCCGCGCCAGCTGTACTGTGGTTTGGCCTAGGAGCACCAGCACGCCTCGAATCGCCATAACCGGATACCCTTAAAAGATATTGCTGCCAAGCAGGAAGGTATTTACCAAGGTCGTGCAACAGGCCAGCGAGATAGGCCCAATCACCATTGGAAAAACTTTCTGCGAATTTCTTCGCAAGTTCAGCTACGTTGTTTAGATGGTCTTCCAAGAGTTGCCACTTGTCAGGAGGAGCCCCCTCGAGTGAGTGGGCGAAAAAACGATGAGACTTGATTACATCATCTTCCATATCTTCCATGCAGATTTTTCTAATGCCTATAGCGTTCACTATGCAAGACAAAATGCGCTTCTGAAATCCGCAACGAAAAAGATTACCTTCCGATAGGGAAAAGCCTTCTCGCTTCGGCTTGGGCATCCAGATAAAGCTCGATCATCGGCTTTCGGGTTTTGGTGGCGAGTGCTTTCACGTGGTCGTACTCAGGAACTGCCTTGATGATGCGACCATCGTCATCAAGCCCAAGCTTGAACCGAAGTTTCCCGTGCCTGACTTTCTTTTCCACGATCTTCCTGCACAGAACCTTCCTGTCTACCGGCCAGTACTTAACGCCAAAGGTAGTGGTCTCGCGCAAGAAGATATCGATCGCATCATCCTTGAATCCCCATGGAACCAGTGCGGAGATCTTTACCGCCGGACGGTTCTTCTTCATCTGAACGGGGGCCATGTCGACATCGGCAGCGCCGATGGAAAATAGGGAGTCTATCACATAGTCGAATATCTGTGGATTCATATCGTCTATATTGGCCTGAATGACGATCATAGGAAAACCTTCTCCTACTATCATGCGGATGGCATTTGGCATCTCCTCGAAGACATTGTCACCGTATCCGTAGCCTACGCGCTCTATCTCTTGTATCGGAGACTCTCCGAAAAATTCACAGGTCGTTTTAAGAATAGCAGCGCCGGTAGGAGTGACGAGTTCGGCTTTGACCATCGCAGGTTCGGTGGGAATGCCTTTCAGAATCTCCATCGTGGCAGGAGCCGGCACAGGCAAAAATCCGTGCGCACATTTCACCTTTCCACGGGATATCGGAAGCGGTGACGCGGATATGGAATCGAAACCGAAATACTCGAAACCTATCGCCGCACCTACGATATCAACGATAGAATCAGTCGCGCCGACCTCATGAAAATGGACCTTGTCGACACTCACCCCGTGAACCTTTGCCTCAGCCCTTGCGATGGTATTGAATATCGCACGGGAAAGTTCCCTTACCGCACGAGAGAGCGAACTCTTCTCGATCGTCTTATCTATCCACGGATATTCGCCGTGTCCCAGTTCCTTTTTGACCTCGACGCGTATATTCGTTCCCTTTATAGGCATGTGGCCGCTGACTTTGACTATCCTGTAATCCCCTACCTTCAATCTCTTCAATTCAGAGAGAAGGTGTTTCATGGGCAATCCGGCATCAATCATCGCTCCGAGGAGCATGTCGCCCGCGACGCCTGAAAAACAGTCAAAATAACATGAGGACATTCTATCCCCTCCTTATAACTTCTACCTCTAGAACAGCTCTGTCGGTGGACCTCAGAACCTTGAATACAAATTTACCCGAAGTAAAACTCTCGCCGACCTTCGGTATATGTTCGCAATTGCTTATCACAAATCCAGCCACGGTTTCATAATCTCCGTAAGGAATTTCAAGTTTGAGCAGATGGTTGGCATCTTCTATCTCCATCCTTCCGCTGACTACGTATCTGTGTTTTCCCATCCTAGTGAAGAGAGAGAGCTTGTCGTCATGTTCATCCCTTATTTCGCCGACGACCTCTTCCAGAATATCCTCAACTGTAACAACGCCGGTAGCCGCGCCGTACTCATCTACCGCAACAGCTATCTCTTCCCCTTTGCGTTTCATGCTGACGAGAAGCTCGTCCAAAGGCATCTCCTCCGGAACGAAGTATGCCTTTCTCATAAGCTCGCGCACCGGCTTTTCCTCTTCATGGAATATAAAATCCGATCCAAAAAGGACGCCTACGATATTGAAAAATCTGTCTTCGTAAACGGGGACCCTTGAAAAAGCGTGCTCAGCAAGGGCCCTCTCCGCCTCTCTCCTAGCAACCGAAACAGGGAGCGCTACCACATCGACAAGCGGGGTCATTATGTTTTCCACCTTTTTGTCTTCGAGGTCGAAGATACGCGATATCAGTGTTTTCTCTGATGGACGCACATCGCTCGCCCCCTCGGTCCCAGATTCTATAATTATCTCCAGATCATCCCTCGTCAGGCTGTCGGAAGTTTTTCTTGCCTGCCCAAGCAGAGAATCCGTGAATTTAGATAGAGGCCACACTACAGGATAAGCCAGAAATGAAAAAAACAGAAGCGGAGGCGCCATGTAGAGCACCATCCTGTCGGCATGCCTCTGATATATTGCCTTGGGAATTATCTCGCCAAAAATGAGAGCCGCAGGCCAGAAGAGCAGGGCAAAAGGAACGTAATCACGACCGTAGTTGTCTATGATATAAAAAGTTGAAACGACCGAACCGGCAACGGTAGATAAATTTGTACCCAACAACGTCGTCGAAAAAAATCTGGAAGGATGTTTCAAGACACGAAGGGCAAGCCTCGCCAGCTTCGAACCGGCGTCGGTCGAAATGGCGAGTTTGTACTTATCCGCGTTGACAAAAGCCATCTCGCTTCCGGAGAAAAAGCCTTCCACCAGCAGGCACAAAATAAGAATTGGAATGACTATTGCCAAACTCATCTAGTCCTCTATTTCTCCGAACAGTTCCTCGAGCAGATCATCCATCGTCACCAGGCCCACAATGTTCCCCGAGTCATCCTTGACTATTGCCATATGAAGTTGCGCCCTTTGAAATTCCCTGAGCAAATCCTCCAGCGGCATTTTTGAGGAAGCAAACAGAGCCGGATGGAGCCTGTTTTTTATTTCCGTCCGTTTTCCTGATTTTTTTTCGCTGTGGATCGACATCAAGTCCCTTACGTGAAAGATGCCGACTATGTTGCTTTTGTCGCCTTCATAAAAAGGAATTCTGGAAAACTGAGCTGTTCTTATTTTCTCCAACATACTTTCGTATTTTACATCCACAGGAAGTGAAAAAACTCTGTCAGCTGGCGTCAATATGTCGGCCACAACTTTGTCGGTAAATTCGAAAACGTTGTGTATCATTTCGCTTTCTTCGGAATCTATGGCGCCCTCGCGCTGACCCATGTCAACCAGACGCCTGTAATCGGCTTCCATGAATGAATGACTCGTCGTGGCGGACTGGCCGCCAAAAAGATTGACTATAAAATCGGCGAACGATGAGAGAATGACCCTCAGCGGGCTCACGGCGTAGTGAAATATCCTCAGAGGCCAAATCACCACCTGCGAAACTGACATGGCATGCCTCAGGGAAATATTTTTGGGAAGTATCTCACCGAATATGAGCACCACAGGCGTTATCACCAGAACTGAAACGAAGGTCTCGATTTCCACCGAGGATCTGAACATCTTATTTATCAGAGAAGCTGCCACTATGGATATCGACACGTTTACAAATTCATTGCCCAGCAAAATCGTTACGATCGTCTCCCTGGGTTTTTTCAATGCCGCAATGAGATTTTTTGATGATCTCGTTCCCGATTCCATGAGCCTGTGAAACTCGACCCTGGAAAGGGAAAATATCGCCGTCTCCGAACCGGAAAAAAATGCGGAACAGCAGAGCAGTACAAAAATTATCGTTATATCTGAAATCATCCCGGTTCTTTCCTGCAATTTCTCTCTTTAAGGAAATGGTCGTACCCGCGACCGATCCCGCGCGCGACAAGATCCTCGGCGTTGAGAACAGATCGAACGCCGGGATCATCCAAAACGCGCCCTATTTCGGCAACGCCGAGCGCCTCGAGCGACGCGAGAGACTGATGAATTCTACCAGAGTCCGCAGTAAAAACGAGCTCAAAATCTTCGCCGCCAGCGAGAAGGAGTTCCCTCGGGTCCACGCCTATCGCAGCTGATGCCATTCTGAAATCATCCCCTGCCGGTATTCTATTCACATCTATTTCGAATCCTACGCCGCTAGATCGCGCGATATGCCCAAGATCCGCCAAGAGACCATCGCTTACGTCTATCATCGAAGTCACACAACCCAACTTTAAAAGAGTCCTGCCAAGATCAGTTCGATGAAGAGGAGAGAGGTGCCTTTCGATAAAGGGCTCCATGCCGGATGATGTGCCCATTTTCAAAGCGGCAAGGCCGAGAGCGGAGAGGCCAACGGCCCCTGAAATAAATATGGGGTCCCCGGGGCGCGCACCTTTGCGAAGGATGGCCCTGCCCTTCTCCACCTCTCCGATTGCCGTGATTGAGATTGAAATCTCTTTTTCAGATGAAGAGGTATCTCCTCCTACAAGCGCTGCACCGGATTCCCTGGCAACATCTGAAATGCCGGAATAGATTCCTTCTACAAAATCCAGATCGGAGTCTAAAGGTAGCGCGATGGAAACCAAAAAATATTTTGGAATTCCGCCCATCGCAGCGATATCGCTCAGGTTGATCGCGAGCGCCTTTTTTCCGATATGAAACGGGGAGCTAAAGCGCAAATCGAAATCGATGCCTTCATAAATTGAATCGACGGTGATCAGCATGTCGAAACGATCGTTCATGGGAATCACTGCGCAATCGTCGCCTATTCCACAAACTTCGTCAGGAAGTCTGCCGAATTTATCACAGATTCGCGCTATCAGCCCGAATTCCCCTATATCTGAAAGATTCGGACTCATTGCGCCTCTTGAATTCTTCCTTCCGAAACCGTAAGCACGAACAACCTTCTGGAAGCCTCACCTCCTGCATCAAAAGTTATCTTCCCAGCGACCCCATGAAAATCTACCATACCGAGAAGAGAATCTCTTACTCCGTCCCTGCCAGAAGATCCTATTCTCTGGACAGCAGTTGATATCATCCTCATAGCGTCATAGCCATTGGCCTCGAGCAGCGTGGGCTCTACCCCGTAGGCCTCCGTGAAATTTTTAACGAACGACATGACGAAGGGGTCCTTCGAATCCTTGAAAAATGAATCGACAAAAAGGGCGCCCTCTACGAATTCACCGCCCCTTTCGAGAAGCCCCTTGTCGTTCCACCTCGAAATACCGAGGAGCTGTGTCTGCTTCACCCCCATCAGAGATAGCGTTGGTACGATGTAGCCAACAACTCCAAATGAGTCGGGAATAAACAGCGCATCGTAATATGGTCCTGAACCGACCATCCCTGCGGTGTTCTCCAGCATCCCCCTGCCCCTGAGCTCACCTGCAAACTCCATCTGATTAGGAGCGTAAGAGCTTGATCCCACAACCTTTCCACCGACAGCGGCCACGGCCGAGGCAAAGAGGTCCTTGTATTCAATCCCCTTCTTGTTGTCAGGATACAGGACGAAAAATTTCTTCATCCCGCTCTTTTTTGTGGTGAGATAGTCAACCAGAGTTGAAACCTCGGCAGATGGTGATACATAATTGCGGAAGACGTAGTCGCCAATAGCCGCCACTCCATCGCGCTGCGACAGGGTTATAAGCGGAACCTTGCGCTGCTGCGCCCTCGACGCCGCCTCGATGGCCGTGTTCGACATAAGCGGACCGATTATCGCAACCACATTCTCATCGGCCAATTCGTCGATCATCGATGAGACGGATTTCCCCGGCGACATCTCATCTCTAACTATCAGTTTCGTTCCGCCCGGGCCGCTGCACGGCTGAAAAATTCCTGCCGCGCATTCTACGCCCTTGAGAACCGATTCGCCATAGACGGCGAACTTTCCCGAAAGCGGAAGTATGAGCCCGACCTTTACCGAAGCCCCTTCGGCAACCTCGCCCCCGAAATCCGCAAGGAGGAGCCTCGCCGAAGCGTAGTACTCGTGTTTGGGATATGACGATATATACGACCTGAGAATTTCCGCTGCGCGCTGCGAATCTCCGCGACGCACGAGCGTTTCCGCATACTTGTAGTCCGCGTACCCGCCGGAGCGCTTGCCTTTGAAATCCGCCAGTGGAAGGGATTCCACATCGGCAACGGTTACCGATTCATCTCCAAGCCAGGCTCGCACCGATGAAAGCGCCTCATCTTCCGATATGATATCGCCTGCGGGAACGCTTGAGCTCTTATGTCCGGCCCCTGCGGAGTAGTCATCCAGTATAGAAAGCATCCATCCTATGCACTTCCCGGGAGCGAGTCCGCTTCCGCGCGACGCTATGACTCCCAAAGAATCTATCCTCAGCCTGAGTATCGCGCTCTGCGACGACCTGTCTATCGGCTGCATCTCTTTCAATGCGCCGGACTCGTCTCCAAGCCTGTGGAGCGACAAGGCCGCCTTGAATCTTGCCATCGGAACTACTGCAGGAGACTGAATCTGCAAATACGCTGCTCTGTAAAAAGAGATCGCTGTTTTGTAATCCTCCCTCGAAAAGGCCATCTCGCCTCTGTAGAAGCGCGCCTTGTCGGTCAGCTCGGTATAGGGATAAGTCGATATGTAAGAAGCGAACAGATCATCAGCCTCGCCGAATTTTCCGGCGGAATAGAGATCGTAGGCTGCGGTAAAAGCCAGCTTCATCTCGGAAGTTTCCGGATTCGGATATGCGGGGACCCCTCTGGAAATTCCGGCGCCGGCACACCCTGAAAAAATCGCCGCAATCCAGACGAGAACAAGAATTCTTTTCATCATTCCCCCTTAACCACTGAAACCATAACGGGACGCAGGAGCCTGTCGGCCAACCAGTATCCCTTTCTATGGACCGATACGATGGTGCCGGGCTCCAGGTCATCGTCATCCACCACCGAAATCGCCTCGTGCACGGTCGGATCGAATTTTTCACCGAGCGCAGGAATCTCCTTCAACTCGTGTTTTTCAAGCGCGGTCAGAAGAGATTTTCTCACTAGTTCGACACCATCGGCGATATTCTTCGCCTCTTCGCTGGCATCGGGAGAAACGTGGTCGAGCACCCTGTCAAGATCGTCCAGAGAAGGCAGAAGGCTTTCAAGCAGTTTCTCATTGCCGTATTTTACGATCCCCTCTTTTTCCCTCTGCATCCTCTTTTTGAAATTTTCAAACTCAGCCATGACCCGCAGCAGTTTGTCATGGTGAAGCTGAGCCTCATGCTCCGCGGACTCGATCTCGCGGGTGACATCATCTTCCGATGTAGCCTGATCGGAAGGCTGCCCGTCAGCCATCCCGCGAGGATTTTTTTTCCCCGCCGCCTTGACTGAATCTTTTTCGAAATTATTGGACTGTTTTTTGGTCATCTTAACGAACCTCCTGAATCACATTTTCAAAAGAACCTGCCGCGATCATGCGTCGAGTATGTCGCCAAGAACTTTGGCCGTAAAATCGACTATCGGAACGACGCGCGAATAATCCATCCGCATCGGACCGATTACCCCGAGGGTTCCCACTGTACGACCCTCGCGTTTATAAGGGGCGCCGACTATCCCCACCAAGTCCAGCCCCCGCCCCTCAGGAGAATCGCTGCCTATAAAAATCCTGACCCCCTGACCTTCCCTGCAGCGCTCCAGCAGCTTCACGACCTTGTTCTTTTCCTCGAGCTCGCGAACCACCCTGCGAAATTCCTCTGAATTTGAAAATTCGGGAGTGTCCAGAAGCTGTATCTCGCCCCCGACCACCAGCTCTGATCCAGGAATGCACGATAGAACCTCTCGCGAAAAGAGCATCGCATGGCGGAGCATCTTGTCATACTTGGCATAGTCCGTTGCCAGCTCGCGCTCTATCTTATCCAGCGCATCCTCCAGCGTCATTCCATGAAAAGAGTTGTTGCAGTAATTGGATATCTTATCGATCTCGGAAAAATTGAAATCCTCTCCCGTTTCTATTAGCCTGTTCTGGACGATTCCATCCCTCGAAACGAATATCCCAAGCACCTTGTTTTTGGACAACGGCATGAATTGGATCTGTTTGAAGATCATCTCCTCTGTGCTCGGCGTCATAACCAGCCCGACGTAATGAGAAACCTGCGCAAGGAGTTTGGAAGTATTTTGGATGATGGACATGACCTCGCGTTCGTCTCCGGCGCAGCACTCGCGAATCGCCTCCATCTCCGCATCGGAAAGCTCGCGCTTTTTCAAAAGCGTATCGACGAAGTAGCGCATTCCGGCGCCGGTTGGAACACGCCCAGCCGATGTGTGGGGCTGCGTAAGAAACCCCATCTCGGTCAGGTCGGAGAGGACATTTCTTATCGTTGCAGGAGAAAGATGCCCGGCGTATTTCTTTGCGATAGTTCTGGAACCTACCGGCTCGGCGCTCGCGATATAGTCTGAGATCAGTATCTCCAGTATCCCCGCATGTCTTTCAAGTAGCTTTGGTTCCATAATATTAATAATTTCAACAAGTTGGCACTTAAGACGAATGAGTGCCAACTAGCTATCAATAGCATGCCCCCTTGTCAACAAGGGGAATGCAAGCAAGATACTTGTTTTATATAACATTTTTATGACCGCTAGAGCTTCACGACGTCGAGATACTTAGGAATCTCCACATTCCAATGAAGCTCATTCTCGATGCGCCGCTTCAAACCCAGGCAGGCATCGGGCTCCCCATGGACGAGGAAGGTCTTTTTCGGCGGCGATTCGAATCCGCGAAGCCACCTGAGGATGTCGTCGTAGTCGGCGTGCGCCGAGAGAGAGTCCATAAATTCGATCTGAGAGTTAACCACGACCGGCATGCCGTGGATCTTGATCGCTTTTGCGCCATCGAGGATTGAACGCCCGCGCGTTCCGGCCGCCTGAAATCCCGTCATCACAAGGGTACTCTTCGGATCGGGAAGGTAGGCCTTCAGATGATGCAGAATTCTCCCGCCTGTCATCATCCCCGATGATGAGAGGATTATCGCCGGTTCCTGAAGCACATTGAGCTGTTTGGACTCCTCGGGATCATGCACCATGACGAGCTTCGATGGACGAAATGCCTTCTCCCCCTCGGCTTTTACCCTGTCGTTGAAGACGCTCTGCTCCGCAGCGTATTTCAGATAGATGTCGGTGGCATCGATGGCGAGCGGACTGTTGAGATATATAGGCACATCTGGAAGTCGGCCCTCTTCGTCCAGATGCCTGAGGATGAAAAGAACCTCTTGAGTCCTGCCGACGGCAAACGCTGGAATGACGACCTTTCCACCGCGCGCTACGGTAGTGTTTATTATCTTTTCAAACCTGTCGAAGACGTTCTCCTCAATGTGCAGTTTGTCACCGTATGTGGACTCCAGCACGAGATAATTCACCGACTTGACGTGTCCCGGATCCACTGAGATCAGGGAGTCGTAGGTTCCCAGGTCCCCTGCGAACATGATATTGAATTTGCGGTGTTTTTCCTTCACCGAAATGTTGATCATACGCGAACCCAGTATGTGCCCGGCGGGACGCAGCATCATCCTCACTTCGTCGGAAAGTTCGTGCCACTCCCTGTCCTCCACCCCTTTAAGCGAGGATAGAGAATTCACCGCGTCCTGGTACGTATAGAGGGCCATCGGGTGTTCGTGTTTTGAAAAGCCCTTCTTGGCGGCAAACTTCGCATCTTCCTCCTGTATGTAGCCGGCATCCGGCAGCAGGATCTTGCAAAGTTCGACGGTCGGCTCCGAAGCGAAGACATTTCCCTTGAATCCGTCACGAACGATTATGGGTATATAGCCGCTGTGATCTATATGGGCGTGGGTCAGCATCACCGCATTTAGCGCCTTGAGATCGACGGGAAAGGGATGCCAGTTTCTCCTTCGCAGATCTTTCAGCCCCTGATAAAGACCGCAGTCGACCAGCCAGGAGTGGGTCTGGTTGGACAGATGAAATTTTGAGCCTGTTACTGTTTCGGTCGCGCCTAGGAATTGTAGTTTCACTAAGTTTTCAAGCCCCCCTTCAAGCGGAATGGCACATTTTACGCCGCGATGGCATAAAAAAGCAAGATATCTAATTTTACATGGCGAACTCGGAAAAAATTTGGTCCGATATTTCGATTCCACGATCGGTCAGCGCTATCCTCTTTTCATCGCGCAGAATGAGCCCACGATCGGCCAGAGATGAGAGGGTTTCCGAATAAAAGTCATCAACGCTTCCGCCGAAAATCTCGCAAAAGCGCGAAAGCTCGATTCCGCGTGTCATGCGAAGCCCCATGAACATGAACTCGAGCGCTCCCTGTTTTTTATGTATAGATTCTTCTGAGGAGAGAAATTCCCCTTTCATATATTTTCCAATTTCACGCGAAACGCAACGTCTCACTCCGAATGAGTTTTTCACGCCCATAAGAAATGAAGCCGCAGATGGTCCGAGGCCCAGATATTCACCATATTCCCAGTAATTGACGTTGTGACGAGATTCCATTTCCGGCTTCGCGTAATTGGATATCTCGTAACGATTCCAACCTACACGCCGAAGCATCCGCGAAATCATCCTCATCTGTTTAAGCTGCTCCTCTTCCGATGGCAGCTTCAACTCGCCGGAAAGAACTTTTTTCTGGAGTTGGGTTCCCTCCTCCACGTTAAGGCAGTATGCGGAGACATGCGCAGGGAAAAACATCATGAGAAGGCGGAGGTCCTCCTCCAGATCAGCCATCGATGTTCCCGGAATCGAATATATGATATCGGTGCTCAGGTTTGAAAATCCGGCATCCTGCGCCTGTGCTATGGCGCGCATCGCATCCGAAGGGGTGTGAATCCTGCCCAGGATTTTCAGGTTTCTCTCGTTGAACGACTGCACGCCGATGGAGACCCTGTTGATCCCGGCCGATCTGAGCTCGCTAAACCAGGCCGCTTCTGCCGTAGCCGGATTGACCTCGCATGATATCTCCGCCTCAGGAACGATATGAAATTTCTCGGCGAGTCCGTCGAGCATGGAACGAAAAAAATCCGGCGATAGCATCGACGGAGTCCCTCCCCCGAAATATATGCTGCCGACCTCGCGCCCCTCTATCGGAAAAATATCGAGCTCGCTCTCGAGCTGAGAGATAAGTGCCGAGGCATATCCTGATTCATCGACCGAACCGCGCGCCACAGGAATCGAAAAAAAGTCGCAGTAGCGGCACTTCGCCATGCAAAAAGGGATGTGAACGTAGATACCTATTTTATTCTTCATCCCACCCCGATTAGGCCAAAATATATGGGCGAGCAAGGACCATCCCTGCCCGCCCATTATGGTGAAGAAAAAGCACGACAAAACCCTCGAAGCGATGAGGGCAAATATCATCGGCAAAATTTTCTGCAAGAACTTTCGCAAAACCGGTCGATATTTTTATAACTTATTGAAATTATTATGAATATCTAATTTGACTGTTCTATGATCAGAGTGTATAGCCTCAGCATGGCAAGGCCGCCGATAAATTCGGTTCCACTCGATGGAATAACGCTCAAGGGAGCGGTCGCCGCCCTCTGCGAAGACCGTGGATTCGTCTCAATCGATCTTCCCTTTGCAGGCTCCGGAAAAAAGAGATTTACCGTCGTGGCTTCGATGCCGAAGAGCTGCTTCAGCATGGCTGGAGGCTTTATCACCATCGACGGCCACGTCACCATCGACTCCCCCATAGAAGCGCTCAGGCGATTCACGGAAGGCTCCAGAGAAATAGCCGAAGATCCGCAGCTCCCATTTTCCGGCGGAATAATAGGATACATAGGTTTCGAGGCGGCCAAGGCATTGCTCGGCTTTGCACCGGCAGAAGGATTTTCGAGACTGCCTCAATGTATGCTGGGTTTCTACGACAACTTCCTGCTATTCGACCACATCGAAAATACGGTACGCGCAGTAAGCTCATCTGAAAATGATATATCCATAACAGCGCTTTCCGACAGGGCCCGCATCGCCTCAGCGACGTGGCAGATTCCCTCAGGGAGCCGGAGCACAAACGGGGACTTCAGGCTCTTACCAAAAGACTCATCCTTTGATCGCATCGCCAAAAACGCCTTCGACTGGCTTCGATCCGAAGCGCTGGAAAGATTTCATATGGTGAGACATGCCGAACGCCCCGCACCGAGTATGATGCTTCGTGATTTCATATGCTCTGGAAGCAAGTCCAGCATAAATTTTTCCTTCACACACGAGGGAGCGGCCTGCGAATTCTGTTCATCGGAAAATATAGCATTCTGCGGGGATGGGACCCACAGCATAGGCGACATAATCTCCAGATTTCCGGCTCCATCGGCGACTGGCACCCCTCGCTCTGCGGCAATCGCGTGCATCGAGGCCGGGGAGCGTAACCACAGGACCTTCTATGGCGGAGGTTTTGGAACGATCAGCGGAAAGACCAGCTCCTTCTGGACGATAAGCAGCTCCTCATCTTTCGTGGATGGGACTATACGCACGACCGCCGGCGCAGACATCCTGGCCGACTCGCATCCTGCAGCCGTAAAAAAAATTATGGATAAAAAACTTCTTGGGGTGTGATTATCTTCCGCCTGTGACTATTCTTTCGAATACGTAATCCATCACGCGCTCGTTTCCTATCTTTTCGACCGCCCCCCAAAACTCATCTTCGTGGGAAGCGACGTCTATCTCGCGCAGCGGCGCAACCGTTATCTCGAAATTCACATCGGAAATCATCGCATTGATCGCGGAATTTTCCGAAGGAGAGAGGTTTTCCCTGAACTCACGACGGCTCACGAGGCTCCATGTGTCTCCGAATAGAAGCGCTTTTATCAACGTGCGCAACTCCGCTGATCTCCACCTCTGCACGACCCCTTCTCCATCGGAGGCGGACTCGTTCAGATCGGAATTGGCGAATATAAGCGCAAGCCCCATCGAGGCCTCTCGCCCCATCCCGGATTCAAAAAGATTCGACATGTACAGCTTTATTTCAGCAGCCCTGTATTCGGCATCTCCTACGCTCGAGAGCCTGGCTATATCCCATTCCAGCGCCCTCGCCGCGGCGAAGCCCTTTGCGGAAGGAGTGCCCCCTTCGGACGAAAAACCCTCCCGCGCGCGAATGGACAATCCATCTTCCAGATGCGGCATCAGCGCGGAGATGGCGGAATCATCCGCAGCCTCATCGTCGTCAAACATGTTGGACGATATCGTCTCAATGCCCAGATAATCTTCCCACGCGTAAAAACCGTTGACATCGATGCCGAGCATCGAAGCCATATCGTATTGCAGATCGACTATCCCTCTAGAACCTCCCCTGTCGAACAGGGGCGTAAACTGCGCGGCGAGTTTCATGGATTTGAAAATCAAGGTTCTCCATTGATCCGCACGGAGAGGAAGCACGCCTTCGTAATAAAGCTTGAGATGCGCATTAAAACTTTCCATTATGAGACCGTTCTCCATCGATGACGGTCCCATTCGCAGCTGCGATATGATCATCGAAACCAGGCGGTCGCGAAGGCTGGAGCCCGGCATCTCGATGGGTATCTGCTTGTATGCGCTTTCGCCGCCCGGCATGCCAACTCCGAAGAGGCCGCGCTGATTGTAAGTATGAACTCCGCGTCGCCACCCTTGCGAAACGGTTTCGGAAGGGGCGGTGATAAAGGCCCTATTAGTTCCAGACTCCTTCCATCCTGCAAAGACGAGTTTTTCTCCGTCGCGGAAAAAATGTCGCTCAACGGGAATGCCGGATATCGTCCCTGAAACTATGACTTCATCTTTATCCCCTGAAATATCGCGCACCGGCGCAAATTCGAGATCGGCATCTTCATCAGAGGCGATATCTTCAGAGGAAGCATACGGCCTGCCGGAAAGCGAAGAGATGGGTGAAAAAAGCTTACCGACAGGGAATGCTGTCCGGGGTGCACTTCCTCTTGTTTTGCTTTCAACTTCCGCCCTCTTTGAAGCCCCGAGTTTCGTGGCCATTCGATTCGGATCGGCGGATGATTTTGCAAACACGCTTCCGACACCCCTCCCTTTTTCAGGGAGCGATGCCGGGTCACTGATAAAATCCGCATCCGGGGCTGCTGGATAAGCTGCTAGTTCGCCCGCGGAGGATAGAGAAGCTTTGGACGCCTGATGTGCTTTTAATGAATGTTCCTTGAGGGCTCCGCCCAAAGGGGTCGATCGAAAATCGTCGGAGAAAAACTGCCAATGGGAACCTGATGCTACATCCCTAGCCGAAGCGAAATCATCAGAAAGATCGAGGGACTGCGATGACCCTGATGAAGATGCTGAAGGAGACTCTCTCTCCGCCGATTTTTCGCCAGCCCCCTCGACCTCCATTCCTTCTGAAAGTTCCGCGCTCCGATAGGCTTCAACGGAGAATGGCTCAACGAAACCCGAAGCTGCTTTTACATCGTCCTTAGATTCCGAAGGGGATGAAGCTGTTATTTGCAGATCCAGAGATGGCCTAAGAATATTTTTTTTCGCAGCTGCTGCAACATTCTGAAAAGTTGAAGTCAGAACCTCCGGGAAAATCTCATCGAGGGGGAGCTGCGCACCGACACCCGTCGCAAGCGCTCCGCCATTTTTAAGCGAGTCAGCGACTGAAAGGATGGAGAGCGCCCTCGAACCGGCGACTATCTCCTGCCTCTTGTCGTGCGTGACCGCTTCAGCCAAAAAAGGATTTACACTGGAAATCACACTTTGGGACTGCTGCCAAAAGGCCCTAAATTGCGAAGAAGCCGAAAGCGCAAAAGTTCCCGATGCCGCAGTTGGTGTAAAAGCGGGCATAGAAAGGGGCACGGGCTGCAAAACAGGCAGACCGACGACCGGAAAAGCGCTTACAGGTGCTTTTGCTATCATTTCCCTGTGCGCGGGCGAAAAAACGCAAAGACCCGCAACCCTCCTCTGTACGATGTCGTTATCGGACAGCTTTTGCTCAAGTTGCTTAATTTTGAAAAAATTTTCACAGCCAATCATTAGAAAGAGTGAAAAGCAGATCAAATACTTTTCATGCCGAAGCAACCTCGACCTTTTAGATCCGATAACTATGCAGAGGATAAACAATGGCGGTAACAATGACAGAGCTAATTGACAGAACTAATACGCAACATTCCCATTTTTTCGCCGATAATAGCTATGAAGCCCGGGGGCTGGCTTACATTCCTTTATTTTTCAATAGGTTCGGTTGAAAGGAGTTTTCCTATGTTTTCAGGCGGAAAGACAGATATAGCTAGAACCGGTTTATCGCGCCGCGGTTGCGGACATAACGGCACCACCTGTGAAAGTAACGAGGAATATCCGGTTTGCGCATCCGCAAGCCGGCAAGAATCGGAGATCCCTTCCACCTATGTCAGTGTAGGAAGCAATACAAGGCTCTTCGATATTCCGGGAAGGCTCCTCGGATTTGTGAATTTAAGGTCACTTACACCAAAGGAAACTGCCAAAGTACGCGTCGACGAGGATGGAAATGTAGGGTCCAGATACAATATTTCCGGCATAGCCGGGGTTTGCCGTTCGGATGAAGAGTTCATATTCGACGCCAAAGGCAATATCGTTCCGGAAGAAATCGTTCAGCTGCACAAGGAACAGTTAGGAGCACTCGCGGGTCTTTTGGAGCAGAACAAGCTAAACGACACTCAGACATCCTATCTGAGAGATCTAGCCGAAACTATGAAGGGCTACAGGAAGGACTACGCATTCTTCGGATATTCCGACGATATCGGCAAAGAGGGAGCGCTTGCGCTCTACAACCAGTTGAAGCCATTCGACCAAGGATACGACGAAGGCGGTATAAAGCTCACGGTAGAAGAGATGCGCACCGTCGCGCAGATCGCCGGAATGAACGAGGATGATTTCAGATGCGCTTCGGGAGAATGCCCCGGCCTCAATGAAGATTTCGAATCGGAGGGGCTAAATGCGACGGGGAGGTACCTCTTCAAGGCTGTGGGGCCCGGTAGACCGGAGAGGATAGAAGATTTCATAAAACTAATTAAGGAGTCAGGGGATGCGATTGATCGGGAAAAAAAGGCAAAGATCATAGAATATCTGGAAACTGTCAAAAGCTTCCAGACTCAACAGTTTGACCAACAGATGGAAGCAAGCAAAAAAATGACTGAATCTCAGCTCGAGGTGGCCCGCGAACAGATGGACCAGATGGCCATGTGGCAAAAACTGGCGATCCTTCTTCAGCTGCTTTTCATAGGCATAATAGGATGGGACAGATTCGTGCAGGCCTACAAGAAAATTGCAGGCAAGGAGCTCGCCGTATCCGACTTCAGCAAAGTCGTCAAAGGGATGCTTAAGATCAACCCTACCCTGGAAATGACAGGCAGAGTTGAAGAAGCGCACGAAGCATGGAGAAAAACGGACACCCCGGGATTCCGAGGCATAATGTTCGACGAGCTCCCTAGGGAGGGGAAAGACTCTGTAGCGCTTCAGATGCTCATATTGAAAGAAAAAAGGGATCCCTCCGTTCCCAAAGACATGCTAGATGCCCCTGTTTATAAAATAAACGCGGCTGAATTTCAGTCAGGCACAAAGTACAGAGGCACTGTGGCCGACAAAGTCGCAAAGATAAGAAAGCTAGCCGAGAGAGGACCGGTTGTAGTATACATTTCAGAAATCGATCTTATATTCGCCAGCGGCAGCACATCAGATGGGGCATCCGAACAGGTAGGAAAGCTGATGCTCGACCTTTTGGAAGATCCTAAAGTTCAAAAAAATCTCGTCATCATAGGGACTACGAGCAGAGGGGGAAGATTCACACCTAAGAGCGAAGAACGCCCTGACGGCATGAAAACGATGATAGAGACTTTTCCGGATTTAGACGGAAGGTTTAACTGGGTAAAGATTCATAGATATACCCTCGCCGAGGTCATCCAAATCGCTACGGGCGAAAACTCTTCTGTAAAAAAGAAATATTCCGACTTTTATCGAGTCGAAATCCCGAATGAAATCATGGATGCCTCTGCAAAGGCGGGAGAGCACTTCTATAGAGCTAATCATCCAACCCTTGCAAGATTCCCGGCATTCACCCAGGTGATAGAAAATGCCTGCCGAATGGCGAGGGATTCCGGCTCAGCAATCGTTACTATGGATCATGTTTCGAGAGCGATATCTGAAATTACAAAAACGTCAATCTCGCTAGAGGAATTGACTAAAGTCGCAAGTATGAGCATTGAGGAGGTGGAAAAGCCGCTATGGGATGGAACGGCAGAAGGGCTGAAGACCTTTAAAGTTGCGGCCGCCGAAAACCCAATGTTCGACGTTGATGCAAGGTTTGAAGAAATGATCAGAACCGATCCGATCTTTGGAGGAGAAGTGGAAAGCTATTCCAGACTTGAAGGGAATTTTGCCCGCATGGTCACCGACATGTCGGTCGCCTACTGGGAATCTTTGGGCAAAGAGGAAAAAATACGGTTCTTGCGAGCATCCGCCGTAAACGATCCTACAGGAAGACGCGTAATGAGAGAGGTAAACGGGATCCCGGCGATAATAGTCGAGCAGTTCGTGAGAACAGCGACGGATGAATGTCCATCGTTGGAGAGACTGGATCTAATCGCATCCGGTAAAATCGTCGAAGCAGTTGGAGCCAGGGTTCAAGGTGGCAGAGTGGCCACTCGCCAGCTCTCGGAAGAAGAATTAAACATCCTTGAGGCTGACACCGAATATCAAAAAATGGACGCCAGAGGAAAAGAACAGGCAAAGCTCCAGTTGCGCATGATCTTGTCGAGCGCCGAACTTCAGAAGGTCAATGGCTTCAATAGGGCCGATGCCGCTTCCGTCGGAAAGTTCACCAAACAATTTGTGGAGCGAAGAGGGGAGAGGATAGAGCAGCTCAAGCGGGATCGTAAACGAGGCGAACGCGGGAGAAGGATAGATCCGAGATTCGCATTCTGATTAAAACGATGAAGATTAGAACTCATAAGGGAGGGGCATCCCTCTCCCTTATCTTTTTCATCCGAGCCGGCCCATAGATTAAAGTAAATAAAATCATATAGTTAAGAGCAAAAATGCTTTTTGTAAGATCAAGCAACATTCCCATTTTTTTGCCGATAATAGTTATGAAGCCCGGGGGGGCCGCTGTTGAATCTGTTATTTTCGACATGTAACGGCTCAAGGAGGCTTTATGGTAGGAGCAGGTGAAACGCTAGTTCAGACCTTCAAACCCATCGAGCAGGTCGCAGCCGAAAACGGCATAACCATGGATGAACTTGAGACGACTCCCGCAACGAAGGCCGCGGTCGGACCATATACCGTAAATTACACAGAGGAAGAACGAATATTTGGAGTGGTCGCTGAAGGCCCCTACAAAGGGGAGGTTATAGGCCCTTGCAATCAGGGATCGGAAGGGATGCTCTTATCGGATGTATATCTGAGCGCCGATGAGGCTAAGGCGATAAGGGACACTGCCGGGATAGAGCGAAATATTCTATTCCTCGATATGGATTCCACAAAGGAAGGGATGTACTGCGTAAAGTCATCTCACGCCAAACACGTAGCAGCGACCATGGATTGCAACGACCTGGAAGAAAGCATAATGCCCGATTTCATAGAACACTTCTACGGCATCACCAGATATCTCCCCGTCCCTGGAAACAGCAGATGTGCTAAAATAATGGACTCGCTGGCGCCATCGATGCTAGTTGAGGGAGTCAAAATCGGTTCGGGATTCGTGGTCGCCGGCATAGCGGGCGAAAGGATAGTAAAACTCATAACCGGCAAATCCCTGATCAAGGGCCCCGCCAAAAAAGTCGTCCAAGAAAGCCCCTCACCACCTGTCAACGCGAGCGGAAGGCCGATCGTTCACACCGTGGAAAAGGGAGCAAAAAGAACTTCTAAACTCGCTAGAAGAGGAATCCACAAGGGTCTTAGAAGAGCTGCGAGCAAGGTTCCAGGATCGTTAAAGATCGTGGCCTTAGTGGCCGTCGGAGCTGGAATCGTGGTATTTTCATCAGAAAAGGCAAAGGCCTCCCCAAAACCCGGCCATTTCGTACCACTTGAAGAGATCCGCAGACCGACGAATTTCTATGACATAGGAAACGGCAAGGTATCGCTCTATGATACCTGCAAAGCCTCGACAGGGTGCTATTTTCTGAATTGGATGATGTCCGGATTAGATTGGTACTTTGCACAAACGAGCAGCGAAGCGCATTAAAGGAATATAGATAATTGCAAAAACGCCCGAAGCCAATGGCCCCGGGCGTTTTTTCTTTTTCAGTGCTTCGTACGAAAGGGCGGATTCAGGAAAATCCGGGGAGCACTATCGAAAGGCATCCCCGGATTCATTTTTATCTATAAAAACTGTTCGTATAGCTCTAATCTCGAATACTCAAGATCTACACCAATATATCACCATCCTTTATCAGCGCATCGCGTTTGCCATCGGAGTAGATGACCTCCAGAAGTTTGCATGATATCGGGCTGTCCTTGGCATACACTACATCCTGGTGGACGACATGCGAAGGAGATATGAAATCCTTCACGCCGGTCTTGCCGCCGAAGTGATCGCTGCGACCGTAGGCCCAGTGAAAGCCTGCCTTCTCGTCTTCCAGCACGATGCCGGTAACTTTTGCCTTGTCGTTGCAGCCGATTGCGAACTCCGCAATATTTTGCCAAGCGCGGTCCTTCGCGAATTCCTCGCGCAGCTTTTCGACCTCCGGCCCGCTGCCCTTTACATCGACGATGCGATTTCCCTTCACGACATAGACGACCGTCTGGTTACCTATTCGATGGGGAAGCTCTCCCGCAGTCTTGCTTCCGTCATTTTCGTTGGGAGTTACGAAGACTTCTCCGGCAGGCAGGTTGGATAGCGCGCCGTCTTTCCCCGCCTTGGAGGGATGAAGTATCCCGTCATCCCTGTGAACAGGAAGATTATTGGAAAGATCGAAATAGCATTTGTGACCGGTGGAAAATTCCACTTCGCCTGCGACTGCCTTTTCGAAATACGGGGCGATACGTTTGCAACGTTCCGCTATCTTCGCATAGTCAGCAGAAAGGCCGGTCTCCTCCATGAACTTCTGACATCCCGGCATGCTGCCGACGCGAAGCCTGTCGAGCTTGCGCGCATAGTTGTAAAGGGGGGCCGTGGCTGAAAACTGCGGCATGACTATTATGATCGTTGAAGAAGAAATGAGCTCCTCAAAGTTAGCCTCGCGGTCGCCTATTCTGCAGATGGAGGGGAGATCCGCGTTGTTTCCGCCGGTAGCGAGATATGTGACGAGCGGATTCACGGTGACTCCGAATTTGCCAGCCAATTTCGAAAGGCCCTCCCTCCACTCGGCAGCCATCGCGCGTCGTTCCTTCCACCTCGACATATCGGAAATTCCGCCGTGAGGAAGGTCGTGAATTACTGTGACCACCTCCCCCTTTTCAGGGTTGAAGATATCGACAAAAAATTTCTCCAGATTGAATGCCATAGCTCTCTCCTTTTTTTAAAATTTCGTGGCAAGAAATCAGTTCACTCCGAGCAGATCGCAGGAAATGCAGGCGATGAGCTCTATAAACTGAAGCATCTCCTCTATATCCAAAGCCTCGTTGGCGACGTGAAAATCGTCGGCATCGCCAGGGCCAAAACCAACCGCGAGTATCCCGGCCAGATTAAAGGGCTTAGCAAAGGTCCCTCCCCCCATTCCGAACGGTTCAGGCTCGCGGCCGATGATCTCGCGCGCGTTCGACTGTATCGTTTTCACAAGGATGTTGTCCGGATCGACCTGATGCGGCGGATTATTGTCGAGGATCTCGAACTCAAACCTCCCGTCCTTTATGCCTTCCGTGCAGCTCCTCATATCCGCTACGATTCCCTCTGCACTCTGTCCGGGGACGTAGCGGATGTCGTAGATCGCCTCCGCGTAGTTGGCGACGTTATTCGCGGCGCTGCCACCCCGTATGATTCCTAGATTGACCGAAGGTTTTTTCAGGATGGGATGGTGCTCGTGTTTAAGTTCGAACTTCTCGACCTTGGCGATGAAGTGGGCGAGTTTCTCTATCGCGTTAATTCCCAGCTCCGGCGTAGATCCATGGGCCTGCTTGCCGTGCGATTTTACCTTGATGACAGTGCGCCCCTTCTCAGCAATGTCTATCTTCATCATGTGCCCGCCGATATCGGGGATGATCGCGAAGGTCGGCTTCAGATATCCCTTGGACGTGACGAAGGCTATACCGGGATCGGGTTCATCCTTCTCGCGAAATTCCTCGCCAGCGAGCGCAGCTAGAACCAGTTCTCCTTTAAGCGAAACGCCGGCGTTTTTCAGGAGTTCCATCGCCATCACACAGGCAACCGACTGCCCCTTATTATCCATGACGCCACGGCCGTAGACCTTGCCATCTTTTTCGGTCATGACCCACGGATCGCTCGCCCATTCAGCCCTCTCGCCCGCCGGAACGACATCGAGATGGCAGCCTATACAGAGGGATTTTTCCCCCTCGCCGTAAGTAGCGATTATGTTGCCACGCCCTTCGATCATCTCGTAAACTTTGTAATCTATTCCGGCTGCGTCGAAATATCTTTTTAGGATATCTACCACCTTGGATTCCTCGCCGCTGATCTTGAGGTATGGGTGGTCGGATAGCTGCGCCTTGCCGCAGTTGACCGACCTTACCGCCACCATCTCGGAGAGCAGCTTGAGCGACTTCTTCCTGATTTCATCTCTGTGCGCCTTGAAATACTCGCGGATCTTGGATTTCATGGAAGGCTCCCTTGTTTAAAAATGTTTTGATTGCAATCATCCCCGCGGTTTTAAGCCGCCGGAGATATATCTGGTGAGATAGTCCTTGGCGGTTCTCACTGCATCGATAAGATTTACGCCTTTTGCGAGGTTGGCAGCTATCGCAGATGCGAACCTGCAGCCGGTTCCGCGCGGGCTAACTCCTTCGATGCGGTTGGCCGTAAACGAATGATATTCGTTTCCGTCGAAAAGGACGTCAACCGCATCACCCTCCAAGTGCCCCCCCTTAACTATGACGGCCATCTCCTTGCGCAATCCGCCGCCGAGTTTCATGTTCTCCCTGTGTATTATAGCTGCGGCAGTCCTCATCCCTTCAAGCCCTGAAATGTTCATGCCGGCGATGGCGCTCGCCTCCGAGAGGTTGGGAGTGATAACTGAGGCAAGCGGCAAAAGCCTTTGTCTCAGGAAGGTGTACCCATCCGGCTCTATCAGCGCCACACCTGAAGAGGAATGCAAAACGGGATCTATTACCACATGATTCGGAGCCAGACTTCGAAGAAACCATGCCAGCGCCTGCGCATTGGATTTCGTTGCAATCATTCCGATTTTGACAGCGGCCACCTTTCGCCCTTTGCATGCGGTTGCCAGCTGCTGCGTCAAGAGATCTGCGGGGGTGGGATGAATTGAAAGAAGTTCTTCGTCGTTCTGCGCGGTAACGGCCGTGATCGCGAAGATGCCGCTGACTCCGTTATCCCTGAAGGTGTGTATATCGGCCTGGATTCCTGCCCCTCCAGAGGGATCGCTTCCGCCTATGGCAAGGACGACCTTATTTTCCACATTGCCCCCTTGAGCATCCCGGCGACAGCCCTTTCCCGGTTAAGGAACTGACGTCGTCGAACATCTTGGAATAATATGCGACTTCGCCGGATATATCGCTGGCCTGAGACAGGGCCGTAATCATGGCGACAGAATCGGCTCCTGCGGATATCACGTTGCGGATATTTTCACGGCATATTCCGCCTATAGCCACCACCGGCAGGCTTACCGATGCGGCAAGTGCCCTTAGCTTCTCTATCCCCTGCACAGGATGACCGGGTCCCTTAGTCATCGTATGGAAAATAGCGCCGAAGGCTATGTAATCCGCTCCCGCCGACTGCGCCGAGTGCGCCTCATCTATCGAGTGCGAAGAATAACCGACGATCAGTCGCTCCCCATGCCTCTTTTTGATATCCGCAACCGGCTCGTCATTTTCACCTACGTGAACTCCATCGGCACCGACCTCCGCCGCTATATCGGCATGGTCGTTCAGGATGAAGGTGAAATCGAAGTCTTTTTTCAGCGCGGCTATGAGCAGCGCATCACGCCTTACCTCGCCGGGAGATGAGTTCTTCATCCTGAGCTGAACGATCTTGGCACCGCCCTGCAGAAATTTCAAGATCAGAGGTCGGAAACCCTGAAACGGATTCCACGCCTCGTCGGCTATCGCGTACAGGCCAGAGATCTGCGCTTTTTTTCTGGATGGCGAAGTCTTCATTCCAGGCCAAACTCCTTCATCTTCTTTCGAAGCGTATTTCTATTGATACCCAAAACCTGCGCGGCCTTCATCTGGTTGCCACCAGACCATTTGAGACATTCCTCTATGAGCGGTCTTTCGACCTGTCGGATCACCGTCCTGTAAAGCCCGGTAGCGCTTACTTTTCCCAGCCTCTCAAAGAAGTGGGATATTTTTTCCTCCATGATCCTATCTATAGCCATCCGCTTGAAATCGAATTCAGCGAAAATTTCACCGTCCTTCCAGCGTCTCGGAGGGAAATGAACCGCCTCTATGGACTCGGAGGGGGAGACGAGCGCGGCATAAAATATCGCTCGACGCATTTCCGCATCATCCTCCCAGCTGATCTTTCTTATCCACTCGCGGCCGCTTTTGGAAATCGCCTTCGGGGGAAGAGAAAGCATCTCGCAGCAGCTGGAAAGAATTTCCTCGGCCCTTCGAAGGACCTCTGCGCCTTTTCCCCATGGGAGCATCTTCCCCTCCTCACAAACCTGATATCTCGGCATATATGCGATTGCAAGCGCCAAGAAAACAGGGCAATCTCCCCCTCCAAGATGTGGAAACTTCGCAAAAAATTGCAGGGGATTCTCGCGGGAGAAGAGGGCGCGATCGTCAAAGATCCGGGCGGAAAGGTATCGGTAGCCCTCGTCTATCCGAACAGGTACTCGGTAGGAATGGGAAATCTCGCGGTACACAGCCTATACAGGATAATCAACGAGCGCAGCGACATGCTCTGCGAGAGATTTTTCCTTCCAGACCCTTCGGATATGAAGGAGCATCTGCGAAGCAAAACCGGGCTCCTTTCGCTCGAAAGCCAGCGACCTCTCTCGGAGTTCGACTGCATCGCATTTTCGGTATCATTCGAAAACGACCTGATGAACATAATCCCTATTCTCTCGTTGGGCAGACTCGAACATCGAAGAGAGGCGCGAGCTTCAAACGCTCCGGTCCTTGTCGCGGGAGGTGCCGCAGCGACTATAAATCAGTCCCCCTTCTCCCCCATCTTCGACTCGACAATTCCCGGAGAATTCGAGGCATTTGCCGATGAGCTCCCTGAAATAATTCTCAAAAAAGATTTTTCGCCGCGCAGAAGGCATCTCGAAAATCTCGACTCCTTCGATTGCGAAAGCGTCATAGAAGCGCCGAAGGCTCAGTTCGGAGAGATGCACCTGATGGAACTCCAGCGAGGATGCCCCCGCGGATGCAAGTTTTGCGCAACACCCAGCATATACAGCCCGTTCAGGGAGAGGAGCGTCGAAAAGATAATATCGATGATCGAACGCGCAAAGACCCGAAAAAAGCGTTTCGGACTCATCGGCTCCGATGTGCTCAGCCACAGGAATTTTTCCGATATCGCTGCAAAAATTCATGAGATCGGAGGAAAATTTTCCCCATCATCGATACGCGCCGACGCGATCACCCCGGAGATCGCAGCGATACTCGCCAGATCCTCGCACAAGAGCTCCGCTATCGGCGTCGAAGCCGCGAGGGAAAGCCTGCGCAACACGCTTGGGAAGGGACTTTCCGATGCCATGATATTCTCCGCGGCCGAAAATCTGGCAAGCGCGGGAATAATGGGGATACGCCTGTACTTCATGATAGGGCTGCCCGGCGAAGATGACGGGGATATTCTAGCCATACCGGAATTTGCCAAAAGGATCCGCGATACGATGGCAAAGTTCCGCCCGAAGGCCCCTTCAGCGGGATCGGTTGAAGTTACAATATCCCCCTTCATACCAAAGCCTGGAACGAAGATGGCCTCTTCAAAATTCGAAGGAATCGCCGAAATAAAAAGACGCTTCAAGCTTCTCCGATCGGCGGCCGGAAGAATGCCGTGGTTAAAGCTCGGCTTTGACTCGCCGGAAAGCGCTGCGTGCGAGGCATTTCTTGCCACCGCAGGAAAGGAAGCGATCGAATTTCTGGAAACCGCATTTGAAACAGGAACTCCTAAGGCAGCTATAAAAAAGCATGCCCCGTGGCTCCTGTAAAATCCAATGCAGGGTTGACGGTCGCATCGATGCAGTGATAGAGCTCCTTTCCCTATGGACAAGAAAATATTCGCATTCATCATATTTTTTCTGATTTTTGCCGCTCTTTCAAACCCTCTTGAGGCCTCGAGACACCATCAGGGACGAAGCTCAGCCGGAAGGAGAGCTCTATCCCCACAGGCAGATGAATCGGTGGAAAAGTCACCGGGTAGAATTAACGATGCCTACGTCATCCACTTCATCCTCGACGGCACCAACGCCGAGGCATTCGAAAACGCGCGCGAGAAAGGTCTTCTCCCGAATATATCGAATATGTTTTTCGAGAACGGCGCGGTATTTGAAAAAGGACTCTCACTCTTTCCGTCGACATCCACCACAGTCTATCAATCCTACGCGACCGGACTTCTACCCGGAAGATCCGGAATACCGCACCTGCAGAGAATGGACAGGAATACAATGGAGGTTGTCGATTATATGACGATCTCCGGAAACAGGATGATGAACTCAGACCTGATCAACACGCTGGCCCTCATAAACCCCGCGAGCGGGAACCTTGGTGAAAAAACCTCTATTTTCGAATTGCTGGAAGGCCATCCCAGCGCCGCAATCTATAGTAGTTTTTATCGCGGAGCCTCGTACGTCTATCCGAAGATTCCAATCAAGGCGCTCTGGTCGGCATATGTCAGCGGAAACCGGGAAAAGGTCGATGATCTTGCGCTCAAGCGCGTGATGAAAATATTTTCGAATGACGATGCTGGGAAAATCCCCAGATACACCTTGGTTGGGCTCTATTCTTCCGATATCGTCGGGCACCATTTCGGCCCCAAAAGCCCCGAGGTCGAAGGGGTGCTGGCCCGATTTGACCTCTTCCTGGCACAGTTCGACGAGCTGCTGGGAAAACGGGGCTTAAAGGAGAAGACCTACATCGTAGTTACAGCCGACCACGGAATGCACGAAAGCGGGCGTCTCTTCAAACTTCAGAAGGAGCTTGAAGAAAAGGGAGCCCACTTCAAGCCGAGAAGCCCGAAAGATAAAAAATTCATCATCTTCGCAGCGGATAGAGGCGTCGTATCGACGCATATCTACGTGAGGCACGACGGAGGATTCGAACCTCTGACAGATCCGGAAACGCTTCGAAGCCTTCCCAGCATACACGGAGGCGATCTGGACCTGATCAAATCGCTGCTCGAACTCGAGGCTACCGAATTCGTAATCGTCAGAAGGGGAGAGAGGAATTCCAGGATCTTTTCCAAGGATGGAAAATCCGCCGACATAGACTGCTTCAGGATAGGACGCTCAGACTACTGCAGCTACGAATTCGACCGCTCGCTCGGAGATCCCTTCAACTATTCTTCCAACCCTGAACTTTCACACCTTCTCGACGGAAGCCCTCATTCATCTTTGGAATGGATGCACGCAACTGCCGACGAGATGTATCCCGATGCGATCATAAGCTCCTCACTGATTTTCGAAGACGGCCGCGGAGGCGACATATATCTGACAACCTCTGATGGATACGGACTCAGAAAGGCGAAAGCCGGAAATCATGGCGGGCTCTCCTCGGAGGACATGCGCGTTCCCACAATGATATCCGGCCCCGACGTGCCTAAAGGAAAGTTCGGTACAATGCGCCAGACAGATCTCTATCCTCTGCTGATCGAGTGGTTCGGTCTCACCGCAGATGAGGGAAACTACGACGGAAGGAATCCGTTAAGTAAAAAGGCGGCCAAGAACGCTGAAGCGGCCAAGCTTGCTGAGATGGACAAAATATTTTCGAACAACCCGCCCGTTTTCAAAATAGTCGATATGGATCACTTCGTAAGAAACCAGATTGCCCCGAAGATACCGACATCCTCTTTCTCCATGTTGATACCTGCAGCAAGGGAAGAGCTGAAGGTGCGCTCAGGAAGGCTCGCAGCCGTCCAGAGCTACGTAAAAAAACTCCAGGCGATAAAGGAAAATCCGGAGGGGCATCCCGATTTCGACCAGAGATATCTTGAAGATCACATCAAAATCACGGAGCGCGCATTCAGAAGAACCTCGATGGAGCTTCAGCGCATCGAGGATATCATAAAAATTCTTGAATCCTGCAAAAATCCTTCAAGCTACGAGTGTAACGCGATCTAAGGAAAGGCCGATGCTAAAGTTCTTTTTCAACAGATTCAGCGTCATGGTAAAAATTTCAGAAACTGCGGGATTCCTCCTGCTGCTTTGGCTTGGCAAAAAGATATTTTTCCTTGAAGCATCGGCATCATCGAAGGTCCTTTTTCTCTGCATAGCATTTCTCTACCTCTTCATTCGGGCATGTGCGATGATCCATTGGCACAGGGACGCCAAGAGGTTTACCGGAATAGAGCTACAGTTCAAAAAGACGCTCGTCCCGGTTGCGTACATAATGACTATATTTAACGCTGCTGCGCTTGTCGCTGATCCTACGCCATTTCTCGCCGCAGAATTTCTGCTGTTGCTCTTCATGGCCCACGTGAACGCGATACTGCTCTGGCTTTTCTGGAAGGATGATGAAACCCTCCCTGTCGCTTCGCTCTCAAAACGTTCGAATTAATGACGCGCGAGACCCTGCATCATTTTTAAATAAACACATAATTCATTGTAATAATTGCCTATTTTAAGCATAGTGCAAAATTTACTCTGGACAATCATGACGCAATATTGTTAGTTCTCGCCCATGCCAACCATACGCGAATTTCTTGAAGGATTCGGTCTCCCGGAGATAACGCTCTTTCTCCTGACCACGGTCGTCATAGTCATGGCACGCGAAGGAAAGCGGATCTTCAGAAGGAAACGGCAATGAAAAAGCCGAAAAGAACGTCCACCCGCAAGGCTTCTTACGACCAGGGAGATACGAAAAACCATGTGATGGCAGCCGGAAGGGAGATACTTCTCGCGGCCCGGGGAGCGCTGCGCTTCTGCAAGGACTACGTGGAAAACTCCCCCGACTCGGCGTCGAAACAGCATCTGGCCAGTTTCTTTTCGAAAGCCATGGCCGTGGCGGATGATCTGGGAAAAAGCATCCTGGAGATCTCCCCGGTCAAGCAAGCGGCGGAACATATAGCTAAAAGCTTCCTGAGCTCAGTTGGCGAAGAGATGAAAAACTCATCCGACAAAACACCGCGTTCTCACAAAAATCCAGTTCACAACCGCAAAAAAGGCGGTCGCAGAAAATAAGGTCTCACAAGTTAATATGGGAGGACATATGACTGAAAGAAAACCGAAAGTCATAAAGAGATATCAGAACAGAAAATTGTATGACACTTCAGATTCCTGCTACGTCACGCTTGAGGATATCGGCGAGATGATAAAGCTCGGGGACGAAGTACAGGTCATAGACAACGCAACCAAGGAGGATCTTACCGCAATGACGCTCGCACAGATCATCTTCGAAGAACAAAAGAAAAAGACAAACGTCCAGCCGCTCGGGACGTTCAGACAGATCATCCAGGGAAGCGGCGAGGCCCTCAAGGACCTGATGTCGATCGGAGCGCGCGAGATAGGGCACGTAAAAGATTTCGTGGATGACAAGGTCCGCCCCGCAGTAAGCAATATACAGGAAATTCCACACGTGAAATCTGAGATCGAAAACATAAAACGCCGCATCGAATATCTCGAAAAATCATTCGCCCAGATGAGGAAATCTAGATGAAAACATGCTGCATCTTTCGCTCGTTATTTTCTCTGACAGTCGTGTTGGTTCTGCTATTGCCGGCATCCGCAGCGTCGGCGTATCTGCTCCCTGTTCATCAAATGACGCAGGAGGATTTAGGGAGACCCGCGGAGGAAATCCTTTCCGATTATGAAACAAGGATGAGCGCCCTCGGCACGAGGTCGAGCCTTGAGAAAATCGAACGGTATTCCAGAAATAAAAAAATCAGGCTTTCATCTTCTGAAAAGACCGCCCTGCCCGAACATTCAAAGATAAAAGAAGAAATAAAATTCTGGCAGTACGTATCCGATTTAAAAAAGTCCTTACTGGAATTGTTGGGCCCATCCCCTTCTGAAAAGGCCACCTTGGAGGCCGATTTAATGGCCAAGGTCATAGTACAAAAGCTCTACGATATATCGCAGGAATACCGAATCAAATTCACGGCGCTATTTCGAAATCTGCAGATCAACAGCGGAACGGCCAAGCGCGGCTTCTGCTACCACTACGTCATAGACTTGATATCCGAACTCTCCAAAAGTCACTGGGAACATCTCGAGTACAGGTGGGGAGAAGCATACGCAAGGACATTTCGCGAGAACAACGCCCTTGTGATCACGGCGATTGGAGCCCCCTTCGAAAGCGGAATCGCAATAGACGCATGGCGCGCCGGCGGCCGACCTTTCTGGAGGAGAGTTTCACAGGACCGGTTCCCGTGGAAAGAAGCCCAGTGCAGCGCGTACGAATGACGGACAATTCCCGAATTTAGGCCAGCGATCTAAACCTTCAGGAATGCCCAGAGCCTCTTCATGGCAAGTTCGGAAAGCCCGAGGAAGCTTATCCCCAAACCTCCTCCCCTGCCGCCTCTCCCTTCGCTCCTTCTCACGACCTTTCCTGTAACCCGCACTGGACGCCTATGCCCAGGCAGCGCAAACGAGAGAAAGAGCATGGTCCCTATCTTCAGAGGTATATCCGACTCCAAAAAGAGCCCCCCCATGCTGATGTCCATCGAATAGACGTAAAACAGCCCCTCTCCGAATTCATCCTCGAAGACCACCTGAGTCCGGTGAGGTCTGCGCTGGTGGATCCTCTTTTCGGCGATCTTTGTGAGCGTACCCCTTGTCATGGCAGGAGCCTCCCGACAAGTTCGAAGAGTTCATCAGGATGAAATGGCCTACGCAAAAGCCAGCTTTTCTTTACCGAGGCCAGCATCCTCCCATGATTGCCGGAGATTTCGTTCTCCTTGCATATGAATATCTTCGGCACGGCCCCGACCGGGATAGCCTCGACCATGCCCTGGACTATATCGTCAAATTTCTTGCCGAAAATATTGGAATTGATGATGGCCATGTCACACTTTTCACGCCTGAAGAAATGAGGCCTGGCCTCTTCAAAGCGCTTCCTTATCACAAGCTCCGCCTCAAGTGGCTCTAGAAGCAAGCGGTACATATTTGCGGCGAGCTCTGAACGGTCCGCGATTATTATGCGCCTCTGTCTAGCCATGCCATCATCTATAGTTGAGCCCCCCGGCCGATGCAAGGAGGCACATCGCTTAAAAATAAAACCGCTAGACATTATGTTCCTTGACTTTTAGGGGGTGGTCACGTAAAAGCTACCCACATATATGCTCGTTTTCATAAGGTTTTTTTGACATCAAAATAACCGGCTGAAAATACAAAATTTTAAGGAGGGGTGTCATGAGGAAATTGTCGTTGTTGGTGGTGGCGGTACTTTGCACAGCTTTTCTGTTTGGGTGCGCACAGCACCAGAAGAAGCCTGCTGCAAAGGCGAGCGCTCTGCAGAGGGTTCATTTCGATTTCGACAGGTCGAATATAAAGCCGGAATATGAACCGGTCCTCCGCGGAAACGCAGCGTGGTTGCAGTCAAATAGTAAGGCCAATGTTACTATCGAAGGTAATTGCGATGAACGCGGATCCATTGAGTACAACATCGCCCTCGGCGATCGCCGCGCGAAGTCAGCCAAGGATTATCTCGTAAATCTCGGAATACCTGCCAGCAGGATTCAGACCATGAGCTACGGCAAGGAACGTCCTCTTTGTACGCAGCACGACGAGAGCTGCTGGTGGCAGAACAGGCGCGCTGATTTCGTAGCCCGCTGATTTTATCAAAAATATTAAGATGCAAAATAGACAGCGCGCCCATTGCAGGGCGCGCTGTTTTGTTGTAGGTCTCGCTGCAGAATTTTTAAAAGGAGGATTCAATGAGGAAAGTCGTGAGTTTTTTAGCGATCCCGGTCGCCGCGCTGATATCATCCGTATCATTTGCCGGGCCGCTGGATGACAAGATAAAATCCCTGGATGAGCAGCTGCAGAACATTCAGCGAACCTACACATCAAACAATCAGAATGTCGCATCGTCCATAGCTCAGGTCGAAGCGATACGCGAAGATTGGAATATGATGAAGGGGCACGTCGATGCCAACCGACACCTCATAACCTCGCAGGGAGAGGAATTATCCAGAAGGATGGACTCTCTAGACCACAGGATTACTTCGATAGAAGACAGGATGTCCATATTTTCAAGCCAGCTTTCCAAAGCTCTGGCCAAGATAGCACCGGAGGCCGCAGCCGAAGGGGACCTGTACCAGACGGGACTCGATCTGGCTAATGAATCAAAATATCTCGAAGCCGCCGCGTCATTCGAGCAGTTTTTGAAAAAATACCCAAAGAGCGAATTTGCACCCAGTGCGCTGATGTGGGTGGGAGAGTGCTTCTATTCCATGAGGGATTATCAGCGATCCATTCAGGAGTTCCAGAGATTCATCGAAAAATATCCACGCGACAAAAACACAGGACTCGCAATTTTCAAGCAGGGAAATTCATTCTATGAGCTGGGGATGACCGAAGAGGCAAAAGCATTTTTCAACAAGGTAATACAGAGAGAGCCAACCAGCGAAGTAGCGGCCATGGCAACTGAAAAATTGACGAAGATCAAAGAGCGCGAGGCGAAAGCATCGGGTATCGCTCCTGTAGGAGGAGGAACTGGCTCATATCCGGGCGAGACGATAGAGCAGCAGCGCTCCAGGATGATGGGGACGACCCCTGAACCGGAAAAAATTCCGGCGGCGAAGCCCGGCAAGACGGTACCTCCCGGAAAGTTCTAATATGATAGTGCTGGGAATAGAATCGTCGTGCGACGAAACCGCCGCCGCAGTCTTCGACTCGGGAAAGATACTCTCCAATGTCGTCGCCACGCAGCATGACGTTCATGAAAGATTCGGCGGCGTAGTTCCTGAGCTCGCATCAAGGCGCCATCTGGAAAATATCGTCCCTGTGATCGAAGGGGCATTGACCGGCGCCTCGATGACGCTTGATGACATTGAGGGTATCGCCGTTACAAACGCCCCCGGACTCGTCGGCTCTCTGCTAGTTGGAATCTCCGCCGCCAAGGGAATAGCCTACTCCAAAAACCTGCCTCTTGTAGGCGTGAATCACCTCGAGGGACATCTTCATGCGGCATCGCTTCAGTTTGGAGAGATCGAGCACCCATACGCTGGGCTCGTCGTTTCGGGCGGTCATACCAGCATATATCTCGTAAGATCTTTTTCAGATTACGAACTGCTCGGAGCGACCAGGGACGACGCAGCCGGGGAGGCCTTTGACAAAGTCGCTAAATTGCTGAGACTGGGATATCCCGGCGGACCTGCGATAGATCGCGCCGCTGAAAAAGGAAATCCAAAGGCGTTCATTTTCAACAAGCCACACTTCTCGGAAAAAACCATGCGCGGAATCGTGCCGCGCCAATTCGATTTCAGTTTTTCTGGGATAAAAACCGCGGTTTTGAATCTGCACAGAAAACACTCCCAAAGCGAAGGGCTGTCGCAGGAGATGGCGGCCGACATCGCTGCCAGCTTTCAGGAATCCGTCGCAAGGATACTGACCCAAAGCCTTCTCGAAGCCGCCGAGATTTCATCATGTAAATCGGTCGTGCTGGCCGGAGGAGTCGCAGCCAACAGAAGGCTCCGCGCCCTGCTAGCTGAAAAGTCCGATGAACGCGGAATCAGGTCGTTTATTCCTGACATGAATCTATGCACGGATAATGCAGCCATGATCGCAAATGTAGGCCATGAAAAACTCATCCGAGGTGAAAGAAACGGCTTCGACCTGGCCGCGATTTCAAACCAGGAGATAGGAATCAATTGAAAAAAAGCGAGTCTGTCCACTCCATCCTCAGGAACTTTGAGATAAGGCCTAAAAAAAAGCTCGGCCAGCATTTTCTTCACGCAACGCCAACGATCAAAAAAATAGTAGCCTCCTTGGCAATAACGAGGGGCGACACGGTCGTAGAGATAGGTCCTGGTCCAGGAGTCATGACCCCTTTTATATCTGATGCGGCCAAAAGCGTAATAGCGATAGATGCCGATGCCGACATGATAGAGATATTAAAATCCAGGATGTCTGATAGAAAAAATGTGAAGATCGTATATTCCGACATACTCAAGGTGAAACTGCCCGACCTGATAGAAAATAAAAAGCGCGTTAAGATAATAGGCAACCTTCCCTACAACATTTCATCTCAGATAGTATTTTGGATGATCGACTCGCGCAAAAATATCTCGAAGGCCGTGATAATGGTCCAAAAAGAGGTGGCGCAAAGACTCGCTGCAAAACCCGGAGGAAAGGAATACGGAATACTTTCAGTGATACTTCAGGCCTTCGCGAGATGCTCCAAGCTCTTCGATGTATCTCCAAATAATTTTCTTCCGCCCCCAAAAGTCACCTCGTCGATCTTGATGATAGAATTCTCAGATCCCGAAGATAAAATAGGCAGCGAAGAAGTCTTTATAAAAACAGTCAAAGCGGCATTTGGAAAGCGCCGAAAGACCATAAGAAACTCTCTGTTGGAATCAAAAGATCAGTTGTTTTCGGCAGTAAAGATAGACTCCGCCCTCACAAATTTGGGAATCGACCCAAAGCGCCGGGCGGAAACCCTCTCCGTTAAAGAGTTTATCGCCCTCTCAAATCTGCTCACTCAATAATCCTCCAGCCAGGCTATACGAGTCGCACACGGACCCCTCCAAAATTTTTCTAGGTTCTAGACAAAGGCTCGGCCCTCTGTTATAGGGCGCGTATGCCTGAGAAGGATGTGAAATATATCGCTGTTGACGGCCCCATAGGATCTGGCAAAACGACGCTGGCTAAGATGCTTGCAGAATCCCTCGGTGGGCATCTCTGTTTGGAACTTTCCGACAAAAACCCATTCCTCTCCGACTTCTATAAGGACAGGAAGAAAAACGCCTTCAAAACACAGCTGTTCTTTCTCCTCTCGCGATACCAGCAGCAGATAGAGCTCAAGCAGCGCGATCTCTTTCAACAGACGATCCTTACGGATTACACCTTCGCGAAGGACTCGATATTTGCCGAGATAAATCTTTCCGAAGATGAGCTTGCTCTTTATAATACTATATTCGGTCTGCTCAAAGAAAGGTTGCCCAAACCCGAACTTGTGGTTTACCTGAGAGCGGACTCCAACGTGCTCTTGCAGAGAATAAGAAAACGCGGGATAGACTTTGAAAGATCGATCGACGAAAGTTATCTGGATAAACTCACCGAGGCCTATAATAGATACTTCGTAAACTACAACAACACCCCGCTTCTCGTGGTCGACACCACGAATCAGAACTATATCGAAAACAGGGAGGATTTCGAGACGCTCAAAAAAGAAATCCTCGGACACAAGGGCGGAACCGTCCATCTCATCGCAAGGTAGCAAACAAATTGAAGAAAACTATTCCACAGCTCGTAAAACGTTACAGGGGCGGCGAAAAACTGACTATGCTCACCGCATACGATGCCACCTTCGCCAAGATACTGGATGAATCACAGATAGACATGATCCTCGTCGGCGATTCGCTGGGGATGGTCGTCCAGGGACATGAAACGACGATACCCGTCACGCTGGATGAAATAATCTATCACACCAAATGCGTCAGCCGCGGAACCAAATCGGCGCTGGTAATAGCCGACCTTCCATTCATGAGCTACCAGGCATCCAGGACACAGGCCATGCTCGCAGCCGGTCGGATATTGAGAGAAGGAAACGCCGACGCGGTGAAACTAGAAGGTGGAATGGAAATGGTCGATACCGTCCGTCTGATGACGGCTGCGGGAATACCGGTCATCGCACATATAGGGCTCAAGCCGCAAACGATCAGGATGATGGGGAACTACCGAATTCACGGAAAAAATAACGAGGAAGCGGAAGCCCTCCTTGCAGAAGCCTCAGCATTCGAAAATGCCGGCGCTTTCATGCTCCTGCTCGAAGGCGTCGCAACCGAAACAGCAGCCGATATCACCTCGCGCGTATCGATTCCAACGATAGGAATCTCCTCCGGCCCTCACTGTTCGGGGCAAGTGCTTGTCATATACGATCTGCTGGGCTTTGACCCGTCATTCCATCCTAAATATCTGAAGGTCTATGCTGATGGAAAAAGTTTCATATCGGACGCCGTTACTAAGTACGCCTCCGAGGTCAAGACAGGGAAATTTCCATCCGAAGAACATAGCTTCGCCGCAAATAAAAAATAAAACCCATGAAAATAATCAAAACCGTAGAAGAGATGAAGGCGTGGTCCGCCTCGCGCCGCGCAGATGGAAAGAAGATATCATTCGTCCCGACGATGGGGGCGCTTCACCAGGGGCATCTTTCCCTTCTGAAAAAAGGCAAAGAGCTGGCGGACGATCTCGTCCTGTCGATATACGTAAACCCAGCACAGTTTGCGCCAACCGAGGATCTCTCCTCCTACCCAAGGGACTTGGATGGAGACCTCACAAAAGCCGAAACTTGTGGAGTAAGCGCAGTCTTTTTCCCCAGCGATGACACGATGTATCCGTGCGAATATCGAACGTACGTATCGGTAGAAAACCTTACCGAAAAACTATGCGGAATTTCCAGACCATCCCACTTCAGAGGGGTGACCACCGTAGTGGCAAAACTATTCAACATAGTCTCTCCAAACTTTGCCATCTTCGGTGAAAAAGACTACCAGCAGCTTATAGTCATAAAACGCATGGTCGCGGACTTGAATATGAGTCTCGAAATAATAGCTTCCCCTATCGTAAGAGAAAGCGATGGCTTGGCGATGAGCTCCAGAAATGCCTATCTCACAAAGGAGGAAAGAACTGCTGCGCTCTCGATAAATGCCGGACTGAACAAAGCAAAAAAAGCTGCGATGGCAGGAGAAAAAAACTCTTCGAAGATCGTCGGAATAGTGGCGCAGGAAATAGAAAGCTCCGAGCTTGGCAAAATCGACTACATAAATCTCGTCGATGCAAAAAACCTAGATAATATCCCTTCCTGCGACCGTCCCGCCCGACTCTTAGTCGCTGCATTTTTTGGAAAGACCAGGTTGATAGATAATGTCTCGATCTAGGGCCGAAATCCCGCCCGAGCGGTTGTATAACCCCCCCCTACAAATGAACAATTGCTCGTTGCCCCTGCATCATTCTTCTGCTAAATTGAGCCGCATAAATAGAAAAATACATGAATCTGGAGCTATAACATATGGAAATAATTAGCGCTTCTGTTGCTTTGCCTATGACGAGCGGGGCCCCAGTTTTGAAAAACGGAGCCGTCGCAATAGAGCTCGGAAAAATCTACGCATTCGGAACCCTCGACGAAGTCAAATGGCAGTATCCGTCCGCCACCATAAAAAATTATGACGGATGCGTGCTGATGCCCGGGCTCGTAAACGCACACTGTCACCTAGATCTGGTAAATTTTTACAACATCTCCGTGCCGCAGGACGACCCGCTAAATACAAGAGTTGATTTCATCGAGAGCCTTATTACCAGCATCGACTACAAGCAGGATGCCGATTCAAAAGCCGTCATAGACGGGATTCAAAAGGGGATCTCAAGGCTAATCGAAACGGGGGTCACATGCGTAGGCGATATGACCCACTTCGAAGGCACCTTCAAGCTGCTGCGCGAGATGGGGCTGCGCGCGATAGTCTATCCCGAAATTCTTGCAGGCAGAGGGGAACACGCCCAGCAGCGCTTCGAAGTGGCCCTTGCGCTTCTGGAAAAATACACGGATGCGACGCACGACAGGATCAGAGTTGGCCTGGGTCCCTACGCACCATACCTGCTATCAAGAAACCTTCTAAAAATCATAAGCCAGCATGCGAAGGAAAGTTCGATACCTCTCGTCATACACGCCGCCGAGTCATTCTCCGAGATGGAGTTTTTCTTTGATTCAGAAGGTCCTATAGCGAATGAAGTTTTCCCAAGCCTTGGGTGGAAAGAGCTGCCTCCGGCGTTCAGGAAGACCCCGATATCTTTTCTATCCGAAATAGGGTTCTTCGATGCCCCCACGACCGTCATCGGAGCGCTCCACCTTTCCGACAGCGACCTCTCGCACATGGCCAGAAATCTGGTAAAGGTCGTCTACTGCCCAAGTTCAAACAGAATCATGAAACACGGAAATTTCCCGTATGGAAAGTTGGCAGAGCACGGAATACCCGTAGGGATGGGAACCGACTGCTGGCAATCCAAACTTGGATTCAACATGTGGCATGAGATGAGGACGGCCGTGGAATGCGCCTCCGATCCGCTTCCAACCTGCAAGGAAGCGCTGCAGATGGCCACCATAGGAAGCGCGCGCGCAATGGGACTCGACCACATAATCGGGACGCTCGAGCCGGGGAAAAAGGCCGACCTCATAGCCGTAGCGCTGCCCGATATTCCCTGCGACGATTCCATCTACGACACGATGATAAAAAATATCGATCCGCAGCACGTAAAGCTGGTGCTTGTAGGCGGCAACGTCCTGAAGTGAGAATGGATCATGAAAATTCTGAGCGGACTTAAGGAAATATTCAAAAAGTACATGCTGGCGGGAACCGCGGTGCTGGTCCCGCTAATCGCCACCTATCTCATACTGAAGCTCATCATCAACTCTTTCGATTCGATGATGATGTCTTTTCTGCCAAGCAACTTGAGACCGCAAAGCATCTTCGGCGTGGACATCCCTGGATTCGGACTTGTCGCTACGATAGTCCTAATACTGATCGTAGGAATCTTCACACGCCTGTACATAGGAAGATACATGGTGGTAATAGGCGACAGGATAATAGCCAAGATTCCACTCGGAAGAAGTATCTACAGCGGAATAAAAAAATTAATGGCAACCATTCTCGCCAACCATGAGGAGCGTTTCAAGAGCGTCGTGGCGGTAGAATATCCAAGGCGCGGATGCTGGGTGATAGGATTTGTAACCAGCGACGCCTATAAGGAAACTAAAAAACTATCCCCGCAAGAGATGGTAAACGTATTCGTACCCACTACCCCCAACCCTACCTCGGGGTTCATGATAATACTCCCAAAATCAGATGTGAAAACGATCGACATTGACATAGACGAGGCATTTAAACTGCTGATCAGCGGCGGGATCATAAACCAGCCGGAAAGTCAGGTTTGACGGTAATCCAGTAAACCCATCCGACAAAAATTATTGAACTGTGGTTTACAGGGCCTCTTTCAGATATGGAGAAGATATGAAAAGCTTTTTAGATCTCGCCACAAACAGGAGGAGCGTCAGAAAATATAAAAGCGAGCCGGTGCCGGAAGAAGTTCTCATGAGAATTCTGACTGCGGGACAGATGGCGCCTTCCGGCAATAACTCGCAGCCGTGGCGTTTCATAATAGTAAACGATGCTAAGACAAAAGAAGAGCTCTTCAAGGTAGCTGGCAGGCAGGAATGGATACTTTCCGCCCCATTGACGATAGCAATAGTCGCCGATCTTAAAGCCAAACTTCCCCAAAACAGGATGGATGAGGAGATCTCCATCGACGACAACAGACATATAAACCTTCTTTTAAAAAGCGTCCGGGATGCCTCGATAGCAGCTGATCATATAGTAATGGCCGCAGCTGATGAAGGGCTCGGCAGCTGTTGGATAGCGCTCTATGAACAGGACGATATATGCCCCGTTCTCGATGTACCGCGGCATTGCTATGTCGTGGCTATAGTCACAATCGGATATCCCGATGAAAAACCTGACGCCAAACCTAGAAAGCGGCTATCGGACATAGCGAGCTGGAACTCATTCAAAAGAAATCCATGGAGCTGTGCATAACAAATGGCCAAGGATAACCCTGGAATAAAAATAATCGCCAAGAACAAGAAGGCATTCTTCCAGTATGAGATCGTCGAAAAGATAGAGGCCGGAATGGTTCTTACTGGCAGCGAGGTCAAGAGCCTTCGCGACGGACACGGCAGCCTCGCAGATTCCTACGCAGTCATAAAGAGCGGCGAGGTATTTTTACATCACGCACATATCGCCCAGTACCCACCAGCAACCTATACAAACCATGAGCCTCGCAGAACCAGAAAACTCCTGCTTCATGCGAGGGAGATCGACAAACTGGAAGGAAAACTCAAACAGAAGGGACTGACGCTCATCCCAACCATGATATATTTCAAAAAGGGAAAGGCTAAGGTCGAGCTGGCCCTTGGCAAGGGAAAACAGAAATTTGACAAACGCGAATCCATAAAAAGACGTGAGACCAATCGGACCATAGCCAGGATGATGAAGCGCTGACCCCTATGCCGGCAGACTTGACTGCCGATCCTTTATAGAGTACCGTTTCGCTCCAGCTCTTTTAAAATAAGGATTTCCGGGCGCGAATAGATTTCGACGCGGATTATGGGGTGCACGTGGCATGCCGACCCGTCATCAAGTCGAAAACTGATGGCAAAAAACCAAACGGCGAATCTTACGCCCTAGCTGCTTAACAATAAGCAGCCGCCAAGCGGGCGACGCCTACTGACCCGTAAGGCGCCAATTAGCAGGCTTTGCCGAACCGAGTCCTCCTCTGCGAGGCTAGGCGAGAACCAGTGAGGATAGCCGGCGTTTTATCCCGTCCCCGGGAGCCGACGACGGTGAAATTCAAAACGGGGAACAAGCATGTAGATGCGTGCATGAAGTATTCGCGGACGAGGGTGCAATTCCCTCCGCGTCCACAGGGCGCCAGGCCGTTTCGAGTCGGCTCGGCGCCTCAAATTTATCCTGTCAAATTAAGTAGTTATCAATTGCGATGACCCGCTTTCGGGGAATGTACAAATTTCCAAAATTGCCGATTAATGCTTGGCAACATCCCCCTCTCTGTTAGATTACCTCCTGGATACAACGAAAGGAGAGACGATGAAGCTTTCAGAAAGAGGCGCCATAAGGTCAGCGATCTCCGATGGGGGAATACATCTTTACCCCGCCGGCAAACTGACTGACATCATCACGAGCTCGCTATCCGGAGATAAACTCGATGGCGATTTCAACCCGGAATCCACAGCCGCAAAACTGCTTTCGGTTGCAGGCCCTTCCGATCCTGACGCATCGGAAATTTTTAAAAAAGATATCGCAACAGTTGCCGACAGAGTTTCCAAAATGGAGCCTGAATATAGGATAGAACCCGTTTTCGAAAAGATGGCACAGTCTCTTCCAGCGATGGCTAAGAGGTATTATGGTTTGAATGATCTTGAATTCACCACCCCCAAGGTGATCGAATACTATTTCGAAGGTCACAGCGAAATTTACAAAGATGCCGACTGGTTTGCGTTCAACGTCAATCATTCAGAAGCGAAAGAGCTGGGCGTTCCATTCGGAATCTATTTCAAAAGAAGCCAGGTTACCCCGGGAATGCCGGAGTACGTAACTATGCATGAAGCTAATCATGTCATGCAGGAAAAGGCCGCCTCCGCAAAAGGATACCACTCGTACATACCATGGTTTGACGAAGGATTCGCCGACGCGCTCGGCAGGATGATGCTCTATCGCGCCACCGAAGATGAAGAGATGCTCCGCCGGGTTAAAAATTTTCGAACCGAAATAGACGTAACCGACCCAAGAAAGGTCACCTACCACTACGGCGAAGAGACAGCCATCCTGACGCTCCTTCGAGGCCGCCTTCCGTTTGCCAGGGCTTTGATGTCACTTCGCAAAAATGATCCGTTCTCGGTTGATTGGGATGCCTACGCCAATTTCATAAAAAGCGGGCTTGATCCTCACGTGGCTATAATCAAGGCTTACGCAGGGAAAAAGCCGGAGAATTTCAGAAAGGCCCTCGATCGGGACGAAAAAAAATTCCGAACCGAGAGCGACCTAGATCAGATGGATTTGAGGGTGCTTTCGATGTTCTGTGCGACTCAGGCACCAGCTACACTCCAAGCTTCGGAATACAAGACCTGCATGTGGCTGCTTGAAGAGGTCGAAAAAAGGCCGTCGCCATATTTCATCGATCCGGAAATAATTCCATCGACAATGAGAGCGAAGGTTCCCGATTGGAAGGAGGAAATGGCCGTGCCGGCAGCATCTATACCGGCCGAATTATGGGACAAAGCCCCTGAAATTAGTTTGAAGGTCCTTATTCCTGAAAATGCCATTCCCGAAAATTTGAAAGCGAGTACCGCTAAATTGACGACGATGTATTTTATAATAAAGCGAACGATCGGCGGCACCACTTACTACGAGCCCTTCGGAGGAGGACTGCCGTACAGGATTAAAACCGGTGAAATAAGATGTTCATACTGACAACCAAAACACGATACCAAAAATCGGGAGGATGATATGAAGATTGCAAAGACTTTGATGGTCGTAATGGCGGTCGTGATGGCGCTTGGAATGCAGTCCTGCGACAGGAGGCGCGGTGAGGTCGGAAGCAGCTCCAATCCGGTGAGATTTTATTTCATGCCCCTCAAGGGAACCGATCTCTACAAACAGTACGCCCCAGTATTGGAAAAATATATCGAGGCAAACTCGGGGCTTAGCGTAGAAACTATCGAAGCGCCCGACTTCATAACGATCATAAAAAACTTCGGCGAAAAAAAGGCTGACATCGCATTCATAAATACACTTGGATATCTTATGGCACATGACTGGGCCAAGGCCGAAGCATATCTGCAGATGCTCTATGACGATGTCTACAGAACCTATCGCGGTGAAATTCTGGTTCGCGCCGATAGCGAAATCAACGACATTTCGGATCTGAACGGAAAAAAGATCGCCTTTGCAGATCCCTTTTCAGCAGGAGGATATTTATATCCTCTCAAGCTGCTTAACGAAAACAAGGTCAAGGTCAAAGATACCGTATTCGCCGGCGGACATCTCAAGGGGATAGAGATGCTATACAACGGACAGGTGGATGCCGCCGCCACTTATCATTCACGCCCTGGAATCTTGGGTGAGGAAAAAGATGCTCGTATAGAATTTTTAAAAAAGTATCCTGACATAATGACGAAGATAAAAATTCTCGCACTCACCGATGAAATACCAAACGGCCCAGTGACACTGAGAAAGGATCTCCCGGAAGACGTGAAGGCCAAGCTCGTTGGAGCAGTCATATCATTCGCCAAGACTCCCGAAGGAAGAGATGCTCTGCTAAACCTTTACAATGTTACCGGACTCGCACTGGCCGACAATGCAAACTATGATGACGTGAGGGAAACCCTCAAGGAGCTGGGCAAATCTATTGATGAGGTAGTGCCGGGCGGGATAACCTTCTACAGAAAAAATGCTGAAGCATGGCTGGAATACTAATCGCCGATAAGCATCGCACAAACAAAACGCCCTGCGTAGCTTCTACGCGGGGCGCTTTTTATGCGATCGATAAAAAACTATTTCCCCTTTTGAGCCCTGATCTCTTCTACGTTTTTCACCTCGCGGATCGAATCGAGGGCGGTGCCATCGAGATATTTTACAACGCCCACAACCCTGTCACCAAACACCGGTTTGAGCGGCTTTGGAAACTCTGAAGCCTTCGACTTGGCCAGCGACACCGCTTCATCCATGGACACGAATTTCACTCCGTATCCCTGCATCTTCTTTTTGAGTTCAATATTTCTCGCCGCCTTGGCGTTAGTTTTTTGATCATTGATGATCATTCCATCCGGAGTCATTATGAAATCCACAAAATATCTCCCTGGCGTAGAAACGGTCGTAACGCTATCCCTTAAAATTATATTTCCTCTCCTGTTAAGCGGCGCCTGAACTATCACTACCGACGCACCATGCGCAACTTCAGTATGACCGCCTATCGCCTTGGATGGGATCCCGTTTGAGAACGTGGTTACATTGACGTCAAAATTTCTATCAACCTCTATCGCTCCCAAAAGAGCCACATCCAGAAGACCTGTAACCGGCGCCCTGTAAGGCGACCCGTATTGAAGCATGTCCATCGGGGTATTTACATGCCACATAGACCTCATCGTTATCGCTGCGACGCGATCGAAACACTGTCCGTTATAAAGCTGTTTCACGAGACCAGCATTTACCGCAGCGATGAGATCCTCCGTGACTCCGCCTATCATCATATCGATAGAAATCCCTTCTTTCGCCAGATGGTTGATAGCAGCAAGCCCCGTTCCAGAGCCAAGCTGCACACACGGCAGTCGATCTTTTATCTCCATGGCCTTAACAACAGATACTATATTCGAAAGAGTCTTAAGCCTCTCGGGAGTGATGTTCTGCGTAGCCGTTTCACCTGAGGAAAGCCCGTGGTTATCGCCGATAGTAGGAACCTCCACCACGTCGGTGACCTGCTGCATGCCTATCGATAGGTATGGGGAGATTCCGCTGATAAGGTCATCCGTCAAAACGACAAAGCCTTTACGCGAAAATTTAGCATCGGGGACCATGAATGAAGCAAATCCAAAGACGGAATTGGGCAACCCGCGCCACCCGTTGCAGTTGCCGAATCTATCTGAGGAGCTCGCTGCGCAAAAAGCCACGTCTATTTCGAGTTGACCGGTTTCAATATCGGCTGCCCTGCCGGAATGGCTTCTCGTTTCAAAGATGTGTTTCATCCCACCGGATGCTATGAGATACCCGAGATCGCCGCGAACCGATCCGCCGCGAATCTGCACGACGACTCCCTTTTCTATCGCTTCCATTATTATCGGGATATGGCATGGAAAGAGCGATGTCGGAGCAAGAACGAGGTTCCTGAAGTTCATATCTATGATTACGCGCATAACCTGTTCGAGGACGGCATCTCCATTTCTCAAGCCGTGATGAAACGATATCGTATCGCCATCAACAAGCCCCGTCCTCTCTATCGCATCGCGTATAGATCCGCGAACTTTGCTTTCGGTCCTGGTGCCCCTGAAAACTTCGGGAATAAACTTGGGAACATAATCTATGTCGGGACCTTTAAAGGGTCTGTAGGATTCCGGGATATACCTGCCTATTGCGTTTTTGATCAGGTTTGCCGTCATCTGTCACCTTTTCATCGCTTGCCGGAATTCAACTGCCATAGCATCGCTAAAGCAGAACCATACCTCTCCTTCAATACGGCATCGTCTTTGGACTCCGGTTCGTTGGGCATGGATACGAATGGAACATCGACACCACACACGCTTAAATACCCATGAGATTTTCCATAGGTAATTTTTTTCCAATCATTCTCTATGAAGAAACCGTACATATCCTTGTCCGGAACCTTATGAAAGAGTATCGAGCCTTTCTCGTCCTTTTTGTAGCGGGCAGAGTTTTTTCTGTATGACTCTTCAAATGACACATCTATATAGAGTATAGCTGCGTCTTTAAGGATGGATAAATCTATCTTGGAAAGGCTATCCATAAAACCGTCATCCTTGCCTCTGGCAAATTCTATCAGCAGCGTTCCGGTTTTGAAAAAGTTTTCATCGGATGCACGCTTCAATATCGCCTCGTTGAACTTACCCATCTGAGAGCTGCGAAATTTGGGAACGGTGAGATTATATCCCTCTTCGGTATGTTCTGAATAAAGCCTGGCCTCTCCTCTGGCTTCCCTCTTATCATCCTCAGTGCATGCCTCCCATATCCACGGGAAATCATCCACCTCTTCAAATTCTCCTATATGAAACAGCGACGCCCGCTCGTCGCGCGTAAGCTTTTTCATATAGTCGATAAATTCGGACTTTCCTGCAGCCGGTCTTCCGAGTATAAAAAGGTTTCTGAAGATATTCATATCGTTCCTTTCTTCAAGATCGCCTGTTTCGGAAAAGCTCGTAGAGCGCCCCCATCGCATCCTCATATCTCTTGCTCAGCAAGACAGGATCCTTGATTTCAGGTTCGTTGAGAACCGTTACGAACGGGACATTCACCCCATCCGCATTTATGTAACCTGAGCTTCGGGACTTGGTCACAGCATCCCAGTCATCGGTCTTGTAGAACGCCTCCATCACCCTTTTGGTCGCCATGTGCGCCAATATGGAGTGCTTCTTCTTTTCCTCGTATCTGGCTATATTCCGCCGCCACGACTCCTCGTATGAAACCTTTATGTAGAGTATGGCCGATTTTTCCAAAATTTCTTTCGACAGCCTTTTGAAAGCCTGGGCATAGGCGTTTTCTCCGCCGCGTGAAAATTCTATGAACAGCGTTTGACTCTCATAATAATTGGGGTTCTCCTCGGAAATCTTTTTCACCTCTTTATTGAATCTTGCGAGCATGAAGTCGAAAAGCCTGCCCGCATTCTCATTCAGACCGTAGTTATCCCCTTCCTTGTGTGAGTAGATCCTTTCGAAGCCGGACTCCTCCCACATATTATCCTCCAGAAACTTTTCCCAGATCCAGACGAAATCATCGACCTGCAAAAATTTGCCTATATGGAATATTCTGGCGCGCTCATTCTCATCGACCCTTTTCAAACAGTCTATAAATTCCGACTTGCCCGCAGCTGGGCGCCCCAATAAAAGTATATTTTCAAATCTGTTCATTTTTTCTTCTCCTGGTAGATCTCGAATAGGCGATCAAGATGAGGTCCGTATCGTTTCGCCAATGGCCCGCGTTCTTTGAGCTCGGGAGTATTATTCATCGTTACAAATGGTATATCGACGCCATGAAAGGTAAGAAAACCAAATTCTTTTCCGCCAGTCAGTTCATGCCAGTCGTCGATTTTATAAAAATACTCCATCGTCTCCTTCGGGGCCATATGGGCGAGGCTGGAGCTTTTAAGCTTCTCCTGATATCTTGCTATGTTTCTTCGCCACGACTCCTCGAAATCGACGTCAACGTAAAGTATTGCCGCCTTTTCCAAAACCTCCTTTGAAAGCCTCGTGAGCGCATTTTTGTAGGCATCCTTCATCCCGCGAGCGAACTCTATGATGAGGGTCCCCTCTTCATAAAAATCCGGATTGGAAAGATACTTCTTGTTTATTACGTAGTTGAATTTTGCGAAGAGAAAATCGTAGAGCTTTATCTGATCCGGAAATTTTACGTTGTAATTTCCTTCCTTGCGTTCCGAAAACACCCTTTCGTAGCCCGCTTCTTCCCATAGGTCATCCTCGAGAAATTTTTCCCATAGCCAGAAAAAATCGTCCACCCCCTCAATCTTGCCCAGATGATATTTATCGGCCCTTTCGGAATCGGAGGTTTTTTCCATAAAATCTATAAACTCCGATTTTCCGGCTGCGGGGCGCCCTAGAAGCAGAAAATGGTCGAATGTCCTACTCACGATTTCCTCCTCTGTTTGTGGTGGTTGGGATCAAAGGGAGAGCTAGCACGAAAGAAGCATCGACTGCAAGGCTTGCAAATACAGATTTTACCTATAAAAACTGCCCTAGCACTCCTTGACAAAGGGGAATGCTTCAACTATTGCGTTGCCGCGCTAACTTACCAAATATGAAAGGATTTTTATGAACAGGATAGTACGGAGGAATCAACTCTCCGATAACGTGGTGGAGCTCGTAGTGGCATCCCCGGTCATCGCCCGCAAACGAAAGCCCGGTCAGTTTATAATACTTCGTACTCACGCCGACAAAGCGGAGAGAATACCGCTGACGATAGCCGACGCGGATTCAAATGCAGGGACGATCACTCTCGTGTTTCAGGTTGTCGGGAAAAGCACTGCGGAGCTTTCGGATCTGAAAGAAGGGGATTCAATACACGACCTCGCCGGGCCTCTGGGTAAACCTACACACGTAGAAAATTTTGGAAGCGTGGTCTGTATCGGCGGGGGAATAGGAATCGCTCCGCTCCATCCGATCGCTCAGGCGATGAAGTCTGCAGGCAACAGGGTAACATCAATACTCGGCGCCAGGACAAAAAATCTTCTGATAATGCAGGAGCATATGAAGAAGGCTTCCGACGAAGTGATAGTTGTCACCGACGACGGAAGCGCAGGTGATCAGGGATTCGTCACAACCGCACTGGAAAAATTAATTTCTTCCGGAGAAAAAATCGACATGGTTGTAGCGATAGGGCCTTCGATAATGATGAAGATGGTCTGCAAGGTTACAAAACAGCACGACATCAGAACGGTGGTTTCCTTAAACACCATTATGGTCGATGGAACCGGCATGTGCGGATGTTGCAGAGTTTCGGTGGATGGAACTACTCAGTTCGTATGCGTGGACGGACCGGAATTCGACGGACATAAGGTAGATTTCGAAGAAATGATGCAGAGGCAATCGACATACCTGGATCAGGAAAAAAAATCTTACGAAATTTATAAGCACGGCTGCGGCGACAACTGCACCTGCAACCGCAAATAATTTTCAAAAAACGGCAGCACTAGGAGATTTCGATGACACTGACAGCGGCGGAAAGAATGAAAATACCCAGGCAGAACATGAGGGAGCAGCCCCCTGCCGAAAGGGTAAAAAATTTCAAAGAGGTTCCATTCGGCTATACTGAGGACGAAGCTGTAGAGGAAGCAAAGCGATGTATAGCCTGCAAGGCGCCACAGTGCATGACCGGATGCCCCGTGGAAATAGATATTCCAAAATTCATACAGCAGATAGCTAACCGCGATTTCGAAAGAGCTATTGAAACTGTCAAGAAGACAAACCTCCTTCCTGCCGTCTGTGGCAGGGTATGCCCGCAAGAGACTCAATGCGAAATCAAGTGTATCCTGGGAAAGAAGCACAAGCCCGTCGCAATAGGAAATCTCGAAAGATTCATCGCCGACTATGAACGAAACAAACTTGGCGCAAAAATTCCTCAAATCGCCAGCAAAAGCGGACGTCGAGTTGCAGTCGTTGGCGCAGGACCCGCAGGACTTACCGTTGCCGGAGACCTCGCAAAGATGGGACACTCGGTAACCGTATTCGAAGCTCTTCACAGGCTCGGCGGCGTCCTCATGTACGGAATCCCGGAATTTCGGCTGCCAAAGGAAATTCTTGAATTCGAAGCCAAATTTCTCGAAAAATTGGGCGTGGAATTTAAGGTCAATGCGGTTATAGGTATGCAGTATTCTCTGGATGAACTCTTCGAGCAGGGATTCGAAGCGATCTTCCTTGGGACTGGAGCCGGGCTCCCCTATTTCATGAACATACCCGGTGAAAACTTCAACGGCGTATATTCCGCAAACGAATATTTGACCAGGTCGAATCTGATGGGGGCATATGAATTCCCGAAATCCGACACTCCAATAGCTCAGTCCAAAAATGTAGCCGTCGTAGGCGGCGGAAATGTGGCTATGGATGCAGCCAGAACGGCAAAGAGGCTCGGCGCTGAAAATGTCTATATAATATACAGACGCTCGGAACAGGAAATGCCAGCAAGGCTCGCCGAAGTTCATCACGCGAAGGAAGAAGGAATAATCTTCAACATCCTCATGAATCCGACCAGATTCATAGGTGATAAAAACGGATGGCTAACTAAGGTCGAGTGCATAAAGATGGAACTCGGGGAACCGGATAACTCTGGGAGAAGGCGCCCGGTACCGGTGAAAGGCTCCGAATTTATGATCGACATCGACTGTGCCGTTATCGCCATAGGAAACGGTCCAAACCCTCTGGTTCCGCGTACTACGCCAGATCTGGAAACCAACAAGTGGGGAAATATCATAGCAAATCCCGAAACCCAGAAGACTTCGAAGAAGGGGGTGTTCGCCGGAGGGGATATAGTTCTCGGCGCCGCAACCGTCATTCTCGCAATGGGAGAAGGACGGCGAGCCGCCAAGGCAATAGATGATTACTTGAAAACAGGGAACTGGTAGCACATAAAAGCAAGGGGAGGGCTTCACATGCAGAAAAATTTCGCATCTGAACTGATAGCAAAAGCGATTGAACGTGAGGAGGATGCCCATAGGTTATATAGTCAAGCGGCAAACCTCGCTCAAAAGCCGGAAGTCAAAAAACTTTTTGAGGAACTCGCATCGCAGGAACTCGACCATAAAGAAACGCTCAAGAAAATAGACCCGTCCCAGTTTAGCGAAAAAGCCAGCGAAAAGACTGCGACTTCAAACATCGCTTCTCTTGTCGAACCACGCAAACTCAACCCAGGGTTTTCTATTCAGGATGCGCTGATTTTCGCCATAAAAAGAGAGGAAGAATCCTATCGTTTTTACACCGAATTCGCTGAGCTGGCCGAGGATGAAAAACTTAAAAATATTTTCTTCAACCTAGCAGCGATGGAGATGCATCACAAAAACTCGCTGGAAGATATCTACGACAGAAAAATAGCGTGGGAGAACTAGGCTGTCTTCACCCTGATGATTCTTCCTCAAGATCTCCCGATGAAAAAGAAGATAGGATATCCTTTTGGACTATCTGATAAGCAGCAAGCGAATATTTTGAATCCCGTTCGATATCGGAGGCGAGCTGCTCACCATCTTTTCCGGCAAGATTTATGAATTCACGCGCACGCAACCCGCTCTCATCGTGATTCACAATCGTAAGATTTTTCCCATCCCCCTTCGGATCCTTCAGATGTATAGTCAGGTGTTTCACTATAACGGTATTTTTAAGATTGCTCGTAATCTGGCGCTTAGTTGGCAGCGGCCTCACGTCCTCAGGTGAAACAAACAAGTGATGAATTTCTCCGTTGATCTCTATCGGCCTCTGGCGGTCTTCGGAGTTCTCCGGACCGATAACTATTTCGTAGTGGCCGTAATTGGCATTCACGCTTATGACATGGACCTCGCCCGGCTTCATATCCTTCAGATCCTTGACCACCTCAGCGAGCTGTTTGAAAAAAGGAGCGGTAGGTCGCTTTTTTCTACTCATTTGTCCCCCCTCGGTTCTTTTCCCAGTACGCTCCGCTTCCAAGCAAGAGCAATTCATATGCCAATAAATGTCATAGATTTTTTATTGATAACTAATTGAAAAATAAGAAATTATCATAGAGACCTCGCGAAACAGCCCACACCCCCGCAGGTCAATATATTGACGAACGCGAAGAAGCTGTGGAGTTTTTGACATGGGCTCAAATTAACAGCAGAGACCTTTTCCCCATAGGGAGAAAGAGGAGGGGCTTAATCGCCCTGAAAATTAAAGAAAATGCGAAATAGTTGAAAGGTTGAGCTTCCTACAGTTAGCGAGGGTTCTACTTCGAAAGCGATATCCCTAGTTCAGCGAGTTGGTGCTCATCAACATTCGAAGGGGCATCCGACATGAGATCGGTGGCCGACGTAGTCTTTGGAAAAGCTATGACATCGCGTATGGAATCCGTGCCGGCAAGGAGCATAACCAGCCTGTCTAGCCCCAAGGCAATTCCCCCATGCGGAGGAGCCCCGAACTGAAGCGCATCAAGGAGAAAACCAAACTTGGCGCGTGCCTCCTCTTCGCATATTCCGAGCACATCGAATATTTTCGACTGCATGCGGCTGTCATGAATACGAGTCGATCCGCCGCCGACCTCGCTGCCGTTCATCACGATGTCATAGGCTAAGGAACGAGCCTTCGATGGATCGGAATCCAAAAGCGCCACGTCATCAGGATGAGGGGCTGTGAAAGGATGATGAACGGCTACGTACCGCTTCTCATCGTTATTCCATTCCAGAAGCGGGAAATCCACTACCCAGAATATGTCCAGCTTCGATTCATCCAGAAGCCCCAATTTTTTCCCAAGGAAAGTCCTAACGTTTCCGAGGGATACATTTGCTGTATTTGCGAAATCAGCGACGAGAAGGACTATATCCCCATCTTTCGCATTACAGGATTTTATAATATTATCCTTCTCCGCATCGGAGAAAAATTTTGCCACCGACCCACTCCAGCCATCAGCGGAAAGCTTCACCCACGCAAGCCCCTTCGCGCCGAAGGTCTTTGCCACCACCTCAAGCTCGGCGATCTCTTTCCTGGAGAGCTCATGCGCACCAACATTGAGCGCTTTGACTATTCCTCCATTTGCCACGACGCCAGCGAAGGTTTTAAATCCGGAATTTTTGAACCCCGCCGTGACATCGGCCAGTTTCCAAGGAATACGCCTGTCCGGCCTGTCGCTTCCATAGAGTGACATCGCATCGGCGTATGTCATCCTCTCGATCGGAAGCGATATATCTATCCCTTGGGTTTCGCGAATTACCTTTTGGAAAAAACCATCCATTATTGAAAGAAGGCCGTCACGATCCAAAAAAGAGGCTTCTACGTCGATCTGCGTGAACTCAGGCTGGCGGTCAGCGCGGAGGTCCTCGTCCCTGAAGCACTTCACTACCTGAAAATATCTGTCGAAACCTGAAACCATCAGGAGCTGTTTGAATATCTGGGGGCTCTGCGGAAGTGCGTAGAACATCCCCTTGCTGATGCGCGATGGCACCAGATAGTCGCGAGCGCCTTCCGGAGTGCTCTTCGTAAGGAACGGCGTCTCTATTTCAAGAAATCCGTTATCGGAAAGATAATTTCTCGCATACTGCACAATCCTATGGCGCAGAGCGAGGATCTTTTGAAGCGCTGGTCTGCGAAGATCGATATACCTGTATTTCAAACGAAGTTCTTCGGAAACATCCGTCTCGTCCTCAACAAGAAACGGAAGAGGCTTGGAGGTATTTAGTATCTGCACCGAATCCGCTAAAATTTCAATCTCTCCGGTAGAAATCCTTTCGTTGGACTGCCCCTCCGGACGTCTGGAGACAGCCCCCTCTATTTCCAGAACATATTCAAAACGAACCGATTCTGTCGCCTTCATTATTTCCGCCGAGACGTGTTCCGGGTTTATCACAACCTGAGTGGTGCCAAACCTGTCGCGAAGCCCCAGGAAGATCAGGCTGCCGAGATCCCTTCTTGAACCGACCCAGCCCTGAAGTAAAACTCTTTTCCCCTCGTCGGAGCCCCTCAGCTCACCGCAAGTATGTGTCCTCTTCTTCATTTTTACGATTCACTCCCTTGAAAAAGAACGGTGGGTTACAAAGCAAATCAACCACCTATCTCGATGAAATGCATTGGAAGATCTTTGAGTCTTACCTCTTTCTGACTTCCCGCTTGCATATCGCGAACTATCGCGTGGCCTTTTTGAATTTCATCTTCGCCGATTATCACGACTGACTTGGCCAAAAGCTTGTCGGCCCTCTTCATCTGCGATTTAAGGGACTTTGAGGCATAATCCCACTCGACGCGAACCCCATCTTTCCTGAGAATTTGTATCATGGGCAGGGCGGCATCCCGCGCCTTATCTCCCAGTACGGCGAAATATATTACGTCGTCATTATAAAATTCCTGGCTGTAGGTCTGTTCCAAAAGAAGTACGAGCCTCTCCATTCCTAGCGCAAAGCCGATGCCAGGGAGATCAGGACCACCCAGTTCTTTGACGAGGCCATCATACCTTCCGCCAGCCAAAACTGCGTTTTGTGAACCGAGCTTGTCGGTGAGGAATTCAAAGGTCGTACGCATATAGTAGTCCAGACCGCGCACGATCCTGTCGTTTACTGTGTATCCTACCTCAAGTAAATTTAGGGTCTCTTTCACCGTATTGAAATGTTCTACGCATTCATCACACCAAAAATCCGGGAATCGCGGAGCAGACTCAACTATTTTTTTGCAGCCCTCATTTTTACAATCCAGTATTCGCATCGGATTTTTGCCAAGCCTTCTTGCGCAGTCGCCGCAAAGCCCAGACTTAGATGATTCAAAGTAACTTACCAAGGCAGAGTTGAACTGAGGACGGCACGCAGGGCAGCCTATTGAATTTATCTCGAGGACCAATCCCTCCGCGCCGACATCTTTCAGAAAATGGTCGGCCATCGCGATAACCTCTGCATCGGCCATCGGGCTTTTGACATCGAAAAGCTCGCATCCAATCTGGTAGAACTGGCGCTGACGCCCTTTCTGGGGCCTCTCTCGGCGAAACATCGGCCCTATATAGAAAAATCTGGCCAGCGGAGCAGTATGACATATGTTGGATTCTATGTAGGCGCGCACCACAGGAGCGGTGCCCTCTGGGCGTAAAGTGAGCTTATCATCTCCCTGATCGACAAAACTGTACATCTCCTTTTCGACTATCGACGAGCTTTCGCCGACACCTCTGACGAAGAGATCGGTATTCTCGACTATCGGGGTTCTGATTTCATAATAACCATAGGTTGAAAAAATCCTCCTGGCGCTCTTCTCGATGCGCTGCCACATCTTGACGGATGGTGGAATTACATCGACCATCCCCTTGATAGCCCTGATTATTTGTTTATCTTTTGCCATAGGACTGGCGAGAAGTATCAGAGGAAAATATCCCATGTCAACGCAATTGCCTTGCGGCAACCACCTAAAAACATTAGAATATCGACCACATGAAGTCACTTGCAGCCAGAATTCCTCTGATTTTAATGTTCTTCCTCGTAGCCGGATGTAAAAACCCCTTCGTGAACCCGTTTGGGGGAATGTTTGGCGATGGCGATAACTCCCGACCTTCCGCCGAACCTAGCAGGGTAATCGAGCCCACAGAAAAGTTTGCCATAGCTATCGGAGGGGTGGCCCTCGGCCGTGATGAACTAGTTCTATACGACGAAAAAGGGAAGCCCAGACAGTTCAGCTCCGACCTGCTCTCATGCGAATCTGAAAAAAACATCGTAGATATCGAGGAGCGTCCTGGCTTCGAATCAGCCTCAGATGGCAGCGGAGTCAGGATAATAGCAAGGTCGCCCGGAGTGACCGCAGTGAGATGCAGCTTCGGGGATATAGAGATGGAAGAAGTTTATGAGGTTACTGTTCCGCCGCAATCATTGATACAGATTCTCGTAGCTGAAGCCGGAGGCCAGATCGCTGACGAAGCAGAATTAGACGAGGATTATGACGATCCCGTCGTAAAGCTCTCCAGCAGGTCGCCAACCGCAGAGCTGCTAGCTTCAGTGATTAAAAACAGGATCATCATAATAAACAATGAAGATGATCCATCGCTGTTCGCTGTGAAAAAAAATGATTACGATTTAGAGGCGCCTACATCGTATTACGATTCAGTGATATTGGCGAATGGGCAGTTTTCACCTACCGATCCAGAAGATATCATGCACAACGTATTTAAAAACGCCTCGAGCAGAGATAACCTCTCAGCCGACTGGCAGATAGCATATGATCAGGCAGTGCTGACAGCCGCTGCGATATTCAACGGAGATGTCCAGGACGATACCGGTGAATCCTTCGGTTTCTTTTCACCTGATGAAGATATTTGGAACGACATATGGAATGCGTTCCGACTTGGACAGGAAATACCGGATAGCTCGCCCTTTACTGATTATACGTTCAAGGAACTCGCACCGATACAGCTGCTTTTGCACCCTGATGTAAAAAAATACAGCGATGGAAGGCCGTCATTTATATTCGCAAGACGGCGCGGGGAAAACAGCTTCGCCGTAGAAGACACTCCATAATATGTTTTAAAAAATACACGGCCCTGTCCAAGATAAGCCACATCCCTTAGTCATCTTTTGAAAGTCATCATTTTGTTCGCGTAAATATCTCGCAAAACTTGCATCAAATTTTTTCTGTAGTCACCATACTTCCAGCAGAATCAAGGATGACATTTCCCATTTTTCTATCGCAGGCTGTTTTTTGCATCCTTGCGCGATCTGACACCTCACTGTCCAAGTACGTATGCGAACATAAGTGGTGCCACTATCGTAGCATCGGATTCAATTATGAACCGCGGTGTCTCTATGCCAAGTTTTTCCCAAGTTATTTTCTCATTAGGAACGGCCCCGCTGTAGGATCCATAAGAGGTTGTACTATCTGATATCTGACAAAAGTATCCCCAAAGCTTAACATCTGACTGTAGTTCCTGGCGAAGCATCGGCACAACGCAGATCGGAAAATCACCGGCTATTCCTCCGCCGATTTGAAAGAAACCTACATATTGAGTTTTTGTGTTCTCAAGGTACCAGTCAGCCAAAAAGTTCATTTGTTCAATGCCATTTTTGACCAAATTCACGTCCTTAATATCGCCGTTTCTGACAGCCGCAGTGAAGATATTGCCTAAGGAGGAATCCTCCCATCCAGGCGTCCATATGGGGATATTCTTTTCACAGGCGGCAAGAACCCAGCTGTTTTTTGGATCTATCTGATGATGCTGAACGAAATCACCATTTCTTATGCAATCGTATATGAACTCGTAGTGATATTTCCTATTATTGGTGGCATCAGCATTTTTCCAATGTTTATACAAGATTCCTTCAACTTTTTTCATGCATTCATGCTCAGGAATACATGTATCGGTAACACGACTGAACTTCTGTTTCAGTAGCTCCAGTTCATCATCGGGAGTAAGATGTCTGTAATGCGGAATTTTTTTATAATGCTCATGAGCTATAAGATTGAAGATATCCTCTTCTATATTTGCTCCGGTACATGTTATCGCATGAACCTTATCCTGACGTATCATCTCGGCAAGCGAAATGCCAAGCTCGGCAGTGCTCATAGCACCGGCAAGAGTGATCATCATCTTGCCGCCGTCATCCAGATGCTTTTTATATGCTTTCGATGCATCTAGAAGAGTTGCTGCGTTAAAGTGAAGAAAATTCTTTCTGATAAAATCAGAAACAGGTGAATTTTTTGACATAGTTTTCCTCCTTTAGTTAGTGACGCAAATTCTAAAATTATATTACTAATTAGGGCGTCAAGACATGATATGTCAATGAATAAAACCTCTAAACAGCCTTGCAAGCTCGATAAAGACTATATTGGAAGCAAATATGTTCTTTTGTGAGAGTGCAAGGCGAGCTTACTACATCAAAACACGCGCTATCTTCGTTCGGTAGCCTCTATCGCGGGATTTATCAGAGGCAGACCCAAGTCTTCGCCAACGCTGCGAATAACCTCGGCACCCAGCGGCAACTCAGCTTTTCGAATGAACCCTTCAAAGAGCGCATTATCGCAAAGCACATTTACCATTCTCGGATTGCCGTTTGTAAGTTCGTAGATTTCCTCAAATGCATCGGCGCTGAATATTTGCGACTCTCCTCCGGCGTGTGAAATTCTGAAGTTGACATAGTCGACAAGAACTTCTGGAGAAAAATTTTTTAGTCTGTATCTAACCGCAGTGCGCTGTTTGAGAGCGCTGTCATTTTCAAGGCAAGCGTCTAACTCCGGCATTCCGAACATCACAAAGGAAAGAAGTTTTGAATCCGGAAGCTCCAGATTCAAAAGGCCGCGAATTTCTTCGAGCGTCTCACGCTGCCTGAGCATATGTGCCTCATCTATCAGTATGACAGCACGGCGTCCCTCTTCATGGATTTCGACAAGCCTGTCATACAACCTTCCGATCAGGTCAACCTTGCTAGCCCCTTCATCCACTATTCCAAACTGCGCAGAGACCCTCTTAATGAGCCACTCGCTGGTCACATCCGCATGCAAGACAACTAATAGAGAGACTTCAAACTTGTCATCAGGAAGATTTTCGAGAAGCCTCCTCGCCAACAAGGTCTTTCCGGTTCCTATGTCACCGACCAGGACGGCCAAACCCATCATCCCTTCCACAGCCCTTGAAAGACGCAGCATCGCTTGATCGTGCTGCTCATTGTGGTAATAAAAATTAGTGAGCGGCATTATTGAAAAAGGCTCTTCACGGAGTCCGTAATATGTAAGATGGTCCATGGCGTTCGGAAATATACCCACATCCCTGCAAATATACAACCCCCGGTATAACAGATGTTCAGCGGGAAAACAGAATTAAACGGTTGAGTGACAAAATCGTCAGACGAACGATATCTTCTTTCGTCCCAAATTCTTTGGGGCGGAACCCTTTGAAGGGTCCTTTTCACGCCTCGATTGGCGATGCACAGCTTTTTTGACCTGGGCCACCTGACGCTTAGGATCCGATTCTACAGGAGCCTTTTTGGAGGTGCTCGGCATCTTGATTCCTAGTGCGCCGACCAATTTATTTACCCGCTCCATAAGATTGCCTTCGATAATGCCAGCCGCAAAAATGGATTTAACTATATCTGATGCCTTTTTAAACTCGCTGTTTGACTCGTCGATAAGCCCCATCTTTTTATATGCGCTGCCGAGATCAAAGGCCGCTTCAGCCTGTTGAAGGTTATCAACTATGCTGATTTTGCTTTTTTTAACCAAATCCGGAGGCTTCGCATCGACCTCAGCGACATATATCTTATCCGTTTCAGCATTTTCATCGGATTTATCTTTCAAGCCGCCTATTCCCTGAGAACCGGAATAACTATCAAACTGCGTAGAAAGGGAGCCGGCCGCCTCCACCTTTTTCTCTGATTTAGTAGATGATCTATTGACGCCTTTTTCTGAGTCAGGAGGTGCGGAATTTGAAACTGCTTCGGACAAACCATCTTTTTGATGCTGTTCCCTGATCTGCCTGCCTATCTCCTCATCCTCAATTTCTTTGCGTCTGGCAAGCGCCCTTGCAACTATGATTGGCATGCCGCCCGGGCTGACCGCATCGACGAGGTCGGAAAATCTCTCCTCCTCGTCAGGAAAAATTACGAGGATTTCGGTGATGGCATGCAGCATCCCCTCGATGTCCCCGCGCTTTTTACAGAGATCGGCAAGGATTAACAGCTTCTTTCTGGCAGTTTCATTCTGATTTTGAGCCACATACAGAGAGGCCATGTATTTCAAAAGTTCTGGATCGGAGTCGACGAGTTCTCCAACCATCTCCAGCCATTTAAGGGCCTTTTTGGAGTTTTTAAGGCTGCGGTAGATCGATATCAGCTTCTTGAGCATGTCATAACGCGCGGGCCTGTGTGACAAAATCTTCTCAAGGAGGTCGGCAAGCTTCTGAGGATCCTTCCCGTCATGTTCAAGCTGGCGAGCATACTCCTCGTATTGATCTATGGCCTCATCTATCCTCCCCTCTTTCTGATAGGTTTCGGCAAGGCGGGTCCTTGCCGCGCCATCATTTGGGACCAGACTTACTATCCTCGCCCGTATTTCAACGGCCCGATCTCCCATCCCCCTCGACTCAAAAGCGCTCGCCAAGATGCCATACTGCCTGACTGCATCGGCTATGAGCCCCATCCTTTCATACAGCGATGCAAGCTGTTCGTTGACCTCTATCAGCGACGGGTTGAGCCTGAGAATATTCTTGCTTACAGTCACCGCCTTGAGAAAAAAGCCTTCATCTTCGTAGGATTTGGAAACCTCGCGATAAATTCTGATGGCGTCATTGACCTGTTTGCGCTTTGCAAACAACTCCGCTATGCGCAGCTTGACACGGAGATCGGAGGGATCGGCCGCAACGATCTTTTCATACTCGCGAATCGCCCTGTCGAGCCTCCCCTCTTCTATGAAGATTCTGGCCTGCTCGAGTATCTTTTCCTTATTGAGGATATTCATCGGCAGCTGGATTCCAAAAATCAACCGGCGCTGGTCACGAACTCGAGTCCGCGCCTGGCGGCGTCATTGTGTGGATCCCTCTTGAGTATAGCTTCGTATATCTCGCGAGCCCTGTCGCGATGCCCCTGCGCTGAATAAATATTGGCCATCGTGACGGTCTCCCACGATGGCACCCTTCTAGGAACGTACTGTTGGCTCTGATCAACTGATAAATCCTGGCGAGGATCTTCAACTTTTACGGGAACAGAGCCCTGACCGAATGATGTTATTTCAGCCTCAAGCGACTTCGCTTCGGAATGATCGGGGATCACCTCCAGGATTCTTTTCACCGAATCAAGCGCCTCGGTGTATTCCGACCTACGAATTCTTATCTTGGCCATCATCATGTGCCCAGTGACAAGAGAGGGATGATGGCTTATGCCAGATTCACAAATTTTGACGGCTTCATCGAGCATACCGTACTTCATAAAGTACTCTGCGATTGGAACGAATACAACAGAGGCGGGATTCGATTGCCACTGGCTGTAATACTTCAAAAAAAGCGAATTATTGAGGAGTTCCGGATGCATAGGCTCCTGCGGAAATACAACAAAGATGACGCATAATCAAGGGAATTAGGTCGGATGGCTCGGCAAATAATAAAATTGCGAGGCGCAATTATTCCCGCAGCCTCAAGCGGAACTCCATCCCCCCAGTTAACCAGTCACAAGTTTGGATTTGCAAGTCACGACAGTTGTTGACTCCTCCTCTACCCACCACGGGGAAGTGGAATTAAAGTACTCGTGGATGACAGGCTCACATAAAACGAAAAAACCGCACGATAATCTCGCGCGGCCATTGTTCATTTAAAGTTATCTGAAAATCATTCCGGGAAAACACGGTTCTTGTCTGATAGCTTCATCCCAAGGGCGAGGATAATCTTTCTCTTCGTATCCATCCGGCACGGCATGCCACGCTCGACTCTATCTATCGTAAGGGCCGAAAGACCGGCCTTCCTGGCCAGCTCAGCCTTGCTCATAAGAAGTTCCTCGCGTAATTTCATCACGTTATTCGGTACATTGTTATTTTTCTGATTCATCAAGCCCACCCATCGTAAAAACAGATGCCATCGGCATCTGTTCCACATCATTAATAGAGGAATTATCGTCGTGACACCTATAATCGTCAAGACTTTTTAAACAAATTAAATAAATTATATGTATAATTATCTATAAATTATATTAAGATAATTGAGCTAACTATGCGTTTTATATGCGTTATCTCAAAAAAAGACCAAAATACCAGTCGACCACCATTTCACCAAAGAAAAGATAGAATATCGCGGCCATAACGAGGAAAGGCCCATACGGAATTGGGTGCTTTGAATCCTTCCTATAGAAGAGCATGAGACCGAGCCCTATCGCCGATCCTGCAATTGAAGAGAGAAAAAGCGTCACCAATGCACCACGCCATCCGAAAAAGGCACCGAACATCGCCGCAAGCTTGATGTCTCCGCCACCCAAGCCCTCGCGCTTTTTTATTTTCTCATATGAATAGGCCACCAAAAACAACAAACCACCACCGATCAGAATTCCTAGTATCGAGTCCAACGCTGAGGCTGCATATGAGCCCCTTTTATTTAAATATAGAGTCGCTAAAAATCCCGTAACGATCCCTGTCAGCGATATAGAGTCGGGAATGATCATGTGCCTGATATCTATAAGGGCAGCTATTATGAGCGGAATTACGAATAGAATCAGATAGATAAAAAACTGAACCGGCTCCCTGAAGTGATGCCAGAGCGATACCGCCATCACGATAGAGAGCAGCTCGACCATAGGATATGTAATTGAAATTCTATTTCTGCAGGATGAACATACTCCGCGCAGGAAAATATAGCTTATCAAAGGGATATTTTCCCATGGCCGTATGGCGTGACCGCATGAAGGACAGCGCGAACCCGGTCGGACAACCGATTTCCCCTCGGGAATCCTCACTATACAGACGTTCGCGAAGCTGCCGAGTATTGCGCCCATGGTTCCTGCCAGAAGATAGAGTACCCACCCCGGAAATATATGTAACATTCCGGACTTGTATCACAGCCGACGGACAATTCACAAGCAACCTTAGAATCTTGCTTAACATATCCCCGTATGTTAAGCGGAGCGCCTTGGCTGCTTTAAAGATCGGAGCGGATTTGAAAGAAAAAAACATCATAGAGGACCTGAAAAGGGTGGCATCCCTGTCGCGCCTCGGATTTGACGAGAAGAACCTCTCAATTCTAATCGAAAAGGCCAGGAGCATGCTCGGCTACATAGAGCAGCTAAACGAACTCGACACTGAAGGAATTGAACCGACCTCACACGCAGTACAGATCGAGGCACGCCTGCGAGAAGACTCTGTAGAGAGCTTTGAAGAACATGATAAAATAATCGAGATCGCCCCGGAAAAAAGCGGGCACTTCGTGCAGGTCCCAAAGGTGATCGATGCTGAATAGTTCTGAAATAAGATTTTCCTCCCTCTCCGATCTCTCCGAAATGCTTTCGGGCGAAAAGGCATCATCTGAAGAGATAACGAAGGCATTTCTCAATCTGGCGGAGAAGGAGAATGAAAACATAGGGGCCTTTCTTACGATAGCGCCGGAGCAGGCGATCGCCTCCGCCAGGGAATCTGACAAAAGGAGATCAAGAGGGGCGCCACTATCGCACTTCGATGGAATCCCAATAGCCCTCAAGGATGTATTCGTCACCAAAGGAATGCGCACCACATGCTCATCTAAAATGCTTGAAAATTACATTCCGCCCTACGATGGAACGGTGGTCGAAAAATTGAAAAATATGGGTTTTATCATCTTCGGCAAGCTCTCGATGGATGAGTTTGCAATGGGGACATCGAATGAACATTCCGCATTTGGACCGGTAAAGAACCCCTGGGATCTAGCAAGAACGCCCGGAGGATCGAGTGGAGGCTCTGCGGCAGCGATAGCGGCCGGGCTCACCCCAGTCTCTCTGGGAACGGACACCGGCGGGTCAGTGCGCCTTCCGGCTGCCTACTGCGGCATAGTGGGGCTAAAACCAACATACGGCAGGATCAGCCGATATGGAGTAGTTGCGTTCGCGAGCTCCCTCGATCAGGTGGGGCCGATGACCAGGAACGTATCGGACTGTGCAGCGATGCTCTCGGCGATAGCCGGATACGATCCGAAGGATTCAACCTCTATCCCCGGAGATCTCCCGAATTATCATTCTCTGCTAAGCGGAAAAATAGACGGCCTCAGGATAGGGATTCCATCTGAATTCTTTTCCGGTGGAATAGACGATGAAGTCAGATCTTCCATTGAAAACGCAATAAAGACCTGCGAAAAGCTCGGAGCAAAAACGGTTTCGATATCATTGCCCCATGCCAAGTATGCAGTCCCCTGTTATTATATCATTGCCACTGCCGAAGCCTCATCGAACCTCGCCCGCTACGACGGAATACGCTACGGATTTAGCGCTAAGAGGAACTTAAGCCTCGACGATCTGATGAAGGCTAGCAGAACCGCAGGTTTCGGCCCCGAGGTCAGCCTTCGTATTATCGTCGGGACCTACGTACTTTCATCTGGATATTATGACGCGTATTATCTGAAGGCCCAAAAAGTTCGCACGCTCATCAAAGAAGATTTTTTTGATGCCTTCAAAAAATGCGACCTGATCATGTCGCCGACATCGACCTCGTGCGCCTTCAAGCTCGGTGAAAGATCGGACGACCCTGTGCAGATGTACCTAAACGACATCTTCACAAGTCCTGTAAATCTCTCCGGCCTTCCAGGGATGTCAATACCATGCGGGTTCTCGCGTGAAGGGCTGCCGATCGGACTTCAAATTATAGGAAGGCCGCTCGATGAAGGCCGTATGTTAAACGTTGCCTACGCATATGAACAGGCTACGGAGTGGAAAACGAGGAGGCCGCCAATATGAAATACGAAGCGGTAATAGGCCTCGAGGTACACGCTCAGCTCAAAACCAGAACAAAGATGTTCTGTTCCTGTTCAACATCTTTCGGCGACAGGCCAAACAGCAACATCTGCCCAGTTTGCACGGGCCAGCCAGGCACGCTCCCAGTGGTGAATAAAAACGCGATCGAAATGGCAATCAAAACGGGACTGGCTGTAGGATGCACTATCAACACAAAGAGCATCTTCGCCAGAAAGAATTATTTCTACCCAGACCTCCCAAAAGGATATCAAATATCGCAGCACGAATTCCCGCTTTGCACCATGGGGTATATGGATATCACGTATGAAAAATCAACGAAAAGAATAGGGATTACGAGAATTCATCTCGAAGAGGATACGGGCAAATTGATGCACGACATGGGGAATCCAAATGAAAGCCATGTGGACTTCAACCGCTGCGGAGTTCCTCTCATAGAAATAGTCTCCGAACCCGACGTGCGCAATCCCAAAGAAGCTGGCGAATATTTAAGAACGCTTAGAAACGTACTCGTCTATCTCGATGTCTGCGAAGGCAACCTGCAGGAAGGGAACTTTCGATGCGATGCTAACGTATCGATAAGACCGATGGGGCAGGAGAAATTTGGCACGCGCAGTGAGATAAAAAATCTCAACTCCTTCAAAGCGGTTGAGCGTGCGATCGCCTATGAAATAGAGCGCCAGGTCAAACTTCTGGATTCAGAAGGAAAGATCGTTCAGGAAACGCGTCTTTGGAACGACGCTGCCGGAAAAACCGAAAGCCTTCGAAGCAAGGAGGAGGCTCACGACTACAGATATTTTCCGGACCCCGACCTTCTTCCTCTCAAGGTTTCTAATGAATGGATAGAGAAGGTAAGAAAGTCGATCCCGGAACTCGCACTGGAAAGATCCGCTCGCTTCGTCAGCCAGTATTCTATACCACGCTACGATGCCGATGTTCTTACCGATGAAAAGTCGATAGCCGATTATTTCGAAGATGTGGTTAAATCCGGAGCTCCGCCCAAGAAGGCATCCAATTGGGTCATGGGCGAAATTCTCCGGCAGCTCAATGAGGATGGATCTGAAATATCCGCATGCAAAATTTCACCCGCAGGCCTCGCACAGCTCATATCGCTGATAGAAAAAGGGGTTATATCCGGCACCATGGCAAAAGAGGTATTTGCCGAAATGTACCGAAGCGGAGAAAGTGCCGAAACAATTGTAAAAACTAAAGGGCTTACACAGATGAGCGACTCGTCGGAGATCGAAAAGATCGTCGACGATGTTATAGCAGCCAACCAAGCGCAACACGCACAATATAAGGCTGGCAAAGAAACCATTTTTGGATTCTTCGTCGGTCAGGTAATGAAAGCGTCAAAGGGAAAAGCCAATCCCGCAGTCGTGAACGAACTTCTGAAAAAGAAACTGTGAGGTGGTTAAAAGATGGATATCATAAAGACAATAGAGTGGCAGGGAGACAGAGTTGTAATACTAGACCAAAGGCGCCTTCCAAGAGAGGAAGTCTACAATACCTATGAGGACTATCTGGAGGTGGCGCACGCAATCAAGAGCATGGTTATTCGCGGCGCGCCGGCCATAGGCGTCGCAGCAGCGATGGGCATGGCTCTGGGATCGATGGGAATAGGAATCGACAACTTCGACGACTTTTTCAAGAAACTCTCCACGATAGGTGACAAGCTCGCCTCCACGCGCCCTACTGCTGTCAACCTCTTCTGGGCGATAGAACGAATGAAAAATGCGGCGCTGGCGAACAGGGAAAGAGAAATACCTGAGATCGTTGAGGCACTAAAGCTGGAGGCGCTTAAAATTTATTCCGAAGATATCGAAGCCAATCACATGATAGGCAGAAACGGGGAAAAATTGCTGTCGGATGGGATGAGCATTTTGACCCATTGCAACGCCGGAGCTCTAGCCACAGCAGGTTTTGGAACGGCGCTTGGCGTTATCTACACCGCCACCGACGCCGGAAAACGCATCCACGTCTATGCCGATGAGACGCGCCCAAGGCTTCAGGGTGCGATGCTCACCGCGTGGGAGCTTCAAAAACACGGGATAGAAGTCACCGTAATATGCGATACGATGATGGGCAGCCTGATGCGCGCAGGAAAAATCAACGCGTGCATCGTAGGGGCTGACAGGATCGCTAGAAACGGGGATGTCGCCAATAAGATCGGTACCTATCAGGTAGCCGTTTTGGCCAAGCACCATAAAATTCCTTTTTACGTCGCCGCACCGCTTTCAACCATCGACATGACGATAAAAAATGGCTACGACATCCCAATAGAAGAGCGCGACCCGCATGAAGTAACACATATAAATTCTACGCAGATAACGCCTGATTATGTCGAGATATGCAATCCTGCATTCGACGTAACTCCTGCAGATCTGGTAAGCGCTATCATCACAGAAAGGGGAATAATAAAGGCTCCCTTTGAAAGTTCACTTGAAAAGATATTCTCGTAATTGTCTTGAAAACAACGAAATCACATTCAAAAATATCTTCAATATAAACTAACTTCAATCTAAACTAGCTGCGATTTGATCTGCCAGAGCACAGCCTTGCCAGTCAGCATTCACGAGTTACCGGTCACGACTCCTACAACGAGCCTCTTTTGGCGACTTTTTGACATCTTCTCCCAAAGCGATACTCGCGCACAACTTTAGCGTTCCTCTCTAGAATTAGCTTTTCTTTGAATAACACCTAATTACCCTTAAATTTTATCGGACCATGGCTGGCACGCCTCTTGCTTATAATCACGTTAGGAGAAGGCGATATGGCACACAGAGAGGCATTCCAGGAAATGGTCTTCAAGAGGGTGCTAGCGAGCTCCTCTGAGGAGTTCGATCACAGAAATTCGGCGGTTCTCTCATGCGGCGGAATATACATCCCTCATCGCGGTGACCCCAAGGTAAGGTTGATGAGCATACTCACCACCGCCAGAAAAGATGAACCGGTAAAACTCGTATCTCAGAGCAAACCGCGAAACGCCCTTTTCGAAGTTCTTATGAAGGAGAATCTAAACTGACGCTCTAGGAAGAGCATAATGCTCTCCTTTTCCTTGAAAATGCCGGCTCACCGCCGGCATTTTTATTTCCCGAAAGACTTCTTGTCGCGGCGGCGGCAATGCGCGGAAATGGCAAAACGATGCGCCTCATCGCGCACCTTCATGAGAAGGAGCAGCTCCTTCGACTTGGCCTTTATGTTGACCGGGTTCATCCTGCCCGGGATGAATATCTGGTCGGGTTCATCATCTTTTTTCCCTTTTGCGATAGCTGCCAATGGCAGAGATAATCCGAGCTCCTCAACTGCACGCATCGCGGTCGCAAGCTGACCCCGCCCTCCGTCAACGAGCAAAATATCCGGCATTTCTCGTTCGACATTCTCTGCATATCTCCTTTTAATAACCTCGTACATCATCGCGTAGTCATCCGGCGTCGTGAGAGTTCGAATGTTAAAAATTCTATAATTTTTCTTATCCGGCTCACCATGAAGAAATGACACTATCGCACCAACCGCTTCGCGACCACCGGTATTGGATATATCGACGCATTCGATTTTCTGAATCGGCGAAATGAGCGCGAGTTTTTTTGAAAGCTTTTCAAAAACGGCGTCATCCTCTTTTCTCATGAGCTTGAATCGTAAAAACTCCCTGGCGTTTTCAAGAGCGAGCATCAGAATTCTGTGTGCCGCCCCCTTTTTAGGGATTGAAATAGAAAATTTTTTGCCACTTCTATCAGATACGATCTTTTCCACCAGACTGCGGTCCGCTGGAGCCGACTCCATAATGGCCTTGACAGGAATAAAGCTGCCTTCCACATATCGCTGAAGAAGAAAATCCCTCAGCACCTCCGGAGCGTCCTGAACGCCGCACTTTAAGTGGTAATTTCTCTGGCCGGAGATAGCTCCAGAACGCACCTCCATTACGGATATGATGCAGTCTGAGCCCTCCGACTCCATAGCGATGGCATCGTTATCGCTAGAACCGTGGCGGATGACATTTTGTCTTTCAAGCGCATCTGAGATCATCCCTATTGCATCGCGACAGCGTGCCGCCTCCTCGTAATCCATCTTCGCGGAGGCATCGGACATGCGTTTTTTCAGCATACCAACCAAATACTTTTTCTTGCCGGAAAGAAATGATGCGACATCGGATAGATGAAGAGCATATTCATCCTGTGAAATTTTTTTCACGCAGGGAGCACTGCACCTTCCTATATCGTGTTTGAGGCAGGCCCTGACCCTGTTTGCAAACTCCCTGTCGGTGCAAGACCTGATCTGGAAAAACCTCGTTATCTGCTCCACGGCCTCACGCGCCGCAGCTGCAGAGTCGTATGGACCGAAATATTTAGCCCCCTCCTTTTTTGGACGCCTGGTAACAGAAATTCCAGGGAAAGGATGTTCCATCCCTATTCTGATGTAGAGGTGGCTCTTGTCATCCTTGAGTTCAATATTGTAGCGTGGCTTATGCTTTTTGATCAGCGTACTTTCGAGCAGCAGCGCCTCTTTTTCGGAATCCGTGACTATAAAATCTACAGATCGAGTCTTTGCGATCAGAAAATATATCTGAGGTCGGTCGTCGCCAGAGGAGCGGAAATAACTGCCTACCCTTTTTCGAAGATTTTTTGCTTTGCCTACGTATAAGATCTCACCGCGCAAACCCTTGAAAAGATACACGCCCGGACGCTGCGGAAAATTTTTGGTGCGCTCCTTGATATCCATGCGACGAGATTAATCCCACCATCGGCTTTGACAACAAAAATCCGCGGCCCCCCTGTGAGGAACCGCGGATTGAGCAATCAGGAAAGTCCCGTTAGAATGTAGCCGACAACATCAACACGACATCGTGCTGTGCGTTGTTTCTGGTATAGGTACCGAAGTTAGGATCGTTGGGATCAGAATCCTCGGCAAAAAATCTGTACATCCTGTAATTGAGCTGCAGCTTCATATTGTTTTCAAAAATATAGTAGTTAAGACCACCTCCAAGCTCCCAGGAATCGTTTCCAGGACCCTGACGAAATGCCTGTGATGCCTGCGCAGCGATCTCAAACTTCTTAGGAATTATGTAGTATCCAGCCGCCGCGTAGTAACCCATCTCCGTCAGCATCGGCCTGATCCAAGCCGCTCCGCTACCGGCAAGATATCCCGGATTGTTGATCTTCGTCCTCTTATAAAAACCCTCTGCAGTAAAGGATAGACCCGCCCAGCGAACCGCAGTGCCAAGGGACGATGTCCATATGTAACCGATTTCAACCGGATTCGCGTTAGGGTTGCTAGGATCGTACTGATATCTCTTTGGCTGATAATCGGAACCGACGCTTACCATAAATTTCGGCGTATCAGAGCAGTCGAAATCGGTTAGCTTACCCGGCACGGGATCAAGGATATTGAACCCCGTCCAAAAGCCTACACTCATTCTCTTTGAATCCTTATTTATCTCGTAGTTGCTCTCATTGGCTCCTACGACGGATAGGGAATAGAACCACTTCCAGTATCCACCCGACAGGTTTATACCGAGGCCATCGGGAGTACCAAAGCTGGAACGCAATGGCGTAAGAGGAAAGCTGACGTCGTCTTCTGACACCACGATGGGAGACTCTGTCACAAGCAGCCACTTGGAGCTCACCTCATTTATGAAAGAAAGTGGCAATCCAACCATCCCTGCGGTTATCGTAAGCTCCGGAATAACATCGATGCTTGCGTAAGCGCCGGTCACGTTGACCGTGGCAAAGGTACCCGTGCCACCCGGGCTGAACTGACTGTGCTTCAAGGTAAGACCAAGGTGTCCCTTCTCATGAACTGTCGCATTAAAACTGACCTCGGCACGCCTCATGGCAAAGGAAAAAATCGCCGGACCCTGTTTTTCTTTCTCGTAGAAGAGTTGGGGCTGAACCCTTCCGCTTGTCGTCAGCCTGAATGTGTCATCCTCGTTGTTGGTATAGAACCCACCCTCGTAGCCGGAACCGGCAAATGAAAGGGTTGGCGCCAGCAAGAGAAGCAGGACGGCGGCTGCAATAACTCTCTTTTTCATCGGAAGCTCCTTTCAAAATCCCCCCGAGCGGGGAGATGAAATGTCGGATAAATTTCTTTTAAAAACAACAATTTAAGAGCTATATCTGACAGTTGAACGAGTTATAAAGTAATTGATCAGCCATATCAAGCGATTAATTATCCGAAGCAACTATTTTTCGGCTATTTGAATTTAACCAACCCTGCACCTTCGTCAAACTCCACGAGCCCCGACTTGAAATCATCAACAGCCACACCCCGTTTGGATGCAACAACCTTCACCCCATCCGAATACGGCTGAGGACATTTCATGCCATCTATCCTCCGCACCGCGAAGCGTTAACATGACTCCATCCGAATATCTCTTTTTGACCATCCACAAGAAGCAGATCCGCACCCACATCGTAAGAACCTGAAGATGCAATACCTGCAAGCCCCTGATCCGCCCCGGAGACAGAAATTATTTTGCCGCACGGTAGCAGAAAAAAGAGGAAAAGCATAGAATTTTGGATCATCTAAATCCAAGATCTCGCTGCTCAAGGGCAGATATTCTATCGCGCAGTTCAGCGGCCGTTTCAAAGTCCAGCCTCTTCGCAGCAGCTAGCATCTGCTTTCTGAGTTTTGATATCGTCTTCTGAAATTTGGAAGGATCGATAGGCTCGTCGTCAGGATCCGGTATTGCAGGATAATCCTGTTCATATATCGAATGAAGCGCATCGCTTATGTTTTTCTTGATGGTGGAGGGGGTTATGCCGTTGACCCTGTTATATTCCATCTGGGCCTCCCTGCGTCTCATCGTCTCGTCAATTGCGCGGCGCATGGAGCAGGTTATAAAATCGGCGTACATGATGACTGAGCCTCCGACATTCCTAGCTGCCCTACCGAAGGTCTGAATCAAGGATCTCGTAGAACGCAGAAAGCCCTCTCTATCTGCATCGAGAATTGCTACAAGCGAAACCTCCGGTAGGTCGAGCCCCTCTCGCAGAAGATTTATTCCGATGAGGACATCGAATTCCCCTTTCCGAAGGCCGCGCAGAATTTCCACACGTTCGAGTGACTCGACATCGGAATGCATGTATTTGACGCGCACCCCCTTCTCACGCATGAAGTCAGCGAGCTGCTCTGCCATCCGCTTTGTCAAGGTCGTGACAAGCACGCGTTCGGAAAGATCGACCCGTTTCTTTATCTCGGCAAGTAGATCTTCTATCTGCCCCTCAGTCTTTCTAACTTCCGGAGCCGGATCTATCAAACCTGTCGGCCTTACTATTTGCTGAATTATCTCACCATGAGATTTTTGAAGTTCATATTCGGCTGGAGTTGCAGAGACATAGATCGCCTGCCCTCTCAACGCCTCAAACTCATCGAATTTGAGGGGCCGGTTATCGAGCGCCGAAGGAAGCCTGAATCCATATTCCACAAGAGTCATCTTGCGAGACCTGTCGCCGCTATACATACCGCCGATCTGCGGAACTGTGACATGACTCTCGTCTATGACGAGCAGAAAATCCTTCGGGAAATATTCCATTAGGGTCGGAGGAGGTTCGCCGGGCTTTCTGCCTGTGAGATATCTGGAATAATTTTCAATCCCCTTGCAAAAACCCATCTCCTCCATCATCTCAAGGTCGAATTTCGTACGCTGCTCTATCCTTGCGCGCTCGAGCGGTTTGTTGGTTTCATGAAACTGCTTCATCCTCTCTGCAAGTTCGACTCGGATGCCGGCTACCGCCTCTTTCATCTTTTCTTCCGGGGTCACATAGTGACTACCGGGGAAAATTACAACTTCCTGAAGTTCCCCTACGGCCGCGCCCGTTATAGAATCGATCTCGGTTATCTTAGATAACTCGTCGCCGAAAAATTCAAGGCGAACCGCCTTGGCATCTTCGTATGACGGAATAATTTCCACAACATCACCGCGAACGCGAAATGTTCCCCTGTGAAAATCGTAATCGTTGCGCTGGTATTGGATTTCGACAAGCCTCAACAGAAGTTCCTGACGATCGATCCGTGCGCCCCTCTCGGTGCGGATTAGCATGTTCTTGTATGCCTCGGGACTGCCAATGCCATAAATGCATGAAACGCTCGCGACTATAATGACATCTCTCCGCGTGAGAAGCGACCTGGTAGCGGAATGCCTAAGCATATCAATCTGCTCGTTGATGCTGGAATCCTTCTCGATGTAGAGATCCTGCGCCGGAAGATATGCCTCGGGCTGGTAATAGTCGTAGTAGCTTACAAAATATTCCACCGCATTTTCAGGAAATAGCTCCTTGAATTCCGAGTAAAGCTGGGCGGCAAGCGTTTTGTTAGGGGCCATCACTAATGTCGGACGCCCGGTTTTCGCAATTACGTTGGCGATCGTGAAAGTCTTTCCGGACCCTGTGACACCGAGAAGAACTTGATCTTTTTTCCCATCCTGTATGCCGCGGACGAGAGAATCTATAGCCTGGGGCTGATCTCCGGCAGGTGAGAATTCCGTCACAAGTTTAAATTGTGAATGGGGCATTCCGATTTATTTTATCTTCCAGTCGGTCTTTCCGTCGGGGAGATCCTTTATTTCCACACCCATTTCGGAAAGCTCCTTCCTGATACGATCGCTCTCAGCAAAATTCTTGGAAAGACGCGCCTCTCTTCTCTCCTCTATCAAACGCTTTACTTCAGTTACGTTGATTCCACGGGCCAGGCTCTGTCTTGTTATGGATCTTCTCCTGTATTCATCCGGGGAAGATCCGAAAATACCAAGGGTCTCTCCAAGCAGCTCCTGAATGGACATAAACTGTAAAACCGACCAGCCCGTAAATGGAGTATTCTTCCCGTCTATTTTATCGAGATATCTATTTGCCAATCTGACGATGTCGAATGCCAGAGCGACAGCTCTTGCAGTATTGAAATCGTCGTTCATGTCTTCACGAAAAGAAGACTCAAAAGATTCGAGAGCTTTTTTAAAATCCCTAGCCTCGTCAAAATCATCCGGTTTTTCATTTACAGTTTTACCTGGATGTACCGCGCCCAACCTCGCAGCTGTCTCATAAAAACGATCGAGGGAACTTTGGGCCTCTTCCATTGCAGTCTTGGTGTAATCTATCGGAGAACGATATTGATTCGAAAGAAGGAACAACTTCACGGCCTCCGCGTCGTACTGTTCCAATACCTTGCTTATCGTCGTGATATTACCCAGCGACTTGCTCATCTTCTCGGCATTGATGTTGATGAAACCGTTATGCAACCAATACTTCACAAAATGCTTGCCGGTCGCACCCTCCGCCTGCGCTATTTCATTTTCATGATGTGGAAAGATGAGATCGCGCCCACCGCCGTGAATATCGAATGGTTGCCCTAAGTACTTCGCGCTCATGGCCGAGCACTCGATATGCCAACCCGGACGCCCTTCGCCCCATGGAGATGGCCATGTTGGCTCGCCTGGTTTGGCCTTTTTCCAAAGAGCAAAGTCGAGAGGGTCGCGTTTCGATTCATCAACATCCACGCGCGCTCCGCTTTCGAGTTCCTCAATATTCTTTTTGGAAAGTTTTCCGTACCCCTTGAAATTTCTAACCGAGAAAAATACGTTTCCGTCTACTTCATATGCCATGCCTCTTTCAATCAACCCTTTGATCGTATCAATCATGCAGCCAATATGTTCGGTAGCCTTTGGGCTCATATCCGGCTTTTTAAGACCCAGAGATTCCATATCCTTTTCATATTCCGCTATATATTTTTCGGATATCTCCTGGCATGGCACGCCCTTGAAATTCGCGCGATTGATGATCTTGTCATCTACATCGGTGTAATTTCTTACGAAGGTCACATCATATCCAAGAAACTTGAGATATCTGTAAACTACGTCGAATACCACGGCGGCACGAGCGTGCCCCAGATGACAGCTATCATACGCCGTGATTCCGCAGACGTACATCCCAACCTTCGGAGGATTTATCGGGATAAATTCTTCTTTTTTCTGAGTCAGAGTGTTATACACAAACAGCGGCATAAATCCTTCCTTTCGAAAAATCGTTTTTTATTTAGTCAGCATAACGACCGCCTGAACTGCTATCCCCTCTTCACGTCCCACCGCGTCCAGACCTTCATTGGTTCTGGCCTTTACGCTCACCGAGTCTAACTCGATTCCAAAAATTTTTGAGATACTCTTTCTGACATCTTCTATAGCAGGACGCATCTTCGGTCGCTGCGCTATGATATTCGAATCTATGTTGACGATCCTCCATCCTGCATCTTTCGCCATTCGGACAACATCCATCGCGAGCTTTGCGCTATCGGCCCCCTTGAATTTCTTGTCGGTATCTGGAAAGTGCAACCCGATATCGCCCATCGATGCAGCTCCGAGAATAGCATCGCAGATTGCGTGCAGAAGTGCGTCGCCGTCGGAATGGGCATCGAGCCCCATCTCGAATGGAATCTCAACCCCACCGAGGACCAGTTTTATGCCAGGCTTTAACCTGTGAATATCGTAGCCTATCCCGACTCTAAAATTCATTTCCACTCCCTTGCGATCGCCTCGGCTACGGTAAGATCCGACGGCGTGGTTATTTTTATATTTCTGCTGTCGCCGGAGACTATATGCACCTTGCCGCCACATCTTTCAAACAGGCTCGCCTCATCGGTGCCGACAAAACCGTCGGCAAAGGCGCGCTCCATCGCACCCACGATGACATCCCTTCGAAAGGCCTGCGGAGTCTGCGCTCCAAAAAGCCCTTCGCGATCGACTGTCTCGGCAATGGTTCCATCGGAGCAAATGCGTTTGATCGTCTCTTTTATGGGGTGGGCCAAGATACATGCCCCCTTGTGAAAAGCCATGTCAGAAATCTTATCGATCTGTTCACGCGAGACGAATGGCCTCACTCCATCATGAACGAGCACTACATTCACATCGGAAGAAGTTGCCATGAGACCGTTGTAAACGGATCTTTGCCTAACATCTCCTCCAGCTACCACGCGCACATTGGATGGATATCCGAAAAATTCGACTATCTCAGCCCTGAAGGATTCGACCCGATCGGTTTCGACGACGACTATTATTTCGTCAATTCCGGGCGAAATGAAACGCTCGAGAGTGTGGCAAATTACAGGTTTGCCGAGAAGGTTCAGATACTGTTTCGGAACATTCCCGCCCATCCTGCGCCCTACGCCGGCTGCCGCTATTATAACCGCTCTTTTCATCGCATACCTGAATAAATCTTGCGCAATGATGTCGCAAGAAAAATAAAAAGGTCGAAACTGGATTTCCCTCCTGCCCCGCCGCAAACGGCGGTTTACAGCTCGCTGGAATAACCCGGCAGTTGATGGTCATCCCCGAATAATTTTATCGCAGATCCCATGAGAAACATCAAAATAAAAGGCCCCGAGTAGAGCTCGGAGCCTTTGGAATCGCATTCCAATTTAATCAGTCAGCAAAAATTTCCTCTATTTCCTGAGCTACATCCTCTTCAGACATATCCTGAGCTATCGCAAGCTCCTTCACGATCAGCGTGTTTGCAGTATCGAGCATCTTGCGCTCGCCGAAGGAGAGTTCTTTCTCGTAGCGCAGAAGCATCAGGTCGCGAAGAACCTCGGCTATCTCGTATATAGAGCCGGTCTTGATCTTGTCCATATACTCGCGATAGCGGCGGTTCCAGGTCTGTTCGTTTATCGAAATATCGCGCTCGCGCATAATCTCATAGACAATGTCCACTTCGCTAGGATTGATCACCTCGCGCAGACCGACGCTTCTCACATTTCCGGTGGGAACCATGATCGTCATTCCGGTGTCGATAATCTTCATGATATAAAACTTATGCCTATTGCCAGCTATCTCACGCTCTTCTATGGAATCGATCTTTCCAACCCCATGCGCTGGATAAACCGCTACATCGCCCACCTTAAATTCCCTGTTCAATGCTGAACGTCTCTCCGTCATGTAACCCTCCCGATAGTATAGACAAGACCAACCCGTCAGGGACGAGCCTTAAAATCCCCTTTAAAAACATCTAGTTGAAGTATTTCCCCCATGAAAATCGAGGGCATATATAGCACACGATTCGGCATACCGTCAACTCGTAACATAGTGTTTTTTAAAATCTTTTTTCTTCCCGTGCGGTTCAATCGCATCTCCTATCCTAAAGTTGAACTAAACCTCTTGCGACCTTGAATTCTATGAGTATTTCATTTTTTCATCATGTTGCTTGACAGCTTATACGCTTTCAACTATCGTCCCCCTCCACTTAAGAAAGTACTATCTTTTCAATGACTTAGCGGTACCGGGCAGGTAGCTCAGTCGGTAGAGCAGGAGACTGAAAATCTCCGTGTCGGGGGTTCGATTCCCTCCTTGCCCACAGGCAAAACCGGGAAGGATCTCGCCCCTTCTTTGAACTCAGCATAAACGTATAAACGCCGTGATATCAAAGAGTTAAGTTGTTTAGGGATTCAACCTTGAATCCCTAACCCGTAAAAACTTCCACTACTGTTATCGGTTGAAAATGCGATTTGTTGCTGAAAATATTTTTCCGGGGATACGAACGATACGTATCCCCGGAATAAAATCCCCAGGCATCATTTTTACCTTTCAGACCACACCGAGCTTTTCGGCCATCTTAACCAGAGCGGCCGCGGCATTTTCCTCTATGAGATCATTATAGGGGGTATCTTCTATGCGCGCCCAGAACTCCTCATCATTTATGTCTATTACGTCGAAATCCACTGTCCTGTAGGCGATATTTCCATTGGCCTGGCGAATGATCTGATTCGTCGCCAAATTCTGATCCCTGTCGAGAAGCCCACGAAATTTCTGGTGCGTAAGGATAGGGGCATTCTTCTCAATAAGAATCTCAAATATCCTCGTTATCTGCTCTTTTGTAAGTTTCGCCTTCGCCATAACCCCTCCCTTATGAAAGCCTCATGTACTCTTCAACCAGCCTCTTCGCCAATTGGCCCTTTTGGTCCGTAGCATCTCCAAGCAGGGCGCTAGCTATTTTTTCTTCTACAGAAACTTTGCTCGCGGAAACGGCTCTAGCGCTTGGAGCAAAAAGGCCTGCTTTAATCCCCCCCTTAGAAGAATGGTTGAGCAGCGCCTTTGCCTTGGCGATATCGACCTTAGTGGCATCCGGAGCCGAAAGAGCCGCCAAAGCCTTTTCCGCATCAACTCGTGCAAGTTCCACAGCTTTCTTTTCAGCAGCCTCTGCAAGCTGTTCCTTAGTCCAGAGCTTTGCCGACTCATGGCCTAATGCATTCGCTGCCCGTCTGTCGCCCGTAACCTTTGGATCGCCCGCTGACATCATAACCTACCTCCCTCTCTCTCGGGCGCTTACCATGCAAGAGGCTTGCCATATTTTAACAGTATAACTAAGTGAAATTACTAAATAAAAATAGATGAGGAGCGCTGGAAGTCGCAAAAATACCCCAAAATGAGGAAATTACGGGGTTTTGAATCCCCAGAGTCAATTTTTGGACATTTCACGAAATGGAGAGGGACTAAGCAAAATAGGGGATCCGGTGAATGCTGTGATATGCTTCAAAACCTTTCCACAAGATTTTTTGAACGCCAAAAAGTCGAAGCCGGACCAAGAAATATATCGCTCAGGAAGGAGAAATTTTAGCAACCTCCGAAAAACTATGCTCTTGTCATCCCCGAATGACGAGAAGGTTGTCATCCCCGAGTGCTTTAATCGGGGATCCAGCAACGACCGTGACCGGGAAAAACAGAAGCCAGAAGCGAGAGGCTAGAAGCTAGAAAAATCTCGCCTGGAGAAATATCGCTTCTCACTTCTAGATTCTAGCTTCTTGATGTTTTGGTCGATGGTCAATCGTCCATGGTCGAAGTTATTGTTACAGCTAGCTTTTCGGAGGTTACCTTATTAGATTCGATCCTGCGCAGGACCGTCCATTATATTTGAAGGGATCTTCTCTAAAATGTTAAGTCCTATCGATTTCGTAATGAAGATCCCCCCCAGTATAAGCCAGAGGTAGGCTGTAAAAAATCTCCACAGGACAACGAATACTCCTAGTATGTGCGTCGGCAGATAGGCAGAGAACATCAGGTATGATCCACCCTCCGCCACGCCGGATCCACCAGGGGTAGGCGTGAAATACAGGAAAAAATAAAGGACGAACTGGATCATTATGACATCCAGCGGAGCTATGTAGAATCCAAGTCCGACGATTATCGCATAGGCTATCAGATAGTTCATCGCTAGCGCCAAAACCGTAAGCACAACTACAACCAGTACAGTCTTCTTCTGGTAGCGCATGAAATTCTTCATGCACTTCACGAAGTCCTCTATCCAGACATCGATTTTTTTCTCAAAGCTTCCCGCGTACCGCGAAAGAAATTTACACTTCGATATTCGCATGCGAATCTTGCGTATGAATTTCCCCACCTTTCTCGGTCTATAAAAGGCATATATCAACGCCATTACAAGCATGACTATTACAGTTGCAATCAGGTAGAAGAACCATCTCAGATGCTCGTTTTGAACAAGCTCACCGCGAAAAAAAATCACAGCTGGCGCACCCATGACTATCAACAGAAGAACGAGAAAACCGCGCATCAATGCTACGCTGAGAGCCTTGCCGAACGGAACCCCCTTGCTGGTTAGCATGTAGATCATGAGGGGTTCGCCGCCGGTTGCCGTAGGAGATATCGAGGAAAGAAAGTAATAGGAGATGATCGTCTCTATGGAATACAAAAATCCGATTTTGATTCCCGCAGCCGCTTTGACAAGCAGTCTCATGATCACAGCGTTCATAACGATCATTCCAGAGCTGAGAACGAAGGCTAGCAGCATGTAAGAGCTCTTCATCTCGAGGATCGCGTGCCAAGTTTTGGGACCCGCCGTTTTGCCAACGACAAAACCTATGATCACTATCGTGATAGCGCAGAAAATTAAAAAAAGCCGCTTTATCGAGGCCTTTTTTTTTCGAGCTGCCCTTTTTAGCATTTTCTACACCACCCTTTTTGATTAAAAAAATTACGCACAAAGACCGCCATGCGTGTTTCGAGGCGGCATACACCAATGAAGGCCGGAATACAACGCCCTATCAAATCTAAGCGAAAAAACTACGCTTTCGCACAGCTTTCTTATTTCTGGATGGAAAAATGATAATCCTCGAATCCCGTTAATGATCAGACGCTTACGTTAGAGACATCCCTTGCTATACTTGTCATAGTCAGACGACGCTAATGCCAATGGAGAGCCGATCTGAGAGCGCTAATACATCAAAATTTCTATCAAAATTTCTAGCAACTAATTTACGCGTCAGACGAAAAGCTGCCTGCGGGTGCGGATGTCAATAAAGACATAGAATGAAATCCGTTCAATCATTTTTACGGAGAGGGATCTCATGAGTCAGGTATTGTTTGCGGGCAACCTAGCCGCCTACGGCACGCTAACGCCGGCGTTTCTAACTTCGATTGCGGCAAACGGCATAGAGCCATTTGTGCTGACGCGTTTTGGAGAAGTACAATCTGATTTGTTCGCCTCTAAGTTTGACACAGTTTCACAACGCCTTTTAGGCCCCAATAAACTTAGCGACATTAATCCGAGCATAATCCACGCCTTCTTCGGCAGGCAGATGCCGGAACTCGATACCATGTCACACGTCGAACACCTGGTCCGCAGGTTCGAAGGCGCTAAATTTTTGGTTGGAATCGATAGCGTACAAACTGATCAACTCGCCCTTCACAGCGCGCTTCTGGGCGCCGACGCAATAACAGTTCCACACGCAAGCATAGTGGACGCATTCACAGCCGGCAGAATGACTACGTTAGCCGAGCTAATACGCGATGTCGAAAAGTCGGGCCGACTTTTCGAAGTTAGGCCGGGTATAGACACCAAGAAGTTCAATCCCTACGAGGATAGGGCCCTAGACGACAATTATTACAGTGACAGCTCACCCTATGACATCAAAGGCAGATTCAATTTCCACAGCCCCGCAGTCAAGAAGTTTCTATTAAGCACTTTTTCCCGTAAATACGACCTGTTACATACGCGAGACAGTTTCTCGATGCTCTACGGGCCTGACATTTCAATACCGGGAAACCTTTCTCAGCTCATATCCTCCGACTATTTCGGAGAAGACACGCCGAAAGGAGGAATTAACACCTTTTTTGTGGGATCAGATCCAATACCCCCACCGTACCTGGACGGCTTGAAGGAAAGAGTCGTGCAGTACAGAAAAAAAAATACGGTCGTCTACGTCCACTTGGACGACGAATCCGAATATCGCAGAATGCTTGCCGGAACATACATGGGGATATTCCCCCCAGAACTAGGAGAGTTTGGGTTCGCAAGCGTCCCCTACGTACAACGAGCGTTCGAGGCCATGCGTTACGGCGTTATGCTTGCGGTTGCCCCCGCCTTTCAAAGGCAGGGTATCGTACGGCCTCACAAAAACCGCTTGCCCGGAACTCCATACGAAGGCATCGCCTTCCCGGCAGAGGATGACTCGCCCAAGGCCATGTCCGATGCAAAAGGCTGCATGTACAGGGAGGCATTCGAGTACATAAATGGAAACTACAGATTTTCCGGGGCTGTAGTGGGAGCTATGAGGGTTCGCTGTAGTTTGGAGGAAACGGTCAAGAGCTATCTGGATATCTATAAAATGCTCTTTTCGTAGAGGCAGGAATTATCCCAACACTGGCGAGATGCTTCGCAATGCGGCGCTTCTCCCGCTATCGCTTACGCCGTTGCACCGGCATGCATCATGATATTTTCGCTCGCCGAAGCCGGTACATTCACGTCCATAAAATCAAAAATTTGTCCCAACCCTCTTGCTCAGCCAGAGCCATTTCGACGACATCATATCCCAACTGACCAGAAATAACATTTTTTTGACGCAAGGGGGTCGTAAATACCGCCAAAATTCCGAATGTAGCCTATAATTCTTAATTAAATCAACACATTAGCTCAAAACAGTTAGAACAAAAATTGGCATTTTTATTGCTCTGAATCTTCGACTGTAAAAGCGGGAGGGAATATGAAAAACCTTAAAATATTGTCACTTTTATTAGCGGCTGTTGCCGTCGGAGTGATTTACTCAAGTGGGTGCGGCAGTGGCGTCGAGTTTTCGGATATCCCCAGCGAACTGACGGTCGAGCCGGCCTCTACAGAGCTTCTCCTTTCCTGGAGGGGAGTAGATGGGGCATCGTCCTACAACATCTACTGGGGGACCTCGCCTGATATTTCCGAAATGAGTCCAAACAAGATAGAGGGGATAGAGGATACATCGTATCTCCACACAGGGCTCCGAAACGGGACGAGGTACTACTACGTGGTCACAGGCATAAGCGACACAAAGGAAAGCGCGCCGTCCGATCTGGCATACGGAACCCCTGTTTTCTCGGGAGAAGAAGACTTTGAGATAATAATACCGATGAAGAGCACCCCCCCTTGGGGGGATATAGAGCTGAGGATTCTGGCGGACAGCAATGGGTTCATATACCTGATGGTACAGAAAAATGAAGAGGGACTTTTTGAGGTGTATAAATACAACTCCGATGGAAAACTGGAACGTGGCTTCGGCGAGAATGGCAAGGTTTCGCACGGCCCGGATGAGGATGGATGCCTGCTGCGTTACATGGAGGTCAATTCCAGACAGGAGCTCGTAATCGTCGCCGCATGCGGATGTCAAAATCCAGACTGTGAGGGTGATAGTGTATTCTCTAGGATGTACAGATATCTGCCATCAGGAAAAATAGACAGCTCCTTCGGGGAGGATGGAATAGCAGATGGGACTCCCGGGCATAAGCCGGAACAGATAAAGTTCGATGAAAATGACGATATGATCCTGGCTGGACGGATCACCCCCGGACGAAAGCTATCCGTAGCAAAGTACTCCGATGCCGGGAAAGAGCTTTGGGTCTCTGACGATCAGGAATCGCAAGCAGAAACCAAGGGGCAATCGATACTCATCGATGAGGATGGAAATATCATAGTAGCCTATGACAACGGAGTAGCGCTGGACGGCGACGAAGATAATCGACAATTCATAGTGTGGAAAATGGATGCGAGAGGAAAGTTGATAAAAAGTTTTAGCAAGAATGGCCGCCTTGATCCGGAAGGCTACATGACCGGAATGCTGATGAAGGTGGATTCAGAAAACAGGATCACCACCAACGTAAATACGGCTAAAATGCCGCTGTTCGGAGAGGCTAGAATTCTAAGATACAGTGAGAGGGGCCTCCTGGACAAGAGTTTCGGAGGCGGAAAAGGCATGATAGAGATGGATAGTGCCTGCGCTACTAATTTCAGACCGTCAGTGGCGTATCTGGGAGCCTTGGCGGAGTACGGCGGAAAGTTTATAGGTATAGGAGGGGGCGCGAATGACTTTGAAAGCAGCTTCGCCAACTTAATGGGATTCATGTGCATATTCAATGAGGACGGGGATCTCGAGAGATCGATGTTCGAGGATGGCTTCCACTACGGCCCGCCATCATCATTCCCTATGTGGCTCGACATAGACTCCCTTGGCAGGGTCCTGATCGGCTATCAAGTTATAAATCCGGAACTCGAGATAACTGAAATAAGGGTCTTGAGATACAAATAGTTGAACTTTAGATTGCTCGATTCCAGGAGGGCGCGAAAAAAAATCGCGCCCTTTTTTATACCCAAAAGGACAGGATCGCTAAAAATCACGAGATGGAAAGAAAATATCCGCACCTTACCTGCGAGAAAATACAAGACCATATCATATCGCGTCTAACCACCCGTTTTAAAACCTTTTTATATGGACTTTTCAATTGCTCCATCATAATGGGCAGGTGGAGGACTCTGCGTTCTGTTTGGCTTCACGCCGGAGGGGGGTGATTTTTTCTGCGCTGCTCGACATTTTTTTGAACCAAATTAAAATCCAAACTGAAAAGGAGGAATAATGGCAGTACAACATAAGATCATCTACACCATAGTGGATGAAGCCCCCGCTCTCGCAACATATTCGTTTCTGCCTATTGTAAAATCATTTGCAAAAACAGCTGGGATTCCCGTTGAAACGAGAGACATATCGCTCGCAGGAAGAATTCTCGCAAAATTTCCGGAATACTTAAACGAAGCTCAACGCGTTTCAGATGATCTGAGCGAACTCGGAGATCTGGTAAAAAAACCTGAAGCTAACGTTATAAAACTTCCAAACATCAGCGCCTCGATTCCTCAGCTAAAAGCCGCGATCAAAGAACTTCAAAAACAGGGATACAATCTTCCAGACTACCCTGAAATACCTAATGATGACAAAGACAAGGATATCAAAGAAAGATACGACAAGATCAAGGGAAGCGCTGTCAACCCGGTCCTCAGAGAGGGAAATTCCAGCAGGAGGGCTCCTCTCTCCGTGAAAAACTATGCCAAGAAGCACCCTCATTCGATGGGCGAGTGGCGCAGGGATTCAAAAGCTCATGTCGCGCACATGACAAGCGGAGATTTTCGTTCCAATGAAAAATCCATGACGCTGACCAAGGAAGACGCAGGAGATGCAAGAATAGAATTCGTAGGCGCGGATGGCGCCATTAAAGTTCTAAAGCCCAAGCTTCCACTTCTCGAAGGAGAGGTTATAGACGCGACCTTCATGAGCAAGATCGCTCTTAGAAAATTTTTCGAGGAGCAGCTCGACGACGCCAAGAAGTCTGACGTTTTATTTTCCCTGCACCTGAAGGCGACGATGATGAAGGTATCCGATCCTATCATCTTCGGACACGCGATATCGGTTTTCTTCAAGGACGTCTTTGAAAAACACGCGTCAACATTCGCCACGCTGGGCGTCAATCCCGACAATGGCCTTGGTGACTTGTATGCAAAACTTGAAAAGCTCCCGAAAGAAACCCGATCGATCATAGAAGCAGATATAGTTTCCACTTATCAAAATCGCCCAAGGCTGGCGATGGTGAACTCCAAGAAGGGAATCACCAACCTGCACGTCCCCAGCGATGTCATAGTAGATGCATCCATGCCTGCGGCCATAAGGGAATCCGGAAAAATGTGGGACGCAGACGGCAAGCTTCACGAAGCCAAGATGGTAATACCGGATAGCAGTTACGCGGTGGTCTACAAAGCCGTCGTTGAGTTCTGCAAAGCCAATGGCGCATTCGATCCTAGGACGATGGGAAGCGTTTCAAACGTAGGTCTCATGGCGCAGAAGGCCGAGGAATACGGCTCCCACGACAAGACGTTTTTATGCCGTGAGGCGGGCACGGTAAGGGTGGTATCAAAATCGGGAAAGACGCTGCTCGAACAAAATGTCGAAGGGGGCGACCTTTTTAGAATGTGCCAGGCAAAAGACCTGCCGATAAGAGATTGGGTCAAGCTCGCCGTGACCCGCGCCAGAGAAAGCGGAAGCCCCGCTGTATTCTGGCTCGATAAGGAAAGGCCACACGATGTCGAGCTAATAAAGAAGGTGAACTCATATCTGAAAGACCATGACACGAACGGACTCGAAATCCACATAATGTCCCCTGTCGATGCAACCATTTTTTCATGCCAGAGGCTGAAGGAGGGCAAGGACACTATATCGGTTACGGGTAACGTTCTTCGCGATTATCTTACAGACCTCTTCCCAATTCTGGAATTGGGCACAAGTGCAAAAATGCTTTCAATAGTTCCGCTCATGGAGGGTGGAAAACTTTTCGAGACCGGGGCCGGCGGCTCGGCGCCGAAGCACGTTCAGCAATTTCTTGAAGAGGGACATCTGCGATGGGATTCCCTCGGAGAATTTCTTGCGCTTGCCGCTTCGCTCGAATTCATGGGGCAGAAAACAAATAGCATAAAAGCAAGCGTACTCGCTGAAGCGCTGGAGAAGGCGACCGGAAAATTCCTCGAAAACAACAAATCTCCTGGCCGAAAGGTTCACGAGCTCGACAACAGAGGAAGCCATTTCTATCTCACCATGTACTGGGCGGAGGCGCTTGCAGAGCAGCACAGGGATGTCGATTTACGAAGCAAATTTAAGGAGCTCGCAGATGCGCTGCATGAAAATGAGGGGAAGATACTGATCGAACTTAATTCCGCACAGGGCAAACCTGTCGATATCGGAGGATATTACAGGCCGAACAAGGATCTTGCATCCAAGGCCATGCAGCCAAGTGAGACTTTCAACTCGATTATGGGAGCCCTATAAAAAACCGTCATAAACCAAAAAACCGTCAGACGGAGCAAAGTTCCTCCGTCTGACAGAAAAAAGGGGATGTATTCGCATCCCCTTTTTCTACTTGGCTCCGAAGGCCAGGCGTCGGCTCGCGCTACCCACTCGCCGACACTTCATCATTACACAAAAATGGTATGAAGGTCGTCGAACGCTCCGCCTTTCGGCGGAAGTTCTCATCGTGGCATCACAATAAAAGAAACGGGAGGACCAAAAGACCCTCCCGTTCCTTTGCTCCGAAGGCCAGATTCGAACTGGCGACCCGCTGATTAACAGTCAGCTGCTCTGACCGGCTGAGCTACTTCGGAATATCAAATTTTCGAGGTTCAGAGAGAGACCCCCTCCGGACCAAGGCGGAGGCTACTAACACGAGCATCTAAACTTGTCAAAAGCGATGTGCAAGTTTAACCTGCATATCAAATTTACCATAAAAAGCTTAAATAACAGCGAGATACAAAAGGGCCACCCTCATGAGAAGAGGGTATTGCGTACATTTAACGCATCAGACCGCCTAGATTAGAATCTGCAGCCCTGTTCGATCTGCTCATCTGTCGGGTTAGATATGGTGATGCTCCGATCCAAATACCGAAGATCGTCGGAAAGATCCAGAGTGCCAACGTAACCGATGACGATTGACAATGGACCATTGACCAACTGCGATAATATGCCGACGTTTACATTTTGCTTGCCATCGCACCCCTGCCTCACTATGAGCCGACAGCTGAATCAAGAAACGCCATGAAGCTAAAAAACAGACATAACGAGGAGATGATAGAACTCCTATTCACATGTGAGGATCGCCTGACCCGCGAGGAGGCCGACGAGATGATCCGCCGCGGCGAAGAGCTCATACCGCTATTGGGGGAGATCATCATGGACAGGGCCTTCTGGACAGTCGATCTCCCGGAATGGTGGGCCCCTGTCCATGCTACCTATATACTCGCATCGATCGGCGGGAAGAGCTCTGTGATTCCGCTGATGGCAGCCCTTCGATGGTCGGATGCCTACGACAACGAATGGGTGACCGAGGATCTGCCGTCAATACTGGGATCGCTTGGGGAGATCTCAT